>Ga0193955_1000022_pt1 | contig 114244 bp, 90 predicted proteins | sample BB_6_MG_FD_140343 | JGI IMG/M metagenome (GOLD analysis project Ga0193955, IMG submission 140343) | Microbial mat bacterial communities from the Broadkill River, Lewes, Delaware, United States - BB_6_MG | ecosystem: Environmental > Aquatic > Freshwater > River > Microbial mats | place: USA... | reverse complement strand
TGCGAACCAACGACGTTAGCAAGGGATGGTCAAATATTACTCTCTCATGGGTATAAAATTGAAAAAATAGGGTTGATTGATATGTTTTCTCAAACAAAGCATGTGGAGACTATGGTATTGTTTACTAAGCAGTCTATAGCTTAAACAGTCTTATCGACTGTTGGATTGCTTTAAGTCTTAAAAATTTTTTATATTAGTCCATTGCTAAAACAAAGGAAATAACATGGTTTCGGTGCGGAAGTCTCATCAAGTTGTTAGTGTCGATTTTAAACATTGGTTAAAAGGGCAAGCTTTATCAGCGGCTAAACGACAAGCACTTGAGCATTTGTGGGAGCAGGTAGCACCGTTTTATCAACAGCATGAAATACATTTGCTCAAAGCAATGGAAATGGTTGAAATTCTTTCAAACTTAAATTTAGATGCTGATTCATTATCTGCAGCGTTTTTAACCCCTATACTCGAAGCTAATTTAACAACACAAGCGTTTGTCGAAGATCACTTTAGTAAAGATATTACCATGCTATGCCAAGGTGTAGAGAAAATGGCTGCCATTAAAGGCTTACGTCAACAAAGTAGTGCGGGTAATGTTGATAATATTCGCCGTATGTTGCTGGCGATGGTTGAAGATGTTCGTGCTGTTGTTATTAAGTTAGCTGAACGCTTATGTGATTTACGAGAGCAAAAAAATAATGATGAAGAAAGTCGTGTGTTGGCGGCGAAAGAAAGTGCGAATATTTACGCACCGTTAGCAAATAGATTAGGTATCGGACAATTAAAATGGGAATTAGAAGATATTTCTTTTCGCTATCTTCATCCACAAGTTTATAAAAAAATTGCCAAATTGCTTGATGAAACTCGTCTTGAACGAGAGCAATACATGAATGATTTTGTTGATAATTTAAATCGACAGCTGCAAGAACTACATATAAACGGCACGGTATACGGTAGACCCAAACATATTTATAGTATTTGGAAGAAAATGCAGCAAAAATCGTTAGATTTTGAACAACTCTTTGATGTTCGTGCGGTACGTGTTGTTGTTGAAAAGGTGCAAGATTGTTACTCTGCTTTAGGTGTAGTGCATACGCAATGGAAGCATTTATCTAAAGAATTTTCAGATTATGTTGCAACACCTAAACCGAATGGTTATCAATCAATTCATACTGTTGTACTTGGTCCGCAAGGTAAATCCGTTGAAGTTCAAATAAGAACGCAACAAATGGATGATGATGCAGAATTAGGGGTGGCGGCACACTGGCGTTATAAAGAAGGTAATGCGTCTGGAAAAAGTAACAGCTTTGATGACAAAATAGGTTGGTTACGAAAAATTTTACAATGGCAAGATGATGTGTCTGAAAGCGGAGAATTGTTAGATGAATTGCGTAGTCAGGTTTTTGAAGACCGCATTTATGTTTTTACGCCATCAGGAGATGTTATTGACTTACCCATGGGATCAACCCCGTTAGATTTTGCTTATTATATTCATTCTAATGTAGGGCATTGCTGTATTGGTGCTAAAGTTTTTGGAAAAATAGTCCCTTTTACTCATAAGTTGAAAACGGGTGATCAGGTTGAGGTTTTAACGAGTAAGCAACCTAACCCAAGTCGTGATTGGTTAAATCCCAATTTACATTATATTTATTCCTCTAGAGCTAGAGCCAAAGTACAGCACTTTTTTAAACTTGAAGATCGAGACAAGCATCTTGCGCAAGGTAAAGAATTACTTGACAGTGAATTAGCAAAATTAACTGATATAACAATTAGCCAAAGCCAGTTTAAAACTGCAGCAGCGCATTTTAATGTGAAAACTATTGACGATTTGTATGCAGCTATTGGCTCGGGTAATGCACGTTTACAACAAGTTGTTAACTATTTTAAACAGCTCGATGATAAATTTACTCCAACACCAGAGCTTGATCCGCAAAGTTTAGTGAGAGAACCTCAAGTTGGAAAAAACACATCAAGCGATGATAACGGTATTACCGTTTCAGGGGTTGGCAATTTATTAACCCATATGGCAAAGTGTTGCTCGCCTGTGCCTGGTGATGATATTTCTGGGTTTATTACACAAGGAAGAGGTATTTCTGTTCACAGGCAAGACTGTGAACAATTAGCTAACTCATTGGATCATCAACCTGAACGCTTTGTCGAGGTACAGTGGGGGCTTGATGATAAGCAAAGTTATCAAGCTAGTACACTCATCATTGCAAGTGATCGCCAAGGGTTATTTCGTGATATTTCTACCATCATTGCTAATGAAAAAGTGAGTATTATTGGTATTGAAAGCCACTCTGACACAGCAAAACATAGCATGAGTATGAAAATAACCATGGAAGTGACTAGCAGTGAATTATTAATGAGAGTGCTGGAGAAAATTCGCCAACTTGATGATGTTGTTGAAGTGAAAAGACTATAGCAGCCTTATTAGCGTCTTAAACAAAAAAAGAGAAAAGAAAGAATGTTAAATGCTAAACCTTCAATAGAAAAATTACGTTGGATTATGACGCAATTACGTGATCCTAACACGGGGTGCTCATGGGATTTAAAACAAAATTTTGCTTCAATTACAGCCCACACTATTGAAGAAGCTTATGAAGTGGTTGATGCCATAGAACAACATGATTTTGTTGAGCTCAATAAAGAATTAGGTGATTTATTGTTTCAAGTGATTTTTTATAGTCAACTGGGCCAAGAGCAGCAATTGTTTGATTTTGACTCTGTCGTTGAAGCGGTATGTGAAAAACTTATTCGTCGCCATCCTCATGTTTTTAATCATGCTGATTTTAGTAGCGATGCTCAAATTAAAGCTAACTGGGAAAATGAAAAAATCAAAGAGCGTCAAATAAAAAATAATCAAAATAATTTAAGTATTTTAGCTGATATTCCTAAAAATCTACCAGCCTTATCGCAGGCTGCAAAAATACAAAAACGCTGTTCTCATGTTGGTTTTGATTGGCACAATATAGCAGATGTTTTTGCTAAAATTGAAGAAGAAGTACTTGAAGTTAAGGATGAATTATATGCTCCAGAAATTAACGCTGATGCTTTAGGTGAAGAGTTAGGAGACTTAATGTTTGCTGTGGTCAATTTATGCCGACATGCTAAGCAAGACCCAGAAACCTTATTGCGTAAAGCGAACCAGAAGTTTACTAAACGTTTTCATGGTGTTGAAGCACAAGTGCTACAGTCTAAGCGTGACTTTTCACAGCATAGCCTTGAACAGCTAGAACAATATTGGCAGCAAGTAAAAGCACAAGAGAAACATTCATGAGTAAATTGTTATTATCAACAATGGCGATAGGTAAAGAATTACAAATGGAAAACAGCCATATAACTATTGGCTTAACAAACCCTAAAAGCCCGAGTAATGTTGGTGCAGTTATGCGGGCAGCAGGGTGTTATTGTGTTGATCAAGTGCTTTACACGGGGCAACGTTATGCCAATGCGGCTAAACATAATGGTGCTAAACATAATACAGACACTAAAAATGCGCGAGATAAAATTCCGTTAAAGCCCGCGGATAATTTTGAAAATGTGCAAACCTTACGTGCTTTATTACCAGAACAGACTAAAATTATTTGTGTAGATTTAGTTGAAGGCGCAATGCCATTACCGTATTTTCAGCACCCAGAAAAAGCACTGTATATTTTTGGACCTGAAGACGGCACAATTAGTCAAAAAATGGTAGATTATGCTGATGAGGTGGTTTATGTACCAACTGTTGGTTGTATGAATTTAGCTGCGTCAGTGAATGTGTTATTGTACGACAGACTCGCCAAATCATTGCTGAGCACCCATGATGGTGAGAACAATAAACTTATTCAAAGTGATAATGTCTTGATTCGAAAGAGTAGAGATACAAACAATAAAGTTAAAGTGAACTTGACGCGCGAATAACGGGGTCAGTGGTGAATCAAAACCAAGAAACACAAAGGCAAGAGATGCTGACTAAATCTGATGTTGTAACAGGTAACTGCCCTGTACCTGTTTCTACCAGAGGCAAAATTAAAGTTTTTCTATGGAAAATTACGGGTATTTTTTGTGTTGGTTTAGCTATATTAGGCGCTATGTTACCCGTATTACCAACCACGGTGTTTTTGCTTATGGCAACGGCATGTTTTGCAAAATCATCACCTAGAATGCAACAAAAATTGTTGAACAATAAAACCTTTGGGCCATTAATTCATGAATGGCAACAAAACAGAAGTATCCCACGAAAAGCCAAAAGAGTTGCACTGTTAATGATTGTTCTTTCAGTTGTTTGGTCGTCCTATTTATTGCAAAATATTATGCTTACTTTGTTGGTTGTTGCACTTGTAATTGGCCCTTTTATTTTTTTATGGCGCTTACCTGTTAGCAAGTGATACGGGTTATATTACTATTTTTCTTTAATTTAAAGCTTTAGCTGGATTACTTTATTTCAAGTCGATTAAGTTTTTGATAACGAAGTAATCCATTTTAGGCATCTTTAATCAAACATATCCAAAAACTCTTTTGCTTGATACAGCAAACTAATTAAGCCAGTGCTTTATTTACTAAATCAGCCAAATGAGAAGGCATAGACATTTGTAAAGCAATATTGTGAGCCTCTTCAGACATTTTTTTCCAAGTTAATTGTACAATTCGAATAATTTTAGCCTCGTTATCTTGTTTGAGGTAATTATCAGCAAAGGCGTCAAAATAATGTTTAAGAAAAACTAAACAGGCAACATCTTCTAGGGTTTGACTGTCCTTGTTAAGCTGACTTGATGCCTTATCTTTTAAATTTTCTTTACAGATGATAGAAGCTGTTTGTTTTGCTTGTTCATCATTATAACCTTGTTCGCGCATTAAATTAGCCGTTAGTTCTGCATGAAATTTACCCAGCGCAATACGCCATTGATAATACCCCGCTTTACCTTGAGCAAACTCGGTACGCTTTAAATGCCAACGTTTAATGTGTTGAGCACGAACAGCTATTTGTAATAATTCACTTGCTTGTGGCCAATGTTGCATTAAGCAAGCGGTCATGCGTTGTCCATAAAGTAATTCTTTAGGGTGCTCAGTATTATTTACTATAGTGACATTAGTATCTTGACGATTAATCTCGTCGATGGCTGTTAATACTTTTTCTAAATTATTATTCATAAAATGCTTACCTTGAAAATCAGAGTGCTATCATAACGAGTAACGCTATATAAAAAAATGCTTATTTTAACTTTCACTTAACAGTTGTTATTGTTGTTAGTCTCTATTTTAAGTATAATACTTTCCCGTCCTGCTTTATTTATTTTTAGCCTGTTTTTTAGTGCATTTTCAATGAAAATGGCCATTAAATCATGGTAACGTAACCACATTGTTAGTACTAGGTTAACGCTAAAAAATAGGCAAAAAAAATTCTGTATTTCCCTTACATCGGTGTAGACATGACAACTAGATATATTTTTGTTACTGGCGGCGTAGTTTCGTCTCTTGGTAAAGGCATTGCCGCTGCTTCATTAGCTGCTATTCTTGAAGCCCGCGGATTAAAAGTAACCATGCTGAAACTCGACCCTTATATTAATGTCGATCCTGGTACTATGAGTCCAATTCAACATGGTGAAGTATTTGTTACTGAAGATGGAGCAGAAACTGATTTAGATTTAGGTCATTATGAACGTTTTATTCGTACTAAAATGACCAGACGAAATAACTTTACAACGGGTCGTATCTATCAAGATATTCTAGCGCGCGAACGTAAAGGTGAATTCTTAGGTGCTACTATTCAAGTTATTCCTCATATCACTAATGACATTAAGCGTCGTGTGATTGAAGGTGCTGAAGGTTACGATGTTGCTATGGTTGAAGTGGGGGGAACGGTAGGTGATATTGAGTCACAACCTTTCTTGGAAGCTATCCGTCAATTAGCCACAGAAGTAGGCCGTGAACGTGCTATGTTTATGCATTTAACGTTAGTACCTTATTTAGCTGCTTCAGGCGAGATTAAAACAAAACCAACTCAACATTCAGTAAAAGATTTACGTTCTATCGGTATTTTTCCAGACATCTTAGTATGTCGTTCTGATAGACCTATTCCAAATGGCGAACGTGCAAAAATAGCATTATTTTGTAATGTTGAAGAAAAAGCTGTTATCTCAATGCGTGATGTTGACAGTATTTATAAAATTCCAGCGTTATTAAAATCTCAAGGTGCTGATGAATTAGTGACTAAACGTTTTTGTATCGATGCGCCTGAAGCAGATTTAAGCGAATGGGAAGAAGTGCTTTATCATGAAGCAAACCCTAAAGGTGAAATTACAGTTGGTATGGTAGGAAAATACATCGAACTTCCTGATGCCTATAAATCGGTAAATGAAGCATTAAAACATGCGGGTTTGAAAAATCAAGTTACTGTGAATATTAAATATATTGATTCACAAGATGTTGAAGTTAAAGGTACTGAAATACTGAAAGATTTAGATGCTATTCTAGTTCCAGGCGGCTTCGGTGAACGTGGTGTAGAAGGTAAAATTTCAACAGCAGAATATGCACGTGTAAATAAAATACCTTATTTAGGTATTTGTTTAGGTATGCAAGTAGCTTTAATTGAGTTTGCGCGTAATGTTGCTGGTCTAACTAATGCCCACAGTACGGAGTTTAATGCCGAAACACCGCATCCAGTAGTAGGTTTGATCAGTGAATGGCTTGATGAAGAAGGTCAAGTAGAATATCGCAATGAAAAGTCAGATTTGGGCGGAACTATGCGTTTAGGTTCACAATTGTGTCACCTAGTGAAAGGAACCAAAGTATGTGACGTATATGGTAGTGAAACAATTTATGAAAGACACCGTCACCGTTATGAGGTAAATAATAAGTACCGAGAACAGTTAAGCCAAGCAGGTTTGATTTTTTCGGGATTATCAACCGATAAAAGTTTAGTTGAGGTGATTGAAATAGCTGATCATCCATGGTTTGTTGCTGGGCAGTTCCATCCAGAGTTTAATTCAACTCCGCGTGACGGACACCCATTATTTGAAAGCTTTATTGCTGCGTCTTTTGAACATCAAAAAAAGCAGTTAAGTTAGTTTTAAGTCATTTCAAACCGTAGCCCTGTGCTGCGGTTTTTGTTTTTTAGTTCTTGAAGGAAATATAATGTCAAATATTAGTAAAATTTTAGCACGCGAAATTATGGACTCACGTGGGAACCCAACCGTTGAAGCCGATGTTTATTTAGAATCAGGTGCTTGGGGGCGTGCTGCAGCACCATCAGGTGCATCAACAGGCTCTCGTGAAGCATTAGAATTACGTGATGGTGATAAAGCACGTTATTTAGGAAAAGGTGTTCTTAATGCCGTTGCTGCCATTAGAAATAATATCACTCCAGCGTTAATTGGCAAGAATGCGCTTGAACAAGCCGCGATTGACAAAATAATGATTGATTTAGATGGCACAGAAAATAAAGAAAAATTTGGTGCTAATGCTATTTTAGCGGTTTCTCTTGCTGTAGCAAAAGCTGCTGCCGCAGACAAAGGCGTGCAATTATTTGAACATATTGCCGATTTAAATGGCACACCAGGAGTTTATAGCTTACCAGTACCTATGATGAACATCATTAATGGTGGTGAACATGCCGACAATAATGTTGATATTCAAGAGTTTATGATTCAACCTGTAGGCGCTAAAAACTTTTCAGAAGCATTACGCATGGGCGCTGAAATATTTCATGCCCTGAAAAAAGTATTATCAGCTAAAGGGTTAAATACAGCCGTAGGTGATGAAGGTGGTTTTGCGCCAGATTTGGCTTCTAACGCTGATGCTTTAGCGGTAATTAAAGAAGCGGTTGCAGCAGCAGGCTATACGTTAGGCTCAGATGTAACATTAGCAATGGATTGTGCAGCGTCTGAATTCTATGATGCAGACAAAGGTATTTATGATCTTAAAGGTGAAGGCAAGCAATTTACCTCAAATGAATTTTCTGACTTTTTAGCTGAGCTTTGTAATCAGTACCCAATTGTTTCAATTGAAGATGGTTTAGATGAATCAGACTGGGATGGTTTTAAATACCAAACTGAATTATTAGGCGATAAAGTACAAATTGTTGGTGATGATTTATTTGTAACCAATACTAAAATATTAAAAGAGGGTATTGATAAAAATATCGCCAACTCAATTTTAATTAAGTTTAACCAAATTGGATCATTAACTGAAACATTAGCAGCCATTAAAATGGCGAAAGATGCTGGTTATACAGCGGTTATCTCTCATCGCTCAGGTGAAACAGAAGATGCAACTATTGCTGATTTAGCAGTAGGTACTGCAGCTGGCCAAATTAAAACAGGATCTTTATGTCGCTCAGACCGTGTTTCTAAGTACAATCAATTATTACGTATTGAAGAATTTTTAGGTGACAAAGCGGTATATAATGGTTTGTCTGAAATTAAAGGTCAATAAGGCCTTGTAGTAACAAGTAGTATGTTACTTGTTTAAATTATTATATGTTAATAAATAAAATCGGGCCTTAAGGCTCGATTTTTGTTTATATGTCGTTGTATCTTTTATCTACAATCAAGTATGCTTAAACAATACGGGTATAATTACTTGATTTATTGATAGATGTCTCAAACTTCTTTTTGGCAAACAGATCTGCAAAGTAAGGACTTTGCCGAATTATGCAATGCGCTCTATGAGCGAGAGTTGCGTATGCTTGCTAATACAGAAATAGGTCAAGTTAAAAGTTTACAAGGGCGTTTGAAGAGTTTACCGCATTATATAAATCGTACTGCTCATTTAATGATGCAGGTAAAAGCGCAAGGTAAAACCCCCTTAACATTAGATATTCAAAATGCAAGTTGGTCAGCCAAACAAGCGTCGAAACTAACGCTCGCCGGACAAACATCGCATGAGATTTTTTCATGGTATTTAACTAACGAGTTAAACCTTGGCTTAGTGGTTCCAATCCTCAATGAGCAACGAGTCGCTTTAGATTGCATCGATAGAATTGATATAGCCAATAAACGACTTAGAACAAATACTTCGGGGTGGTTTACATTGAGTGAAGAGAACAAAAATGTACAGGGTGATTTGAACCAACACAAAACCTTTAAATTGCTTAAGCCAAATAAAAAAGTGATGTTAGCAGCTTGTGCAGGTCATTGCTGGCAAGCGGTGCCTTTTAGCAATACTCATATCAATGCTCAAAGTGCTAAATTACAACCTATTATCCCAAGTTTACGAGAATTGTTACTTTCTTGTGCTATTAACTGGAAAGACTTTAAACAACCATTAGCCTTATAAATAATAAGTCCATATAATAGTAATAATTTTTTATTACTCTGTGTTTTTTAGGCTTTTTATTAGGTACTCATGCGCACATTTACAGCACTGTTATTTATTGTTTTGAGTTTATTGCAATACCGTCTTTGGTTCGGTAAAAACAGTGTGCCTGATTATATTGATTTACAAGAGGATGTTGCTCAACAAAAGCTGGTTAATTTAAAGTTGCAACAGCGTAACAAATTATTATACGCAGATACTGATGACCTCAAGCTTGGTACTGAAGCAATAGAAGAACGAGCGAGAAATGAGTTAGGTATGATTAAAGAAAATGAAACATTCTTTCGCGTTATCCCTAATAAAAGTTCGTCGATAAAAAACGATACTGATAAGGGGCTTTATTAGTTGTGAGTGTCCTTGTAGTGTCGAGTGAGAAGCTGGAACAAAAAAACACATTAAATGAAGAACAACAATTTACTGTTGTTGTTCCTGCTGCTGGCGTAGGTAAGCGTATGTTAGCTTTATGTCCTAAGCAATATTTAACAATTAATAATGAAACCATTTTAAGTCACACAGTCAACCGTTTACTCAGCCATAAAAGCATTTCGAAAGTCGTGTTGGTATTAAGTGACGATGATGATTATTTTGAGCAAACAGCTTTGCTAAATAACCCTAATATTATACGAGTGTCTGGTGGCAAAGAACGTGTTGACTCTGTGTTAAACGGTTTACAGCAGGTTAATGCATTAGAATGGGTGCTTGTGCACGATGCAGCCCGCCCTTGCGTAACACATGACGATATAAGTAAACTAATTGACCACTGTCTCAACAATAATAATGGCGGTATTTTAGCAGCGCCAGTAGTTGATACCATGAAACTCGCTAATAATACGAGTCAACATCAGACTGTACAGGTGAATAAAACGATTGAACGTAGCTTACTATGGCATGCATATACACCACAAATGTTCAAAGCAAATACATTAATAAAAGCGATAGAGCACGCACAACTAAAAGGTTTGCCAATCACAGATGAAGCGTCAGCTATCGAATCGTTGAACCTACCTTGTTCACTGGTTTTAGGAAGACGAGATAACATAAAAATAACCCGACCAGAAGACTTATTATTAGCAAGCTTCTATTTAGAACAACAACGTAAATTAACAACCAATCAAAGAATATAAAGGGTAAAACATGCGCATAGGTCATGGTTTTGATGTACACAAATTTGGCGGAAAAGGGCCTTTAATACTTGGTGGTGTTAGCATTCCTTTTGAGCAAGGCTTTATTGCTCATTCAGACGGAGATGTTGCTATTCATGCTTTATGTGATGCTATTTTAGGTGCCCTTTGTTTAGCTGATATTGGTAATCATTTTCCTGATACTGACGGCGAATATAAAAATATTTCTAGCCGTATATTGTTGCGTCATGTCGTGGGGTTAATGACAGAAAAAGGCTATAAAATCGGTAATAGCGACATCACTATTATTGCGCAAGCACCGAAAATGGCACCACACTTATTAGCCATGCGTAAATGTTTATCAGAAGACTTAAATTGCAACGTAGCGCAAATTAATGTCAAGGCCACAACCACAGAAACTTTGGGATATGCTGGGCGAAAAGAGGGGATTGCCGTGCATTGCGTAGTATTACTTAGATCGATTGTTAATTAAAAGTAACGCTAGCGCCGTTACTATTTACTTGTACCGATACTTAATGTGAATTAAAAATATAATTTAGAGAATTAGCATGTTACTAGAACCCGCCTACTTACACGGTAAACCGAAATCAACCGGCTTATTAAAAGCAAATCCTCAAGATTTTTGCGTATTTGAGCAGTTACCATTTTTACCTTGTGGAGAAGGAGAACACCTATTTATTCACATAAAAAAAATTGGGGCGAATACCGTTTTTGTTGCACGCGAACTAGCCAAGTATTTTAAGGTGAAAGAACAACTTGTTTCTTATGCTGGGTTAAAAGATCGTTTTGCGGTGACAGAGCAGTGGTTTGGTGTTCATGTTCCAGGTAAGCAAGTGTATGATTTAGCAGATCTTACTATTGAAGGTGTTGAAGTACTTAGTTATAAAAGACATAACAAAAAACTCCGTACAGGTGCTTTAACAGGTAATCGGTTTGAATTAGTTATTCGTAACGTTACTAATTTAAAGGACTTATTTAAACGTTGGGAAAAAATAATTGCGCATGGTGTTCCTAATTATTTTGGTGAACAGCGTTTTGGTATTGACGGTGGTAATCTTGATTGCGCGCTAGCTCTATTTTCTGGTACTAAAGTGAAAGATAAGAAAAAAAGAGGCATGTATTTATCTGCTGCACGCTCGGCTATTTTTAATGACATGATTAATGAACGTATTAAACAAAATTCATTTGATAAATTATCCATCGGCGATGTCGTGATGCTAGCAGGTACACAGTCGGTGTTTCGCTTGGAAGAAATTGATGAGGTAATTAAACAACGTTTAATCGACAAGGATATAGATATTACTGCTGCAATGTGGGGGGCGGGTGACTTAATGACAGAAGCACAGCCAAAAATATTTGAACAAGAAGTGGCGGAAAAACATCATGAATTTGCTCAAGGTTTACCCCGTTTTGGTTTGAAACAAGAGCGTCGTCGTATTCGCTTAATTATTAATGACGCTGATCTTGAAATATTACCTAAAGAAGCCGCTTCTAATAATATCAGTGAAAATAGTGATTTACCCGATGTAAAAGTATGCTTTTCGCTTGCTGCAGGTTCATATGCAACAACCGTACTGCGTGAATTAATTGATTATCAAGATGGTACGCAGCGTACTAATGTGAGTGAAATACAAAGCCAAGTCAAAATATAGAGCCAAATACCCAATGAAAATATTACTAAGTAACGATGATGGCGTTCATGCTTTAGGTATTAAAGTATTGCAGCAGGAATTAATTAAGTATTTTGACGTAACAGTAGTTGCACCAGACAGAAATTGTAGTGGTGCAAGTAATTCGTTAACCTTACTGAACCCGTTGAGAGCACAAACACTAGAAAATGGTTTTATCTCGGTTAATGGAACACCTACGGATTCAGTTCATTTAGGCGTTAGCCAACTTGTTTCACCTACACCAAACTTAGTTGTAGCTGGTATTAATAAAGGTCCTAACTTAGGTGATGATACTTTGTATTCGGGTACTGTTGCTGCAGCCACAGAAGGTCGACATATGGGAATACCAGCAATAGCTGTATCATTACTTGGCAAGCATGAAAAGCACTACCAAACAGCGGCAATAATCACAGCGCAAATTATTAAACGCATTCATAAACACCCTTTACCTGCTGACCAAATTCTAAATATTAATGTACCCGATGTGCCCATTGAGCAAATCCAAGGAATTAAAGTTACTCGGCTAGGGCACAGGCACAAAGCCGAAATGATGAAAAAAATGAAAGACCCTTGGCAACGAGATATTTATTGGTATGGTACATTAGGCAAAGAGCTTGATGGTGGTCAAGGCACTGATTTTGATGCCGTGGCTAACCATTATGTTTCAGTAACCCCGTTAACTGTTGATATGACGGCACATAACAGCATTGATAGTATGCGAGAATGGATGGATGAAGTAACGATATGATGAGTCAAAGAAAAAACTCTCGCACAGTTGGTAAATCGAAACGTAGTGGTGAGTTACTTGCCCATAAATTACAGGCCCAAGGTATTTCAAACCCGCTCGTTTTACAGGCTATTGCTAACTCGCCTCGTCATATATTTATTCCAGAAATACTGGCTCATAAAGCTTATGACAATACGGCTTTACCTATTGGGCAAGGACAAACGATTTCTCAGCCTTATATCGTGGCAAAAATGTCAGAGTTATTACTAAAAGATTTTCAGCCAAAGAGCATTTTAGAAATAGGAACTGGTTCAGGTTATCAAACTTCAATTTTAGCGCAACTTACTGAGAAAGTGTTTTCCGTTGAACGTATTAAATCACTGCAATTTCAAGCTAAACGTTGTTTACGCGCAATAGACTTACATAATATTTCATTGAAACATGGTGATGGCTGGCAGGGCTGGGCAAGCAAAGCACCATTTGACGCCATTATCGTCACTGCTGGCGCAGTGACCGTGCCACAAGCATTATTAGAACAACTTGTTGATGGCGGTCGTTTAGTTATCCCAGTTGGTGATAAAACACAAATATTAAAAATTATTACCCGACAAGGTAACAATTACAATGAAAAGCAAGTAGAAGCGGTGCGTTTTGTTCCTCTTGTTGCAGGGGCGTTAATGTAATGAAGCTATTTTCTGCCATTTATGAGTGGACGTTAAAATGGGCTGAGCATAAGTTTGCACCAAGGATACTGGCATTACTAACCTTTGCTGAATCTGTATTTTTTCCTATTCCACCTGATGTTTTACTTGCGCCTATGGTGCTTGCAAAGCCTGAAAAAGCATGGCGATTAGCAAGTATCACAACTATAGCCTCAATTGCGGGTGGGGTAGTAGGTTATTTACTTGGGTATTTAATGTTTGAACCTTGGATACAACCCTTAATAACTGAATTTGGTTACCAACCTCGCTTTGATACGGCAATGGAATGGTTTAGTAAATGGGGTGTATGGGTCGTTTTCATCGCAGGCTTTTCACCCATACCTTATAAATTATTTACAGTGAGTGCTGGCTTTTTACAAATGGCTTTTTTGCCTTTTTTAATTGCTTCAGCTGTTGGCAGAGGTATGCGGTTCTTTTTGGTTGCAGGCCTTATTCAATGGGGGGGGAGCGCGATGGAAAAAAACTTACGTAAATGGATTGATGTCTTGGGGTGGGGGCTTGTTGCCTTGATTATCATTACCTATTTCATTGTAAAATAAATAGCTTGTTGGTTGCATCATGAGAGATAAACAAGACAAAAATAATACAGTTTTTACTTTTAAGGCATTATGTAAACTATTTTGTTGTACTGTTTTTATTCTTAACCTCTTGGCTTGCTCTTCTCGTCAATCCCCCGCGCCTGTTGTAACTGTTTATGGTAGTACACCGTTAAACCAACAAACTCAAAACACGATTAACGCAAGAGAATACACGGTACAACCAGGTGAAACCCTGTATTCAATTGCATGGCGGGCTAATTCGGATGTGCGACAAATAGCTAAATTGAATAATATTTCACCTCCTTATAATATTTTTCCAAATCAAAAATTAATTTTAGTTGCTAATAATCAAAGAAAAAGTTCGCAAGCTAGTAAGAATGTGCACTCCAGTACAAAGCAGACTAAAAGCTCTAATCCGACCAGTATTCAAGTAGTTAAAAAGCCTATTGCATCTTCAAAAAAGCAAGCGTATGGTGAAAATGTAAGTAAGAAGAAAGTTGAGAAAGAGCCGTTATCAAAATCAGATTTTTCTCAAAAAATTAGTCGATGGAAATGGCCTGTTAAAGGCAAAATTATTGATTGGTTTTCTTCCAAAGCACAAGGTAATAAAGGAATAGATATCGCTGGCCGCCGTGGAACTAATATTAGAGCAACGGCAAGTGGTAAAGTAGTTTACGCAGGTAGCGCATTAAGAGGCTATGGCAAGTTAGTTATTATAAAGCATAATGATGATTATCTAAGTGCCTATGCCCATAATGATAAAATCTTAGTAAAAGAGCAACAGTTTGTAAAAGCTGGAGATATCGTAGCAAAAATGGGTGACACCGACGCGCAAAGAGTCATGCTTCATTTTGAAGTTCGCTTCCGCGGAAAATCAGTTGATCCTTTGAAGTATTTACCCAAAAAATAAGTACATATAATTATAATCGTGTATTTCTGTTAAATTTAACGCATAGAAAATACCTACCGACAAAAAATAACTGGAGTTAGTGTGAATAAATAATACTAAATGCAAGTTTGCTATAATTGGAGTGCAGCATGGGAAAAGAAACAAACCAAACCACAGTACTAAAAAGTAAAGAAGATAAAGCATCAAATGTTGATGCCACTCAACTTTATTTAAGTGAAATAGGATTTTCACCGTTACTAAGTGCAGAAGAAGAGATATATTTCTCGCGTCTTTCTCTTAAAGGTGATAAAGCATCTCGTCAACGTATGATCGAAAGTAATTTACGTTTAGTGGTTAAAATTTCCAGACGATATAATAATCGCGGTTTGCCGTTACTTGATTTAATTGAAGAAGGTAATTTAGGCTTGATTCGTGCCGTTGAAAAATTTGATCCAGAACGGGGATTTCGTTTTTCAACGTACGCTACCTGGTGGATTCGCCAAACTATTGAACGCGCTATAATGAATCAAACGCGCACTATTCGTTTACCAATTCATGTTGTTAAAGAATTAAATATTTATTTACGTGCTTCCCGTGAGCTTGTTCAACAATTAGATCATGAACCCACAGCAGAAGATATAGCAAATTTATTAGGTAAACCTGTTGAAGATGTTACAAAAATGCTGCGTTTGAATGAACGTATAGCCTCAGTAGATACTCCTTTTTCAGGGGATACAGAGAAGGTTTTGCTTGATGTGATTGCTGATGAAGACTGCGGAGGGCCCGAAGCAGACTTACAATCAGAAGATATGAGCAATAATATTATTCACTGGCTTAACGAGTTAAACCCTAAACAAAAAGAAGTATTAGCTCGACGTTTTGGCTTATTAGGCTATGAGGCTGAAACATTAGAAAATGTTGGCCTTGAAATTGGATTGACTCGTGAACGTGTTCGTCAAATTCAAGTTGAAGGCCTTAAGCGACTTCGTGACATATTAAGCCAACAAAACCTGTCTATAGAAGCTTTATTCGAAGTTCAGTAGTATATTTTCTAATATATTTGGGGGGATTTAAAGGCTGTAAAGTAACACTTACAGCCTTTTTACGTTAATTGGGCTGGGACAACTTTTAAAAATATTTTAAATCAAGTTATATCAATTTGATTAAATTTCTTTTCAACTCAGAGCTATGTGCAATAACAAGGTGAATTTGTTTCGATCTACAGCAACTCTTTTAATTCAAACAATAAATCTAACGCTTGTTTAGGCGATAAATTATTAACATCAATATCACGTAACGTATCAATTGCTGGATGATCTTCAGCTACTAACGACAACTGCTGAAAATTTTCAGATTGAGCTGGTAAAATAGAAGGCGCTTGTTTGTTTTCTAATTCGGTTAATCGTTGTTTGGCGCGGTTAATCACTGCTTTAGGCACACCAGCAAGTTGGGCAACTTGTAAGCCAAAGCTCTTACTTGCAGCACCTTCTTGTACTGCATGCATAAATACTATGTTGTCATCATGTTCCATGGCATCTAAGTGTACATTGGCTAAAGTTAAAATTTCTTGTGCTAGTAATGTTAACTCAAAGTAATGAGTGGCAAATAAAGTAAACGCCTTTGTTTTAAGTGCTAGCATTTCTGCACATGCCCAAGCGAGAGAAAGACCATCGTAAGTACTTGTGCCACGGCCAATTTCATCAAGTAACACTAAACTCTTATCTGTTGCATTATGAAGAATATTAGCTGTTTCGGTCATTTCTACCATAAATGTTGAACGACCGCTGGCGAGATCATCTGAGGCACCTATACGGGTAAATATTCTATCAACTAACCCTATTTGAGCATTATCAGCAGGAACAAAACAACCAATATGTGCAAGTAAAACTATTAAAGCGGTTTGGCGCATATAAGTTGATTTACCCCCCATATTGGGGCCAGTTATAATCAACATTTTTCGTTGCTGGGTTAAAACAACAGGGTTTGGAATAAAAGCTTCATGGGTCATTTGCTCTACAACGGGGTGTCTACCTGCATCAATATTAATGCCTGATTGTTCACTTAATTGTGGTTTTACATAGTGTAAGGTTATTGCTCTTTCGGCAAAGTTGGCAAGCACATCCAGTTCAGCAATTGCTTGGCTAAGGCTTTGTAATCTCGCTATTTCTGGCAATATTTTATCAAATAATTCTTGGTATAAACGTTTTTCGAGGGCTAAAAACTGGCTTTGGGCACTGAGAACTTTATGCTCGTGCTCTTTTAATTCTTCGGTAATAAAACGTTCGTTGTTTTTTAAAGTTTGACGGCGAATATAATTGTCAGGTACATCATTTGCTGCGGTTCTACTCATTTCAATGAAAAAACCATGGACTTTGTTATAACCCACTTTTAATGAATGAATCCCCGTGCGCTCTTTTTCTTTTTGTTCTAATTGCGTTAAAAAATCAGTAGCACCATCACTTAAATCACGAAGTATATCGAGTTCAGTGTTATAGCCAGCAGCAATAACACCACCATCGCGAATAAGTACAGGAGGGTTTTCAACAATGGCTTGTTCGAGCAAATTCTGTATTTCTGGGATAGGTAACAATAATTTTGAAAGTGCATGAACATAGCCAGTGTTGCATGGTGATAGTGTTTGTTGTAATTCAGGCAAAACTTGTAGCGCATTACGTAAACGAGCGAAATCACGCGGCCTTGCAGAGCCTAAAGCAATACGCGAAACAATTCGTTCAATATCTCCCAAACCTTTAAGCACTGGTTGCACGTCTAGATGTAAATCAGTGGTAATAATTTGTTCTATTGCATCTTGTCTATTTTTTAAAACGCTTAAATCTCGTAACGGAAAATGCAGCCAGCGCTTTAATAAACGCGAGCCCATCGGAGTCGAAGATTTATCCAATATCGCGGCTAATGTATTATCCCCCCCCCCTTGAAGATTTTGTGTTAACTCTAAATTACGCCTAGTTGCGGCATCAAGTACTACACCCGAGCTTGCTGATTCACAAACTATTGCCCGTATATGGGGTAGTGCCGTACGTTGGGTGTCTTTTACATACTGAAATAAACACCCCGCAGCAGATAAACCTAAAAATTTATCCGCAACGCCAAAGCCAGTAAGTTCTTTTGTGCCAAATTGGTTATTCAGTAAGGCAAGGGCTGTTTCAAGATCAAATTCCCATTCAGGGCGTCGACGTAAGCCTTTATATTGTTTAATGTCTAGCGTATTTGAAAGTGTTTCTGGATATAGCAGTTCAGCAGGAGAAAGGCGCTGTAACTCTGCTTGTAATTGCTCATTGGTTTGTGGCTCTGTTATTACAAAACGACCACTGGTCATATCAAGATAAGCTAGACCAAAGCAGGGATCTGAGGATTTCTTAGAACGAGAATTATTTTCAACGATGGCAACAATTAAATTGTCTTGTTTGTCTGATAATAGCGCTTCATCACTGACCGTACCTGGCGTTATAATTCTCACCACTTTTCGCTCAACAGGGCCTTTGCTTGTTGCAGGATCACCAATTTGTTCGCAAATAGCAACAGACTCACCTAATTGCACTAATTTAGCTAAATAATTCTCTACTGCATGGTAAGGAACCCCGGCCATAGGAATAGCATTACCCCCTGTTTTACCTCGGGCTGTTAAAGATATATCTAATAAATCAGACGCTTTTTTCGCATCATCAAAAAATAGCTCATAAAAATCGCCCATACGATAAAAAATTAAAATATTAGGAAATTCAGCCTTAATGGTAAGGTATTGGCGCATCATGGGGGTGTGTTGTGATAAATCTTGGCTGGTAGTCATTGGTAAAAGGTACTATTTGGAAGGTTGTTTATTTCATTTAATATTATATTGTTAATGTTTGATTATATACCTATTTTTAATATGAGGTGATAAACAGTAATGTCAGTTTATTTTACACCTAATATAACGCAAATGAATATTTAAAAATAAAAATATTTGTTTTCAGTTGGTTAAGTTTGCTTTTTGTTTTGGAATACTTTTTGCTTATCTTTGAGTAGGCGATTAATAAACAACAATACTAACAGGGCATTATTTTATGATAAACAAAGCAATTAAAACACTCTCTATTTCCTTATTTTTTATAGCGAGCGCTTCACAAGCCACCATTATTGATTACTACGACACAATTACTAATGGTCAAAGTCAGTTTTTATCAACGGTTACTAATGCTGGTGGTTCAGTAAGCTCAACAACACTAACAGGCATATCTTCTGGTAGTTCTTGGGTACAACCAGATTTTACTATCACGACATCAGATGGTAATTCAGCAGGTGTTTATAGTTCTAGTTATAGTAACTCTACAGGTCAAATGATAAAAATAGACCCTGAGGATAATGGAGACGGTACTGGTGCAGGCTCTGGGTTAACTTTTACTTTTAATAGTGCAATAAATGCATTAGGTTTTGAAGTAGGTGATTGGGCAACTTGTTGTTTTACATCAGAGTTATTTATTAGTTTTGATGGTGGAGCAGCAATTAAAGTTGCCAGTGCTACTCAAGCTTCTGATAACCCTGCAACGGCAGCTGGTGGAGCAAATGGGGCTGCATTCTTTGTGGGGGCGATTGATGATTCAGCTACCTTTACTTCAGTAACCTTCTTCGGTAACGGTTTTGGTGAAATTTTAACAGCAGGTGGCACTATACAATATTCAGCATTAAAAGTGGGCTCTGTTTCTGTACCTGAACCCTCATCAATAGCTATTTTAGCTCTATCATTAATTGGTTTGTCTCTATCTAGAAAAAAGCATAACTAATATAGTAACTACAAAAAATATATAAATATAGCAACTACAGAAAATATATAAAGCGCTTTACAGAAATGTTCAGCGCTTTTTTTGTCATTATTATTCTCGTTATAACTTTTTGATAGAAAATTTTAAAAAGTTATAAAATGCTATAAAATTTATTATTATCAGTAACTTAAAATTATCATCATTTGATTTTTAATTAATAAAAAAAATAAATTGTAAAAAAACTTGATACTGTACGACCATACAGTATACTTGCTATATCAAAACGACATTACTGACGTTGTCAGCGGAGTAAAACATGAAAGAAGATAAAGAAAAAGCACTAGCAGCAGCCTTAAGCCAAATTGAAAGACAGTTCGGTAAAGGTTCAATAATGAAGCTTGGCGATAATACTACAATGGATGTTGAAACTATTTCTACGGGGTCTCTAGGATTAGATATTGCGCTGGGTGCAGGTGGTTTACCCTTTGGTCGTGTCGTGGAAATTTACGGACCTGAGTCTAGCGGTAAAACAACATTAACATTAGAAGTAATAGCGCAAGCGCAACGTGAAGGTAAAGTGTGTGCTTTTGTTGATGCTGAACATGCACTTGATCCTGTTTATGCGGGGAAGCTTGGTGTTAATATTGATGAATTACTTGTATCTCAGCCTGATACGGGTGAACAAGCCCTTGAAATTTGTGATATGTTAACGCGTTCTGGTGCTATTGATATCATTGTTGTCGATTCAGTCGCCGCATTAACGCCAAAAGCTGAAATTGAAGGTGATATGGGAGACTCTCATATGGGGCTGCAAGCACGTATGTTATCACAAGCAATGCGTAAGCTTACGGCAAACTTAAAAAAATCTAATACCATGCTAATATTTATCAACCAAATTCGTATGAAAATTGGTGTAATGTTTGGCAGTCCTGAAACAACAACAGGTGGTAATGCTTTGAAGTTTTATGCCTCTGTTCGTTTAGATATTAGGCGAATTGGTGCGGTTAAAAATGGTGATGAAATTGTAGGTAATGAAACGCGCGTCAAAGTGGTTAAAAATAAAATAGCGCCACCTTTTAAACAAGCTGAATTTCAAATTCTTTATGGACAAGGTATTAACAGCTTAGGTGAATTAATTGATTTAGGTGTTCAAAATGGCTTTGTGGAAAAAGCGGGCGCTTGGTATAGCTGTAATGGTGAACGTATTGGTCAAGGTAAAGCAAATGCCACTAAATATTTAGAAGAACACTCAGAAATGGCTAAAGATATTGATGTTAAATTAAGAGAAATGTTTTTAAGTAAGGTTGTTAAAACAGAAGATAAAGAAGCTAAACCAAAAGTGGCTGAAGCAGCAGAATAATAATAATATTGTCATGCTTTATCTTTATCAAGCATCTGTTAGTTATTTAGTAATTTGATGGCTCGGGTGTATATTAATTTAATTACTGAACATTTTATATTTAACTTTTTTAAAAAATCTGAATAATATCCTTAACCTTTTTGATTTGAAGTGAACAAGCATATCAATTGAATGATCGTAGTCATGGTATGATTTAACAATATCAATCGTGTTCTTGGCAGAATTTAGAAGTAAGTAAGGTGTAACTCTTTTAAAAACTCCTACATAATAGGCCATAACTTGCATTGTGACCTATTATGTACATTCTAAAGAGCGTTCAATTAGCTTAAACGCTCGACATTACTCTATTGGTTTGGAAGCTGATCCTATATTATTTATTCCATAAAATAAGTTACTTCAAGTCCTATTATCCTTCCTTTTGATAGTGGAGAGAAAGTACCGAAAGAAAGTTGCGTATCACTACCGTGTTTAACTTCATTAGTTAAATTTTTACCAAAAACAGAAAACACCCACTGTTCATCATTTGTGTGTAAATCTAAGCCGGCATTAATAATATCTTGCTCGTCTATAAACCCTAAGTTATTATCAGTATAGAAAGATTTATCGCGATGTGAATAATTGATACGAGAAGATAAATATCCCCAACTACCTATATCCATATCATGGTTTAAACCTATGCTGTATGTGGTTTTAGGTACACGAGGAATATCAAGCTCAGTATCTTGATTATCAACAATGCCATCACCATTAAGATCATATATTATTTTGTCATATTCAGCATTGATAATACCAAAGTTAAATGTAGCAATTAAAGAATCTGTTAACAATATAACACCATCTATTTCAAAGCCTAACATACTGGCTTCGGCGGTATTTTTGATTACTTGTATTACTGAACCATCTGGCGCTGGTAAGTTTACTTCTCGTTGCATATCATCAATTGATGTGTAGAAAGTAGCAGCGTTTAATTGTCCCCAATCGCGCGTTAGTTTATAACCTACTTCAAAACTGCTAACTTCTTCTTGATCAAAAGGTCCAGGACCGTTTGCTTTTTCTAATTCAGGTGTACTGATGTCAGCGGTATTTCGCAAATTATATCCGCCAGAGCGGAAGCCTTTTGTCCAATGACCATAAACTAAATCACTGTTTTTGAAGGTGTAAGTCAAACCTAATTTTGGTGATAAACTAGTCCACTCATCATCATCTGAAAAGTCAAAATTACAATCATTATTCAAAATAATATTACAGCCAGGCCCTTGAGGTAAGTAAGGCCCATCTTCAATAGCTGATACATTTTTACTCAGAGAAACAATATCAACGTCTTTTTTCTCTTTAGTATAACGTGCTCCTGCTATTGCGGATAATTGTTCTGATATTTTAAAATCTATTGCGGCAAAGGCACTAATATTTGATGCATCATGTAAACCACCGCCATCTTGATATATTCCTCCTGGAATTGAAGATAAAGGCAGTACACGTCTTTCATGATATTCTAAATCATTAGCATATTGATATATGCCAAAAGTGATATTAGATTGGTTCTCAAGCTCTTTATTGAAGCGAAGTTCATGGCTAAACTGCTCGCTTTCTGTCCATGAATATGAATGGAATAAGGTAAAAGGCTGTGCATCAATATCACCTAAAGTAGAGCTTGAATAATTTCGATAGCCAAAAATATAAGTTGCTGTGCCGCCAGCAATATTCCAATCAACATTTAATGTCGCCATATCTATATCTAAACTTTGAAAGCCTTTTTCATTTATAGATAAATCATGAGTGTCTCTATCAAAGGTCACTGCGTACGGATTTAGAGGATGTGGGGCAGGGAAAGCTAATTCAGGGCCAACGCCACTACCATTAGTATGGTTCTGAGCAGAAGGGCCATCCCCTTCTGAGCTAACGGTTTCATATTTAAACAGAATACTCAAATCATCAGACGGTTCCCATAAGGTGGTTGAACGAATCATAGATTGCTTATAAGCTCCATGATCACTGTTGTCATAAAGGTTGGTAAAACTACCATCATCATTACTATAATATCCTGATAATTTTGTAGATAAATTTTCTATAATAGGAACATTTACAACAGCTTGTAATGTTTTATTTTTACCACCATCTTCGCCACCAGTAATAGAAGCTTTAGATTTAAATTCAAAGTAATCACTAGGCTTTTTGGTATGAATCAATAGTGCACCACCAGTAACGTTGCGTCCAAATAAAATACCTTGCGGACCTCTAAGTACCTCTATGCGTTCAAGATCAAACATATCCATGACGACACCGCCATTTGTACCTAAGAAAACGCCGTCAACAAAAACACCCACTGTAGGGTCAATGGAAGGGATAGAGCTGTTAATTCCAAGGCCACGAATTGAAAAATTTGCATTGCCCCGTGCAGTGCCAACATCCTCTAACGTTACATTAGCCATACCATCAGAGAGATCATTAAAATCTCGTACTTTCAAAGTATTTAATTGATCTTCACCAAAAGCTGTCAAAGCTATAGGTGTTTCTTGAATAGTTTCAGTACGTTTTCTTGCAGTAACCTCTATTCTTTCGACTAAAATATCAGCAGATTTTTTTTTCTTTTTAGTTTCTACTTCAGTATCGCCCTGTGCATGCACTGGAAAAATGATGGCACTTATAAATATGGATAAGGTCGTTAGCTTAAATTTTCTTTTAAGTGTGTTTTGTAATGTTTTACTCATATACGTTCCCCAAATGTTATTTTATTTTTAATCGAATACGGTATTTCAAGTAGCAATAAAACATCATGCTATCTTAGAAACAAGGTAACACTAGGTGGTTTTATAGTCAACTATTATGAAAGGTTATTTCGTATAGCGAAATTTAATTATGTTTTTCTCTAAGTTGGAGGCTTGATATAAATACAATTATCATTAATGATGTGGCTGCAAAGAATGGAAAGTTTATATTTTTTTGATATAAAAAGGCGGCAATTAAAGGACCAGAAATAAACCCTATGGCTGGGGCTGCGCTAATTAACCCTACAGCGGTTTGTTGTTGATCTATAGAGCATCGGCCTGTTGCCATACTTGCCGCTGTAGGGTAACTAAACCCCATTCCGAATCCAAGCAGTGCCATGCCAAGATATATTTCATTAATATCATGACAGGTTGCAATGGTTAAGTGCCCTATAATCAAAGTAAATAGACCTATTTTAAGTAATGTCAGTTGATTGGCCTTTATACGTTGTAGTAAAAATAATTGCGTAATTAAAGAGCAGACTGCAACTATCATGGCACCAATACCTAGCATACTTGCAGCATTGATAGCATTTTGTTTTAATGCATCGATTATGAAAAAGCCTAAGCTCTGTTGCATCATAGCCATAGCACAAAATAAGGAAGCAGCGATGGCAGCAAAAGGAATAAAGCTATTAGTAGACTCATTTTTTTCAATTGGTATAAACTGATTAGGTTTTTCTATGTTATTGCTTGCTGTAATGGGCTTGTCAACAGGCAGAAACCGCCAAACGAGTAGTAATGCTAATATAGTGAAAATGGTAATTGTATATAAGGGGATTAACAGCCCGAAAATAACGAGAAAACCGACTAGCATTGGGCCTAGCATTTGCCCTAAATTGTTAGCCGAAGTTAAACGACTGATAGTGGGTAATATTTGTGCTGTTGAACAAGTCGATATGGCATAAGATAATGCTGACGTTGGTGTCGCAGACATTATACAAGATTGTAGAATTCTAGCAGTGAATAATAAAACATAGAAAAGATCTGGCGCTATTTGCTTGTTTATACCTAAATAGAAAACGGAGGCAAAGACGAATGTGCCTATACTATAACCACTTAAGCCTATAATTAAGATATTCTTACGACCCCATTTTATTGCGCGCTTTCCCCAAAATGTGCTACCTAGCGCAAAAACAAGCGCTGAAAAAGAGATGATACTAGCGATTTGTAGTTCAGTTAACCCTGACTCTCGCCCTAATGCAGGCATTAAAGCAAAAACAACACTTTGTCCCATTGCGGTTGCTAATAGGCTAAAAAATAAAATCCAATTATTCATAGTACCCTAAAACTTTCACCATCAAGTGAAATGGATGGCTATAAATTGTGTTGATGTTTTAAAATATTTTACTTTATTAAAGCAAAAGTAGCGACTGATCTTTATAGTCGCTACGATTAGGTAAAGTGATCAAAATAATTAGTTATTCACTTCAAACAGTGCTGCCATGCCCATGCCACCACCAATACACATTGTGGTAACTACATATCTAGCTCTGCGTCGTTGACCTTCAATTAAAGCATGGCCTACCATTCTAGCGCCACTCATGCCATAAGGGTGACCAATAGAGATAGCACCGCCGTTAACGTTGAGTTTGTTACTATCTATTTGTAGTTTTTCTTGGCAGTAAAGGACTTGCACAGCAAAAGCTTCATTTAACTCCCACAGATCAATATCATTAATTGATAAACCATGACGCTTTAATAATTTAGGCACAGCAAACACGGGACCAATTCCCATCTCATCGGGTTCACACCCGCTTACTACCATGCCTCGGTATGTACCTAATGGTGATAAACCGCGTTGTTCGGCGAGTTTACTATCCATTAATACACAGGCAGATGCACCATCGGATAACTGACTTGCATTGCCAGCTGTAACAAATGCATCTTCTCCCATAACAGGTGATAAGCTAGCTAAACCTTCTAATGTAGTTGTAGGGCGATTACATTCATCTTTAGATAAAGTGACATCTTGATAAGAATAGCTCTTTGTTTCTTTATTAAAGATTGCTTGATTAACATTTATTGGGGCTAACTCAGTATCAAATCTTCCTGCTTCCTGTGCAGCGGCAGTTCTTTGTTGGCTCTGCAAGGCATAATTGTCCATCGCTTCTCGCTTTATATTATAGCGCTTTGCAACAAGATCCGCAGTTTCAATCATCGGCATATAAATACCAGGATAAGCTGCTTTTAATGATTCACTTTGTGTTCTAAAGCGGTTCGTGTTTTCATTTTGCACTAAGCTGATTGAATCTAATCCTCCAGCAACAGCAACAGGAACTTGGTCGACAATGATACGTTGAGCTGCCATAGAAATTGCCTGTAAACCTGATGAACAAAATCTGTTTACGGTAACGCCACTACTTGTGATAGGTAAACCAGCACTTAATGCTGCTTGACGAGCAATATTTCCACCTGTCGCTCCTTCAGGTAAACCACAACCCATAATGACATCTTCAACTTCATTGATGTCTACACCTGAACGTTCAACTGCATGTTTTATAGCATGACCCGCAAATTCTGCTCCATGAGTATTATTAAGTGCGCCACGGTATGCTTTTGCGATAGGCGTACGTGCTGTAGATACGATAACTGCTTCTCTCATTGTATTTTCTCCGAATTTTTATTTAATTATTTATATAAAGGGGTTATATGTCACTAAAGCGCTTACCTTCATTGACTAGTTTTTCAAGCAAAGGAGCGGGTTGCCAAATATCACCATATTTTTCTTGGTATAATTTCAAGTCATTCAGAATGTTTTCTAAGCCGATACTGTCGGCATAAAACATTGGTCCGCCTCTATAAACCGGGAATCCATAGCCATATACCCAAACAGCATTAACATCGCTAGCGCGCTGTGCAATACCTTCATCTAAAATTTGGGCGCCTTCATTAATCAGTGGGTAGATTAAACGTTTAACAATTTCCTCATCTGAAATTTCACGTTGCTCGAATCCTAACTTTTGCGCTGTTTCTTTAATGATTTTGTTTACTTCTTCATCAGGAATAGGGATGTAGGAATTTTCTTCATAACGGTAATAACCTTTTCGGTTTTTTTGTCCCAAACGTCCATTTTCAACTAGTCTATCGCTAATAGCTCCATCAGTTTCAGGTACAAACACACCGCTTTCTCTTCGCTCTTTTCGTACACGATAGCCAATATCGAGTCCAGATAAATCTGCCATCGTCATTGGCCCCATTGCCATGCCAAATTGATAAACTGCATTATCTATTTGTGCAGGTGTAGCGCCTTCTAACAATAATGCGCCAGCTTCACGGCCATACCCTTTGAGCATACGATTACCGATAAAACCATCACAAACACCTGAAACTACTGGTATTTTACCTATTTTACTTCCTAGTTTCATAGCTGTTGCTAAGACATCATCGGCGGTTTTCTCTGCACGAATGACTTCTAATAATTTCATTACTTGGGCGGGACTGAAAAAATGTAAACCAATAACATCTTGTGGACGTTTTGTAATAGAAGCTATTTCATCAACGTCTAAAGTTGAAGTGTTACTCGCTAAAATGCAGCCAGGTTTACATACTTCATCTAATTTTGAAAAGACTTGATGTTTTATTTCCATACTTTCAAATACCGCTTCTATAACGAGATCAACATCACTGAGATCATCATAAGATAAAGTGCCAGTAATTAAACCTTGTTGATATGCTGCTTTTTCATTGGTCATTCGTCCTTTAGCTGCCTGACCACGGTAATATTTTTCTATTGTATTAAGGCCACTTTGTAATACATTTTCATTAACCTCTAATAAAGTGACTGGAATATTAGCATTGCTAAAGCTTAACGCAATACCTGACCCCATAGTACCTGCACCAATAATGGCTACGTTATTAATTTCTCTAGTCGGCGTTTTTTTATCTAAATCATCAATTACTGCTGCTTGTCGTTGAGCAAAAAACATATGACGTTGCGATGCTGATTGTGTTGATTTCATACATTCAAGAAACAAGCTTCTTTCTTTTTCAACACCTTTCAAAAATGGTAAGTCTATTGATGCTTCAACTGCTGATATACACGCTTGAGGAGCTTCAAAGCCACGGAATTTCTTTGCGATTTTTTTTCTGTAGTTATTGATAAGATCTTCAGCAACTAATGATTTATCTACTGTGATCTCAGATATGCGTTTAACAGGTAAATTTTGCTCCACTACATCATGAGCAAATTTAAGTGCGCCATCCACAACGTCGCCCTCAATAATTTTGTCAATAATACCTAATGAAAGTGCTTCTGCTGCTTTTACTTGACGTCCAGAAACAATAACATCCAATGCTTTTTCAACACCTATTAATCTCGGTAAACGTTGAGTACCTCCAGCACCTGGTAGTAAACCTAAGTGTACTTCAGGTAAACCTACTTTAGTGCTGCTGTTGGCCACTCTATAATGGCATGTTAAGGCCACTTCAAGGCCGCCACCTAGCGCAGTACCATGCAACGCGGTAATTATTGGTTTAGATACCGTATCAATGAATGATAATGCTTCTGGCAGGCTAGGTGACTGCATAGGTTTACCAAATTCAGTGATATCAGCACCTGCAAAATAAGTTCTACCAAGGCAATAGAGCACTATGGCTTTTACCTTAGTGTTTTCATCGGCCTGGGTGATGCAATCAATAAGCCCTTTTCTTACTAAGTAAGACAAAGCATTAACAGGTGGATTATTCACTTTTATTAATGCGATTGAGTCACGTAACTCTAAACTAACTATTTCACTCATTTTGGATCCTATTCTTGTCTGATGTTTATTCAATGTTGAGAATTAATTTTTAATTTTTGTAAGGTTGATAATACAAAAAAAACAATAAAAAGTAAAATCTTATTTCGCACAGCGATATTTGATAGGGGCGATTTAAAACAAACAATAGCTAAATCATTTTGTTTTGTGTACTTTTGTTTCGCTATGCAGTAATATGTTTCACGATTGTTAATTGGAATGTTTTGATATTAGGAAATAAACACAGATGAGTTCATCCTTAATTAACCGTACAGATATTGATTTTTTACTTTTTGATGTGTTTGAAACAGAAAGGTTAACGCACCTTGAGCATTTTTGTGACCATTCAAAAGAAACGTTTAGTGCCACAATAGATCTTGCTCACAATTTAGGTGTTGATTATTTTGAACCTCACGCCTCATTGGTTGATGAGAATGAGCCGCAGATGCTTAACCAAGAGGTTAAGATTGCTGATGAAGTTCATCAAGCGTTAGGTCAATATTATGCTGCTGGATTCGGCGCCGCGACACAAAGTTATGAGCTAGGCGGTATGCAATTGCCTTTTTCAATTTCAGTCGCGTGTAAAGCTTTATTAAGCGCAGCAAATATTGCCACGTATGCATATTCCTCTTTAAGTCATGCCAATGCTAATGTTATTAAAAATTTTGCTAACGATAAACTTAAAAATCTCTATTTACCTAAGTTACTTGATGGTACCTATATGGGGACTATGGCGCTTACTGAACCACAGGCTGGCTCTTCTTTAGCTGATATTCAAAGTAGTGCGGTCAAACAAGTTGATGGAAATTATTTACTCAGTGGTAATAAAATATTCATTTCAGCTGGCGACCATGATTTGAGTGAAAACATAGTGCATTTAGTTTTAGCTCGTATTAAAGGAGCACCTGAGGGTATTAAAGGATTATCACTCTTCATAGTACCTAAATTTTTGGTTAATGATGATGGCACACTAGGAGAACGTAACGACGTTAACTTAGCAGGATTGATTCATAAAATGGGTTATCGCGGCACAACATCAACCATGCTCAGTTTTGGTGAAAAAACGGGGGCAAAAGCTTTCTTAATTGGCGAACCACAAAAAGGTTTGCAGTATATGTTTCAAATGATGAACGAAGCACGAATAGGTGTTGGTATTGGAGCCGTATCGCTTGGATATACAGCTTACTTAAAAGCAGTTAACTATGCTCGAGATAGAGCTCAAGGTCGTGATGCTAAACATAGAGTTCCAGATGGCCCTCAGCAAAGCATAATCCAACATGCTGATGTTAAGCGTATGTTGTTAAAGGCTAAGTCTTTTGTTGAAGGAGGTATGTGTTTATCTTTTTATGGCGCTCAATTAGTTGATAAAAAAACATGGTGTACTGACGCTCAAGCGCGAGAAAAATCTGCATTATTACTAGACATATTAACACCTATTCTTAAATCATGGCCATCAAAGTATTGCCTAGAAGCTAATTCAATCGCTATTCAAGTGCATGGTGGCTATGGTTATACTCGCGAATATCCTTTAGAACGTTTATATCGCGATAACCGATTAAACCCTATTCATGAAGGTACTGAAGGCATTCAGTCTCTAGATTTACTCGGTCGAAAAATTATGATGAATAATGGTGAGGCATTTAATTATTTGTCAAGCCAAGTGGAACAGACTATTGAGCACTCATTAGCAATAGCTGACACCAAACAGCTAGGACAAGCATTGCATGATGGTTGGCGGTGTTTAAAGCAGACAACTCATGCACTTATCGCGGTAGCTAAACAAGAAAGTGTCGAGAAAACCCTATCAAATTCGGTACTTTATTTACATTCATTTGGTCATACCGTAGTGGCATGGCTTTGGGTTAAACAAGCATTAGTGGCTAATGAAAAACTAAAAACAGCTTCAGATACAGAGCGTGATTTTTACTTAGGTAAAAAACATGCAGCGCAGTATTTTCTTAACTATGAGCTTCCAAAAGCAGCGGTAGACTGTCATATATTAGATAAAAATGATCAAACGTGTGTTGATATGGATGCTAACTGGTTTTGATATCAATCAGATAGCAATATCACGAATAAACTAAATATTTTAAATCGGAGAAAAATTTTGAAAAGCCAACAATTTGAAGATTATGGTAATGCATTAGTTTGTAACCAATATGATCGCCCAGAGCCTAAGGGTGATGAAGTGCTAATTAAAGTCAAAGCATGTGGCGTTTGCCACAGTGACGTTCATGTATGGGAAGGTCATTTTGATTTGGGTGGTGGCAACAAAGTAGATTTAAAAGGTAACCATAAATTACCTTTCACCTTAGGTCATGAAATAGCTGGCGAAGTGGTTGCAATGGGAGATACAGCATCTAATGCAACTGTGGGGCAGAATTATGTTGTTTATCCATGGATAGGTTGTGGTCAATGTGCGATTTGTGAAAAAGGGCAAGAGCATTTATGTAATCGACCACGTACTCTAGGGGTAGCAGTTGATGGTGGTTTTAGTGAATATGTAATCGTACCTTCAGGGCGTTATCTATATGATTTAGGTGATTTACCAGCAAGCTTGGCTTGTACTTATGCATGCTCTGGTGTCACAGCTTATAGTGCGGTGAACCAAGTCAAACAACAAGTTCAAGGGCGTGAGTTACTTATTATTGGTGCCGGGGGGGTTGGCCTGTCGGGTTTATCAATGGCTAAAGCGTTGCTCGATTGCAAAATTATTGTCTCCGATATTGACAAAGCTAAACGTGAACAAGCACTACAAGAAGGTGCAGATTCAGTTATTGATCCTACTGACAAAGAAGCTGTTTATGCCTTAATGAAAAGTACGCGAGGTGGTGTAGCGGCAGCGATTGATTTTGTTGGCTCAGATCGTTCGGCTGGCTTTGGTATTCAAATGCTTAATAAAGGTAGTACTTTGCTCGTCGTCGGGCTCTTTGGTGGCGCGTTACCTTTATCAATACCTATTCTACCACTTAAAGCTATTACGATTGCTGGCTCTTTTGTTGGTAGTACTCAAGATATGAAAGAAATGATGGAATTGGTACATGCAGGCAAAATAAGTCCAATTAAAATTACAGAGCGATCATTATCGTGTGCACATCAAACCTTAGAAGATTTACAGCAAGGTAGTATTGTTGGTCGCGTAGTTTTGACCCCAGAGAATAACCATTAAGGTTTAATAAATAAAAAAATAAATAGAGGATTGAAAATGAAAGCTATTGTTTGTAAAGCCTTTGCGCCTATTGAGGCTCTGAGCTTTGAAGAAGTTCCTGAGCCAATGTTAGCTGAAAATGAATTAAAAATTGTTGTTCATGCTGCTGGAGTAAACTTCCCTGATGCCTTGTTAGTACAAGGACTATATCAAGCAAAACCTGATTTACCTTTTATTCCAGGTTCTGAATTTTCAGGCGTAGTTGAGCAAGTTGGTGATGAAGTTAAAGGTTACAAGGTTGGTGATAAAGTGATCGGTTTAAGTAGCACTTATGGCGCTTATGCACAGAAAATCACTTGCCCAGCCGAGAAAGTGATGCCAATGCCTGATTTTATTTCTTATGAAGCCGCCGCAAGTTTGGTTTTAGCACATGGCACAGCGCATCATGCTCTTAAACAGCGAGGTCAGTTAAAGGCCGGTGAAACATTGCTTGTTTTAGGTGCTGCAGGCGGTACGGGTATTGCCGCAGTACAGATAGGCAAGGCGATGGGGGCTCATGTTATTGCTGCTTGTTCAAGTGAAGATAAATTGGAACTTGCTCGTGCCAATGGGGCAGATGAATTAATTAATTATACGGAAAATGACCTTAAAAGTGAGATCAAACGTTTAACTAATGGTAAAGGCGTTGATGTTGTTTATGACCCTGTTGGTGGCGAGTTTTTTGATGCTTGTGCTCGTTGTATGAAAGCGGAAGGTCGATTGCTTGTTGTTGGTTTTGCCAGTGGCACTATTCCTAAACTACCGGTGAATTTAACGTTAGTTAAAGAGTTCTCTGTTGTTGGCGTATTTTTTGGTGCTTACACCAGACGAGATAAAAAAGGTTATGCCGACAATATGCAAGAGTTATTTAATTGGTATCAGCAAGAGAAAGTTAGCTTAATCATTGATAAATGTTACCCACTCGCCCAAACAGCACAAGCATTAAAAGCAGTAGCAAATCGTCAAGTGATGGGGAAAGTAATACTTACGCCCTAGGTTGAGGGTGCTTAGTTTCCCCCCATGATGAAGTAACCTAAATGCCCATGCTAATAGTTATATAAATAAGTGAGAAGCTCATGGATTTTGAATACAGTGAAAAAACACAAAGATTAAGACAGCAGTTAGATAATTTTATGCAGCAACATATATTGCCTCGTCTGCAGCAATACAAAGATGAAGTAAAGTCAGGACAGTATCCTGTCTCTTTTATGGAAGATTTAAAAGCATTGGCACGTAGCGAAGGTTTATGGAATTTATTCTTACCGGGATTAAAAGAGGGTGAGCAAGGCACGCGTTTATCTAATTTAGAATATGCGCCACTAGCCGAAATAATGGGGAAAGTGCCTTGGGTGTCTGAAGTGTTTAATTGTAATGCTCCTGATACTGGTAATATGGAATTGCTGCACATGTTTGCAACGCCAGAACAGAAAAAACAATGGCTTGAACCCTTAATGGCGGGAGAAATTCGTTCTGCTTTCGCAATGACAGAGCCAGACGTACCTTCATCTGACGCGACAAATATCCAAACCATTATTCAACGAGATGGTGATGATTATGTTATTAATGGCCGTAAATGGTTTATTTCAAATGCTAGTCACCCAAACTGTAAATTGTTTATTTTGATGGGCAAAACAGACCCAGATAATGAAGATCGTCATCTACAGCAAAGTATGGTGCTGATTCCTAAAGATGCTGAAGGGGTTTGTGTAGAACGTAATATTAGCATCATGAATCACATTAACCCACACGGGCATTGCGAAATAACGTTTAAAAATGTTCGTGTACCTGTAAGTAACTTACTTGGAGAATTGGGCGGTGGTTTTACTATGTCACAAGCCCGATTAGGCCCTGGAAGAATTCACCATTGTATGCGTTCAATTGGGCAAGCTGAATTAGCACTACAAATGATGGTTGAACGCGCACAAGAGCGTAAAACCTTTGGTCGTTATTTGTATGACCATGGTGCGGTATCAGATTGGATAGGACGCTCACGTATAGAAATAGAACAAGCACGTTTATTGGTACTACGTGCAGCATGGAAAATAGATAAAGTGGGTGCTAAAGCTGCAGCAGATGATATTTCTCTTATTAAAGCACTGATCCCCACCTTGCAAACAACGGTTGTTGATAGAGCTATGCAAACCTTTGGCGCAATGGGAATAAGCCCAGATACGCCTTTACCTGATATGTGGACTCAAGGGCGTTCCTTACGATATGCAGATGGCCCAGATGAAGTGCACATACGTAAGATTTCTCGTATGGAAATTAACAAGAGTAAAAAAAATCCAGCCCAAACATTGATCTTTTACTCAAATCAGCGGTAAAAACAAAACGAACTTAAATTCCATTAAATTAACGCTTGATTTCGCACAGTGAAACTGTATACTGAAATAAGTTGTAATAGAATTTCACTTTATTTATGGTAAACAATATGAATATAGATTTTACAGAATCAGAGAAAAACTTTCGTCTTGAAGTAAGAGACTTTTTTCAAAATGAATTGCCAGAACAAGTCAAGCTTGCAATTGATAATGGCTTACGTCTGTCAAAAGAAGAGCAGATACTTTATCAACAAGCTTTAGCAACGAAAGGTTGGGCAGGTACTAACTGGCCTGTTGAACATGGTGGTACAGGTTGGAGTGCTACACAAAAATATATTTTTTATAATGAATCAGCCAAAGCTAAAGCACCGCGAATAGTACCCTTTGGTTTATCTATGGTTGCGCCAGTAATTTATAGTTTTGGTAACAAAGAACAGCAAGAGCGTTTTTTGCCTGATATTTTGTCAAGTAAGGTTTGGTGGTGTCAGGGCTATTCTGAGCCTAATGCTGGCTCAGATTTGGCAGGTATTAAAACTAAAGCAGTACGTGATGGTGAAGATTATATTGTTAATGGCGTAAAAACTTGGACTACGTTAGGTCATTATGCTGATTGGATTTTCTGCCTTGTTAGAACGCAAGATACTGGTAAAAAGCAAGAAGGGATTAGTTTTCTACTTATTGATATGCACACTCCAGGTGTTACGGTAAAACCTATTATTACCCTAGATGGACGCCGAGAAGTCAATGAGGTGTTTTTTGAGGATGTACGTGTTCCTGCACATAATTTAATTGGTGAGGAGGGGAAAGGTTGGACTTACGCTAAAGTTTTATTAACTCACGAGCGAACTAATATTGCTGGTGTAGCTTCTTCTAAACAGCGTTTGAGTAGCATATACGAAATGTTAGAAACACCACCTGATGGTATGGCTGACTTAAGAAAGAATAATGTTTTTATGGCCAGAGTTTTAGCTACGGAAGTTGAGCTTAAAGCGCTTGAATATACTGAATTACGTGTATTGTCTTCTGTATCAACGGGTAAAGCACCGGGACCTGAATCATCTATTTTAAAAATCAAAGGCACTGAAGTTCAGCAAGCCTTAGATGAATTATACGTTGAAATGGCCGGTATATATGCCTTGCCATTTCTTCCTCAGCAGTATGATGACGCAACCGTAGAGCAAATAGGGCCATTCTTTGCTGCTAATACCGCACCGCATTATTACAATAACCGTAAAGTGACAATTTATGGTGGTACAAACGAAATACAGAAAAATATTATAGCCAAACATGTACTTGGACTTTAGGAGGAGCTTACCGTGGATTTTTCATTAAATGATATTCAACAAATGCTGCAAGATAGCGCAGCAAAATTTATACAAAATGATTATGACTTTGAAACCCGTCAACGTTTTGCTCAGAGTGAACTTGGCTTTAATCCCAATAACTGGTCTTTATTTGCCGAGTTAGGTTGGCTCGCACTACCATTTTCAGAAACTTATGGCGGGTTAGATGGAAATGCTCTTGACTTAATGGTGTTACAAACTGAGCTAGGTAAAGGCTTGATCACTGAACCTTACATAGCGAGTGTTGTTCTAGGTGGCAATATAGTTCAACGTCATGGTAGTGAAGTACAAAAAACTACATTACTTGAGGCCTTAATTGCTGGTGACTTAAAACTAGCACTAGCCGCTCAAGAAGCTAGTTCGCAAAATGATCTTACCACCATCACCACAACCGCTAATAAAACTGAAGGTGGCTATTTATTACATGGTCATAAATCTGTAGTTTTAGGGGCAAGTTGTGCCGATAAAATTGTTGTATTGGCTAGAACTTCAGGAAAATCATCTGATAAACATGGCTTATCACTATTTATTATTGACCCCCAACAAGCAGGTGTGACGTTAAATTCTTATGTAACAAACGATGGCAATCAGGCAGCTGATGTTGCTTTTGAGAATGCTTTTGTTTCACTTGAAAATGTGCTTGGTGAAGTAGATACAGCCTTTGATAATGTAAAAAAAGTTCTCAATGATGCGATTGTAGCTGTTTCAGCTGAAGCAGTGGGAGTGATGGAAAAAATGCTTAATGCGACTGTTGAGTACTGTAAAGTGCGTAAGCAGTTTGATCAGCCTATCGGTAACTTTCAAGTATTACAGCATCGTATGGCGGATATGTTTATGGAGTGTGAGCAAAGTAAATCAATGCTGTATTACGGTGCTATTGCAATTAGCTCTGACGATGATGCTGATAAAGCAGCTTCGTTATTAAAAATTAAAATTGGCACAGCAGGTAGATTAGTTGGTCAGGCTGCCGTACAGCTTCACGGCGGTATGGGGGTTACTGATGAGCTAGATGTTGGTCATTTCTTCAAACGTATTACAATGATCAACACTATGTTTGGTTCACATGATGAGCATTTAGATAACTTAGTTAAGCAACAGCAAATAGCATAATTTTCTGCAACTAATTACATACCCATAGAATGAAGAGCAAACGATGAAAATACTTGTAACGATTAAACGGGTGATAGATTTCAATGTAAAAGTTCGAGTCAAACCTGATAACAGTAATGTAGATTTAGCCAATGTAAAAATGGCTATTAACCCTTTTTGTGAAATAGCAGTTGAAGAGGCGGTGCGTTTAAAAGAAAAAGGTATTGCCTCTGAAGTTGTTGTTGTCTCTATTGGTGATAAAGCTTGTCAAGAGCAATTGCGTACTGCTTTAGCATTGGGCGCAGATAGAGCTATTCAGGTTGATACGGAAGAGGTTTTAGAACCTTTATCTATTGCAAAGCTACTTACTAAAGTCATTAAAGAAGAGCAACCAAGCTTGATTTTAATGGGTAAGCAAGCCATTGATGAAGATAATAACCAAACAGGACAAATGTTAGCTGCGTTGAATGGTTTTGCACAGGGTACCTTTGCTTCGAAACTTGAAATAGAAGATGGTAACGTCAATATTACGCGTGAAATAGATGGTGGTTTGCAAACACTCAAATTAACACTACCCGCCATTATTACCACTGACTTACGGTTGAACGAACCTCGCTATGCTTCATTGCCAAATATAATGAAAGCTAAACGGAAACCTTTGGCTGTACAAGCTGCAGCTGATTTAGGGGTAGATTTAAGTGCTCGGACAAAATTACTAAAAGTAACAGCACCTGCTGAGCGTCAAGCTGGCATAGTAGTAGAAACAGTTGATGAACTCGTTCAAAAACTAAGAAATGAAGCGAAGGTGATCTCATGAGTATTTTAGTATTTGCTGAACACGATAACAGTACCTTAAAAACTGAAACCTTAAAAACAGTTGCGGCTGCGCAAGCTATTGGAGGTGATATCACACTTTTAGTGGCGGGGTTTAATTGCCAAAGTGTCATTGACGCTGCGGTTAAAATAAATGGCATAGGCAAAGTATTGGTTGCTGATAACCCAGTTTATGAGCATCAACTAGCTGAAAATATCTGTTTACTTGTTAGTGAACTAGCTAGTGATTATGAGCATATTATGGCTACCGCATTAAGCACTGGTAAAAACTTTATGCCTCGTGTTGCTGCTCTGTTAGATGTAGCACAAATATCTGACATTATTGGTGTGGAATCAAGCGATACTTTTATTCGACCAATCTATGCTGGTAATGCTATTGCAACAGTACAAAGTTTAGATAGTAAAAAAGTGATCACCGTGCGGGCAACTGGTTTTGATGCCGTTGCAACAGACGGTAATGCTGAAATTGTTACTTTAGATTTTGTTACAGATGCAGGCATATCAAGTCATGTTAGTGATCAATTAACTGAATCTGAACGCCCTGATTTAGGCGCTGCAAGCGTGATTATTTCAGGTGGACGAGGCATGCAAAATGGCGATAATTTCAAATTACTTGAGGGGATTGCAGACAAGCTTGGTGCTGCTATCGGTGCATCACGTGCTGCAGTTGATGCAGGCTTTGTTCCTAATGATATGCAAGTGGGTCAAACAGGTAAAATTGTCGCGCCAGACTTATACATTGCGGTAGGCATTAGTGGCGCTATTCAACATTTAGCGGGTATGAAGGATTCAAAAGTTATTGTTGCTATTAACAAAGATGAAGATGCTCCTATATTCCAAGTGGCTGATTATGGCTTGGTTGCAGATTTATTTGATGTACTGCCTGAGTTTGAAGCAGCACTGAGTTAATAGAAAATTGTGCTTGGCTAATTTGTGATTTGAGAAATGAAAAAGATGCTGAAATGGTGTCTTTTTCAAACCTACTCTTATGGGGGTTATAAGATGGAAAGAGAATTTATGGAGTTTGATGTTGTTATTGTAGGTGCTGGACCTGCTGGTTTATCAGCATCTATTAAATTAATGCAGCAAGCTAAAGCTAATCAACAAGATTTGAATGTTTGTGTCATTGACAAAGGTTCTGAAGTTGGTGCGCATATTTTGTCTGGGGCAATAATTGAACCCACAGCATTGAATGAATTATTTCCTGATTGGCAAGAACGAAATGCCCCTCTAAATACACCTGTCACTGAAGATGAGGTTTATTTATTTACCTCAGAGACACGCGCGATAAAAATGCCTAATTTTGTTGTGCCAAAAACGATGCACAACCAAGGTAATTATATTGCCAGTTTAGGGAATTTTTGTCGCTGGTTAGCCGTGCAAGCAGAAGACATGGGTGTTGAAATTTTTCCAGGTTTTTCCGCCTCTGAAATTATTTATGATGCTGATGGTTGTGTTAAAGGGGTTATAACTGGTGATATGGGTGTTAGTGAAACAGGTGAACAAAAAGATAGTTATATGCCTGGTATGGAACTACGCGCAAAATACACCCTGTTTGCAGAAGGATGTCGAGGCAGTTTAGGAAAAGAATTACAACAAAAATTCAATTTAGCTAAAGATACTGATGCTCAGCATTACGGCCTAGGTATTAAAGAGTTATGGGATGTGGCACCAGAAAATCACCAAGAAGGGCTAGTGGTTCATGGCTCTGGATGGCCATTAGTGAAAGGCAGTAGTGGTGGCTTTTTTCTTTATCATACTGAGAATAACCAAGTTGTAGTCGGTTTAATTGTCGATTTAAACTATAGCAATCCATATATGAGTCCATTTGATGAATTTCAACGTTTAAAGCATCACCCAACAATTGCCAAGGTTTTACAGGGAGGAAAGCGCGTTTCTTATGGCGCTCGTGCGATCACTAAAGGTGGTTTAAATGCCTTACCTAAACTAACTTTTGCTGGTGGTATGATCATTGGTTGTAATGCAGGTACATTAAATTTTGCTAAAATCAAAGGCAGTCACACGGCTATGAAGTCAGGTATGCTAGCGGCCGAATCAGTATTTGCCGCACTCAATGATGATAGTCATGTTGAGGGCGAGGAATTGGTCGATTTTGATGGTCGTTTTAAATCTTCGTGGTTATACGATGAGTTATATCGTAGTAGAAGTTTTGGGCCTGCGTTACACAAATTTGGTTTAATGGTAGGTGGTGCGTTTAACTTTATCGATCAAAATATTTTCTCTGGTAAATTGCCTTTTACCATTAGAGATAATCATGCTGATCATGAACAACTTAAACTTGCTAGTGATTGCCAGCCTATTTCATACCCAAAGCCAGATGGTGTTTTAAGTTTTGATAAATTGTCATCAGTGTTTATCTCTAATACCAATCATGAAGAAGACCAGCTTTGTCATTTAAAGTTAAAAGATAAAAGCATTCCTATCGACGTCAATTTGGCTAAATTTGATGAACCAGCACAGCGTTATTGTCCTGCTGGTGTGTACGAAGTCGTTGAAACAGACGGCCAACCGCAATTGCAAATTAATGGGCAAAACTGTTTACATTGTAAAACCTGTGACATTAAAGACCCGATGCAAAATATTACTTGGGTAGTACCTGAAGGTGCTGGTGGCCCGAACTACCCTAATATGTAGTGAGAATAATTTCATGAAGAATAACAAAATAAATACTGAGAGTGTCATCGACAAAAAAGCAAATGAAAAGGTTCAAGTAATTGGTGTGATCGGTGCTGGAGCAATGGGGCGTGGCATTGTTCAAATTGCCCTAGCCGCTGGCTTTAAAGTTGTGTTATCTGATGCTAACAAACAAATGTATGATGAAGCAGCTAGTTTTGTTATGAATATGCTTGCTAGAGCTGTTGAAAAAGGTCGATTAGCACCACAAATATTAGCGCAAGCAAAGCTAAATTTAACCTTGGCTGATTTAGATGATTTAACGACGTTTAGTGATTGTGATATTGTTGTTGAAGCTATTGTTGAAAACATTGGTGCCAAGCAAACCTTGTTTGATCGTTTAGAGCAAGTTATTAACGAGCAATGCATATTAGCGACAAATACCTCATCTTTATCCGTTACTGAAATTGCAGCTAAATGTCGACTACCTGAACGAGTAGCAGGTTTACACTTTTTTAATCCTGTGCCTTTGATGAAAGTGGTAGAGGTCATTTCAGGACAATTAACAGATAAAAAAGTCTGTGCTAAACTCGTTGATTTCTCTAATCAAGTTGGTCATCGCCCTGTCGAAGTGACTGATATGCCAGGTTTCTTAGTTAATCATGCTGGTCGAGGGTATGGTACTGAAGCTTTAAAAATACTCGCCGAAGGCATTGCTGATCCCCAAACGATTGACCAAATCCTTCAACAACAATGCGGTTTTAAAATGGGACCTTTTACTTTATTTGACCTGACAGGGTTAGATGTTTCGCATACGGTAACCGAGTCAATTTATCATCAGTTTTATCAAGATCCACGTTATTGTCCGAGCCCAATCACAGCTCAGAGAATGAAAGCTGGTTTATATGGTAGGAAAACAGGTCGAGGATTTTATGATTATAGCGAGCCTGCTGAACATCAACATGAAGCAGAAAAGAGTGTAGATAACAACATAAGCCTTGATAACTATAAGAAAATGACTGTTTGGATTAGTCCTGAGCTACCCCAAGGTTATTCTGCTTTGTTATCTGTTTTAGAAAAAAATACTATTACTATTGAAACAAGTGACCGCCCTTCAGAGAATGCACTTTGTTTAGTGACTCCTTTAGGTGACGATGCTACTCATACGGCTTTAAAACAAGGTTTGAATCCAGAACATACGGTGGCTGTCGATACATTTTTAGGGTTAGCTAAGATGAGAGTAATGATGTTAACGCCTGTTACTCGCCCCATTTATAGAGACTTTGCTAAAGCTTTGTTGGCTGAAGGTAGTAATCAGCAAACAAAAAATCAAGTGGCCGTGATTAATGATAGCCCTGGGTTTATTTCGCAGCGAGTATTAGCTGCAATTATTAATATCGCTTGTGAAATTGCCCAGCTAGGTATTGCGAGCCCGGATGATATTGATAGTGCTGTTGTGCTAGGTTTAGGTTATCCCAAAGGACCTTTAGCGTGGGGGAATTCGCTTGTAGCGGATAATATCTTAGCTATTCTTACTTCTTTACAACAGCGTTATGGTGATCCTCGTTATCGTCCTAGTTTATGGTTGCAACGTCGTTCAAAGTTAGGACAATCATTATTGATGTTGCCGACAAAAATAACAGGTACCACACAACATAAGAGTGCTGAAAATTCAGTTACTTTGGAGTTATAGACAATGTTAGACGCTTATATTTATGATGGAATTCGTACACCAATAGGATGTCATGCGGGCGTGTTATCAAGTATTCGCCCTGATGATTTATTAGCCGAAAATATCAAACATTTATTACAAAGAACAAATGTTGATATTAGTCGAATTGAAGATGTTGTGATTGGTTGTACTAATCAAGCGGGTGAAGATGCCCGAAACGTTGCCCGACATGGCGCTTTGCTTGCTGGATTACCTGTTAGTGTCGCAGGACAAACACAAAATCGTTTATGTGGTAGCGGGCTGTCCGCTATCATTGAAGCATCTAGAGCTATCTCTTGTCAGGAAGGGGAGTTATTTATTGCTGGTGGTGTTGAAAGTATGAGCCGAGCGCCTTACGTGATGGCAAAAAATGAAACGGCTTTTTCCCGTAATGTTATTGTATTTGATAGTACTATTGGTGCTCGATTTCCAAATAAAGAAATAGAGAAAGTATTTGGTGACGACACTATGCCGCAAACGGCTGATAATATTGCAGTTAATCTTAATATTAGTCGTAATGAAAGTGATGACTTTGCTTTGCGCTCTCAACAAAACTATCAACGTGCTTTATCGGCTGGTTTTTATAACGATGAAATCATGTCTATGAGCATTAAAAAATCTAAAAAATCTCCCGTAGAAACGGTTAACGCAGATGAACACCCAAGGCCGCAGATAACGTTAGATAAGCTATCAAGGTTGTCGCCTTTATTTGAAGGTGGTGTTGTAACTGCTGGTAATGCTTCTGGCATTAATGATGCCTCTGCTTTATTACTTATGGGTAATAAGCAGGTTGGTGAAGCATACAACATAAAACCTCGAGGTAGGATAATTGCAGCAGCTGTTGCTGGTGTAGAGCCTCGTCTAATGGGACTAGGCCCGGTAGTTGCTATCCAAAAAGTATTATCTAGAGTAAATTTGTCTTTGCAAGATATGGATGTTATAGAAATCAACGAAGCTTTTGCTACCCAAGTATTAGGTTGTCTCAAACAGCTAAAGCTTAGTTATAATGATGAACGTGTAAATCCAAATGGTGGTGCAATTTCAATGGGCCATCCATTGGGGGCATCTGGCGCCCGGCTTGCATTAACTGCTTTAAGACAGTTAGAAAATACTGGTGGCCGTTATGCTGTTGTTAGTTTATGTATTGGTTTAGGGCAAGGTATTGCGGCTGTTATCGAAAGAAGCTAGCACTATTTACTCCAATGGAATTTAAAATCGAATGGCGGATTATGGTTTTGTTCATTAAGAAATTTGTTGTACAATAGGCAAATACGGTAATGAAATTTTATTTATAACTAAAAGATGACTATAAATGACTGATATTTTTGATGCACCAAGAGAGAAAAATGAAGAGAAAGATCGTAAATTTATTGAAGCATTAGCGCGCGGGCTTGATGTCTTAAGAGCATTTAGCCGGCAGGGTGGTGTATTAGGTAATCAAGACTTGGCAAAAATCACAGGTTTACCTAAGCCAACCGTGTCAAGAATGACTTATACCTTAACACAATTAGGGTATTTAACATACTCCACACAGCTTGAAAAATATCAATTAGACGCTGGTGTTCTAGCATTGGGTTATGCTTATACTTCTAACTTACAAGTAAGAAGAGTTGCAAAGCCAATGATGGAAAGTTTAGCTGAACGCACCAAATTATCAGTAGGGTTAACCATACGAGAACGTCTATCTATGCTTTATGTAGAGAATTGTCGAGGAGATGATTCTCAAGCTCTTAGGATGGAAGTAGGCTCAAGTTTACCTTTGGCAACCTCAGCTGCAGGACGTGCATACTTAGTCGGTTTACCTGAACATGACCGTGAAATAGTGTTGGAAGAGATGAAAAAGCGAGCAGGTGAAAAATGGCCTAGGTATGAGGAAGGGATTATAAATGCTTTAACAGAATACGAAGAGCTGGGTTTCTGTACATCTCTTGGTGATTGGGATAAAGCCATTAATAGTGTTGGTGTGCCATTACAATTACAAGATGGTCGTATTATGGCTCTTAATATTGGTGGCCCGAAACATTTGGTTTCTGATGAAATGACAATAGAGTCTCTAGGCCCTCAGTTGGTGCATGTTGCTAGAAATATTATTTCTACAGGCGTATAATTGCTTTGAAAGCAAAAGTTAGAGACAAGGGAGCGTTAAATTGGTTTCGCGTATAGCGCATACTCACGTTAGAGCAGCAGTAATGAATTGAATGGCTTGTAGTAGTTAATTACTCTTACTGGCTGTTCATGTTATATTCTGATTAGTTACTTTAACTTCCATTTGTTATTTTTATTCTTTTAACTAAAAAGTCCACAGCGGCTTTTACTTTTGGTACAAAGTAGCGCTGTTTTTGATATAACAAGTAAACGGCCATATTAGAGTTTTGAGTTATAGCTAACTGATGATCAAACTTAAGTTCTTGCAACTTTCCAGACTCAATATATGAAGCTAACGCCCATCGAGTTGACATTAAAATACCTTCTCCGTTACAAGCTTTTTTCGCCAACCATGGTCCATTATTTGCGATCGCTACCGCTGGTCCTGATACATCCTGCCACTGACCGTTCACATTGCATAGCCAAGGAGTGGGCCCTGATGGCGTTTTAAAATAAAGGCCATTATGTTCCTTTAATTCTATCGCATTGTTAGGGATTCCGTGCTTCTCTATATAATCTGGTGAAGCTACAGGTATAAATTCATTGTCCATTAGTCTTATCGCTAACACTCGTTCATTTGGAGCGTAACCACCTCGAATAGCAATATCGACGTCATCACGTCCGAGAGTTGATAACTCATCACTTAAACTGATATCTAATACAATGTCAGGATATAATGCGCTGAATTCATCCAACAAAGGAAGCAATATCTTGTTACCAAAGCCCACCATTGAACTTATACTCAAACGTCCCATAGGTGTTGTTTGATAACTACGCACAGCTTCATTGCTTTTCTCTAACTGAATCAATATTTGTTGTACATCGTTATAATAAATTTGTCCCACTTCCGTTAGTTTAACTATTCGGGTCGAACGTTTTAATAAGGTTGCTCCTAAACTTTTTTCTAGATCAGCAACTCGTCTCGATAACGATGAAGGTGGTACCTTGAGGGTGCTCGCAGCTTTGGTAAAACTGCCAGTTTCGACTACTTTACTGAAATAGCGTATTGCACGTAGTTGATCCAACAAACTTCCCCATTAAATAAATGCCTGAATATTTTAGCTATATTATTGTCTTAAAAGCAATTGTAATTCGCCTTTTCCCTTATATATAACCAAATTAAAATAAGTCATAATTCATTCTTTGTAATCTTGCTTCTGTAGTTTCTTTGAATACAGGGGCTTTCATTTGGTTTTTGGTTATTCAAATAATCTATTACGTTAATTATGGATGGCTGATATCTAGGTTTATTACGTCAACACCATTGTCAGTTCTTTTAGCTCTAGTCAACTTGATTGAGATGTACTTGCAGAAGTCCCCAGAATGGAAGAGAAAAATGACTCCATGAGTCAATCTGTCATTACCAAAAATGTGGAGGTAGATTGTTTAGCAAAAATGCCCGAGTTTAGAAAAAGGTAAAGGCTCAAGTTCAAGCCGCAAACGCTGGATAGTAAGAACCAACATTAAAATCATTATTCTGACTGAAGTTTAGCCAATAGAACAAAGTTATTGTTCAACAATTTTCATTATGTACAGGAACAAACCCCTATGACAGATACGAATATCCAACTTATTTCAACAATTAGTGAAGATAATAAATTAACACTTGCTTTACAAGAATTCGAAATGCCACAACCTTGTGCCGATGAAGTTGTTATTCGAATTGAAGCTGCTCCGCTAAATCCCTCTGACCTAGCAGTTATGTTCAGCGTTGCTGATATGCTAACAGCAAAACAATCAGGTACAGAGCAAAGCCCTGCTATAACGGCTGATGTTCCTGCTCATTTTATGTCAGCAGTTAAAACTCGTATTGGTAAAGCGTTTCCTGTTGGCAATGAAGGTGCAGGAACTGTTATCGCAACGGGTTCATCGGCTGCGGCACAAGCGTTAATGGGTAGAACTGTTGCTGTGATTGGTGGTGGAACTTATAGTCAATATAAATGTGCCAATGTGCAAAGCTGCTTAGAATTAAAAGCAGGTACATCGGCTAAAGAAGGCGCATCTTCTTTTGTTAACCCGCTAACAGCATTAGCTATGGTTGAAACAATGCGTGCTGAAGGTCATAAAGCTATTATTCATGCAGCTGCTGCATCTAATCTTGGTCAAATGTTAAACCGTATTTGTATTGCCGATGGTATCGATTTAATTAACATAGTCCGTAAAGAAGAACAAAAATCGCTGTTACGTGATATGGGCGCAAAATATGTTGTTAACTCAAGTCGTGATGAATTTCTTACTGAATTAACCGCGGCGATTATCGAAACGGGTGCAACTATTGCGTTTGATCCAATCGGGGGCGGTAAGCTATCAAGTGACATTCTTAAATGTATGGAATTTGCTGCAGCTCGCAATATGAAAGAACATAGCGTTTATGGCTCAGACACTTTCAAACAAGTTTACATTTATGGTGCATTAAACCCAGGCCCTATTACGCTTAATCGTAACTTTGGTTTTGCTTGGGGAGTAAATGGATTTTTATTATTTAATGCTCTCGGTAAGCTAGGTACTGAAACTGTAATGTCGATGCGTAAGCGTGTTGTTGATGAAATTACCACAACATTTTCTAGTCGCTACACACATGAAGTGTCATTGGTAGAGGCATTGCAACTACAATCAATAGCTGCTTATTCTAAACAAGCTACAGGTGAGAAATACCTGATTACCCCCCAAAGGTAATTGTTTCTCAATTATTTGGGTAAAACCAGATAACGGTTCTTGTTATCTGGTTTTTATTTACTTGATCTTAAATAGAAAACAACTAAAAAGACTTGTACTAACGTTATAGTTTGACGTTAATTATATTATGACTTTAGAAGTTTAATTTTCTTATTCTACTCATATCGCTACTATTTAAAAAATGTTTGAACTCATCTTTAAGTATTGTTGTTTTATCGAGTACCTCCTTCCAAAATTTAATTCTGTGAGATGATGACATCGTTTTAAAATCAGACCTATCAGGAATTTTTTGTTGAGATAGCGTATTGATAAACTTTTGTGAAGGGCAAATCAATACCGTTTTATCATAATTTTTTGCTGATACGGAACGATTTAAATTTTTATCAAACCAACCGGCCTTTGGGGTAGAATTAAAATGAGGATAAAGCGTTAACCCTTCTCCTTTTGGCATAAAATCAAAATGATAATCTACAATACCACCATCTCGATAGGTGCCAATAGGAGATCCTGCAATATTATTAATACGTTCCATAACTATCGGTATAGAAGCCGAAGCTAATAAAGCTTGCTTAATATTCCTTATATTTAGGGGGATTTTGTGGGTTGTAATTTGAAATTGATCAGTTAAATCTAAGCTGCTTTGTGGATGATGAAAAATGTATCGTTCATTGTTAATATCTAAATATTTGCGGTTTAGCCGATTAAGAAGGTAATTATATAAGAAGCCTATTGCTTGTAGAAATTGGCTTTTCTTTGCGCTTAAACCATGCACTTTCGTTACGATAAAATGTGCTCTAAACAATGGGTTGTTAATTATTTCTAAAGAAGCATCATTATCAAAGAGTGCCTCAACTAGATTATTCACCTTTGCTGAAACCTCTGATGGGGTTGGTTTGTCGGAATAAGTGGTTTCTGAATAATGCTTAGCAAGTAATTCAATTGCTTGTATTGGTTGTTTTTGGCTAAAGCACGCAGCTCTAAATGCACCAATACTTGAGCCTATGATGTTAAGGGGCGTAGTTCTTTCTTTAAAAAACTCACCAAAAAAATACTTATCTAATGCATATAATATAAACCATTTAGGACCACCACTCGCCCCTAAAAAATTTGTAAATAGCTCTTGTTTAAAACCATGTTCTTGAATAGTTTTAAAAGCGCCTTCTCCCGCATATATTTCCAACATCATATTTATATTTTTACCTCTCTCATTGTTATGGTTTTTAACGCGAAGGTATTTTATAACTTGCATTAAGTGACATATAAACCGAACCATTAGTTTCTCATAAATGTACCAAAGATGTATTGCATTGTGAAATTGTGTTTTGTAATATGGTATTTTATTTTGCAATAGGTTTTTTATGAGCGGGTATAACGTATTAACTTATCAACGAAAGAATGATTTAGGCTTTATTACATTAAACCGGCCACAATCTCGTAACTCTCTTAATAGGGAATTGAGGCAGGAATTAATTTCTGCCATTGAAAAAGCCAATAATGATGAAAGAATTCGTGTTGTTGTTATTTCAGGTGCTGGTAAAAGCTTTTGTTCAGGAGCAGATTTAACGGAAAAATTAGCAGGACGTGATGCTGATAATTTCACTGCTGAGATTATGCATAATGAATATCACCCTATTATTAAGGGGATTTTTAATGCGCCTAAACCTTATATAAGTGCTGTCAATGGGGCTGCTGCGGGTATTGGTTCATCGTTGGCTATGGCATGTGATTTAATGGTTATGGCTGATGATGCTTTTTTATATTCACCCTTTGCCATGATTAGTTTAATTCCTGATGGTGGTTGCCATAAATTTTTATTATCGTTATTAGGTTCAAAAAGAGCCTATGAAGTGATCGCTTTTTCAGAGCGTATTTCGGCTGAGAAATGTTTATCTCTTGGTTTGACGAATAAAGTCGTTGTAAAAGAAAAGCTGCTAGATTATAGCATTGACTGGGCAAATAAATTGGCTGAGCAAGCGCCGTTAAGTTTGAAGTTCTCTAAGCAATTATTACGTGAGTCAGCAGCTATTAGCTATGAAGAGGTTATGAATATTGAAGCTAAGTACCAAAATATAGTTAAAAAAAGCAGTGACCATCAAGTAGGGGTTCAAGCCTTTTTTGAAAAGCGTAAAGCAAACTTTATCGGAAAATAGCTATTCCAACAACATCTTCTAGATTGCAGTTATATTTCTTATTTTCAAGTGGTTGACTAATGTAGTGTCTTAACCAGTTTCTTTCATTCTTATTGATAGTAAAACCCTCTTGATTTATAGATTTACTTGTTTTATTGTGGTACTTAATTTCGCATAGCGAATCTATATTTTGTGTTTTTATTGTTTTAGGGAAATAAAGTGATTCCATTTATTCGATTTATATGTTCAATATTTTTAGTTGTTAGCTGTTATTCTGCCAAAATAATGGCTGAACCTATTACTCTCACTTTTGCGTCTTGGGGACCAGATAAGCACTACATAGCTGAGGCTCGTACTAGCTGGGTTTCTCAAATAAATGAAAAATTTAAAGGTCGCCTTACTATAGTTGAATATCCTGCCGGCCAACTCTATGGACCGAAAGAAATGCATATAGCAGTAGCAAAAGGTTTAGTTGATTTGGGTATTATTTTACAGCCTCGTATGATGGCTTTAATACCAATGCTACAAGGCGTTTATTTACCGTTTGCTTATGATAATGTCACCCATGCTGCTCAGGCTTATCAAGGGGAGTCGTTAGAAATTATTGATAAGGCATTAGCTGAGAAACATTTGAAACTTATCTACACAAGTTTTACTGATGGTGTGCAAATGTTTAGTGCGAAAAAAAGTCTAGAATCAATTAATGACTTTGTTGATTTAAGAATATTGTCGACAAGCCCAATGTTAACAAAAATTTTGGCAGGTATAGGCGCTTCTCCTGATACATCAATTCCACAGACAGAACAATATATGGCTTTAAAGCGGGGAGTTGCAGATGCTAGTTTAAACTCAACGGTTTCTGGCTACTTTCAAAAGTCTTTTGAAGTGTCTCCTTATGTAACCAAAATAAATATGAGCTATCCAACGATTATGGTAGCTATGAACTTGGATAAGTGGCAAAAACTACCAGTCGATATCCAAGAATTTATGTTATCAACAGGACAGCAACAATCTGAAAAATCGATAAAATCAGCCATTGCTTGGGAAAGTAAATTTACTTCTGTTTTAAAAAGGTCAGGGGCTATTGTCACTGATTTTCCTGAACAACAACGAGGTGAATTAAAAAAAATGAGTCAGGTGTTCTGGAGAGAATGGGCTAATACCTACGGTGAAGATGCAAAGCGTTTGCTTGAACTAAATATAGAGAGATAACTTTCAAATATACTGCTTGTTATAAGGTTTTAAGCAGAACTTTAAATTTTTTTGAGGATTAAAAATGAAAAATAGTGCACTACCTTCATCACGTTTTTTTCTACTACGATGGATAGATATGTTATGCGATATTGGCGGTGGTATTGCTGCTGTTTGTTTATTTTTACTGGCATTTTGCGTAACGGCTTCAGTACTGCTTCGTTATTTTTTTAGTTACCAAACACCATGGATACAAGAAGTGAGTACTTATCTTTTTATGGCAATAGGTTTTTTGGCTGCGGCTTATGCTCTGCGTAAAGGGGGGCATTTCTCTATTACTTTTTTGGTTGATAAACTCAATGTTAATAATCGTAAAAAAATAACCTTTTTCGCTAATTTATTAGGGCTTTTGTATTCCATTACTTTCATTTATGAAGGGATAAAAATGGTTGCTTTTTCTCATGAAATAAAAGATGTCAGTACTGGATTATTGAGTATCCCTATATGGATTCCTCAGCTGTTAGTACCCATTGGTGGCTTTCTACTTGCTTTGCAATTTTTTAATCAATTGTTTTCTGCTACGCAAACTAATAAGGAATAATTCATGACGTTATATGTAATAGGCTTTGTAATAGCATTTTTCTTTGTTTTGCTAAGTGGTTTGCCTGTGGGTTTCGGTTTGGGGTTGCTGGCGATAGGGTTAATGACGATGTTGACCAATTTTGATTTAGCATTAACAACGAGCATTGATAAAGCTTACAGTTCGATGGACTCAAGTATTTTAATCGCGATTCCTTTATTCATATTAGCTGCGCAGTTAATTTCTGCTACAGGAATGGGCAAGCGCTTATTTGATGCGGCTAAAACATTGTTAGGGGGATCTCGTTCGGGTCTAGGTGTAGCAACTATTGCAAGTAGTGGTGTATTTTCAGCAATGACAGGTTCTAGTTTTGTGTCAGCCTCAACGATGGGGTTAATCGCTATTCCTGAATTACGACGTGCGGGATATTCGGATCGTTTAATTTCATCAGCTATTACTGCTGGAGGCTCTCTTGGTAGTGTCATTCCTCCAAGTATCGTCATGATTGTTTATGGTTATTTAACTGATGAGTCGATTGGGAAACTATTTATGGCAGGTATTGTACCTGGCATATTGTTAATTTCATTATATTCAATAGTATTATCTTTTTTTGTGCGAAGAGAGTTAAATAAACCCATTGGAGTTGGAAAAACAGTTAATAATTCTTTAGCGGAAAGTGACGAATATTCGTTTGACTCAGAAACGCAAAGTATTGCTCAAGGGATCACCGATTTAGAAACTTCTACTAAAAACATTTCTGTTAGTGAAGCTTTTATTGAAGCCTTTTGGGGAATAATGGCGCCAGTTATCATTTTAGGTGGTATCTATTTAGGGGTATTTACGGCCACTGAAGCTGCTGCTGTCGCTGTAGTTTATTGCATGATAATCGGTTTTTTTGTTTATAAAAGTTTAACGATAAAAGGCTTAATTAATGTTCTGATGGAAGCGACTTCTACATCAGCAATGATAGCAATTATCGTTATTGGTGGTGCAATATTGGGGCATGCTATTATCTATGGTCGTGTACCACAGGACATTCTTAGCGTGATTATTGACGCGGACTTATCGCCTGGCTTATTAATGTTAGTGATTAATATTGCTTTATTTATTTTAGGTATGTTTATGGAGGTATTAGCACTGATGTACTTGGCTATTCCTCTGTTATTGCCATTAATTGCCTATATGCAGTGGGATAATATTTGGTTTGCCGTTATTATTTTAATCAATGTTAATTTAGCTTTAATAACTCCGCCACTAGGTGGCGTATTATATGTGGTATCTCATATAGGCAACATTCCTTTAGCGACGGTCATTCGAGGAGCCATGTTACCCATTGTAATATTATTGTTTACCCTTTTATTAGTGATACTTTATCCACCGATTGCTACTTGGTTACCAAGTATGATGGACGGCTAGAATCGTAAAAACTCTATTTGGAAGTATTTTAGAAAAAGTATGATGAAGCATAATACCAGTTTTATTAAGTTTGTGATCTTGTTGTGCGTAGGAAAAATAAACTAGGGCAAGGCGCTCGATAGAGTAATAGCAAGCTATTGGGATTGAGAGCAACGCCGCCATGGAGTATTTTAACCAGCACAAGTGGGCAATAATTTAGTGAAATTGGTATAATTGCTTCCTCTTTTGTGGGTAAGTAGTTTATTCAGGAGTTCATTAATACTGTTATCTTAGAGGTGTAGTGTCGAAGATCCATTGTCTTTTAACTTCTTCAGTGATCTTATTAACCTAGTACGAAATAGTGTTCAGTTAATAATATTCCACATAAAGAAGTGGCCAGATAGAATGGAATGAGGTGACATTAGAAGAAGCAAATACGTGTAGTTATTTTATATCTACACGTATTTTTGTGTTATTGATTTTTACACAGAAGCTACCTCCCTGTAGCTTGATAGACATTACTGGAATCGATTATCCAGAATAATCACTATCGGTAATTAATGCCTTGCTTTTAAGTGCTGGCTATACGCTCAGTTTTTGGCACACCTTCAGCTTTTTCAGATCCTGAACGTAATCGAAATGTACCTTCTCCCATCGCTAAGAGGTTACCTTTATCATCAAAAACTTCACCTGAGCTATTGTAAATTTTTGTTCCTGACGCACGTAATGTCCCTATTACTCGTATTTCACCTTGGTTACACTGACCAGTAAATGTAGTTGTTAACGATAAAGTTATGGATTTTCGTATTCTATCTTTATAAGGACAGAATGTTCCTGCTTGAGCACATGCAATATCGAGTAACGCTGCTAAAACACCACCATGTATAACCCCACCAAGGTTTAAGTGATGCGGTTGTAGGGTAAGCGCAATTTCAACCCGTTTTTCATTCCAACTAATGTGCCTAAAACCTAATACGTTATGATAGCCATGCAAGGTAAATATTTTATCAGCATTGAGTCTTATTTCCTCTGCTGAGGTAAGATAGATTAACTCGTTCATAATATTTTGTAATAACTACAGAAATTAAGCTGTATGCCAACCCATAACCGATTTTATTTCGAGAAAATCTTCAAGACCATGTTCGCCCCACTCGCGACCATTACCAGATTGCTTGTAACCACCAAAAGGGGCAGTTAAATCTGGTTTAGCACCATTAATGTGAACCATGCCTGTTCGCATTTTTGCTGCTACTCGTTGTGCTCGCTCTAAACTAGCCGAGGAAACATAACCAGAAAGACCAAACGGACTGTCATTGGCAATGTTAATTGCATCTTGTTCATCTTTATAGGGAATGATGCATAGTACTGGGCCAAAAATTTCTTCCTGTGCTATTGCCATTTTATTATCAACATAAGCGAAAATGGTTGGTTTAACATAGTAACCATTTTCTAAGCCTGAAGGTCTGCCTAAGCCACCTGCAATAAGCTTTGCACCTTCATTGATGCCTACTTCGATCATTTCTTGAATTTTGTTAAATTGTGATTTGTTGGCAACAGGGCCTAGTAGCGTTGTTTCTGAAGTAGGATCACCAACACCAATTAAGGTTTTATCGGCTACAGCTTTTGCAATAGTAATTGCTTCTTCCATTTTATCTTCAGGCACTAACATGCGAGTGGGTGCGGTACAGGTTTGTCCGCAATTTCCCATGCAACTGGCAACACCACCACTAACGGCTTTAGTAAAATCAGCATCATCAATAATGATATTGGCAGATTTACCACCTAACTCTAATGAGACACGCTTTATTGTCTCTGCGGCTTTTTTAGATACTGCAACGCCTGCAGGTGTAGATCCAGTAAATGAAATCATATCAACATCAGCATGACCACATAAATAATCACCAATTTTAGAGCCTGAACCATTAACTAAATTGAATACACCTGCTGGTACACCAGCTTCATCCATTACTTTGGCTAACCAATAAGCGCTTAACGCAGAATCTTGGCTTGGTTTTAAGACTATAGTGCAACCTGCGGCTAGTGCAGGTGCAACTTTACAAATAACTTGATTCATAGGCCAATTCCATGGTGTTATCAAACCGACAACACCAATGGGCTCTTTAATAATATTGGTTGTACTTTTATCATTTAGGCTTTGTTGAAAAGAGAAAGTTTTCAATGTTTCAAGTGTTGTTGAAAAGTGCCCTAAGCCCATAGCGGTTTGTACTGTTTCACTGAGTTTTTTTGGGGCGCCCATTTCTGTGGTTATTGCTATGGCAATTTCAGCGTAATATTTTTGATAGGTTGCAATGATTTTTTCAATTAAAGAGATACGTTCTTCCTTTGTACTTAATGACCATGTAGGAAATGCTTTTTTTGCAGCAGCTACTGCTTTATCAATATCAGCATTGCAGCCCATAGCAAGTTTACCACAAGGTTTCTCTGTTGCAGGGTTAGTTATATCTCTTACTTCATCACTTAAAGGCGCTTGCCATTGACCATTTATATAAAATTGATTGCAATTATTCATTGTGTTTCTCATACGTTGTTTTTGAAATAATATTGAAATAGATTTATGTTTATATTCATTTGCCAATTACAATCACTTGTTCATCGGGAGTTTCTGCATATAAACGCTCAACTAAATGAGCTTTGTTTTTTAATACAGCACGTTGATTAATTGAGCGTTTGTCGGATATTTCACCATCGTCTAAAGATGGAGGCTCGCTCATATTAATCACTTTTAATATCCGTGAGGTAGAGCCTTTATTTTGTTGATTATATTGTTGGAGTGCGTTTTCTAAATGTGCAGACAATTTTTTAGAGAAAAGTAATTCATTATAAGTTGAGTCCTGATCGTTAAATAGCTTCCTCAATGCAGCTTCATTAATCCATAACAATAAAGATATATATGATTTATCTTGACCAGCAACCACTAAGTCATCAACTAAAGGAAATAAAGAAGATATTACGTTGGTTCTAAGTGCGTCAGTGTGTACCCAGCTACCATTCAATAGTTTAAAGTCCTCACAAACTCGGCCTGCAAAAATAAGCCCTTTTTTGTAATCTTTTTCATCTTTCCAACGAACAGCATCACCCGTAATAAAATAGCCTTCATCATCAAATGCTTCTTTAGTTTTTTCGGTATTTTTAAAGTAACTAGGAGTTATTTGTGGGCCTTTTATGCGCATTTCATATTTATCGTCAATTGGGCATAATTTTATTGTAGTTGAAGGTATTGGTAAACCAATGTTTCCCATCTCTTCGGTAGGCCAGTGCAATGCGGTGATTAATGAACTACTCTCAGTTGAACCTAATCCCGTTACAATTGGAATTCTTTGTCCTGTTTCAGCAATAGCCATTTCTTGAATTTCATCGTAAGTTGATTGTGGCATATCTGAACCGCCATAACTTATCCATTCTAAATTTTTGAAAAAGTTTTTTCTAAGTGCTGTATTTGTTTTCATTATCTTCGCTAACATGGAGTAAACAGCAGGTACTGTGGTGTAACCATTAACAGCTATACTCGTTAAATTGGCTACTGTTTTGTCAAATAATTGTGGAACAGGTTTACCTTCATCTATATATAATGTTCCACCATAGCGCATAACTCTATGAACAATTTGATTACCACCAAACGTGTGGTGCCATGGCATCCAATCAAGCATTACTGGTGGGTTGTCAACTGCATCAATTCTAACAATAGCACCTAAAGAGGCGACTGTTGATACTAAATTACCATGGGTGTTAATGACTCCCTTTGGCTCACCTGTTGAGCCAGAAGTAAATAGTATTTTTGCAATGTCTTGCGGTTGAATTGTTGCTATAGATTTATTAACTGCAGTGGTTATTGGTGTGTTCACAATGTTTTCAAATTTACTTGTACTGAGCGAGCAATCGTCACCTTCAACAAACACAATTTTCAGATTTTTCTCATTAAATGACTTTATTGCATTGTGATAGTGATTTAGGTTTTGACAAAAAACGATAGCGGGTTCAATCAGCGAGTATATATTTTTAATTTTTTGATGATCTACACTCAATAAGCAATAATTTGGTGATGTTGGCGCAACGGGCATACCTGCTTTCAGCGCTCCTAACATGAAAAGTGCATGTTCAAAACTATTTTCCGATAAAATCATCACCGGATTTTTAACTTCAAGGTCTAAATTTAGCAACCATTGAGCAATAGCAGATGATTGTTCATCTGCCTCTTTGTAGGTAATAAACTCCCAGTCATTATTATCTTTATTACGTCGCCCAATAAAATTTCGATTGGGGTATTGCGCTACGGTATCTTGAAACATACCAATGACATTACCTTCATCATTTAGTGGGCTATAAGGAGAATTAACGTACTGTATACCGTTTTTTTTCTCTGAAACGATAACATCAGGTGCAGACCAGTCATTTTCTCTAAATGCAGGGAGTTTGTTACATGTCATTGTATTTACTCGTTTTTAAGTGAATTTAATGCTTTTAAGCAATATATCGTTTTATATCTTTATTTGTTATATTTTTACATAAAAAAACCATCAAATCAAAACTATATTTCGCTATGCGGTAATTTATGTGATTTTGTGGTATAAGGTGAGTTAGATTTTTAATTACTAAAATTAATTCAAACTATGTCTACAAACATTAACTGTTGAGATGGCAATTGCTTTGTTTCTTAGTATGTTAATATCGCTTAACGGTTCTTTCACAACACTGTAATTATGTTCAAACGCATACCAGTGACATTCTTTATTTCTTGGTGTTGTATAGGTTTCAATATTAATATCATGAATACTCCCTCTTCCTTGCTTGGCAAAAGCAAAGCCTGAGATATCTTCTATTACTTCATCAGGAAAATTGATGTTATAGCAGAAATCAATACTGAGATTTTCACTATCAAAACCATCAATAGAAAAAGCATCAGCTATTAAATGATGAATAACTGAACTTGCCAATTTTTCAGTCATTGGCCAGTTTATAGCATCAGCATTTCGGAATGATTGACTTAAAGCAATAGCTGGAACCCCTAATATAGCTGACGTTAACGTAGCACCTATCGTGCCAGAAAATGATACACTATCTGCAACATTAGCACCTCTGTTCACACCTGATAAAACTAGTTGAGGAGGATAATCTCGCATTAAATTTTTCAATGCAAAAATAACACAATCACTTGGCGTGCCGTTTATGTGATAATACCTTTCTTGGTATTTTTCACAATGAAGAGGTTGATGCAAAGTAATACTCTGAGATTGACCGCTTTGATCAGAACTTGGCGCTACAACCCAAACTTCATGGGCAATTTCATGTGCTATTTTGAGTAATACTTGAAGCCCTTTAGCATCATAGCCATCGTCATTAGTGAGTAATATTCTATTTATCTTTTGCTTCGTGAAGTTACTTTTTAGCAGATTTAATGAGTTGATTTTTAATGAAACTGCATCACCTGTCATTACTGAAGAGCTAGTATTTATTCCAGTTGATTTATTCTTACGTGTCATCACTTATACCTTCATTCCTGGCATGTTTAATGACGCAGTATTGCCGCCATCAATAGCCAAAGCTTGCCCTGTTATATAACTTGCTCTATCACTAGCTAAAAATAGAATGGCTTCAGCAACTTCTTCAGGCCGCCCTGAACGCAATAGCTCACAACGCTCCCCTAAACGATTGGTAACTCCTTTATCGCGAGCTTTATCAAAAAATATTTTAGTCATACCTGTTTCAATTAGACCAGGACAAACAGCATTCACACGAATATTATATTTACCTAAGTCACAAGCACTTGTTTGAGTGAAGCTAATTGTTGCGGCTTTTGAAGCACTATAGGCATTTCCTCCTGCCCCTGATCTTATGCCAGCAATTGAAGCTGTATTTACTATAGCGCCGTAGTGTTGGGTGATCATTTCTTTTGAGGCATACTTAGTGGTGAGAACAGTTCCTAATAGGTTGACATCTAATACCTTGTGCCAATCACTCAATTCTTGCTCTGGCGCTGTAAACCTTTTTGAAGCTATGCCTGCGTTATTGATTAAAATGTCAATTTTGGTAAATAGTGAAATTGTTGTGTTGATGAACTGTTGTACTTGTGCTTCATCTGCAATATTTGCAACTTGAAAACTAACTCTTTTATCATCACCTATTTGTTTAACAAACTCTTCTAAAAGAAGTTTGTTTCTATCAATAAGCATAATGTTAGCGCCGTTTTTATATAACATTTCAGTAACAGCCCGCCCAATACCACTTGCTGCTCCAGTTACTACTGCTGTCTTTCCTAAAAAGTCTTTGTTTAAAGTCATTGATAATTTTCTCAACATTCTTGATATTTTAGTTATTATATTTCATGATATTAAATTCCGCAATGCGAAATTTCATATCAAAAAAAGATATAGCTATTTCGTTTGTATTGTGTTTGACTATATAGATAATATTTAGAATTGGAGTCATGTCAGATGAAGATGATTGATGCAGGGTACTTGAAAAATAATATAGGGTCACATATTGCAAGTAGCCCATGGTTTTTAGTGGAACAATCTTTAATTAATGGCTTTGCTGATGTTACAGGTGATAAGCAGTGGATACATTTGGATACTGTTCGGGCAGAGAAAGAGTCCCCCTATAAAGCAACAATCGCACATGGTTATTTGCTGGTTTCTCTAATCCCACAGTTTGCTCAGCAAAGTTATAACATTGAAGGTGTAACAACTAAGATAAATTATGGCTTAAATAAAGTGCGATTTTTGCAGGCTGTAAAACCAGGACAAAAAATACAGGCTAATTTTTTTATTGAAAAATTTCAAGAGATTGAAAATGGAGATTTTAAGTTAGAAGTAAGAGTTGAGATTGAAACAGCGCCAAATAAACAACTTGTCTGCGTAGCAAATACTGTTGTGCTCTGTATTTCGTAATTAGCTGGATATTCGTCACATTACCATGCTTTAAGAACTCTATCTTTGAAGATAACAATGAATGATATAAATAGGAATCTCATGAATACAATATTTAATATTAAAGGAAAAGTCGCTTTAATAACTGGCTCAACTCGCGGTATTGGGCTCAAAACTGCAGAATTATTTGCAGCAAATGGTGCAAAGGTTGTCATCTCAAGCCGTAAAACTCAAGCATGTGAAGATGTTGCTGAAAAAATTCGAAATAGTGGTGGCGAAGCTGTTGCTATTCCATGCCATATTGGTGACAAATCACAATTAGAAAACTTAGTTAATAAGACGCTTGAGCACTGGGGCAAGATTGATATTCTTATTTGTAATGCTGCAACAAACCCTGTCTACGGTACCTTGTCAGAGTTAAGTGATTCAGCTTATGAAAAAATTATGGATACTAATCTAAAAAGTACTTTTTGGTTATGTAACCTAGTTTTACCCAAAATGGCAGAAAATGGTGGTGGTAATGTTGTTATGCTTTCTAGTATTGCTTCAATGAAAGGCAGTAACGTTATTGGCTGTTATGGTATGTCTAAAGCGGCAGAGTCTGCTTTATCGAGAAATCTTGCGGTTGAGTGGGGAGCAAAAAATATTCGCGTTAACTCGATAGCACCAGGTGTTATCGTAACTGATTTTGCTAAAACACTTATTGATGATCCGAAAAGAAAATCGGCTGTTGAGACACAAGTTCCACTAAAGCGTCTAGGCCAGCCTATTGATATTGCGTCTATCGCACTGTTTCTCTCTTCTGATGCTTCAGCTTATATAACAGGGCAAGTGCTCGTTGCTGATGGCGGGCAAACAATAGCTTAATTGCTATTGGCTAGTCTTGATAATAGGAACTTACCATGTCAACCAACCAAGCAGAGTTATGTGATATTTTGGACAAGCATCAATTTGATCAAAATAAGCTCAAGCATTATCTAGCAGATAAATTGCCCGATATTGATGACAATTTATCTATTTTACAATTTCAAGGGGGGCAGTCTAACCCAACTTTTTTATTGGAAACTACAAGCAATAAATATGTATTAAGGAAAAAACCTCCTGGCAAGCTTTTACCTATGGCTCATCTTATTGAAAGGGAGTATAGAATTATAAAAGCATTAGAATTAACAGAAGTACCTGTTCCTAAAACTTATTTGCTATGTGAAGACAATAACATAATAGGGACATCATTTTACATAATGGATTATATCCCTGGTCTATTATATGGACACCCTGCAATTAAACATGCGTCAGCACCTGAGCGCACAGCAATATATTCATCCATGTGCAAAACTATGTCAGCCTTACATAATGCAGATTGGCGGGAGTTAGGGCTGGATGATTTTGGTAAACAGGAACATTTTTATAGTCGCCAAATTAAGTTATGGTCTAAGCAGTATTTATCCAGTTGCGATGTACCTGCAGGAGGTGATGAGGGAGCTCATGCTATGCAGCAATTAATTGCATGGTTACCTAACAATATTCCAGAAGATAGTCGCTGTTGTATCACGCATGGAGATTTTAGAATTGGTAATATGCTGATAGATGCTAAATCAGCCGAAGTTGCAACTTTGCTTGATTGGGAGCTGTCAACTTTAGGTCATCCATTATCTGATTTAGCCTATTGCTGTATCCCTTATCATTTACCTAGCAATATTGACGGTGTTAAAGGGCTTGTAGGCTTAGATCTTGTGAAAGAAGGAATACCGAGCGAGCAGGAATTTATAAAACAATATTGTCAATTAACAGGTCGTACAGAAATAGAAAACTGGCCATTTTATATCGCATTCTCAATGTTTAGATTAGCATCCATTTTACAGGGGGTTTATGCCAGGGCATTACAAGGAAATGCTAGCTCTAGTAATGCACTAGAAGTTGGTGCACGTTGTGCTGTGTTAGCTATAACGGCTTGGAAGTTAATTAATAAAGATGATGATAGCAAGTAGTTTGTACTGCTATTCACTTTGTTCCAAATGACTTTTTAATATAGAGAAAGCTATGTCCCAACAACAATATATAAAACTATTAGAGCCACTTGAACTCGGTTTTACCACCTTAAAAAATCGTGTAATGATGGGTTCCATGCATACTGGATTAGAAGAGCATCCTGATGCTAAAAATCGTTTAGCCGCCTTTTATGGCGAACGTGCTAAAGGTGGATGTGGGCTTATTGTCACAGGCGGATATGCGCCGACTAAGCGCGGTTCATCCCGTCATGATGCAAAATTGATGGAAACTGCCGAAGATATAGCAACGCATAGGTTTATCACAGATGCAGTACACAAATATGATGCTAAAATTTGTATGCAAATACTGCATGCTGGTCGTTATGCTTTTAATGGTAGTCCCATTGCGCCATCAGCAATTCAAGCGCCAATTAATATGTATAAACCAGAAGCTTGTACGGCAGAAATGATCGAAGAAGAAATTTGTGGTTTTGTGAATTTAGCCATACAAGCACAAAAAGCAAATTATGATGGCGTTGAAGTGATGGGATCTGAAGGTTACTTCATTAATCAGTTTATTTCATTAAGAACTAATCAACGTGATGATGAATGGGGGGGGAGTTACGAGAATCGTATCAAACTAGCTGTTGAAGTGGTTCGACGTATCCGCGATGCCGTTGGCGAAAACTTTATCATTATATTTCGTTTATCTATGATGGACTTGGTTGAAGGAGGCAGTAGTTTTGAAGAAGTCGTTCAGCTTGGGCAAGCGATTGAAAAATCAGGAGCAACAATTATAAATACAGGGATTGGCTGGCATGAGGCGCGTATCCCTACTATCCAAACGAAGGTGCCACGTGCCGCATTTACTTGGGTAACGGCTAAATATAAACAACATTTTAATATACCTGTTGTTACCTCTAATCGCATTAATACGCCTGAAGTTGCAGAGCAAGTTTTATTCAATGGCGATGCCGATCTCATCTCTATGGCGCGTCCCTTCTTAGCCGATGAAAATTTTGTAAATAAAGCAGCAGCAGGACATAGTGATGAAATTAACACCTGTATAGGATGTAATCAAGCCTGTCTTGACCATGTCTTTTCTGGCGAAGTGGCTAGTTGTTTGGTTAACCCTCGAGCTTGCTTTGAAACTGAAATAAATATAATTCCTACAAAAATAGCAAAGAAAATAGCGATTATTGGCGCTGGTCCTGCAGGCTTATCTGCTGCAACCTCTCTTGCTAAAGCGGGTCATGATGTAACGCTTTTTGATGGTGAAAGTGAAATTGGCGGTCAGTTTAATATTGCTAAACAAGTCCCAGGGAAAGAAGAGTTTTATGAAACTATCCGTTACTTTGCTCGTCAGCTTGAACTAACAAAAGTCAAAGTAAAACTAAACACTAAGGTGACATCAGCAGCGCTAAACGAGAGTGATTTTGATGAAGTTGTTATTGCAACAGGTATCACTCCGCGAATACCAAATATCGACGGGATTGAACATAGGAAAGTATTAAGTTACATCGATGTCCTTAAACATAAAAAAAGTGTTGGTAGAAAAGTTGCTGTTATTGGGGCTGGCGGAATCGGTTTTGATGTTACTGAATACCTAATTCATTCAGGTGAGCCGACAAGCCAAAATATAAAAGCGTACATGAGAGAGTGGGGTGTTGATATGACCTTACATGCTCGTGCTGGCATTGAAGGAATAAAGAAAGAAATTAAAGAGCCAGCAAGAGAAGTTTATTTATTACAGCGTAAAGAAACCAAAGTAGGGGCAAATTTAGGTAAAACTACGGGTTGGATTCATCGTGCAAGCCTTAACCAGAAAAAAGTTAACATGATGGCTTCGTGTGAGTATTACAAAGTTGATGATGCAGGTTTACATTTGAGCGTAGATGGAGAAAAACAAATACTCGATGTTGATAACGTTATTATTTGTGCAGGTCAAGATCCCGCAAGAGAATTAGTAAAAGATTTAATCAAGCCTTTTCATCTCATTGGTGGTGCAGATGTTGCTGTTGAACTTGATGCTAAAAGAGCAATAAAACAAGGTCTAGAATTGACTGTTTAGTCAACACCAATACTAAGGTTCTAGTGTGATGTAATCCATTACATGGGCTGAATTTTCTTTGAATTTTTTCTGATTATTGAATGTAAACTGAACTGGAGCCAAAAATAATGTCGTATGTAGTCACTCAAGCCTGTATTGGAAATAAACACACGAGTTGTGTTGATGTGTGTCCGGTTGATGCTTTCCGTGAAGGGCCAGAAATGCTTTTTATTGACCCAGATGCCTGCATTAATTGTAATGCCTGTATTACCGCATGCCCTGAACAGGCAATATATCCAGAAAGTTCAGTACCTGTTGATCAACAAGACTTTATCGCGCTTAATGCCAAAAATTCCCTTATTTATCCCGTTATACGAGAGAGTATTGATCCCATAGACTCCAACACGCCTAAAAGAAAGTCAGACCTCATTAGAAGGTTTGCTGTTGTAGGGGCTGGTCCTTCAGGCTTTTATACTGCAGAAGCGTTACTCAAACAAATGCCAAAAGCAACAGTAGATATTTTTGAACGTTTACCTACGCCGTTTGGCTTGGTTCGGTACGGTGTTGCACCTGATCATCCACGAATAAAATCAGTTTCTGCTAGTTTTGAGCATATTGCTAATTCCCCACAAGTACGTTTTTTTGGAAACATTCATATCGGTAAAGATATAAGTAGAGATGATTTACTGAAAAACTATCACGGTGTCATTTATGCCACAGGAGGATCACAAAGCCGAGAGCTCAACATTCCTGGCGCAGAGTTAGACAACGTTTTCGGTTCCTCGACATTTGTAGGTTGGTATAATGGTCACCCGGATCAACATGATCTGCATGTTAATTTTGCAGGCAAGGCTGCGGCTGTTATTGGTATGGGTAATGTAGCCTTAGATATCGCACGTATTCTTATACTGCCAACAGAAGAGCTAGAGAAAACTGATATTGCTGATCACGCACTGCTGGGTTTAAAAAATAGCTATATTACAGATGTTTATTTATTTGCTCGTCGAGGTCCAGCTCAAGCCGCTTTCACTCCCAAAGAGCTAGAACAATTGATGGCGATCTCCAATTTGGATCTGATTGTCGATCCGAAAGATCTTGCGTTAGATAAAGAGAGCTTGGCTCAGATTGAATCAAATGAAACTAAGAAAAATATTGCATTACTCGAAGAAATATCTCAAAGAAAAAAATGTGGTGGCAAGCGTATTCATTTCAAATTTTTCTCAAGTCCCGCACGAATAAACAAAAATAGCGATAAACTGAAAGTTTTAACTATAGCTCGTACTGAATTACAAAAAAACTCATTGGGTCGATTAACCGCAACGATATCTGAAAAAATTTATAAGGTTCAGGCTGAACTTATTGTGCATGCGATTGGTTATCAAGGCGAAAAAATAAACAACTTACCATTTGATAGCGGCCGTGGAATCATTTTAAATCAGCAAGGACGTGTCGGTAAATCTGACAATTTATCATCTACACCAGAATATGTTGCAGGATGGATTAAACGTGGTGCAAACGGTGTAATCGGCAGTAACAAACAATGTGCTAATGATACAGTGAACCGAATTCTTGAGGATATTCCTAAGAGCTTAGTGTCAATTAACAGTGATATAGCAAGGTTATTAAAAGATCGTTTTATTGAATATATTTCATTTGATGATTGGCGGTTATTGGATACGCATGAACTAAATGAAGGTAAGCTTAAAGGGCGTTCTCGTCAAAAAATTACAAGCATTGCAGAAATGTTGAACGTTATTCAGGTAGCCAAACAACAAGCTGAAGATGAGGAAAAAAACCTACAGGACTTGCCAATTAAAACTCACTTTCGAAGTTGCACATTATGTGAAGCTATGTGTGGTGTTAAGATTGAATACCAAGGTGATAAAATTATTTCGATTGCAGGCGATAAAGATGATCATCACAGTGTAGGTCATATTTGCCCGAAAGGATATGCATTACAAGATTTGCATAATGATCCAGACCGCTTAAAAACACCACTTGAAAAAGTGGACGGTGAATGGCTCCCCATTGACTGGGCAACAGCTTATGAAAAAATAGCTAAACGCCTTGTTGGTATTCAAGAGATGTATGGTAATGATGCTATTGGCATATACTCGGGCAACCCTGGCTCTCATAATTTAGGGATAACGATGGGGGTAGGTGGATTAAGAAAAGCAATAGGCTCACACAATATATTCACTGCTGCTTCACTCGATCAAATGCCACATCAACTAGTATCATATTTGATGTTTGGGCATAGTAATTTATTTACCATTCCTGATATTGATCACACCGATTATATGCTGATGCTTGGGGCAAACCCAGCGGTCTCAAATGGTAGCCTTATGACCGCAGGGGATGTGCTCAAACGTTTGAAAGGAATTAAAAATCGCGGCGGGAAAATTATTTTAGTTGATCCTCGTCGTAATGAATCAGCGCGCTACATGAGCGAGCATCATTTTATTCGCCCTGCATCGGATCCGTTATTTTTAATCGGCATTATCCAACATATTGTAAAAAATAAACTATACAAAGTTGATCGTTTAGCAACACTATCTGATAACTGGGATGGACTACTTGATTTATTCAATCAATTATCGATTGATGAAATAAGCAGTGGTTGTGGTATTAGTGAAAAAGAGATCATTCGTATTGCTGAAGAATTTTCCTCGGCTGAACGCGCAGTATGTTATGGGAGAATGGGAGTCTCTGCACAAAGATATGGAGCGCTGAACCATTGGCTCATGGTTGTTCTCAACTTGCTAACTGGAAACTTGGATCGTCAAGGCGGTGCCATGTTTACAACACCCGCTTTTGATAAAGGTATTAGCCGTCCTATGGGAAGTTTCAACACGTTTAAAAGTCGTGTGCGCGGTTTACCTGAATTTGAAGGAAAACTTCCTGCTGTCGTTATGGCAGAAGAAATGCTAACACCAGGCGAAGGGCAAATAAAAGCGTTTATCTGTTTGGCGGGTAACCCCGTGTTATCCACGCCGAATGGACGAGCAATGGATCAAGGCCTTGAACAATTAGATTTCAGAGTATCGATTGACTTTTATTTGAATGAAACTTCACGTCATGCTGATATTATTTTACCACCAACAGGCCCATTTGAGCATGAACAATATGACATTGTGTTTAATTTATTAGCGGTTCGTAATCTAGCAAAATTCTCTGAAGCATTATTTGAACCAGCTGAAAACGCTCGCTCTGATTGGGATATTTTACAAGGTATTACTCAAGCTATTCTTGAACTAAAAAATCCTGTACAAGCTGAGAAAATGAAAGCTAGCAATACCAGCACTGAACAAATATTAGACTATGGGTTACGCACAGGGCCTTACGGCGAAGGTTTTAGTGAGTTTTTGCAAGGTAAGGAAATTAAACATAAAGAGGGTCTAACGTTAGATGTGTTAAAGCAATACCCACAAGGTATTGACCTGGGACCTCTGCAATCTAATCTTCCTGCTTATTTATTTACTGAAGATAAAAAGATTCATGTAATGCCAGCGTTGTTAGTCAATGAGTTAGATCGCTTTATAACCGAAAATAAAGTGCGAAATAATGCTGATTCACTCATGTTAATTAGTCGTCGTGACTTACGCACCAATAACTCTTGGATGCATAACTCCCAACGATTAGTTAAAGGTAAAAACCGTTGTGCACTATTGGTTAACCCGAAAGACGCAACAACAATAGGCTTATATGATAAATGTATCGCCATTATTAGCTCCCGAGTAGGCAATTTGAATGTTGAAGTGACCGTTACTGAAGATGTGATGCCAGGCATTGTGTGTCTTCCCCATGGTTGGGGACATCACCGTGAAGGTATGCAATTGAGTGTGGCAGAGAGCAGTCCAGGTGTTAGCATTAATGATATTATTGACGATCAAGTAGTCGATAATATGAGTGGAAATGCTGTTCTGAATGGTATTCCTGTAAAAGTGCGTCCTGCATAAGTGTAATAGCATAGATTTCTAGGATTTGGAACTTAAGAAAAATTGGCTTTATCAAGAAAGGTGAAATTTAAAAAATAAGATATCTAATTGTCCGTTTTTGTTCCGACTTTTGTAAATTACAAGAGGTACACAGCTTCATTCTCGCGCTTGACGGTATTTTTTTTTAAATAATCTTTTACATATATTCCTAGCCAGTTTTTATTTCTTGATAAAAATCATTTGGCCATCTATACGTTTAGATGTTGACATATCTATCGATCTAAGTAGTATTGTAATCAGTGCCTATTAGGTGCTTTTATTTGTTTTTTGCTAGTTAGGTGCGTTATGCCAATTAAAATTCCAGATCAATTACCTGCCTTATCTATTTTAGATAATGAAAATATTTTCGTTATGTCTGAACACCGCGCGATGTCTCAGGAAATTCGCCCCATGCAAGTGGCTATTTTAAATTTGATGCCGAATAAAATTGAAACAGAAGTGCAAATATTACGCATGCTGTCAAACACACCACTGCAAATAAATATTGAATTTGTTCGTATACATGCGAATGAGTCTAAAAATACTCCTACAGAGCATTTAGACACGTTTTATCACTTGTTTGATGATATTAAACACAAACAATATGATGGCTTAATTATTACGGGCGCGCCATTAGCCTTACTTGATTATTCGCAAGTAACCTTTTGGGATAAAATCTGTGAAGTGTTTGACTGGGCTGAAGAAAATGTTACCTCAACCATGTTTTCTTGTTGGGCTGCGCATGCTGCGTTGTACCATCATTATGGATTGAATCGTCATTTGCGTAAACAAAAGCTATCAGGAGTGTATAATCACAAAGCACTTGATGAAAAAGAGCCGTTAACGCGTGGTTTTGATGAAAATTTTAATGTACCTCATTCTCGATATGGTTATATTGATAAATCTGATTATGAAAGCGTTCCTCAAATAAAAATTTTAGCAGAATCAAAAGATGCTGGTGTTTATTTGGCTGCCAGTAAAAACAAGCAGCAAGTTTATCTGACGGGTCACCCTGAATATGATACTACCACGCTACATGAAGAATATTTACGAGATAGATCGGTAGACAGTAATGCGGCTATACCTGAAAATTACTACAAAGATAACAATATAAATAATTCACCAGAAGGCTCATGGCGTAGTCACGGTAGTCTATTATTTACTAATTGGCTTAATTATTATGTATATCAAATAACACCTTATAAATTGGATGCTTCTAATATTAAAGCAATACACCCTGATACGGTTATTTAAGCCGATACTACTATTTAAGGTAGTTAAATTAAGTTAGTCCCTATTTTGATTTAAAGATTTACCCTTAGGAAACCGAATACATCATGAAAAAACATACATCGTTTGCTTTATTTGAACAACAATTGGCTAAAAACATATTAATTCTTGATGGTGCAATGGGTACCATGATTCAGGCATATAAGTTTGAGGAACAAGATTTTCGTGGTGACCGTTTTGCTGACTGGCATAGTGATGTTAAAGGTAATAATGATTTGTTAGTACTAACTCAGCCAGACATCATTAAAGCAATTCATTTAGAGTACCTTGAAGCAGGGGCTGATATACTTGAAACAAACACGTTCAATGCTACAACGATTGCTATGGCTGATTATGATATGCAAGCGTATAGTGCTGAAATCAATTTAGTTGCTGCGCAAATTGCACGTGCTGCGGCAGACGAATATAATAAAAAAACGCCAGAAAAACCACGATTTGTAGCAGGTGTATTAGGGCCAACTAACCGCACGTGTTCCATATCACCCGATGTTAATGATCCAGCTTTTCGTAATGTAACGTTTGATGAATTAAAAGATGCTTATATCGAATCAACAACTGCCTTAATTAAAGGCGGTTCAGATCTTATCTTGATTGAAACGATTTTCGACACATTAAATGCAAAAGCGGCTATTTTTGCGGTAGAAACAGTATTTGATAATCTTGGAGTTAGATTACCAGTAATGATATCAGGCACTATTACTGATGCGTCAGGCCGAACTTTGTCAGGACAAACTACAGAAGCATTTTATAATTCTTTACGTCATGCAAAACCTATTTCTTTTGGTTTGAACTGTGCACTTGGTCCTGTTGAATTACGTCAATACGTAGAAGAGCTAAGTCGTATTTGTGATGTTGCCGTTTCTGCTCACCCTAATGCCGGCTTACCAAATGCTTTTGGCGAATATGATTTTACTGTGGCTGATATGAATACTCATGTTGGTGAGTGGGCTAATGCAGGTTTTTTAAATATTATTGGTGGCTGTTGTGGTACCACACCAGATCATATTAAAGGGATGGCTGATTCTGTAGCCAATATTAAGCCACGTGAAATCAAACCACGTAAAATTGCTTGTCGTTTATCTGGCCTTGAAGCGTTAACCATTGAAGAAGACTCTTTATTCGTAAACGTTGGTGAGCGTACTAACGTAACTGGCTCTGCTATGTTTAAACGTTTGATCAAAGAAGAGAATTATGATCAAGCTATTGCGGTTGCTTTACAGCAAGTTGAAAATGGCGCACAAATTATCGATATCAATATGGATGAAGGTATGTTGGATTCGAAAACTGCTATGGTGCGTTTTTTAAATCTTATTGCTGGTGAGCCTGATATTGCTAAAGTACCAATTATGATTGACTCTTCTAAATGGGATATTATTGAAGCAGGCTTAAAGTGTATTCAAGGTAAGGGTATTGTTAACTCGATTAGTTTAAAAGAAGGGGAAGATAACTTTCGCGAGCAAGCCGAGTTATTACGCCGTTACGGTGCTGCTGTTATTGTAATGGCATTTGATGAAGATGGACAAGCTGATACACGAAAAAGAAAATATGAAATTTGTCATCGTGCCTATCATATATTGGTTGATGAAATAGGGTATCCAGCAGAAGATATTATTTTTGATCCTAATATATTTGCTGTTGCGACAGGCATTGACGAACATAACAATTATGCCGTTGATTTTATTGAAGCGGTTGCTGACATAAAGCAAAACTTACCCCATGCAATGATCTCAGGTGGTGTCTCTAATGTGTCATTCTCATTCCGTGGTAATAACCCCGTTCGAGAAGCTATTCATGCGGTATTTTTATATCACGCCATAAAAAATGGCATGGATATGGGGATTGTTAATGCAGGGCAATTAGCCATATATTCTGACATTCCTGAAAAATTACGCTTAGCCGTCGAAGACGTTATTCAAAATAATGATGCGGGCGCAACAGAACGGTTGTTGGATATTGCTCAAGAATATCAAGGACAAGCAGGGGGGCAGGCAGCAAAAACTGATTTAGCTTGGCGAGAATTACCAATTAACGAACGTTTGGCTCATTCGTTGGTTAAAGGCATTAATGAATTTATCATAGAAGACACAGAAGAAGCTCGTTTATGTGCTTTACGACCGCTTGATGTGATTGAAGGTCCATTGATGGATGGTATGAATGTTGTGGGTGATTTATTTGGGGCAGGAGAAATGTTTTTGCCGCAAGTTGTAAAATCTGCTCGAGTGATGAAACAAGCGGTGGCACATTTAAATCCTTTTATTGAAGCAGAAAAAACAGAGGCAAGTTCTAACGGAAAGGTATTGTTGGCAACTGTTAAAGGTGATGTTCACGATATAGGTAAAAATATTGTAGGTGTGGTATTACAATGTAACAATTATGACATTATTGACCTAGGCGTGATGGTTTCCTGTGAAGATATTTTAAGAGTCGCCAAAGAAGAAAATGTTGATATTATTGGTTTGTCTGGACTTATTACACCGTCTCTTGATGAAATGGTGCATGTTGGCAAAGAAATGAAACGACAAGGCCTAGATTTACCCTTGTTAATTGGTGGCGCGACTACTTCAAAAGCTCATACCGCAGTTAAAATAGCACCTCAATATGATCATCCTGTTGTTTATGTGTCAAATGCATCACGTGCAGTTTCTGTCGTGAGTAAGTTGTTGTCTGAAGAACATAAAGCTGATTTTTTTGCTAGTACTCAAAATGAATATGAGCGTGTGCGTGCTCGTCATTATAAGAAAGGCCCTCGTTCAAGTTTAATTACATTAGAAGATGCACGTGGTAATGCAACCAAAGTTGATTTTGATAACCATACGCCGAAAAAGCCTAATAAGCTTGGTGTGACAGTGTTAGACAGCCTTGATTTAAATAAAGTGCGTAATTATATTGATTGGACACCATTTTTCACTACATGGCAATTATCAGGTAAATACCCGCTTATTTTAAAGCATGAAGTGATTGGAGAAGAAGCGAGAAAGCTATTTAATGATGCGAATAACATGATAGATGATGTTATTAACAACAAAAAAATTACTGCTAAAGCCGTATTTGGCTTATTTCCAGCCAATAGTGATGTTGATGATATTGAAGTTTATAGTACTGATAGTGATAATGAAGATCGCACTAAAACCATTATGAGATTACAACAACTTCGTCAGCAAAGTAAAAAACCCTCAAAGCAATTTAATCGTTGTTTATCTGATTATATTGCACCTAAAGGATCTGGTGTAAATGATTACATTGGTGCCTTTGCTGTTTCTTCAGGCTTTGGTGTTGACGAGTTAGTTAAAGCATATGACGCCAAGCATGACACCTATAATATGATTCTTATTAAAGCAGTGGCAGATAGGTTAGCAGAGGCGAGTGCAGAATATCTTCATGAAAAAGTACGTAAGGAATATTGGGGGTATGCACCTGATGAAGACTTAGATAATGATGCGCTGATCCGAGAAAGTTATCAAGGTATACGTCCCGCACCAGGTTATCCTGCTTGTCCTGAGCATACTGAAAAAGGGTTGTTGTGGGAGTTGCTTAACGTAGAAGAAAATATTGGTATGAAACTTACCTCAAGTTATGCCATGTGGCCAGGAGCAGCAGTTAGCGGTTGGTATTTTTCTCACCCTGAATCTAAGTATTTTGCCGTAGCAAAACTAGCTAAAGACCAAGTGCTTGATTACGCTGCACGTAAAGGAATGACTATAGAGCAAGCTGAGCGTTGGCTTTCTGCTAATTTAGATTACGAACCAGAGTAGACAGGTATTGAGTAAGATAAGTTATGAGTAACGAAAACACTTATTGAAATGTTTTCGTTACTTTTACATTCGCTACTCTTTAAAGTGTCTATCGAAGAAGTTCATAATAGTATTATTCAAATGAACTTTAACTTTTTTGCCTCGCATGCTGTGCTTACTACCAGGGTAAGTCATTAATTCAAACTGTTTGTTCTCATCTTGTAGTGCTTTTATTAACTTGGTTGTGTTAGTGAACAATACATTATCATCAGCCATACCATGATAAACCAATAAGGGGTTTTTAAGGTTTGTTATATAAGGAAAAACACTTGATTGCTCATAACCTTTTGCATTAACTGTAGGGTGATTCAAATAGCGCTCTGTGTAATGAGTATCATAAAGTAGCCAATCTGTTACGGGTGCACCACTAACGGCTGCTTTAAAATAGTCACCCGCTTTTAATAGCGTCATTAAAGCCATATAGCCGCCGTATGAGTGACCAAAAATACCAATTCTATTTTTATCTACATAAGGTAATGTGTGAAGGTATTTAACCCCTGTTATTTGGTCGTTTACTTCAACTTGTCCAAGTTTTTCATAAATTGAAAATTCAAATTCAGTCCCTCGGTAGTTGGATCCTCGGTTGTCTAATTGAAAAACAATATAGCCCTGTTGTAGCATGTATTGAGTCATATCGGCACCTTGCCAGACATTTTTTACTAATTGTGCATGTGGACCACCATACACATTAACAATGACGGGGTGTTTTTTGCCTGGCATCATATTATTAGGTTTATAAAGCTTGTAATAAAGTGTTGCTTTGCCATCATCCGACGTTAATGTACCAAACTTGGGTTGAATTAAGTTTGCATAATAAGGATAAATAGGGTGTTCTTCTGCAACTTTATTTTGTGCTAACCATACCATATGGTCGCCATTAGCTTGGTGTAAACTAACTTGTTTTGGCGTAGAAATATTTGAGAAACTGTCAATATAACTTTTACTGTCTTTACTAAAGTTGATGTCATGAAAACCGTTGCGTTTACTAATTCTGGCAACGTGTTCCGGTGATTTGCTGTTTAAAGGAACTCGGTACAAATGACGTTCAAGTGGTGTATCTGCACGACCAGTAAAATAAATTAAACCATTTTTTTCATCTACGTGCTCTATAGAGTCAACAACCCATGGTCCTTTGGTTAATTGATTTATTAGTTGCCCTTGAGTATTAAAATGATATAAATGTTTAAAACCGTCACGTTCAGAAGCCCAAATAAAAGATTTACTGTTTTTTAGAAAGTAAAGGTCGTGATGTAAGTTCAACCAATGTGTTGATTGCTCAGTTAATAGGGTTGTTTGTTTGCGTTTTTTTAAGTTATAAGCTTTTAATTTTAAAGTTTTTTGGTCGCGACTTTGCCATTGATATGATAGATTTTGACTATCAGGTAACCATTTTACGCGGGGTATGTAAAAATCATTTTTATTACCCTTTGATGTGTCACCTGTGGCATCATCAAGCTCAATAAAGCGTGTTTTTTTGCCTTTTATATTGGTTACTGCCAGTTGTATTGTAACATTGTTAGTGCCCGTAGCGGGGTAACGTTGTTCGATGAGTTCTATTTTTTCAGCGTATATTTCGTTGCGAATAACCGTTTGTACGGGGGTTTCATCTACACGTAGAAAAGCAATATGCTTCTCATCAGGAGACCACCAGTAACCTGTCATTCTATCCATTTCTTCTTGAGCTACAAACTCACTCATACCGTTTTTGATAGCTTCTGAGCCATCTTTGGTTAATTGCGTTTCCTCACCATTTTTAATATTAAGTACAAATATATTTTGATTACGAATAAAGGAAACATAGTTACCCTTAGGGGAAAACTTAATATCGGTTTCAAATTCATCCGTTTCGGTTAAACGTTTGGCGTTTTTATTCGCTAAATTATAATAGTAAATGTCACCATTTAAAGGAAATAATAGTGCGCTACCATCATTTGAAAACTTATATTCCATGATGCCAAAACCATAAACACGCTGACGCTCACGCCGTGCTTTTTCTTCATCGGAAAGAATTTCTGGCCCACTAAATAAGTCTTGAGAATTAACTAATAACTTGTTTTCTTTACTTGATAAATTGTATTCCCACAAATCGTAACGATTTAAGTCTTCGGCTTTTCCTTGTAAATAAGTTACTCGTGAGCCGTCGGGTGAAAATTTCAAAGATTTAGGTGTTTGACCATTTAACGAAGGAGAACTATAAATTCGTTCTATGGTTAAAGGGGAATTCTGTTTTGTTTCTTTTTGTGTTGCCAGTTGCTCTGCTGCTTGAGTTGGTGCAGTAAATAGAGCCACAGAAGACATGAGAGAAATGGCAATAAAGCCAACACGTTTTAAGTTTTTTTTCATAGTTTAACCAAATTTTATTGCCATTAAAATAAGTTGTAATTTACGTTGTAATTAAAGCATATCTATAGATCTTAAACCGAGTTTAGCTTAAACAGTGTTAAAAACGATGTATCGCTTATATCACCTCTAATGCTTCGCTTAATTTTTTTATGCCAATCACTTTCATACCTTCAATCGGGTCTTTAGGCATGTTATTAAAGGGTACAATAGCGCGCTTGAATCCGTGCTTTGCTGCTTCCTTTATGCGTTCTTGACCACTTGGTACTGGCCGAATTTCACCAGAAAGGCCTACTTCGCCGAATATTACTAAGTCTTGTGGTAGCGCATTATCTTTAAAGCTTGAAACTAATGCAAGGATCAGAGCTAAATCAATACTTGTTTCAGTGACTTTTATCCCACCAACAACATTAACAAAAACATCTTGGTCGTTAAGTTGTAATCCACCATGACGATTCAAAATAGCAAGTAGCATTGATAATCTATTTTGATCTGCACCCACAGCAACTCGTCTGGGGTTACCGAGTGCAGAGTGATCAACTAGGGCTTGAATTTCAACAAGTAATGGTCTTGTTCCTTCCCATAAAACCATCACTACGCTACCTGCTGTTTGTTCTTCTGTACGGCTTAAAAAGATGGCAGAAGGGTTTTTTACTTCTTTTAAGCCCGTGCCCGTCATTGCAAATACACCTAACTCGTTTACTGCGCCAAATCGATTTTTATTGCCACGCAGTGTTCTATAGCGAGAATCTGTACTGCCTTCAAGCATAATTGAACAGTCGATACAATGTTCTAAAACCTTTGGTCCAGCAAGCGATCCATCTTTAGTTACATGACCCACCAGTAATATAGCAACATGGTATTGTTTGGCAAAGCGAGTCAAATAAGCGGCGCTTTCTCTTACTTGAGACACGCTGCCCGGAGCTGATTGTATGTCACTCATGTGCATTACTTGAATAGAATCAATAACAATAATTTTGGGTTGTTCTTTTAGCGCAATATGACAAATGTTTTCAACACTGGTTTCTGAAAGCATTTTTAATTTATCGGTAGGTAAACTCAAGCGTTTAGCACGCATAGCAACTTGCTGTAGTGATTCTTCACCTGTGATATATAAGGCTGGCATGTTAGCTGCTAATGCGCACATGGTTTGTAAAAGTAAAGTGCTTTTACCTGCCCCTGGTTCACCGCCAATTAAAATAGCGCTACCCGGCACAATACCACCACCAAGTACACGGTCAAACTCGGCAAAGCCTGAAGAAAATCGTGGTAAGTCAGCTAAGTTAATAGCGTCAAGGATTTGAACTTTTGATTCTTCATAGTGTGCGGCACCTGCAAATCCAGCAAAGTTACCACCGCGCGCAGGTAATTTTGCTTGTCTGAATTCTGAAATAGTATTCCATGCTTTACAGTCTGTACATTGGCCTAGCCAACGTGAATACTCTGAACCACAGTCAGTACACACATAAGAGTTTTTTACTTTTGCCATACGTTTCCTTTATCTTTAATTGTTTTAGGCGTAAAAATTGCATTACTTATAATCATCGAGACGATAGCACTAAGTATTTACTTACTCTATTATTTATTAAATACTATATGGCTGAATTTAAATGTCTAAAATATAATGCGATATGATAACGCATTAATACTTTATATAAAAAATAAGAACAACAAAATTATTATTCATGAATACTGACTTTTCTAAACATCAAAAAATAATTGATAGCTTTCGTGGTGAAGTACATAAGCCAAGTTTTGATATTAAGTTTACACAAAACACTAAGCATATAGCTAAAACAGAAAGATTCTTATTAAAAATGGAGTTGAAACGATTAGCTGGTGCTTGTCATCGCTCTATTGATTTGCGTGGCTTAGTAGACGGGGAATGTCAATTATATGAATACAACGGACAAAGTCATTTTTTAGATGGTATTGCTATTAGTGTATTTAAAGATCAGGTTGATATATATGGTGGGTATACTTTTGGGGTTTATGAGGCAGTAAAGAATACGGAAAATAATTTTCGAGTTATTTATGAAAAAGAAAGTAATAATAGTGAACAACTAGCGCTACCAAAGAAGTTCATTGAATTAACTGATAAAATACAAGATAAAACCCAATATCCCGTTACTGTTTTTCCACTCAATCAATATCATGTTCGTATAGAAGAACGGATGAATTTTGTTTCCCCTTTAGAATTAGTACTAGAAGACAGTAAACAAAAATCAGTGAGTAGTATTGATATCAGTGTTAAGGGTATAAAGTTTCGTATTAGCAGTAAAGAAGGTTTATATATTGATCAGAATATAACCGTATACTTTAAAGGATTAGAGAATGAATTTAAGTTTGCTAAAGAAGAACCACTTCGTTATCAAGTTAAAAATATCCATCGTGATGAAAATACGCAACTTGTTGGTTGTCACCGGGTAGAGATTGCTGCTCAGGATTCATTTGAAAAATTTTTGTCAAACTATATTCAGACGAATAAACGTCGTTACAAAATTAATTTAGAAAATACAATTTCTGCGATACAATTTCGAAGTTTTGAACAGTATATTTTACCCAAAATTAGTGAGTTACCCATTTTTTTTGAACGAAAAGGTGATCGTATACTTCCTCGTTATGCATTAACCACAAATAATAATCAATCTCTCTTTCAATATTGGCAAGATGAAAATAATAATACTAATTTACATTTTTTAGCCAATGAAGTACGTATTGCTCGCTTATTAAAAAGATATAAACAGGGTAAGTCTTTACGAGTTTATAGCTTTATTCATCACAACAAAGGAAAAGATTTTTTTTATAGTATTGATGAAGAACAGTTATCTGAAACAAATAGCTTTTCTCCTTCATTTTTAACCTTTGCATCGAAAAAAAGTTCATTCAAAGTAACTAAATTAACATATTACGGTGTAAACACGTCAGATATTCACGCTCCTTTTGCATTATCAGGTACATTAGAACCGACAAAACAATTTGTCAATTTACCGCCTTCAGATGAGGTTGTTGAATGTATAAAATCATTGCCTTTTGCTGTTGTTGCGAGTGACATTACGCACAAAACATCTGTTGAGCAATATCAGAAATTTTCTGACATGCCAATAGAGGTTGGTAAATTTAAAAGGTTTGGGCATAAGCGTTTAAACGAGAAAGTTGTAGTTGATAGACTGGGAATAACCTATAAGGATCAGCGAAAAGAGCCAAGGTTTATTTATAAAACTCCTATTCTGATGGAGTCTGGTGATATTCAATGGGAGGGTAATTCTGTTGATTTTTCTACGTTAGGACTAAAAGTAGTCGTAGATAAATCAGTTACGCTTGCTGCTGGGGATATTGTTTATATCACCCTTCCTAACTTGCAAAAAATTACATCGTCTTATGATTTGAAAAAGCTACCTTATGAAGTTGTACAGGTTAATGATAAAAAAACGATTATCAATTTTCGAGTGTTTATTAAAGATCATCAACATGTAGGTCGTTCTTTTTTTAAATTATTGATTGATAAAAATAAAAATAAACTAACCAGCGATGAGTATACCTTTGTATTACCCAGTTTATCTGAGGCATTAAGAACGAACTATGCTCAAAATATACAAGTGCCAACACTTGTTGTTCAAACAAGTGGTAGTCGCTATAAAATAGAGGCACTCGTTACTAATGATCAGGGCACTGAATTTTTACAGAAGTTGAATAAGTTAAGCGACAGAAAGAATTTTTATAACTTTTATCCTCTTTTAACAAAGCTTTATAAAGATAGCTTTATTGAATCCTGTTTAAAGCGCTTAATTATCAATAAAGAGGCTGTTACTGAAGTTCTATATATTTCAATGGCGAATAATGTAAAGCAAATTAATAGAGATTTAAGTATTAAATTTGATTATGAATTAAGTACAACAGAATTAAGACAAAACTTTATAAAACAAGCGATAAGCAATGGAAGCCTTTTCTGTTTTCAATTAAAAATATCGCGTACTAATAAGCCTGATTTAGAATATTTAAATACTGAACTCAGTTATATTAGCACTTATGCAATACATCGTAGCAAACAAATAGAACAAGATATTTGGAGTGTTGTTGCTACGATTCAATATGTAGATATAACAGAAGAAGTTTTATTTAGCCACAAGTTATAAGTTGATATTTTTTATGCTAGCCAATGCAATAAACAGTCTAATCCTTGGTTATTAATACTGCTGTCAGCTTGCGCTAATACAATAGGTTTAGCATGAAAAGCAACGCCAAAATTAGCGGCGGCCATCATAACAAGATCGTTAGCACCATCACCCATAGCAACAGTTTGTGAGGTCGGTATATTATATTGTTTTGCTAACAATGTTAATGAATCAGCTTTCACTTGTGCATCAACTACACCACCTAATACTTTACCCGTTAGCTTTCCGTTTTGAATCTCTAAAACATTAGCAAACGTTGCATCTAGGTCTAATAAGTTTTTGAGGTGATCAGCAAAATAAGTAAAGCCCCCTGACGCTACAGCAATGCGCCAGTTGTTTTTTTTAAGTTCAGCAATTAAGGTCGTTAAGCCAGCCATTAAGGGAATGTTTTTCGCTACATCCACAAGAATTTGTTCTGGGGCATTTGCTAAAGTGGCGACTCGTTGATGTAAACTTTGGGCAAAATCTAACTTACCTTGCATTGCTAACTCTGTTACCGCTGATACTTGTTCACCCACACCTGCTAACTTAGCTATTTCATCAATGCATTCAATTTCAATGGTGGTAGAGTCCATATCCATCACAAGCAGTCCAGGTTCATTCAGTTTTGGTACGTGTTGAATTAACGCGGCTTCTATTTTTTTATCTAAAGCAAAATGAGCAAGCGCTTGGCGCGATTTGACAAAATCTTTGCAACGTATATTAAATCGATAGCTTGTTTGATTATTACGTGTGTTGATTGCCAATAAAGCCTCAATACTCAAATGGCAACTTGTTTGCAAGGTAAGTAAATCTGTTAGTAATAGATCATCAAAAACAACTAATGTTTGTTGTGTTATGGTTATGGGGTTGTTGTTATCTAATGCTAGTTGCTTATCATTTATTGAAAAAGCAATAGGTAAATTAGTTGGAATTGTCTGTTGTTCAAAGTAATTTCTTAGTGATAAAGAAAATATGCTGGCATTAGTAGATAAAGACACGTTAACTCTCTATTATAAGTGCATGTGTATATTTACCATGCAAGTTTATGATGAATAAATTAGAACAGCCTTTATACCCTAAACTATCGTCAATTTATAATAAAATTCTGCAATTAGTTAGTGCAATTTTGCTTATGATCATGTTGATGGTCTTTTTGGTGGCTAATACGGAAAAAAGTAGTCAAGTGTTAGAGGAACACTTTAAACAAGTTGCTGATAAAATATTACAGCAAACCATGTCGGGGGTGCAGGTGTTACTCTCTGAAAATTCCTCATCAATTAGTAATAAAGATCGAGAGGCCCAACTACAATCCTATTTAAATATTATTGCGAATGCTGATTATATAAAACAAGCACATTTATATGATGAAACAGGGTTACTTATGCTGGAGTCTGAGCTGGGTGGTGAAGCCAGTTCGTCGATAAAATTACTTTATGGTATTGATAAAAATGTGAAAACATTGGATAAAAGTAAACAGTATGTTCCTTTTATTAAAGAGATCCGTCATGAAAAATTATTAGGATATATACGGATAACAATAGAAAAATCTTACCTGACGTCTGAATTAGCTAAAAACAGTTATGAAAGTCAAACACTTTATCGTTTGTTGCTGATTGTAGCAGGGCTTATAGGCTTTTTACTAACCCGTGGCGTTAACCGTTTTAGTCGCCAAGGTTATCGGGTACCAGCAATGACGCCTTTAGCTAAAAAATAACTGCGCCACATTTTTTTCTATTTGTTGGGCAATGACAGTTTTAGGCTCGCTTCTCATAGCTACTAATGCTTGAAAAATATAGCTTAAATTTAAAGGAGAATTACTTTCGCCCTGCATACCCATAGGTGGCATTGCTGGGGCATCTGTTTCAAGTAGTAAACTTGATAAGGGGAGTTTTTTAATCGCATTAATGGTTTTTTTGGCTCTTGGGTAAGTGATTGTGCCTCCAACACCAAGTTTAAAGCCTAAATCGACGTATGCTTTAGCTTGTTGATAGCTGCCAGAAAATGCATGTATCACACCCGTTTTAGCAAGTTTATGCTGTTTTAATAAAGGTAATATTAAAGAATGAGATTGGCAATGGTGTACAATTACGGGTAAATTGTTTTCTTGGGCTATAGTTAATTGCATATCAAAAAATTCTTGTTGTAGCATCATGTTTTTGTTCAGTGCTTGTTCACTTTGAGAATTTTTTTTCGCTTTAAATACATCAATACCACATTCCCCTATCGCAACTACTTTGTTGCCTTCTTTGGTGATTGCTCGTTTGAGTTGTTGCTCTTGAAAGCTTACATCATAAGCTTGTGATAGTCGCTTGTCTTGAAGAATTATGTACCAAGGATGTATCCCTAATCCACAAGCAATATCAACCTCTTTATTTGGTTTAGATAAAGATAAAACCCTTTGCCAATGTTCGGGATTAACCGCTGGTATAATAATACGGTGAATGTTTTTAGCTTGGCAATGCTGAAGTATTTCTGTGATATTTTGACTAAATTCAGGAAAATCAAGGTGACAATGGCTGTCGGTAAATTGCATCACTGCCTCCCGTAATAAATATTTTTAGAATAATCTTACGTTAATAATGACAATAAGCGTAAACACGTGAAGTGTCTACGCTTATTAGTTTATCATTCTACATTTAACGAGCTTGTCTATTCATCAACCTATAAATTTTCTAGCGTTACGGAACATACGTACCCAAGGTGAGTCTTCACCCCAGTTATCAGGGTGCCACGAGTTAGCAACGGTTCTAAATACACGTTCAGGATGTGGCATCATTATAGTGACACGCCCGTCAGTAGTTGTTAATGATGTTATTCCGTCAACAGAGCCATTTGGGTTTGCAGGATACGTTTCGGTGACATCGCCATAGTTGTTAATATAACGCATTGAAACTGTACCTGAGTTATTAGCGGCATCGATTGCTTCATCAGAGCTAAATTCAGTACGGCCTTCACCATGTGATACAGCAATAGGCATGATTGAACCAGCCATACCTTTAAACAATACCGAAGGACTTTCTTGAATTTCAACTAAGGAGAAACGTGCTTCAAAGCGTTCTGATTTATTTTGTACAAAACGTGGCCATGCGTCACTGCCAGGAATGATTTCTTTTAAATTAGACATCATTTGACAGCCGTTACAAACACCTAAAGAAAAAGTATCTTCACGTTCAAAGAATGTTTTGAACATGGCTTTGGCATTTTTATTGAACAAAATTGATTTTGCCCAACCTTCACCCGCACCTAATACATCACCGTATGAGAAACCGCCACAAGCCACCAAGCCATTAAAGTCTGCTAAATTAGTTCGTCCCGTTAAAATATCAGACATATGTACATCAATAGCTACAAAACCTGCACGGTCAAAGGCTGCTGCCATTTCTACATGCGAGTTAACACCTTGTTCACGTAAAATAGCAACACGTGGGTTTGTGTTATTTTTTGCATCGTTAATAATTAGATCAGCAACAATATCTTCATTAATATCAAAGCTTAGCTTAGCTTGTAATCCTGGATCTTCAGTATCAAATTTAACATCGTGTTCTTGTTGCGCACACTCAGGGTTATCACGCAGCGATTGCATTTTGTATGTTGTTTGTGCCCAAGTTGTTCGGTAATAGGTTCGAGAGTTTTCTAGTATTACCTTGCTGTCACGGCTAAAGCGAATAGTATCTTCGTTATTAATGCGACCAATATCAGTACAGCAATCTAACACATTATGTTGTGCTAATACGGCATTAACTGCTTCAACATCGCTTTCACGAATTTGAATAACAGCACCAAGTTCTTCGTTAAATAAAACAGGTACGTTATCGCCATTGAGGTTAGACAAGTCAATGTCAACACCCGTATGACCTGCAAAGGCCATTTCACATACAGTAGTAAACAAACCACCGTCTGAAATATCATGATAAGCAATAAGCTTTTCATTACGTACTAGTGACTGTATTGCATTGAAGAAACCTTTTAAGGTTTCTGGGCAATCAACATCGGGAGTTTCATTACCTAATTGTTTGTAAACCTGTGCTAAACATGAGCCACCTAAGCGGTTTTTACCTTTTGATAAATCAATGGCAAAAAGTCTTGTGTCACCTTGATCAACTCGAAGTTCAGGAGTTACTGTTTTTCTAATGTCTTCAACAATACCAAAGGCGGTGATGATTAGTGACATTGGAGATGTAACAGATTTCTGTTTGCCATCTTCATCCCATTGGGTACGCATAGACATTGAGTCTTTACCTACAGGGATAGTTAAGCCTAATGCGGGGCAAAGTTCTTCACCAATAGCTTTTACTGCTTCATAAAGGCCTGCGTCTTCGCCTGGGTGTCCAGCAGGTGACATCCAGTTAGCAGAAAGTTTAATACGGTTTAACCTATCACCGTCAGTACCAGCAATATCCGTACCTGCAATATTCATTAATGACTCTGCTACGGCTAAACGAGCAGAAGCACCAAAATTTAATAAAGCAACAGGCGTACGTTCACCAAGTGACATGGCTTCACCGTGATAAGAATCAAGTGCTGAGGCAGTAACTCCACAATCAGCTACGGGTACTTGCCATGGCCCAACCATCTGATCACGATTAACCATACCTGTAACAGAACGATCGCCTATGGTGATTAAGAAGGTTTTTTCAGCAACAGTAGGTAGAGATAAAATACGATTTGCCGCTTCTTCTAGTGTAATGTCAGTTATTGCTAACTCATCACCCAGCGCTGTTTTTGATTCTACATTTTTAAATATTTTTGGGGTTTTTCCTAATAAAACATCTAATGGTAAATCTATTGGTGTGTTCAAGGCTTCATCATCGGCAAAGTGCTTGTCAGTAACTGTTAAGTGCTCTTCTTCTGTTGCACGACCAACGACAGCAAATGGTGCACGTTCACGTTCACAAATTGCAGTGAATTGTGCTAGTTGTTCATCTGATACTGCTAGTACATAACGCTCTTGAGACTCGTTACACCAAATTTCATGGGGAGCCATGCTGCGTTCATCATTAGGTACATTACGAAGTTCAAAAACACCACCACGGCCACCATCAGAAACCAGTTCAGGAAATGCATTAGATAAACCGCCAGCACCAACATCATGAATAAATAAGATAGGATTTTTGTCGCCTAATTGCCAACATTTGTCGATAACTTCCTGACAACGACGCTCCATTTCTGGGTTTTCACGTTGTACTGAGGCAAAGTCTAGGTTTTCAGCTGATTGCCCCGAGGCCATTGATGAAGCAGCACCACCACCTAAACCTATGTTCATTGCTGGGCCACCAAGGGCAATTAAGTTTGCTCCAACAACAATATCACCTTTTTGTATATGTTTATCACGGATGTTACCCAAACCACCTGCAAGCATAATAGGCTTATGGTAACCACGTACCTCTGTACCATTAAAAGAATTGACTTCTTCTTCATAAGTTCGGAAATAACCTAATATAGCAGGACGACCAAACTCATTATTAAACGCTGCACCACCGAGAGGGCCTTCCATCATAATATCTAAAGCAGACACAATGCGGCTTGGTTTTCCAAAGTCGGTTTCCCAAGGTTGTTCAAAAGTTGGAATACGTAAATTAGATACTGAAAAACCAACGAGGCCTGCTTTGGGTTTTGAGCCAATACCGGTTGCGCCTTCATCACGAATTTCTCCACCACTACCTGTAGCAGCGCCAGGGTAAGGAGATATAGCGGTAGGATGATTATGAGTTTCAACCTTCATTAATACTTGAATATCTTCGTGGTTATAACCATAAATATTAGTGTCAGGGTTAGGGAAGAAACGACCACCTTTGTTACCTACCATTACGGCTGCATTATCTTTGTATGCGCTTAACACAAAATCTGGATTAACTTCATGAGTGTTGCGGATCATTTTAAATAATGATTTTGGCTGTTTAATGCCATCAATAGTCCAGTCAGCATTGAATATTTTATGACGGCAATGTTCTGAATTTGCTTGTGCGAACATGTAAAGTTCAATATCGTGTGGATTACGACCTAATTTACTGAAATTTTCAAATAAGTAATTTACTTCATCTTCTGCTAAGGCTAAACCTAGTTCAATGTTGGCTTGAACTAAGGCATTTTTTCCGCCGTTTTCTATATCAATAGCGGTTAACTTACCGGGCTCTGCACTGGCAAATAAATTAGCGGCATCATCAAAGTTGTTAAATACACTTTCCATCATGCGATCGTGCAATAAGCCCGACAGTTGAATCGTTTGTTCAGGCGTTAATTTAATGTCTGCGTCTAGAGTAATATAATAAGCCATGCCACGTTCTAGGCGGCCAACTTTATTTAAACCACAGTTGTGAGCAATATCGGTTGATTTAGATGACCATGGTGAAATAGTACCTGGACGAGGCGTTACTAGCATGAATACCCCTTCAGGATCATGTTCTTCAATGGTAGGGCCATATGTCAATAATTGTTGTAAAACGTTTTCTTCTTCTGTGGTTAAATCTTCATTTAATTGGGCAAAATGTGCGAATTCTGCGTATATATCGATAACTGGCAACGCCAAATGTTCGCATTGAGTTAATAGCTTTTGTATTCTAAAGTCAGAAAGTGCTGGAGCGCCACGAAGGTTTTTAACTAACGTCGTTTTAGGCATCGTCATAGGGTAATCACCAAGTTTGTTTAAGGGTTTGGTTAAATTTTTAAAGCGTTTTTTTCAGCATAAATAACCAGCATATATAACAGTAAAGGTTAACCGAAAATTTCGCGCGTATTATATACATAAGTGATCTCGAAATATAGTTTTCAGTTATAATAATAAATGCGTTTGGGTGAGTCTTTGAAAGTGGTGAATTTGCTATTTTAAATCAATACTAAATCATTATTTCTTGATCAAAGTAAACTTAAAAAAAAAAGAGCTTGGCTAACAAGCGAATACACGACACAATTGAGCCATGAAATTTATATGTATTTATCAAAAAAAGAAGGGCGTAATAAAGAAACTGTTTATTACTTTCTTTTTCTTAAGTGCGCTTTTTTCTTGTGAAGAAAAAAGTCAGCAAGCTAGCCTTACTCGTATCATTGAGCGAGGTTATGTTAGTGTGGGTACTTTATATGCAGCGAATAATTTCTATGCTCAAGGAGACGAAATTGCTAATAACGATATGCATTCAAATGCTTATGCGGGTTTCGAATATGAATTGGCGAAGAAATATGCAGATTATTTAAATGTTAATCTAAAAATAATACCGAGCTACTCGCTAGATGAGCTTTTTATCAAACTCAATACTGGTGAAGTTGATGTTCTTGCTGCTGGTTTATCTGTCACAGATAGACGTTTAAAACGCTTTAATTTCGCTCCAAGTTATGCAGAAGTTAGCCAAAAGCTTGTGTTTAAACAGGGCAATGTAAGACCAAGAGAAATTAGCGACTTAACAGGCAGTTTAATGGTAACCGCTAGTTCAAGTCATGCGGAAAGCTTGATGGTATTAAAGCAAACAAACCCGTCACTTAATTGGATTGAAACAACCGAATTTGACCGTGAAGAACTGTTAGCTAAGTTATTAAATGACGAAATAGATTATACCATAGTAGATAGTAATACCTTGGCAATTAATCGCCGGTATTACCCTGAAATTAGCGTTGGCTTTACGATAAATAAAGCTGAACCTTTAGCGTGGATGGTTAGTAAAAATGGTGATGATGCAATATTAGCAAGCTTAGTTGAATTTTTTGGTGAAGTTCATCATGACGGTACGTTACTTGCGCTTGATGATAAATATTACGGTCATATTGAAGAATTTAATTACGTAGAGACACGCACCTTTATTAAGGCGGTTGAAACTAAATTACCCCAATATCAGGCTATGTTTGAAAAGTATAGCCAAGATATTGATTGGCGATTATTAGCAGCTATAAGTTATCAAGAATCACATTGGAAACCTCATGCGCGTTCTCATACTGGGGTTAGGGGGATGATGATGCTCACGTTGGCAACGGCTAAACAAATGGGTATTCAAAGCCGTTTAGATGCAGAGCAAAGTATTCGAGGTGGCAGTAAATACTTTAAACGCATGATAGATAAAATGCCTGATAGAATTCCAAACCCAGACCGCGTTTGGTTTGCTTTAGCCTCTTATAATGTTGGCTTTGGACATTTAAATGATGCCCGTATTATTACGCAACAGCAAGGCGGCGATCCTGATCGTTGGGTTGATGTGAAAACACGATTACCTTTATTACAGCAAAAGAAGTTTTATAAAAAAACTAAATATGGTTATGCTCGTGGCCGTGAGCCTGTAGATTATGTTGAAAACATTCGTCGATACTACGATACATTAACGTGGTTAGACGCTAGGTCAAAAGAACCTGTTCAAGATGTTAATAATGCTGAGTTAGCTGTTTCTCAAACCACTGAATAAGGTTGAATTAAAAATAATCAAACAGGATAAAAATTGCTGCGGAAGTGGCGGAAAATATATTTATCTTTTGTCATATGAACGTAATATTCTTCAATAATAATAAGGTGAAATTAACGTTTAATAGCAATAAAAGAGAGAATATTATGAAAGTAAGAAGACAAGTATCTGCAACAGCAAGAAAGAAACATTTAAAGGTACAGCATCATAAAGTGAACTCGCGCCGTCAATTTTTCTTTAACCAAGCGAGTAATGAAGTTGAGAATCAAGTGGCTAGTCAAACGTCATCAGCTGAAATAAAAATCAATTGATAATTTGGGCTATGTGATTGTGCTTTAATAGACAAGTCAACGTTGAGCTTTTTTAGCTAATTTTTTTTCATTCCTTCTACGCTTGAAAAACCCCGATAATAGTGCGCTACATTGCTGAGCCATAATCCCTTGGTCTACGATAATTTGATGATTAAGTTGAGTAGAACTCACCAAGTTAAAAGCGCTTCCTGCAGCACCAGTTTTTAAGTCAGCACTCGCGTAAACAAGTCGTTTTATCCTGCTATGTACCAAAAGACCAGCACACATAGGGCAGGGTTCAAGCGTGACATATAAGGTACAGTTTACTAATCTATAATTGTTAAGCTGTTGTCCTGCTTGTCGAATTGCAAGCATCTCTGCATGGGCAGAGGGATCATTGAGTAATATAGACTGATTAAACCCTTCTCCGATAATTTTTCCTTGGTAAACCACCACAGCACCAACAGGAATTTCATCAATTCTTTCTGCTTGCAGAGCTAATTCATAGGCCCGCTGCATAAAGTATTGATCGTTGCTTTCATCAAAGGATGTCATGATAGAAAAAGCTCTAATAAGTCATTTAAATATCGATGCCCCATAGGGGTTACTTGCCAGCTATTTTGGCTTGTTGTATGTGAATCGGTGCATTTCATTAATTGTTTATTTTGTGCTTGCAATAATGTTGGCAAAATAGAAGCTGCTGTTAAGCCTGTTCGTTCTTGATAATCGGTTAGCGTGAAACTAGAAAAGAGTCTTAATTGGTTCATCATGAATTCAAAAGGTAACTCATCACGTGTTACGGTAGTTAAGTGATCTAATGGATCTCGACTTGGATCTAAGTAACCCTTTGGGTGTTTAACTTTTACTGTTCGTTGAATTATTCCAGTTGCCGTATCGGAAATTTTGCCATGCGCACCACAACCTATGCCTAGGTAATCACCAAAACGCCAGTAGTTTAGGTTATGTTGACATTGAGTGCCATGCTGTTGCGTTTGTGTTGTATTTGCTAAACTAAAAGCTGATATTTCATACTGTTGATAACCAGCCTTTGCGAGCAACTCAAAGCCTTGATCTTGAATATTCCATAAAATTTCATCTTGCGGAAGTTTAGGTGGTTTTGAATGAAATGCAGTATTGGGTTCAATAGTTAATTGATACCAAGAGAGGTGGTCAGGTTTAAGGCTGATTGCTGTTTTTAAATCGTCTAATGCATTTTCAATACTTTGATTTGGTAAGCCGTGCATTAAATCTATATTAAAACTTTTTACACCTGAATTTTTAGCTAGTTGTGCTGCTTGTTTTGCTTGGTTAACATTATGAATACGGCCAAGTTTTATTAGTTTTTCTGATTCAAAGCTTTGTACACCAATTGATAAACGGGTGACACCTGCTTTAGCAAAACCAATAAATTTGTCTGCTTCTACCGTGCCAGGGTTGGCTTCTAAGGTTATTTCAATAGCATTGTTTTGTGACGAGTTGTTTGAAAATCGTGATAAGACTTGATTCAATAATTCTTCAATAGCTTCTGGTGAAAATAAGCTGGGTGTGCCACCGCCAATAAAAATAGAATGGAGTGTTCTACCTTGTAGATTAAAGCGTGTAATATCTGCATCTAAATCTGCAATTAACGCTTTTACGTAATCTTGCTCTGGAACTTGGGCTTTGAGTGCGTGAGAGTTAAAGTCGCAATAAGGGCACTTCTCCACACACCAAGGTATGTGAATATATAAAGAGAGCGGTGGCGTGGTTAACAAGTTGTACTCACTATAAAATTGATTAGTATCGAGTTTGAAGATAATGCATTTTATTTTGCTAACTGTTTTACCAGTTGAGCTAAAGCTTGGCCGCGATGGCTTAATCTATTTTTTATATTACGTGGTAATTGTGCTGAAGATAATTGTAAATCTTTTTGCCAAAAAACAGGATCATAGCCAAACCCTTGTTCGCCACGTTTTTCGCGACTAATACTGCCTTGCCATACACCATGGCAAATTATTGGGGTAGGGTCATTTTCATGCTTCATATAAACTAAAACACAATGAAAACGGGCGTTGCGTTCATCATCTGGTGTGTTTTCTAATGCTTTAAGTAGCTTATTTATGTTGTCATCATCGGTGACGTGTTCGCCCACAATATCATCAGCATAACGAGCAGAATAAACACCGGGGGCTCCCTGTAAAGCATCTACTTCTAAACCAGAGTCATCAGCAATGGCTGGTAGCCCTGTTAATTTAGCAGCATGACGCGCTTTGATAATTGCATTTTCTATAAATGTTGTGCCTGTTTCGGCTGCATCAGGCACATTAAAATTACTTTGTGGCACTATTTCAATTTGATGTTCAGCCAATAAGCTAGCTAATTCTTTCACTTTACCTTGATTGCCTGTGGCTAATACTATTTTAGACATGACATGAATCCCGCACCTTAAGGTGGTATTAAATTGTTTTAATCGACATAAAATTTTTGTGAAAATTTTAACGTTTGCTGTTCTTTGCCGTCGGTTATTTCTAGGGTAAAGTGCAGTGTTTCTTCATCAGTGTAACTTACTTGTGCTAAATAATAGATGGCATCACCTTCTTTAACTTCGGTGAATTCAAGGTTTTTAAATTGTCCTAAGTTATTTTTTGCTTGGCCATTGATGCTAATTGTTTTGGCAGGGTTACCTGGCTTGGTATTATCAAGCACTGAAATATTAACGAGTCCGTTATAACGACTACGCGTTATTCCGTAAGCTTTAGCTATTTCGGGTGTGAAAAAAGTTGAGCCGATAGCCATGTAATGTACATTCATGGAACCGAGTTTTTTCATGTTTTCTGCGCTAGCATAGGCCATAACCACTAAACTGATAGTGATGGCAAGTAAACATTTTATGATTGAATTATTTATAGTGTGGCTCATGGTGTCCTCTGAACTGATTCAATTTTGTTGATTTTTATACGTTGGTTCTTTATATGCAATTTTATATATTAAAATAAGCCATTAAAGAGCAGCCCAATACGGTAAAGATCCAGCAAGTAAAATGTTAATAACATTCATGATTAAAAAAGCCACGATCATTGATAAATCTAATCCCCCTAGGTTAGGGATAATACGCCTAATCGGGTTTAAAAATGGTTCGGTTAATTGATAAAATATAGCTAAGGTTGGATTGTAACCTTGTACAACCCAACTCATAACAGCCATGATTATCATGATCATAAACAGTAAAAATCCTGCTTGCTTAATCAGTACCAACAAGCCAATGTAAAAGGCTAGTGCCCCTAAGTTTTCTCCAGCTAACGCTGCCAAAGTGAAAAACTTTAGGGTAGCAACAATATAGGCAACTAATAGTGTTGCTAAATCTAAGCCCCCTAAGCCAGGGATAATTCGGCGTAGAGGTACAACCAGAGGATTACTCACTTTTACAATAAATTGACTTAATGGGTTATAAAAATCTGCTTTAACCCATTGTAACCAGAATCTCATGATGAGAATCATTAAAAGGGCATCGAACGCAAACCTTAACAAATATAATATTGCTTCCATCATCTCTCCAAAATCTTAAACTATGCTCGAAGCTCGAAGCTCGAAGCTCGAAGCTTTACTTATTTTGTGCCATCGCTTCAGCACGTGCAATAGCGGCATTCATCGCATTACTGACCATTTGGTCGATACCATCATGTCTAAATTGTTCAAGCGCCGCAAAAGTGGTACCGCCTTTTGAGGTAACGTTTTCTCTTAGTGTACTGATAGCTGCAGTATTATGTTCAACCATTTGTGCCGCACCTAAAGCAGTTTGTTGTACTAACATTCTGCTTTCTTGTGCACTAAAACCTAATGTTTTGGCGTGTTTTTCCATTGCTTCCATAAATAAGAAAAAGTAAGCAGGGGCAGAGCCTGCAACGGCAATGACATCATTAATTTTATCTTCAGTTGCTAACCAAATCACTTTACCTACCGCGGACATTAGTTTATCACTTGCAGCTTTTTGTTCAGTGGTTACTTCTTTTGAAGCAAACATGCCACTCATGCCTAAACCTAACTGTGATGGGGTATTTGGCATCACACGAACCAGAGCAGCATTACAATTAAGTGCCTGTTGAATTTGATTAACGGTTGTACCCGCTGCAACTGAAATAAAAAGTTTAGCTGAAATATCAAGCGCATTTGTGAGTTGTTGGCATACATCACAGATAAAATGAGGTTTTACGCATAATACAATAATATCGGCAAAAGTTGCTGCTTCAATGTTGTCACTGGTTTGTTGTACGCCAAATTCGTTGGCTAGTTGTATTCTTTTTTCTGGAGATGGATTAGCAACTATAATATCTTTTGCTGCAACTCCTGAATTAACTAAGCCAATAATAATTGCACGTGCCATATTGCCGGCGCCAATAAATGCTATTTTTTTCATGAAGATTAATTACCTTTTTTTGAAATACAGTTTTGCTTGAATGTGTGTCAGCGTTTTAATTTCAGTAAGTGGCCTGTTTTAGTCTCTTTCACCAAAAATAGCGGTACCGATTCTAACCATGGTAGAGCCATAAGCAATCGCTATTTCTAAATCATTGGACATGCCCATTGAAAGCGTATCTACCGTTGGATATTGGGCTTGTAATTTTTTAAACAAGTGTTGCATTTTTTCATAGCTAGCTACACCAGAATTTTTTTCTGGAATAGCCATTAAGCCACGCAATTTAAGTTTATCACAATTATCAACCACTTCAGCTAAAGAAAACACCTCATCTACCATAATGCCAGATTTTGAGGGTTCTTCACTAATATTGACTTGTAAACAAATGTTTAGCGAGGTATCTTGACAATTATGTTGTTGAATTTGGTTGCTTAAGTGCTCATTTAAACGGTGAGCTATTTTGGCTCGATCAACGCTGTGAACCCAGTTAAAATGTTGTGCAATTTGTTTCGTTTTATTGGATTGAATCGGTCCAATAAAGTGCCAACAAATATCAGGTAAATGTGATAATGCCGTGATTTTTTCTATTGCTTCTTGTAAATAGTTTTCACCAAAGTCACGTTGTCCCACACGGTATGCTTGTTCTATTGCAGATACTGGTTTTGTTTTACTAACAGCGAGTAAAGTGACACAATTTTGATTATTATTTGAAGGTGCTTTATTTTCTTGTACAGGTATCTGGGTATCAGCATAAGTACTAACATGAGAAGTAGCATGACAAGCACGATCAATTTGTGATTGTATTTTTTGTATATTTTCTTTAATTTTATTCATCATTTTAGTAACTAATGTTTTAACCAATGTATTTGAACAGGTAACCGTTGTTTTTAAGATGGGTATAATACGTTAACAATTGATATTTTAATAGATAACACCACCGAGGTTTTTTATGGATATTACCGAACTACTTGCTTTTAGTGTACAACATGAGGCGTCAGATTTACATTTATCAACAGGTACGCCACCATCAATCCGTGTTGATGGTGATGTTCGTAAACTTAACATTCCTGCGTTTGATGCAAAAGACGTGAATGCGTTAGTTTATGACATTATGAATGATCGTCAGCGTAAAGAATATGAAGAAAAACTTGAAGTGGATTTTTCATTTGAAGTACCTAATTTGGCACGGTTTAGGGTAAATGCATTTAACCAAAACCGTGGACCAGCAGCAGTTTTTCGTACCATTCCAAGTAAAATATTATCGCTTGACGAGTTAGGTTGTCCTGATATATTCAGAGAAATCTCTGATACACCGCGTGGTTTAGTTTTGGTTACAGGGCCTACAGGTTCTGGTAAATCAACCACCTTAGCTGCAATGGTTGATTATATTAATGATATGAAACACGACCATATTTTAACCATTGAAGATCCGATAGAATTTGTACACGAAAATAAAATGTGTTTGATTAACCAACGTGAAGTGCATCGCGATACCTTAAGCTTTGAAGCGGCATTACGCTCTGCATTACGTGAAGATCCCGATGTTATTCTTGTGGGTGAGATGCGTGATTTAGAAACCATTCGTTTGGCGATGACCGCAGCCGAAACGGGCCACTTGGTTTTTGGTACCTTGCATACCACTTCCGCACCTAAAACCATCGACCGTATTATTGATGTATTTCCAGGGGAAGAAAAATCAATGGTGCGTTCTATGTTGTCAGAATCACTGCGAGCGGTTATATCTCAAACGTTAATTAAAAAAGTGGGTGGTGGTCGAGTTGCTGCTCATGAAATTATGATAGGAACACCCGCAATTCGTAATTTAATACGAGAAGATAAAATTGCACAAATGTATTCAGCGATTCAAACGGGTATGTCTAATGGAATGCAAACGATGGATCAATGCTTACAAAATTTAGTGAGCCGAGGCATTATCACTAAAGGTGCCGCTATGGAAAAAGCTGTCGACAAAAATCAATTCAGAAGCTTTTAATTTTTTGTTAAATAGTAGACAGGAATAACCAATGAATTTTCATCAGTTATTAGAAAAAATGGTTGCTGCTGATGCATCCGATATGTTCGTTACCGCTAAATTACCCGTTAGTGCTAAAATTAATGGTGAGTTGCAGCCGATTGCTGATCATGAGTTGTCGCCTGAAGAAGCATTAGGTTTAGTTCATAATGCAATGAATGAAAAGCAAATTCGTCAATTTGATGAAGAAAAAGAATGTAACTTTGCCATTTCAATTGAAAATATAGGACGTTTTCGTGTTTCAGCATTTTGGCAACGAGATATGGCGGGTATGGTTATTCGTCGTATTGTTACTGAGATTCCCAATGCGGATGATTTGGGCTTGCCTCCTATATTAAAAGATGTAGTTATGTCTAAACGGGGGTTAGTTCTTTTTGTTGGTGGTACAGGTACGGGTAAGTCTACTTCAATGGCTTCTTTAATTGGTTACCGAAATCGTAACTCTCGCGGACATATTTTAACGATTGAAGACCCCGTTGAGTTTGTACATGAGCATGCTAAAAGTATGATAACGCAACGAGAAGTAGGTTTAGATACTGAATCATTCGATGCAGCATTAAAAAGTTCTTTACGGCAAGCACCTGATGTTATTCTTATCGGGGAAATTCGTAGTCAAGAAATTATGGAACATGCGTTAAGTTTTGCTGAAACAGGACATTTATGTATTGCGACTTTACATGCAAACAATGCTAACCAAGCAATTGACCGTATAATGCATTTAGTACCAGCAGACCAACATGGTAAATTATTATTTGATTTAGCATTAAATCTTAGAGGAATAATTGCCCAACAGTTAGTCCCCACAACAGACGGAAATAGTCGAGTTGCGGCGATAGAAATATTATTAAATTCGCCTTACATTGCTGAATTAATTAAAAAAGGCGAAATTGGTAGTATTAAAGAAGTGATGGAAAAATCAAATGAGCAGGGAATGCAAACCTTTGACCAAGCCTTGTTTAATTTATATGATCGAGGTTTAATTACGTATGCGGATGCACTCCACCATGCCGATTCACCTAATGATTTACGCCTAATGATTAAACTACGTAGTAATGAACAAGGTGGTACAGGTGGGCTAGCAGGTGTAACGCTTGATGGGTTTGATGATTTAGCCGAGTAGTTCAAATAGATTTGAAAGGGGGAATATTCCCCCTCAGCTGCTGAAGCTGTTCAAACTTTCTATCTTCAACGTTAAACATTAAAGTAAATGCATTATTTTACTTTAATGTTTGCTTCTAATTTTTTTCTATATTGTAAAGCAAGTACCTTTAAAAGATCACGCCAAGTAATGATACCTACGGGTTTATTTTGTTTATTTACAACAGGTAAACAAGAAACGTGATTATCGTATAAAAGCAATACGGCCTCATTTAATGTTTGTTGCGGATCAATAGCTACTACGTTTCTAGTCATGACTTGGTGTACTTTTTTATGCATTAAAGCCGTGTCTCTATAAGTTTCATGACTTGTACCTACCGTTGGACTCAGGTGTTTATACAAATCTCTATCGGTCATTACTCCAGCGATTAACCCTTCGTCATCAGTGATGATGACATGGTGCACGTTATTGCTTTCAAATAAATTTTTGACTTTACTTAATGGTGAGTCCATCGAAAGTGTGAGTAATTTAGTGCTCATTAAATTTTCAATTTTCATAGATTATTCTTTTGTTTATTTCAATGATGACTAATCGTCAAACGTTTTAGGTGAAAAACTGTCGCTTTGCCTCTATTATTATGTTTAGATAACTCATCGGATGAGGTAAATTATTCACTGTTAATAATTGCATGTGAATGAGTCATACAGCTTTAGTTTAGCAATAGTAGTTTAGCAATAAAAGTATAGCAATAAATGTTGTAATTATTTTAAAACATATAAAAATCAATCATTGAGGTAGCTAGCGATGGCGAATAATTTATACAGTGCAACAGATGATCAACAAGAAATTCACTTAGTTGACGAAGCTTTACTCTTACAAAAAGCAGCCTTTGTTAATGATCCTTACTTATCAGCACAAACGCGTATTGATGATTTAGTTAAACTAAAAACCGTTGTTTTGGCGCATCAGGAAGATCTGGTTCAAGCAATGTCAAAAGATTTTGGTTGCAGAAGCGTTGATGATAGTAAAATGGGGGATTTAATGCCGACTATTTTGGGGATAAATTATGCCATTAAACATATCAAAAAATGGATGAAACCCTCTAAACGTCATGTTGGTGTATTGTTTCAGCCTGCAAAAGCGTATGTTATGTATCAGCCTTTAGGTGTGGTTGGTATTATTACACCTTGGAACTATCCTTTATTTTTATCTATTGGCCCTTTAACAACAGCATTTGCCGCGGGCAACAGGGCGATGATTAAAATGTCTGAATTTACTCCAGCGACAAACCTTGTGATAAAAAAGATGTTAGGAAGTGTTTTTTCTAATAATAAAGTTGCTGTCATTTGTGGTGGTTCTGATGTTGCGGCACATTTCTCGGCTAAGCCATTCGACCATTTACTTTTTACAGGATCAACGCGTGTTGGAAAAATTGTTATGGCGGCGGCAGCTAAAAATTTAACTCCTGTTACGCTTGAACTTGGGGGGAAATCACCAACGATTATTGATGATGAAATTCATATTAACGATGCCGTGTCTCGTTTTATTTTAGGAAAAACGCTCAATGCGGGGCAAACCTGTGTTGCACCAGATTATATATTGTGTCCTACAGGTCGAGTTGATGAACTGAAACAAGCCATTAGCCATCAATTTAATAAGATGTATCCGAGTGTTGCACAGAACAGTGATTATGGTGCAATTATTAATGACGTACAGTTAAATCGCTTAAATCAGTTGTTAGTCGATGCTAAAGATAAAGGCGCTATTTTAACTACCTTGGGTAACGATAGTGAACAGGCATGCTTATCAGAAGGGAAAATGCCCTTAACACTTGTCAATAATGTTAGTGATGACATGCTGTTAATGCAAGAAGAAATTTTTGGTCCAATTTTACCTATTGTTAGTTATACTAATTTAGCTCAAGCAATTGTTTACATTAATAATAGAGCACGCCCATTAGCATTATATTTATGCAGCCATAACACTCACACTCAACAAATAGTGTTAGAACAAACGCATGCTGGTGGAGTGTGTTTAAATGATGCTGCAATGCATGTTGCTCAAGACGACATGCCTTTCGGTGGTATTGGGCCTTCAGGTATGGGGCAGTATCATGGACATGAAGGTTTTTTAACTTTTTCTAAAGCTAAATCAGTTTTTAAAAAAGGTAAAATTAATACAGCAGCTAATGCTTTTCCTCCTTATGGTAAATTAATTCATAAACTTATTTATAAGTTTTTCTTAAAATAACATTATTTTAGTATAATACTTTTATGGATAGTAATAATGATATAATTCTGTTCCATCGTTGTAATAAAACTGTCATATAAGTGACATATACTCCTGAACAACAAAATAATGAACGCTACACATCTAACCTTTTTATAGCAAAGATTACCTTCGTTAAATAAATGCGGTATGATCAGCATTTATCGATTTACTATGAAAATAATAACTGGAAACCAACTATGGCCAGAAATTCAATATTGGGTGTTTTTGCCAAATCCCCTATTAAACCATTAGAACAACATATTAAATTGGTTGTTAAATGTAGCAATCTACTTATCCCATTCTTTAGTGCCTGTAGTGAGAATAACTGGGGTGAAGCTGCTAAGATTCGTCGTAGGTTATCAAAAGTAGAAAAAGATGCCGATGACTTAAAACGCCAACTACGTTTAGAGTTACCTGGTGGTTTGTTTATGCCAGTGGATAGAGCTGACTTGCTTGAGTTATTATCCAAACAAGATAAAATTGCCAACAAAGCTAAAGACATTGCTGGTCGAATTTTAGGACGTAAGTTAGAAATTCCTGAAACTCTACAGGAACAATTTAATCTCTATTTAGCGCGTTGTATTGAAGCAACTGAAAAAGCAGCGGAAGCGATTAATGAGTTAGATGATTTATTGGAGACTGGTTTTCGAGGCCGAGAGGTTGAATTGGTTGAGAAGATGATTAATCAACTAGATGAAATAGAGAATGATACGGATCTTATGCAGGTTGCTTTACGTAAAGATTTACTTGCTATTGAAAAAGATTTAAATCCAATTGATGTAATCTTCTTATATCAAATTTTTGATTGGGTTGGCGATTTAGCTGATCTAGCTGAACGTGTTGGTGCACGTTTAGAAATTCTTTTAGCTAGAAAGTAGGGTTTAACTGATGGATATTTTACTTAATTCAGGTACGACTCTAGTTATGATTGCGGCTGTTGTTGGCTTATTTATGGCGTGGGGTATTGGGGCTAATGATGTTGCTAATGCTATGGGCACCTCTGTTGGATCTAAAGCGTTATCTATAAAACAGGCCATTATTATTGCAATGGTATTTGAATTTGCTGGTGCTTATTTGGCCGGGGGAGAGGTTACCTCAACTATCCGCAAAGGAATTATAGATGCGAGTTTTTTCGTTGATTCACCTGAATTACTCGTTTTTGGTATGATTTCAGCCTTGTTTGCTGCGGCCACTTGGTTACTCATAGCTTCTGCATTGGGCTGGCCTGTATCAACCACACATTCTATTGTAGGTGCTATTGTTGGTTTTGCTGCAATGGGGGTGAGTGTTGATGCGGTTACTTGGTCGAAAGTAGGGGGCATTGTAGGCAGTTGGATCATAACGCCACTGATTTCTGGTGTTATCGCTTTTCTTATTTTTAACAGTGCTCAGAAACTGATTTTTGATACGGAAAAACCGTTACAACAAGCAAAACGCTGGGTACCATTATATATGTTTTTAGCGGGTTTCGTTTTAGCGCTAGTGACAATCAAAAAAGGTTTAAAGCATATAGATTTACATATTGGTAATGCAGATAGTTTTATATATGCTGCAATTACAGCTATTATAGTTGCGTCAATAGGTAAGTTTTTTATTAGTCGCATTAACTTTGATGAAACCGCAGCCCTTAAAACTCATTATGCTAATGTTGAAAAAGTATTTGCCATTTTAATGATAGTTACCGCTTGTTGTATGGCATTCGCTCATGGTTCAAATGATGTAGCCAATGCTATTGGACCACTAGCAGCCGTGGTAAGTATTGTTGATAATGGTGGTCAAATTGCTGCTAAATCAACAATAGCTTGGTGGATATTACCTTTAGGAGGCTTCGGTATTGTTGCTGGTCTTGCTATTTTTGGTCATAAAGTCATCGCAACCATAGGCCAAGGTATTACACATTTAACACCAAGTCGTGGTTTTGCGGCGGAGCTAGCCGCGGCATGTACTGTGGTTATTGCTTCTGGCGCAGGGTTACCTATTTCAACTACTCAAACTTTGGTTGGAGCAGTATTAGGTGTGGGGATGGCACGTGGAATTGCGGCTATTAACTTAGGTGTGGTACGAAATATTGTTGTGTCATGGGTTATTACTTTACCTGTGGGTGCTGGTTTATCAATAATCTTCTTTTGGTTAATGAAAAGTATATTTGTTTAGCAATAGCGGGAACACAAGCAACAAAAAATCCTCACCTTATATTAAGTTGAGGATTTTTTTTATAATACCGATAGCTTTTACTGGTATTGTTGTTCAAAGTAACTTTCAATAATAAGTTTTGCAGATTCTGCATCAATATTGTCTTTCTTTAAATTTTTATAGCCACCACGTGAAAATAATTGTTCTTTAGCATCTGCGGTTGTTAATCTTTCATCCTGAAATTCAACCTTTAATCCAAAACGACCAGCTATACGGTTACCAAATTTTTTAGCATCTTTGGTTAGCTGTTGTTCAGTTCCATCCATGTTAAGTGGTAAACCTACCACAATGAAATCAGGCTGCCATTGTGTAATAAAGTTTGAGAGCGTATCCCAGTGAGGTATACCGTCCGTAGCTTTCACTGAACCTAAAGGAGAGGCGCTTCCAGTTATCTCTTGACCAATAGCAACGCCAATATATTTTTTACCAAAATCGAAACCGAGTATAGTTCGTTGACCTATTTTATTAGCCATTATGATTAAGCATGTCCAACGTCAGTCGATAGGTGCGCAATATCTATCCCAAGTTTTTTAGTCGCTTTTTGCCAACGTTGTTCAATTGGTGTATTGAACAAAATATCACTATCAGCATCAATGGTTAACCAAGAGTTAGCATGTAATTCAGCTTCTAGTTGACCAGGCCCCCAACCAGCATAACCCAGTGTTACCATGAATTGGTCGGGTGCTTTTTCTGTGCCTAATGCCATTAATATATCTTTTGATGTGGTAATCATTATGTCTTCACTTAATGCTAAAGAGCTTTTCCAGCCTGGCTGAGTACGATGTAGAACAAAACCACGGTTTTGAGAAATTGGACCGCCAGAAAGCACTAATTGCTCTAAACTGCTGTTTACTAGCGTATCGTCAGTATCACCTTTATTTTTAGCTGCAGATTCTTGTTCTATATGCTGATCTGATGCACTGTTTGCTCTTTTATTAGCATCATCACGGTCATTTTGCTCAATTTGTTTTAATAAGTCATGTAAAGTGATGTTAACAGGCATATTGATAATTAAACCCATTGCACCTTCATCATTATGTTCGCAAATGTAAGTCACCGTTTTATTGAAATAATCACTAGCTAAAGAGGGCATAGCAATTAAAAATTGATTTTCTAAACTTTTCATTTATTCACCTTATGCTAGGTTGTTTTACAACATTAAAAATTATTTGCTATCAATATTTTGTTCAATAGCGTCCATTAATTTACCACTAATATTAATTGGGTAAGCTGCTTCTATTTCACGTATACAAGTAGGGCTAGTAACGTTAATTTCAGTAACTTTATCACCAATAATATCTAAACCAACAAAGAATAAACCTCGCTTTTTAAGTTCAGGCGCGATTGTTTCTGCAATCAATTTGTCTGTTGGGCTTAATGGTCTGGCTACACCGCGACCACCTGCCGCTAAGTTACCACGTGTTTCCCCTTGTGCTGGGATACGGGCTAAGCAATATGGCATTGGCTCGCCATTAACAATCAAAATTCGTTTGTCGCCATCAATTATTTCAGGCATGTATTCTTGTACCATTGCGTATTGTTGACCGTGATTTGTTAAGGTTTCTATAATCACACCAACATTTACATCATCTTCTTTAATACGGAAAATAGAAGAGCCACCCATACCATCAAGTGGTTTAATAATTATGTCTTTTAATTCTTGATGAAATGAACGGATTTGCGCATCATTTCTTGTTACTAACGTACGGGGTGTTAAGTCAGCAAACCATGCTGTAAAAAGTTTTTCATTACAATCACGCAAGCTTTGTGGTTTATTAACAATCAGGGTGCCTTCAACTTCTGCACGTTCAAGTATGTACGTAGCATAAATATATTCAGTATCAAAAGGAGGATCTTTACGCATTAAAATAGCATCAAGTTCATTGAGTGCAATATCTTGTTGATCAGATAACTCATACCAATGCTTAGCATCATCAAATACTTTTATTTTTTGAGTATTCGCGCGTGCTTGACCACGGTCAAGATATAAATCTTGCATTTCCATGTAATAAATTTCATATCCTCGGCTTTGAGCTTCTAACATCATTGCCATGGAAGAATCTTTAGCAACTTTAACCTTACTTATTGGGTCCATTACGATGCCGAGTTTGATGGTTTTTGATTGAACTATTGTCATTTTATATCCTATCGTTGAATTATTTAGCCTTGTATGTGTATTAAGTTTGCTTCAAACACAAGGTCAAACCTATCGATGTTAATCAATGGTTATTGTAATCGTGTAGTCGAGTAGACAAGCAATAACAATAAGCTATGCTAAATCGCCAAAACGACATTGTAATGCTGTAATTGCGGTCAGTGCCGCAGTTTCTGTTCTTAAAATTCTTGGCCCTAGTAACACATCTTGGAAATTGGCTTGGTTTGCTTGATTGATTTCATCATCACTTAAACCTCCTTCTGAGCCAATGAGTAGTCTAACTCGTTTTTCTTTTTCAGAGGTTAATCCTGGTAAGGTCATAATAGAATGCTGAGCTTTTGGATGTAAATTCAGCTTCAACGCCTTAGTTTCTTGTGCCAACCATGTTTGTAATTGCATCGGTTGAGCAACCTCTGGCACAATACAACGGCCACTTTGTTCACAAGCACTGATCACAATTTTTTGCCATTGCTCATGTTTTTTTGCTAAGCGTTCTGGAGATAATTTTACGCCGCAACGCTCTGTAAATAGGGGCGTTATTTTATTAACGCCTAATTCTACGGATTTTTGTAGGGTAAAATCCATGCGATCTCCACGAGAAATCCCTTGACCTAAATGGATCTTAACGGGGGATTCATTGTTAATAAGCGTTTGGCTTAATATTTCGACACAAGCATGTTTCTTTTTAACCTCTACTAATTTAGCTGTATATTGTATGGCTTCTATGCCATTAAAAATCGCAATAGTATCGCCTTCCACTAACCGTAACACTCTTACAATATGACCAAAGGCATCATCAGATAATTTCAATGTTTCGTGTAAAGTAAACTTACTATTTTGATAAATACGGGTTTTGGGCATGTTCTTAATATTAATTATCAGTTTGTGTGGATAGTTAAAAGATAAGGGCACAAGCAGTAAAAAACAATGCTGACATGAAACTATTTAGCTATTCCTGTTTATACATATTTGATTTTTTATATGACCTAAAGATGGTTTTAAAAGCATTAGCACTAATAATTTAGAATTCTTAATCACTGCTATATCAGCTTTTCTATTCATCTCCTTGATATAAATCTTAAGACGCTTTTACCTGTTTAACCTAATAAACTTGCTACAACTGCAGTGCTACAGGTGTTTCTTTTTCTCTTCTATTTATTAATCATAAATTTTTAGATGCAAACCTAATTTGTTGAAGTTTTATTTTTATTATTATTATTTATCAATTAGTTATATCTTGTTGTGTTTGGTTTGCTATGTAGGGTGTGTTTTTGGCATAGCCTTTGCCCCTTAAATCAATATATTGAACTAATAACCGTAAAAATGAATAGTCATAATGCGGTTATTTATCGACAGGGAGTAGGTAAGTAAAGAATCATAAAATGATTGTTGCACAAGACTTTGTTTTTCATGTGTTTGCATTAAAAAAGAATATTAAACAATGATGGTAATTAGTTTAAATAGTTACTGTAAATCAAAAGTGTCTGTTGATTGTGCTGCAATCAGCTGACAGTTATCTCGCTTAAAAATAGAATTAGGAGTTTTATATGTCAGAACCCATTACCCGTTATCAAAATTTTGTCAATGGTCAGTTTACTGCTTTAACAGGGGCTGAAATCGAGAATCATAACCCCTCAAATCAAAAATTGCTGTCGACCATTCCTCAATCAAATGAACAGGAAGTTGATTACGCTCTTAACTGCGCTAAAGATGCGCAAATAGCTTGGCGTTTAATGCCTGCTATTGAACGTGCGAGCTACCTTCGTAAAATAGCTCAAGGTATTCGTAAGAATGCTTCAGAGTTAGCACTCTGCATTACTAAAGAGCAGGGAAAGGTACTGTCATTGGCAGAAGTAGAAGTCAACTTTACTGCTGATTACCTAGACTATATGGCCGAATGGGCTAGACGTATTGAAGGTGAAGTGATTACCAGTGATCGTGCTGGTGAAAATATATTTTTATTTCGTAAACCTTTAGGTGTTGTGGCTGGAATTCTACCTTGGAATTTTCCTTTTTTCTTAATTGCAAGAAAAATGGCGCCAGCCTTAATTATGGGAAATACCATTGTTTTAAAACCTAGTGAAGAAACCCCAAATAACTGTTATGAATTTGCAAAAATTGTAGCAGAATCTGGTTTGCCAGCGGGTGTATTTAATGTTGTCGGCGGTGATGGTCGTGGAGTTGGTCATCAACTGACTACTGATAAACGGGTTAACATGATTAGTTTTACAGGTAGTGTTGATACTGGTAGCAGAATTATGGCTACGGCATCACAAAACATTACTAAACTTAATTTGGAACTGGGTGGTAAAGCACCAGCAATTGTACTTGATGATGCTGATATAGATTTAGCAGTGAAAGCGATTACCGCTTCAAGAGTTATCAATACTGGGCAAGTATGTAATTGCGCAGAACGCGTTTATGTACAACCTAATGTTGCTGATGAATTTATAAGTAAATTGAAAGTGTCTATGGAGCAGGTTACTTTTGGTGATCCTTTACTACAAGACAATCTTGATATGGGCCCATTAGTGAATAAAGTTGGTCTTGATAAAGTAGCACAAATGGTAGAAACAGCTCAAAGTCAAGGCGCTGAAGTTATAACGGGTGGTCACATTGCCGACCTTGGTGCAGGTTATCACTACAAACCAACCGTGTTAACAAACTGCAGTAATGATATGGAAATTATGAATAAAGAAATATTTGGTCCTGTACTACCCATTCAGATAGTGAGTGATTTATCAGAAGCCATTGCCATCGCTAATGCGAGTGATTATGGCTTAACCTCTTCTTTATACACTCGTGATATCAGTAAAGCAATGCAAGCCGCTAATCAGCTTAGTTATGGCGAAACTTATATTAATAGAGAGAATTTTGAGGCAATGCAAGGGTTTCATGCAGGTACCCGTAAATCAGGGATTGGTGGCGCTGATGGTAAACATGGTTTATATGAGTATTCGCATACACATGTTGTTTATATTCAGGCCTAAGTAAATAACGTTATAAAAATATAATAGGGTATTGAAAAGATAAAATCTTTTTCAATACCCCTTATGTTATTTGGAAATTTTTATTAACTAATGGAGTGAAAATGGAAAGATTTGAAGGTATATTACAGCGTTCTTCAGTGTCATTTTCTATCATTGATTCATTAGAACAATTCCCTCAATGGGCCGCGCTGTATCGCTATCGCAATGATTTGAATGATCATATCTATATTCATCATTCATCTTTGATAGCAGGGTTAAACTGGCAATCAGTTTCTTTAGCATTAGCTACAGGAGTTCATCAGTCACAAGTTCGGGTATTTCATGCCTTAATGGCTAATCGAGAAAGTGGCACGCTCATATTTGATTACGATATTCAGCAACAATTAAATCAAATTGATGATAATGAAAGTACAGTGGTTATTTTAGATAGACAGAAATTAATGGACAGTATGGAGTTTGTAGTAAAACAAATAGATGAGCTCAATAAGGATCAAAAACAGCGAAATATTTGTGTGATCCATCCTGCAGAGTTACCTTTGGGTACTCAGCTTTGTTTATACAGAGGGGTATAAGTTAAAAATTAACTACCTAATCAACCGCATTATTCTTCAAGTGATAACATTATCATACGTTCGCTTTAGTTAGTGGCGTAGTTAACTTGCCTACCTTACTATTAGGTTTTTAGACTAACATGATTTGAAAAGACAGTAAGGTAGGTAATACCAATTCTATTTTAAATACTCCTTATCTCTACAATAAGTATTTATTTGCCTGAAAAATTTAGTTTATTTCTGCTGAGATTAAAATACTAAGGCATTAATCAAAATAGCCACAAGCGAATAACTAATTTATCGCTGCTACTTTTCACTGTACTAAGCTTCGAAATCTCACACAATTCTATTTTGTTTTGAAATATTTATAAGACGATTAGTTAGTATCTGGCTATCTGTTTTTTTAATCAAAATACTTAAGTTTAAATTTTTAATTATTATTAAATGAAAATGAATATTTTAAAAGTGTCATTTGTAAGAAATAGTGTCGCACCCTGATGCTACACCTGTGTACTCTTTAATTATGTTTTTGTAAAAACCGAAAATAATATACTTATATATATCAATTGTTTATTAGCTTTTTTAAGTCTGATTCTCATTGGCATGCTAATTGAAATGCTAATTATGCTAATAAAAAAACTTAAATGGAGAACAGATAATAATGAAATCTATAAAAATGAAATATATCAGTTGTTGTATCGGGGTCGTTGGATTAATTCCAGGATATTCAGTTTCCGCAGCGAATTTAACAACACTTAATAAAAAAATAGACAACTATAAAACGGTGACCCATAAACGATTAGTGGAAGCCGCACCAGAAGACTGGTTGTTACCTAAGGGAAATTATGAAGGCTGGATGCATAGTAAACTTAAAGAAATAAACTCTAAAAATGTTAGTAAGCTTAAACCTGTTTGGACATACTCTACTAACTTAGATTCAGGCCATGAAGCTCCAGCTCAAATAAATAATGGCGTTATGTTTGTAGCTACTCCGTACAACAATGTACTGGCGTTGGATGCAAAAACAGGACAATTGTATTGGCGTTATAAACATGACAACCCTAGCGATTTAAGTGTTATGCACAATACTAGCCGCGGCGTAGCATTGTGGGGTGATAAAGTTTATGTGGCTGGCTTAGATGGCACACTTAACGCTTTGGATGCAAAAACGGGTGAGCGTTTATGTCAAAGTCATATTGGTGATTGGAGTATTGGAGCGTACATTACCTCAGCTCCGACGCCAGTAAAAGGAAAGATTCTTGTTGGCCCTTCTGGTGGTGAGTATGGCGTACGTGGTTTCTTGGAAGCGATGGATGCTGAAACTTGTGAAACTGCTTGGAAAACATATAGTGTACCTGGCCCAGGTGAACCTGGTCATGAAACATGGAAAAAACAAGGGAAACGACCAGATGCGTGGAAATATGGCGGTGGCAGCATGTGGATGCCAGGCAATTATGATGCAGATGCCGATATTCTCTATTGGGGGGTAGGTAATGGCTCACCTTGGTTGGGTGATCAACGTCCTGGTGATAACTTGTATGTAGCATCTGCTCTTGCAATGAATCCAGATGACGGAAAAATTATGGGACACTACCAATACCACTATAATGACTCTTGGGATTGGGCTGCGATGAATGCACCTATGCTAATCGATGGTATTAAAGATGGTAAGAAAAAGGTTAAAGGTTTAGTTTCTCCACAACGTAATGGCTACATGTATTGGTTAGAAAGAGATGGTAAAGGCAAAATTGATTATCTCGAAGGCAAACCGTTCGTAGCAAATAATGCATTTAAATCATTGGATCCTAAAACAGGTCGTCCAACCTATGATTATGATCACGTCCCTGTTACAGGTAAACGGGTTTCTTACTGTCCAAGTTTATGGGGTGGTAAAAACTGGCCTTACGAATCTTACAATCCCGATACTGGCATGATGTATGTTCCAGCAAACGACAACATTTGTAATTCATTTATAGGTAAATTCCAAGATGATGTTGAACCTGCTTCAGGCCAATTTTGGGCTGGCATAGATATCCCTGAGTTAGATGTATATTTGGCTGATAAGAAAAAAGGTGTTGGACAAATGCAAGCCTGGGATGTCAATAAGCGAGAAAAAGTATGGCAGCATGATTATGGTAAAACAATGAACTGGGGTCCTGTTTTATCTACCGCAGGAAATATAGTGTTTAGTGCTGGTACCAACGATCGCATATTAAGAGCCTTTAATGCTAAAACTGGTGAAGTGCTTTGGGAGTTTCCTTTAAACTCAACGGCTATTGCACCACCTGTCGCTTATGAAGTTGATGGCAAACAGTACATTGCTATAACCGCTGGTTACGGTGTTGACCCACATTGGACTAATGGTGTATTGGCAGCAAAAGACGAAACTGGAGAGTGGATAGCAGATGTGCCAGAAGGTGGCGTAATCTGGGTATTCGCATTACCTGACGCATAGTGTTTCTTAGGGGAGATGCTAGTCTCCCCCTTTACTTTTTTCAAATCAAAAAAATATATAACCAATTTAATAAGCTTCTGAAGTTCGAGGTATGTAGTGAAAGAAAAAAATAATATTAAGCATGATGATATAGAGCAAGTAACATGCTGTGGTTGTGCACAAGCCAATCAAAATCAAGTGACAGATAGTAAGCGACGTAATTTATTTAAATATCTTGCCCTTGCAATACCAACGGTAAGTTTTTTTAGTGGAAATGTTGCCATAGCTGCAATGAAGAAAAAGCCGCCGAAGTCTCCAGAAAGTAAGTTACCTCCGCAAGTGGGCGATCGCTTTACTTATCATAGTAAAAGATTACGGGGGCCGATAATAAAGGTGTCTGATTTAGTTGAGTTAGGTAAGCAAGTGCTCGTGGTACCTGTTGACTCTAATACGGGTGAAGTGCGAGATGGATCTCGTTATAACCAAATTCTTATTCAAAAGCTTTCAAAAGCGTCCTTATCTGAGGAAACTTTACGCTTATCAGCAGATGGCGTTGTTGCTTATACCGCTATTTGTACCCACAACGGTTGTCCAGTTACTGGGTGGGTTGAAGATGAAGAAAACTATATGTGTCCATGTCATCAATCAGTTTTTGATCCCAAAAATAACGGCGGAGTAGTCTCTGGACCTGCTCCAAGAAAATTGCCAGCATTAGCCTTAACAGTTGAGAACAATCAACTTGTAGTTGCTGCAGAGTTTGATAGTTGGATCGGATTTGGCAAACCACCACAGTGAGCAAACTGAAACAGTTAACAGTAGTTAAAGTTAATTACATACTACTCAATAGATAATATAAGAGAGTCAATTATGAATAAAGTAAGTGTTAGTTTAATTGTTTTATCACAAATTCTTTTGGGGTTTACTACATCAACAACAGTTTTTGCCGCAGCAAAACCAATTTCTGGAGTGAATTGCAATGGTGGTTTTTTTGTGAGAACCCCTGATAAACATATTCATTGGATTGATGAAAAAACTGAAGAGCATGTGGAAGTGTATGATGAAAGTGATGATATATATGCAATGGCTCAATGTGGTACAGGTGTTATTACTGTTTTTGAAAAGCAATTGAATGGAGAGCAAGAATACAACGCAATTTATAGCCCAAATTGTATGAATATTGGCAGTGAAGCAGGCTTGTCAACACAGATTTATCAAGGCAATGAGAAGATTAACAGGATTGACTCTAATAACAGTAAGTTGGAAATCCGATTTGTAAACAACACTTATTTACGAGGTGACTCTTGTGCATCAGTTCATGCTGAAAGATAAATTGAAAAAGTGCACTTTAGGGCACATTGAAATGGTTAAACAGTTTATCTGTTTAGCCGCCGCTTTTTTATTTTTACTCAGCTGTGCTGATAATAAAAATACAACTCAGGCAAAAACAAATACTGATCGAGTGATGCTAAGGACAGTACTGGATAAGTTAGAACAAACTTATCCTCTATTACCTACCGTAGTTGAAAAGTCAACATCTTCTCCGCTTTTTACCCTTGGCAAAGAATTATTTTTTAGTCGCTCATTGAGCGGCAATAAAGATGTTGCCTGTGCAAGTTGTCATCACCCTTATTTAGCAGGGGGAGATAAATTAAGTCTTCCTGTTGGTGAAGCAGCTTATGATCCAGAGTTACTTGGACCAGGACGATGGCATGATTGGCAGTCTTCTGGTGAGCCAAAGGCCGATGGTGCGCCAAATGTCGCGCGTCATTCACAAAGTACATTTAATGCTTCATTATACAATCGGGCGATGTTTTATGATGGTCGTGTTTTTGTATTAGACAATGAATCTAAGAATAGTGGTGAAGGTCAGAACCATCGCACGCCAGATAGTAATTTATGGCAAGCAGACATTTCCGCAGGCAATGATCTTTTAGCTAGCCAAACTCGTTTTCCTATTGTTTCAAATGATGAAATGCTAGGCTACAATTTTGCCACTTCGCAAACTCACGAAGGAGTTCGTGATGCACTTGTTGAAAGAATGAAACAAAATGATAAAAATCAATCTTGGCTAGCCTTATTCCGAGAAGCGTTTAGCGTACCTAATGGCACTGCTGATTCGTTAATTAATTTTAGTAATATTGAAAAGGCCATTTCTTACTATCAATCTACTCAAGTGTTGATAGATAACAACTGGTATGCCTATGTTAAAGGAAATGAAGATGCCTTGACTAACTTAGAAGTTGAAGGTGCATTGTTATTTTTTAATAAATCAAAACAGGGTGGCGCTGATTGTGTTGCTTGTCATACACCACCTTTCTTCTCTGATGAAAAATTTCATAATATTGCCGTACCACAGTTAGGCAAGGGCAAGCAGCCAAACGGCGAAGATTACGGTCGCCGTAATGTGAGTCAAAATGATAATGACAGGTTCGCATTTAGGACACCCAGCTTACTGAATGTGACTGCTACAGCACCATATACACATTCAGGTGCATTTACTGATTTATCTGATGTCATCGCACACCATATAGATCCTGCCAGTTCCATTGAAAATTTTGACTATAGCTTCTCTAATAATCCGCAAATGAAATATGTGAGTGATTATTACCCACAAACTAGAGAACATTCGCAAAAACCCCTTGAGCTTTTACTTGAACAACAAAAAAATGGAGCGAGTAAACTCGCTAGTAATGTAAAAATTAACAACCATCAAAGGGAGGCTATAGCAGCATTCCTTAATACGCTTACTGATCCTTGTTTAAATGATCAAGATTGTCTTGCTGTTTGGGTGCCGAATGAACATGAAACTGCTCCCGATTCTTTGCGGTTAAACGCCAAAATAGGCGATTTTACCCCGCCACCTAAACCTTTAGCTAGCTTGAATAAAACCACCATTAATAATTCTCAATATGCCGTTAAATCTTCAAGCACGATAAAAGCGATTATCCTTGAGTCGGACTTGTTTGGTTGTAAAGCTTCTAAACCAAACAAAGTTGAAAATAAAACTCATAAGTTTAAGGAGGTGGCTTTGAGTTCAGGGTTAACTAAGCGTCACCATATATCGTGGCCACTTTATAATTTACAATCGGCACAACGTTTAATCTTTAGCGGTGGAGTCGCCGCTGGAGATGTTGATGGTGATTGTTGGCCCGATATTTTTCAGGCAACAGGTGACGGTTCAGCTGATGTTTTATATAGAAATAACCGCGATGGCAGTTTTTCTGATATATCTAAACAATGGGGCATCACTTCTAAAGAGTTATCTAATGGGGTAGCTATGGTGGATATTGATGGTGATAGTGATTTAGATATCATTACCTCGAACCTAATTCACCCTAACTTATCTTCTGTGACAGGTAGATTAGCTGGTGATAAATATAGCCAAAATCCAACTTTATATATTAATCATCACAATGAAAAGTTCATTCCAATGAAAAGCTCTGGAATTGCAGCTCAATTAACCAGTTGGTCATTCGCTTTTGCAGATTATGATTTAGATGGTGATTTAGATGCCCTTACGACCCATTGGCGTGGGCCTGGTTTAGGAGGACAGCAGCCCAATCATTTATGGGAGAACGTTAGCACCGACGATTCTTTGATGTTTGTGCCAGCAGACAAACAGGCAGATTTAATGGAAATGGTCGGAAATACTGATTTTACATTTACAGGGGCATTTTCAGATATTGATGATGATGGTTACCCTGATTTGCTAATGGCGGCTGATTTTGAAACTAGTCAAGTGTACAAGAATAGTGGCAATGGCAGTTTTGAAAAAACTACCCATCTTTCACAGATCACAGATAAAAATGGGATGGGAAGTGCTGTTGCAGACTATGATAACGATGGAGATCTTGATTGGTTTGTAAGTAGTGTGTCAGATCCTAATGGTGTTGCAGAAGGTAGTTGGGGAACCGAAGGAAATCGCTTATACAATAATCAAGATGGACAATTTATTGATGTAACAGATGATGCTGGTGTTGCTGAAGGCTTATGGGCATGGGGTGCTTGTTTTGCCGACTTTAATAATGACCAGTGGCCAGATATCTTTCATGTCAATGGGTTTGATTTGGATAGTGAGTTACGGAAACATTTGGGAAACCCTTTTGCTTATATGAAATTAAAACGCTCCATGCAAGAGTTTGCCAATACACCAAGCCGATTATTTATGTCTAATCAAGATGGCAGTTTTACTGAGCAAAGCAGTGAACTGGGCATTACAGATACGTTGTCAGGGCGAGGTGTTGCTTGTTTAGATTACGATAGAGATGGTGATGTTGATATTCTTGTCAGTAATCATCAAGATCGATTACTGTTATATAAAAATAATGCATCCTCAGCTGATGGTCATGGATTTGTTCATTTGACCTTGCAAGGAATAGGTAAAAATACACAGGCTATAGGTGCAAAAGTCTATGTAACCGCTAATGGTATAACGCAATACCAAGAGGTTCGTTCTGGCGGTAGTTTTATATCTAGTGCTCCAGCTGAATTACATTTTGGTTTAGCAGATGCTGATATTATTGATAAAATTCGTATTGTTTGGTCTGGAGTTGAGCGGTTTGAAAGTGTACTTAATTCTATCAAAATTAATAAATTTTACACAATTAAGCAGACAGACAAACTTAAAGATGAAAAGAAAAATTAACGATTTAGAGCGATGATAATGTCTTTAAAAGGTACAGGTCTTATAAGGAATAAGTCTTATACCCGTTGATTAATTTCTTTCCCACTCAGCGAGAATTAAAAGGCTTAGAGGCACAGGTTATACGTTCCAAACATAACCTAAGTACCTTCATCCATGTAGGCATTGATTGAAGAGAATGGTCATTCCCTTGTCAAAATCAATAACGCCGCATATAAGCCTTTACTTTTTGTTTTGAAGTATTGATAAGGTATTTGGTTACAGTCAATATTAAAAATAGCTAAAGCATCGCTACATCTGTTGCGTGAAACACTACAGGTGTCCCATGAAATGTCCCATTTTTGCAAAGATTTTTTAGCTAAAAGGAAAGTAATAGAGTAATGACATCTGTAAACATGTAGTTGAAATATTAGTGTGGGGTTAATAAAACTGCAGGATAGAAAGGAATCGATACGATTGATTTTATATCTGGCTCAGTATTTGCTGTTATTATCGCTAATACATTTTATGAGTCAGGAGAATAATAATGATACCTAAATATCCGGCCAATAGAAAAATTAATGATGTTGTTGCTTATGTTACGGGGAACTTTAAACAAAGAGCTATTAAACCTGAATCTATGATCATAGATTCATGGGAGCGGTGCTACAGTGATTATCAACTTGATCCAGATTCTGATAATGAAAAAATTGTACTGACGTCACACGAATTAAATAATCATCAACAGTTAATGGGCGATTATTTTAAAATAGCTGCTGATGGTGTGAATAGTTTTGGTTGTGCGCTAAATCAAGCTGGCTTAGCTGTATTGCTTGCGGATAGTCAAGGAATTACCGTAGCGAAGCGATTACCTAGTGCAGGATCAGAACTTTTTGAGTCAAGAGGGTTTTTATTAGGATCTTGTTGGAATGAAAAAGTATCAGGAACGAATGCTATAGGTATGTCATTAGTAGAAAAGCAGCCTTTAATTGTACATGGCCAAGAACATTATAATAGAAACAGCGGAAAACTTAGTTGCTCGGTAGCACCTATTTTTGATTCATTGGGGAACTTTATGGGGTGTCTTAATGCCTCATGTTTAGGTGCAAGTGGAGGAAAAGAAACACAGTTTTTAACACTTAAACTGGTCACCATGTATGCCAGAATGATTGAGAATAGTTATTTTTATCACTTTCATCGTAATAATATTATTATCGCTATAAATCCTAGAAATAACTTTGGTGAAGAAGGGCAAGAGTGTTTAATCGCCCTAAGTGAAGGCGGAAATATTATTGGAGCCAATCGAAATTCATTTGCTCAATATGCAATGCTATTTTCGGGTGATTTAATTGGTAAAAAAATAGAGGTATTATTAAATATATCAATTGAAAAACTACAAAATAATACTAATGGAGGATTAACAGACTCTTTAATTACAATAGGTAATAGTGAAGAACAATTTAAGTTACAACTTCATTCTCCTATGCGATTTTTTAATAAAAGTAATACGTTGGTTAAAACTAGAAATGAAATAAAAAAATCACATCATGGTCACCCTTCATTAGATCAACTTAAAGGTAATGATCAAGGTGTTGTTGCCAGTATTACTCGCATTAGAAAAATAATAAACCAAGATATTCCTATTCTTCTTCAAGGAGAAACAGGCACAGGTAAAGAAGCCTTTGCAAGAGCAATTCATGATGAGAGTGACCGAGCTAATGGTCCTTTTATAGCCCTTAATTGTGCAGCAATACCTGAATCGTTGATAGAAAGTGAGTTATTTGGTTATCAAAATGGTACTTTCACTGGTGCGCGTAAAAATGGTATGAAAGGTAAGCTCAGTCAAGCTAACGGAGGCACAATTTTTCTTGATGAGATTGGTGATATGCCAATTCAATTACAAACCCGTTTACTGCGCACGCTTGCCGAAAAAGAGGTTTTACCGTTGGGTGCCGAGGTTCCTGAAGTATTAGATGTTAAGGTGATTTCGGCGACTCACCAAAATTTACAGGAACAAATAAAAAATAGAGCCTTTAGAGAGGACTTCTTTTATCGACTAAATGGCATGTCTTTGAAACTACCATCGTTAAGAGATCGCAGTGATAAAGATGAGGTTATTACTTCCGTATTAAAATCAGAGAATACATCGTTTGATGATGTTCAGTTTGAGCGTCAGGCCTATCAATTTTTGCTAGATTATTCGTGGCCAGGTAATATAAGACAGCTAAAAAATGTGCTCAAATATGCCTTGGCTATAAAGGAAGGATCAACTATTACGCTTAATGATTTTCCTGCTGATATAATCAATAATTGTTCTGTCATTAATCCCGTTTCCATAAACGATAATCAAAGCAATCCTACTTTAAATTGTGATGATCAAGATGCTAACCTTTTACTTAATTCATTACGCTTGCATAAATGGAATGTTACAGGGGTTGCAGAAGAATTAGGGATTTGTCGATCGACTATTTATCGAAAAATGAAAAAATTCAATATAGTTCAACCGAATGATATTTTTTAG
>Ga0193955_1000020_pt1 | contig 116045 bp, 99 predicted proteins | sample BB_6_MG_FD_140343 | JGI IMG/M metagenome (GOLD analysis project Ga0193955, IMG submission 140343) | Microbial mat bacterial communities from the Broadkill River, Lewes, Delaware, United States - BB_6_MG | ecosystem: Environmental > Aquatic > Freshwater > River > Microbial mats | place: USA... | reverse complement strand
GTTACCGGCCGGTAACACCACTGCAATATCCGCACCTTCTAACATCGCTCGGTCATTATTGCCATCACCCAATGCGACAACACATACATTTTCACGCTGCTTTTGCCCAAGCAAACCACTTTCAGTCAACAACCAGTTCATCGCTTTTGCTTTATCATGCAGACCCATGACATGATAAAAACGCCCCCCTCGGACGACTTGCAACCCGGTCCTCTCAGCCAATTGAATGAAAGCCTCAAGCGACTCTTCAGAGTCATGCCACAACATCGGTTCAGTCACTTCTCGTTGCATCGCTTGCTCTGCATCTTCAGTCGCCAACCCAGTCGTTTCTACGACTCGATTAACCGACATATCGCCAAAGCCTTCAAACTGCCAATCAAATTCTTCTCTAACCTGCTGCATAAAAGCACGAATTTGTGGGTAAGGTGTTCCCAGTATCTGTTTGTTACCGGCCGGTACTTGTGCCTGTATGGGTCCTTGTGCCCGACTGGGTAAATAAATCACCCCGCCATTTTCGGAAATAAATGGAGGTTCTAAATTTAGTTTTTCTAGCCAAGTAGCGATTTCCGCATAGGTTTTACTCGAATTCACCACCACAGGAATTCCCTCTTCAGCTAACTGTTCCAACACTGGCAAGACTGGCGCATATTCATAATCAGAATGCCCCAAAACAGTGCCATCCATGTCGGTAAAAATGCAATCAGGCTTCAAACCCACTCCTTTATGGTGCAACCACCAAACTTAAAACACTTTTTGTGCCAGTTTTACAAGCAAGACTCATGCAATGCATTAAGCCATCCTCCAATATCGGCACCTTCAATTCACTGTTATATAAATTTCACAGGAGTGTCAAATCCTGCCCCTGATTCATTTCTATCATGCCAAAAACAAATGACTTTTAGATGACTATCTTTCTTTTGAGGAAATCATGACACTGCCAAATAAACCTGCAAACTCATCTTTGACGACTCCAGATGAAATTCACCCGTTTTCCAACCCCCAAACGCATACTGAAGGCTGTAACAAAACGCTATTAAATGAAGCAGTGAAACCCTCAAGTTTGTTCAGCAAAAAAGGGTTGGCAGATCGACTGTTTGCAAAATGGTTTGATCGTTTGGTTTATCCGCAAATTTGGGAAGATCCAGAGGTTGATATCCAGGCTTTGAATCTCAAAGAAAATTCTCGCGTGTTTACGATTTCTTCTGGCGGGTGCAATGTTTTGAACTACTTAACCGTCAAACCAAAATCAATTACGGTTGTCGATTTAAATGAACACCACTTAGCCTTGCTAGAGCTGAAATTGATTGCTAGCCAAAATCTAACTCAATCTGAGTTTTTTGACTTTTTTGCCAATGCCAACTTACCGCACAATATTGAAATATTTGAGAAGAAACTCACTTCAAAACTCTCAACAAAAACCCAACAGTATTGGAATCAAAAAACAGGCGTTCTGAGAAAAAAGCGTATCGAGCTGTTTGCCAACAATTTTTACCACCACGGTCTACTTGGTCAATTCATTGGCTTGATTCATTGGGTCAGTCGTCGGCTTGGCTATGACATTAGCCAAATCATGCAAGCCAAAACACTTGAAGAGCAACGAACTCAATTTGAACAGCATGTTGCGCCAGTATTTGACACAAAATTGTTACGCTTTTTAAGCCGAAGAACTTCTGTACTTTACAGCCTAGGCATTCCACCTTCTCAATACGATGAAATGCAAGTCAACTCTGAACAAAAAGGCGTGCAAATGCATGAACTGTTAAAGGATCGTGCTCGCCGTTTAGCCTGTGATTTTCCGCTGGAAGAAAACTATTTTGCTTGGCAAGCCTTTGCTCGCCGATATGATTTGGAAAGCCAAAAAGCGTTACCAAGATACTTAAAAGCTGAAAATTTTGAAACGATCCGCCAAGAATCCTCCAAAGTTTCTTGGCATCACACCTCGCTTACCCAACAACTGCAAGCGATGCCTGCCAACAGCTTAGATGCATACCTGTTTTTGGATGCTCAAGATTGGATGGACGCAGAACAACTGAATGCGCTATGGTCTCAAGTGACTCGAACCGCAACAACCGATGCACGGGTTGTCTTCAGAACAGCCGGTGAGATTTCTCCTTTAGAAGAAAAACTTGCGCCAAATTTGCTTGAGCAATGGCAAACCGATGCCGATTACAATGCACAACTGACACGCCAAGACCGCTCAGCAATTTATGGCGCTGTGTTTATGTATCAAAAAATTACAGGTGAGAAACCTCAAGGATTGGAGTCGTAATTCATGACGCAAAACCCAATCGAATTCGATGTGGAGGTTAACGAAAATTTAACCCGTTCTAATGACTCTGTGAATGCCGCGCTTGCGAAAAAAACTCAGCAGTTTGTCGACGCTTTTCAGCAGACCTTACCAAATGCGATTGCCAATATTGCCACAGAATTGAACGTTTATTCGTTCAACGAAATTTCAATCCCTGTGGCTAAAAACCAAACCGACTATCGTAATAGCTATGTTTGCTCAGCCTATAACGCCTATATTGATTACGCATCGGAAGAATTACATCTAATTAAAAATCCGATGCAGAGAACCTTAATCAAAGCGACTTTTCCCTTATTTTCGACTGCATTGAAATGGGGCAAGATTAATCAAACTCTTAGCTTGAACAACTGGCTTTTTTCCACTTGCCCCTTTCCAGCGACGAGTAAAGACACATTACAAAAATTAACTCAAACACTCAGCCAACAACATCCTAAACACAGCCTCAGTATTCGCTCACTGAATAGCGAGTGCGACGGCCAACTTATTCAAGACCTCACATCATTGGGTTGGTTAATGCTACCAGCTCGCCAAGTGTACTTATTTCCGAATGAGACGAACTGGTGGAAAAAAAATAATGTCAAAAACGATTGGCGACTTTTAAGAAAAACACCTTTGAGCTTGGTCACGCCAAAAGAACACCGGCCGGTAGACTTTAAAGACATTCAAAAATGCTTTTACCAACTCTATATTGAAAAACACTCGCAACATAACCCTCAATATTCCACCGAATACCTGCAACAACTGCATAAAAATAAGCTAGTGGAATTTTTTAGCTTTCGGAATGACGAAGGGAGAATTGTCGCCACAATGGGACTCTTCACTCACAACAACATTTTAACCATGCCGATTGTCGGCTATGACACGACACTGCCTAAATCGATGGGACTTTATCGTTTAACCATTGCCCAGTTATTAAAAATTGCCCACGAACGACATCAACTTTTAAACTTAAGCTCCGGCGCCGCGCACTTTAAAAAGCAGCGTGGAGGCATAGCCACAATGGAATTCACCGGCTACTACTGCGCCCACCTGCCTATGCGCCAACAACTTCTTCTAAAAAGTCTGCACAAATTGTTTCATCATTATGCTGAAGACCTCTTTGCAAAGAATGAAATCTAACCAAAGCTATGCAACAACGAGCTTAAGAACTTCACGGCTTCACAGCCAAAAGATGAGCTGTTAAAACTTCCTAGAAGGGATTCACAGTGTCTTTTAAAGACTTTTACCGCTTAGATAATCATTGAAGTACCGAATCTAATTCCCAAGTGACACGCAACCCTTTCTAGGGTCTGCTAAAATAACCGACTATTTTTTATTAAAACCAAGAATTAAAAGAACTTTTATGAGCAATGCACAACTGATTTTGATTGATAAACGTAAACAACCCTTAAAAGAATACTTGGTTGCGGTGGCCGCTTCCGACGGCATTAGTCTAAAAGGTGTTGAAATTATGGCCTCACCTGAAAAAGGTGCAACGTCTCTACTCAATGGCCAAGTGTTTATCCCACCTTTGGAAGCGTACAATTTCAAAGTTAAAAAGATTGCTCAAAAAAGTTTAGAAACGATTTTTATTGATGAAGAAGCCTATACAGTTGAAGCATTCATTGAAAAATCTAGTGAGGACGAAGACGTTCGTAAAGCGCTCACCAAATCGATTGCGCGCCTGCGCAAAAATCTTGAAAAACTCATTCAACCGTTTTGCGAATCAGAAGTCATTGACCTGATTAACGAACGTCGCAACGACGCACTGTTCAAGCTTAAAGAACATGCACAAAACCTAAAAGGCAAAAATATTGTCTGCATTGACATTGAAGCCACGAACATTTCGACCGACCCAGATGCCGACATCATTCAACTCTCGGCCTGTGATGGAGAGGGTAAGGAACTATTCAATCAGCTGATTAATCCTGGCTACGATATCCCTGAAAACGATAAACACAACATCACCACTGAGATGGTTCAAGACGCTCCTCTTCTAGCTAAAGCTTGGGATGAAATCCATGATACGCTACGAGATGCAGATGTGGTGCTGGCTTACAGTACCGAAAGTGATTTTATGTACTTGGAAAAAAGTGCCGAAAAGAAAATGCTGCGCTTTGAACTGGACTACAACACCTGGCTTGATGCGGCCGAACTTTCCAAAGATTTGATCGGGGCGATTCGTTGGCACTCTGAGCGCATGTATTGGTTCTATAAAACACCAAAACTTACCGATGCCTACGCCAAAGTATTAGACAAGCCTTTCCCTGGGGATGCACATGATGCATTAGCCGATGCTCAAGCAACTGTCGAATTGTTTAACGCAATGCTTAAACGCGGCGAGCAATCACAGGTTGAGCAAAAGAAACCCAAAAAGGTGGAAAAACAGCAAGTCACCAATAACTTATTTGCTGCCGCGTTTGCGAACGCTAAACGTTCTTAAGGAGTGCAAACATGTGTGATTCACTGAATTTTAAAACCCTTGAAAAGGCTAAGATAGGCGATGAGTTTGCATGGGAAGACGTTTTAAAAGCAGTCAAATTTGACCAAGACGGCTTAATTCCGGCCATTGCACAACAACACGATACTAAAGAAATATTGATGATGGCATGGATGAATGAAAAATCCTTGCAAGAAACACTTGCTACCGGCCGGGTATGTTATTGGTCGCGTTCGCGTCAAAACTATTGGCGAAAAGGCGAAGAATCAGGGCAAATTCAAGTTCTAAAAGAACTACGCTTTGACTGCGATGGCGATGCGATTTTATTACTCGTCGATCAAACAGGCCCTGCTTGCCACACAGGTCGTCGTAGCTGTTTTTACACACTTGTCGAAGGCGATAAAGCCACCATTACTTCCGAACCGCTAATCGACCCTAAAACGCTCTATCAAAAATAATCCTAAATAGTCGATACTGAATACAAAAATGGCCTTGAATGCACAACAGCATCCAAGGCCATTTTTCGTTGCGGCGTAATTTACAACGGTACTGCTCAAGCATTCAACCGTTTCAGCTCTGAAACCATTTGCTCAACGATCAGTGGCGTTTCCACAACCCCATCAAATTCGTCTAAATCCATGCTATTGTGAAGATTGCGATCAACCACAGCAATTACTGGAAAATGGCTGTCTAGCATAGATTCCTCTTCTTCTCGACGAATAAAACTCATGACCTCATAGGCATCCATGACTTCAGCGTTTACCTCAATCAGTAAACCGGCATAAAGGTGCGAATAGTTACGCCAGAAACTAATTGCATCAATTCCATTTTCGACCACATCGACTTGCGCACCCATACGCTCTAGAACATCGACGAGCAACTGCTCAACGACCGTGTCGGAATCGACCAACAAGAAACGTTTATCAATAAAATGTTGCTCAGCCATCACATCAGAGTCTTTATTGTCCGAATATCTATTAGATAAATCATCCATATCAACAGGAATATCTACCGAAAAGCCAATTTCATTATTACGACTTTGGCCAACATGAATCTCGCCACCTAAAGCTCGTAACAACGCAGTGGAAAGCTCCAAGCCTTTTAACACATGATGGCGCTGAGAACTTCTTAACTCCCTATTCGCTAAATCTGTTGTCAATGAAATATCAGCAACCATAAATTCATTCGCTTTTTCCAACTTCTCACTCTCAGACGATGACAGGAGAAATACCATTTTCAAAAAACTACCCTTATCCGTTTCAACGCAGCCGACGTTAATACGCACTTGTTCACAAGCAAGACGTTCAATCACATAAGACAACAGCTGTAGGATAATTTGCTTAATTCTGTTTTCATATCCCATCCAAACATAAGGACAACCTGAGTTATAGTTAAACTCAAAATTCACTCCATGCCAACGCGCTTTAAGCCGTAAAAGATGTAATGATTCTTCAACCAAAATATACGCATCGAAACTGGTTTTAGAGAAATCCTCATCCTTTAACGCCAAGAACTTAAAGTCTTGCAAGGAACGTGTCACTGCATCGCTTCGATTGCGGATTTCATCCGCATGAATTCTTGAAACTTTGTCAATGAAAGTAAACTTCAAGCGATCACTAACGCCTCTCAAGAACCCCATTAACTCTTCCAGCTCATCGGCAATGTGGTAACCGACATTGAAGCGTGACAGCGCAGCCTCATAGTAACTCTCAAGATAAGGCGTTTCACCTTGCTCTGGTTCAGGTGTTTGCGATTGAACAACCGGTTGAAGAAAATGAATAAAAGCATTTTCATACAGTGATGGCAGCAACTGAATACTCACATCACAACTTGTTAAGGTTCCATTGGCAGTTTTAAATCGTAAAGCCACCTGTTCCTGTGGAATCAAATTGTCAGGCGTGTCTCTGACATCTTGCTCAGCTAATACCGAAAAATGATGAGACTGCTCTGCTTGCTTTAACTGTTGGCGATAATTTTGAGCGCTTTCCAAATCCATACAACCTGCCAAAGGCGAAGACAAGAAGGCTTGCTTATTCCTCGATAAAAACGATTCGCTCGCTTTATTCGCATCAATCAAAATACCATTTTCATCCGTAATAAAAACCGGTAAAGGGAAAGATTCCAGCAGATCATCCACTAATTTTTTTCCCGTTTGATGCTCAGAAAGCGTAAATAAATAGACCAATAAGCGTTCGCATTCACCATTTTCATTAAAATCTGCAACAACATGCAAATTCACCACCCATCTGAAATTACTTGAATCTCCAACTTTTTGTAAACGGAAGTTTGCATCCAATGACGAGTGATCATTTTCTAGGAACTCACTCAATAACTCATGCCAGCGACTATGTTCTTCAGGGTGCAACAATGTGGTAAAGGACTGATTGATAATCACGGCTTGCTTAAGGGCACTTGCTTGCTCAATTTGGTTGGCCGAAAAATAGCGAATCGTATTGGCTGGAGAAGGATCTAACACAAACAAGGCCATTGGGCTTTGTCGATAAAGTTGGAATGCCTTGGAACGATCTCCCTTAGCCTGAACATTCAATGCATTTGCCCATCGACTTTGAAGCAAAGCAAGCAACAAGGCGAGAATCGAAAAAATCAAAAAGGCATATACATAAAGTTGATTACGCAATTCATCCAACACACCTTCTTTGGCAAAGAAATAAAAACGCCAATCGGTGTTCGGCAAATCCATGGAAACCAACGCTTGCTCTACAAATTCATTAGAGATCATTGCGCCGGCTTGCAAACTTAAATCCTCATAAGAACTTAAAATGACCTGGGTCGGATTGTGCTTATTCAGCATCACAACTTCCAAAGCATCGGTGACAAATCGAGAAAGATAGGCTGAAAGCGATGTCAAAGGCAAACTGGCAAGTATCGCCCCTTTAACCTGATCACCTTCAAGCAAATAATAGATCAAATCATAATGGTGGTCGCCATCATGGAAAAAGTGCGCCTGCAACATCACAGCACCGCCCTTATTACCTCCCAATCCATGTTCAACTTGAACCCGACAAGCATTTCCCATAAAAAATCCGCCGCCATCAAGTACAACATTGCCTTGAGAGTCCAACAAAGCGAACTGCTGTACTTGCGGAAGATAATTTAAAAGTTTGGATTGGAAATCTTGCCAGCTAGGCTGCTGACTCAACGCTGAAAACGGGTCGCTTTTTGGGGTGACTAAACCCTCTGAAGAGCCCTGGCCTACAGGGGTGGTCTCTTCGGCGATCTGAATTAATTGAATAAGAGAAGTAAGTGCATTTTCGCTCAATGCATCCAGAATTTGCTTCTGGCTATTCAACTCACTTTCTAAATTTGCACGTAAAGCGTGCGAGGCAAACTCTGCTTGTTCAAAAAGATCATTGTTACGCTCTTCGACTTCAGCCTCTGTGACAACCAAGGTTCCCACAAGTAACATCCCTGCCACCACCGCAAACATTGATAGTTTTCGTGTCAGAAAATCAGCGATGAGACCAGCTAATCGGTTCATGAATTAGACAATACTCTTTGAAATAGTCTACCAGACTATATTAATGGATTAATTCGAGGCGATAGATGCTCCTCAACAGCCCAAAGCACATGCCTTTATGCCGTAAATTAACAACTATACCAAACTCGTACTTATACGCATTTATTTTTTTACAAATTTTAGTTTCTTTTGATAATCCACTACCTGCACAATTTCACGCAAAACCATGGTAGCAAAGCTACCGGCCGGTAAGAAAAAGCTGAGTTCTAAATCCGGCAACCCTTGCTCTTTGAAATCCTCGTCATTTTCTAAAAAACTCGTATTATCGGCTTCAAGCCAACGATAATTGAACGCATGTTGCTCACTTGAGACCAGTAATCTGAGCGCACGTCTATCCGCCTTCAATCGTTGATTTTTCAACCCTTCAAACCAATCACGAAAGGTTTCATAAAGCGCCTCTTCCAGAGCTTTCGCTTCTTGCATCACCGGCAAATCACCCTCGCCAATCAAAGGTCCAGTTGGATGCAAATCGCCCGAAGAAACTCGTTGCGGCAACTTCTCAATCTCAGAGCCATCCGTCTCCACAAACCAACGACTGGATCCTTGCAAATTTAGCGCATCGCCTGAAATATATTGATCCCAAATACCCGCCTCAATCCGAGCACTCAAATATTGATTAAACACCCACGAACGCATAGCAGATAAATACAAACTTCTCTGATTTGGTTTCATTCGCATTGATTTTCCTTCAACCAACCACACAATCGCTTTTCGTAAATTATTTCCAGAGTGGCCGAAACGCTGCTCACCAAAATAGTTTGGAACACCTTGGGTACGAATAAAATGGATTCGCTGTTCAATATTATTTTGTAATTCACCGGCCGGTAGAGTTCTTTGATCAACCGACTGCAAACCTCGTAGACGAATGACAAACTGGTTGCCACTCAAACCACCTTTTTGCAATTTGCGCTGGTGACGGCAATGTTTTAACAAACGTACACTGTCGTGAGGCCAGGCGTCGAAATCTGGATTCGGCTTACCGGGCAAAGTAATACTAAACCACTGGCGCGTCACTGCATGACGGTCTTTTTGACCCGCCAGCCCAACGTTTTTCTTGGAAACACCCGCCCATTTGGCCAATTCTCCAGCAACCCAATCCGAGTTTTCTCCGGTTTTTTCTACCCAAATCCACAAATGTTCGCCGTCCCCAGAAAGATCGTAGGCAATCTGCTCTTCAACCAAAAAATCTTCTGGTTTAACACGTAGATAACCGCTCACCACTGGCGCTTGTGTTGCATAATTTAAAGCGGAAAAAGCCACTTCGTCAGCCATCTCCGATTTAATAAACTCTACCGGCCGGTCGAAATTACTTGTGGAATCTTGAGTCATACATGGTCCTAAAAATGCCGTTAAGCAAAATGCCGTTCGGTTTTCATTCGACATTTTTCATCAACAAAAAACCCAAGTGAAAAGCTCTCACCTTTCAACTTGGGTTTGAAAATATTATCCATTGATTAGACAAAATCAAAGGTTACAAATCGTTAAAAACTTTCTCCGTTACAGGCAACTCTTTACCCTCAGGTTTGTCGTAATAGACCTGAACTAAAAGCTGGCGGATATTGCCTTTTCGAACAAAATCTTTAATAAGCTGTCGCGCATCAACCGGTGAATCTTTATGGATATAAAGATACATATTACGTAAATGGCACTTATTGTCTGGGTCAGATGCCAAAGGTCGAAGAACTCCCTCACCACTGATTTTCACATCTTCCTGAGTGATTAAAGTGATTTTATGGTAATACTCACTCGAAAGCGGTTTATCGAAGCAAATCTGCAAAACGCGGTCAAAGTTGCCCGACCCACGATCCAAAGAATCCACCATCTGAGCGTTGGTCAGTTTTACCGGCTCTTTTGAACAAGCGCCCAACAGTAAAGCCGATAAAATAACGCCAGCCAAAGTTATGGTTTTTATTAGCATCTTTGCCTCCCTTTCGTCTAGGCACCTAACACAGTCAAAAAGACCTTATGATGTTAGTGGTTTTGCTGTATTCCTGCAAGTGCCCAGTTACCTTCGCCTTCAGCAAGTCGACGAATGTGCCAAATTTCCGTGAAGGCGTGCGCACCTTGCCCGTCTTCATCCATAAATCCGCTGTAACGCACACTCACGTAAAAGTAGTCATTTTCAACCGACATTGCCGCAATTTCAGACTGTAAATCTTCTACTTTCGTATGATTTTCACCTGCTTGGACACCTTCTAATTCAGCTTCTAAAGCTTTATACAGCTCTGGTGTACAGTAGGATTCCAAGGCAGATAAATCCACCTGATCCCACGCAGATTGCAACGCAAGAAAGTGAGATTTCGACCCATCTATAAAGCCATCTGCATCAAACCATTCAGGCGCTTGAGATACCGGCTGTGCATTCTGCGTTGGACTTTCGCCCAAATCTGCACCAAAAATCGACCCCCCTTCATTTGGGTTGTAAGCAGGCTGATCCTTATGTGTCTGACGGACTTGCGGAGCTGGTGATTCTTGTGGCATCTCACGCTGCGCCACATTGTCAGGCGCTCGCTGCTGATAGCCTTGATAAGCAGGCTCTTGAGCTTGTTGCGCACGTTTGCGGGACATAAACAGTTTGAACAACAAAAAGGCGATTAACGCAAAAATTAGAATATCCAAAATTTGAAGATTTTCAAATCCATCCCCAAAAATCATCGCCGCCAAAAGTCCACCGGCTGCTAATCCTGCCAAAGGTCCAAGCCATTTTGAGGCACCAGATTTGGCAGCAGTTCCTGCGGCCGCCGCGCCTGCTCCAGCTGTACCAGCTGCCGTACCATTTTGCCCGGCCGGTGTTGTTTGTGAGGATTTATTATCTTTTTGATTATTAAAACTCTTAGGCGCCACCTGCTTTTGATAACCAAAACTCTTCCCACCACCCAGTCGCTTTGCCTCCGCAAACTGACTGAATGTCATCAACATAATTGCAACCAAGGCTAACCCTAATCCTGCAAAACGTATATTCCATAGACTCTGCATCATGCATCTTCTCTCAAGTTAGAAATTCAAAAGGATTGTAACATCACTGCTTCATATAGCGATAGTGACAGGCTTCTCAAATAAAAAATTCAACAACCATTCAGATTTTGCCTTAAAGCGTTTATGAGAACGCGCCTCAAACTTCAAGCATAAATTTCTATTTTTGAAAGGTCGTAAAAATGGAGGAGGGGTGGCATATCTAGCCAAAAATAAAAGCCTAACCCATTGATTTATTAAAAAACAATGAATTAAGCTTAGATCAAAGGCTTTAGAAAAGCCAAATAATCAGTATAGATTACCAGTATTTTTGAACATACTTTCTTTCAAGCAATAAGATGCTTTCTGGATCAACCTTATTTCCACTCGTTCTAAAACGAACCAAGTCGTTTTTATATGGAATTTTTTTACTGTGATTAAATCGGTATGTCTGAGATTTATCTTTCGTTACGATTTTATACTCATACATTTTTAATGCATTGTCATATCGGCGCTCTGTCATTACACCATCAAGAGTCGTCGTAGCACCCTGAACACCTAAATTACCGCCAGAACCAAGGCCACCATTCACCTCTTGCGCTTTGTAAGCTTTAAGCGCTTTAATTAAACCATTCATAGAATCGGTGAAAGCTGCAACAAGTACTTTACCTTCTGGCGTTTTTGAATATGCACCCGCCCCCCCTGCTGCTGCTCCAGCGAATAGTCCACCAAACAGTGAGAAATCAGTATTTCTTGCACTTCCTTCTGACGCAGCAAGCTGAACCCCTGAACGGTTGTCAATCATAGTCAGCATCGTGCTTGCATCACTGTTTTTAAAACCACCCGCAACTGCTCCGGCTAAACTGCCAAATATCGCACCGACAACGGCACCACCGCCACCGGTATCATTAGAACTGAATGTGATAGAAGGCGTGACCGTATAATCCGCTGCAACCATTTGACCTTTAGAGAAGTTTGAACCTGATCGCATCTCACCAGAATTCATTATCTGTCGCTCTTGTTGCATTTGTTTGAATGCTTTTCCACGCTCAACAATGACAAAACAGTTAGATTGTTGTGCTAATAGACGAATAACAGGCGTGGTTGACGGCAATCTCAAATCTCGACTTAAATATCGATACCAAGATTCTGTTTGGTCTTCATAAATTGCCAAAGTTCCTAAAGTCGCATCGCATCGCTCTAAGCCACTGTTCGCATTTTGAGAATTCGCGCCACCAGCAGAACCAGTCGCGGTTGTTTTAGCATCGCTTGAACCGGGGTTCATGTTCGACATACAACCTGAAACGCCTAAGGCAAAGGCAAAAATCGCAGAAAGTTTGAGCAAACTTTTACCGCTAAAAATAGAAGTTTTAGTCATTATTAAACCTGTATAAAAAGATATTTTTAAAAAGAAAGATGGAATATACAACAGCACATCTTGCTACATTTAAGTGATAAAAGACACCTAAAAAATACAAAAATTGATATAAATCAAATTACAGGTCGACTAATGTACTGCGTAGTAATTGGTAAAACTCACTAAACTAAAGGCTTAATAGATAAATAAAGTACTTGCCAACAAACACAAGCAATCATAAACAAAGTTAGCTTTATATGAAGACAACCAAGACTCAAGGTTTTGAAACTTGATTCCTAGGATGGATGATTCCTCACTAATATTTAAATTAAAAAAGGAAAGCACCAAACCTATTGAACTAACAAAGAAAAGCTGAGCTCTGACTATTTTTGCATTTCCATCCAGTCCCAGAAAAACTGGATGCGTCAGTATTTTGGGGGGGAATTTTATCCACTACAACCTCTTAAAATTGCTGTTTTATACAAATCCTTTCCTCTCTCTGTCGATTTCACTCCTTCACCGCTCGTGAAATCGTATAGTCTTTCCCTTGCTTGACCTTTTTATAGTTCCCAAAAACCTCGTTAAAGTTTCGCTTCATATAGTCGCGAAGTCCGTTTATAGTCACCACGACAAGCTGTCCACCTGGCGCCAACTGTGCATGAATATCATGCAACATAATGCTCAACATCTCTTTTCCAACTTTTGCAGGCACATTGGAAACAACTGTCGTGAACTGCAAATCTTTTGGCACATTACTTAAACCGTTCGATAAATACGCTTTAGCATGGTTCAACCCGTTCAATTCTGCATTACGGTTTGCGTATTCCACTGCCATAAAATCTTTGTCGACCATATGAATCTCACCTTTTAGTGCACAAGCAGCAATTGTTAAACCGATTGGCCCGTAACCACAGCCTAAATCTAAAGCGATTTCATCTTCTTTAATATCGAGGTGTTTAAGCAACAAGTGTGTTCCAGCATCAATTTCTCGTGGGCTAAAAATCCCCCAAGTACTGCGAAACTGCAAAGTCTTATCTTTCAAAACTTCAGTAAATTGAATATCAGCTTTGAGTTTTGCAATCTCTTGCGCTGAGAGTTTTGCCATATGGCCTCCTAAAATCCTTAGAAAAAATTTGGAAAATTTGGAAAATCGTAATTTGCCAATTATACCTTCACTGACTAACTCGGTAGCGTCATTAAAAAAAGATACCGGCCGGTAGACTTTGAATTGTGTGTTGAATTTATATTGGCTTTGCTAAAATATGCGACTTACATTTTTAAGCATCCCAATACAAGATTCCTCTTTATGCATTCATTGAATGATCGTCAACACATGGCTGTTAAACACGTTGAAACCCCGGCTTTGGTTCTGGCCGGTGCTGGTTCGGGTAAAACACGGGTGATTACCGAGAAAATCGCTTATTTGATTCGGCATCATCAAGTCGCTCCACATCACATCTATGCTGTCACCTTTACCAACAAGTCAGCGAAAGAGATGAAAGAGCGTGTGTTTAAGCTGCTCAAAGACGACAATTCCAAAGGGCTGAATGTTTCCACTTTCCACAACCTTGGTTTAAACATTATTCGCCGTGAATACAAACACCTAGGGTTTAAGGCCAACTTTACCATTATGGATGCCACCGACAGCGGACAGATTTTAAAAGAATTAATGTCTAAACAAACTGTTGATCCTGAAGTCCTAGATGGCGTGCAGTGGGATATTTCACGTTGGAAAAATGCCCATATTTCCCCTGAGCAAGCGATTGAAAACGCTGAAGATGCAACGGAACAAGCTCGAGCGGTTTTATATCAACTCTATCAAAAACAGATTCGTGCCTATAACGCCGTTGATTTTGACGATCTGATTACCTTGCCAGTGACACTCTTCCAGCAAAACCCAGACGTGCTCGAAAAATGGCAAAACCGGGTGCGTTATCTATTGGTCGATGAGTATCAAGATACCAATGCCGCGCAATATCAATTGGTTAAATTACTCGTTGGCATCCAAGCACGCTTTACCGTGGTTGGCGATGATGACCAATCCATTTACGCTTGGCGTGGTGCACAGCCAGAAAACTTAGCTTTGCTGAAAGAGGACTTTCCTTCTCTTGAGCTCATTAAGCTTGAGCAGAATTATCGGTCAAGTAATCGGATTTTGACCGCAGCTAACCAACTGATTGCTAACAACCCTCACGTGTTTGAAAAAAGCCTGTGGTCGGAAATGGGCTTAGGTGAAGACTTGCGCGTCATTGCCTGCGCCAATGAAACCCAAGAAGCCGAGCGCGTGGTGTCTGAAATGGTCATGCACCGCTTTAAACATCGCACCAAACACAAAGACTATGCGATTTTGTATCGCGGAAATCATCAAGCACGATTAATTGAACGTGCACTACGCGAACAAAATATTCCTTATGTCATCTCTGGCGGAAAATCGTTTTTTGACCACGCAGAAATCAAAGATGTGATGAGTTATCTCAAGCTCATTACCAACCCCGATGACGATGCCGCATTCTTACGCGTTATTAATACGCCGCGCCGTGAAATTGGTGCTTCCACATTAGAAAAACTCGCCACCTACGCGACTCGACGCAATATCAGCCTATTTGATGCCACACAAGAATTTGGCATCACCCAAGAGTTGTCCGAAAAGGCGATGAAACGCGTTGGCTTTTTCAGTGAAATGCTGCTGGAATGGATTAAAGAAGCCGATTCGATTGCCGGTGAAGCGGTGATTCATTTTATTAAAGCGCTGATGGAAAAGATAGAATACGACAACTGGCTGCATGAAACGGCCAACACCCCCAAACAAGCTGAAAAACGCATTAACAATGTCCGTGATTTTATTGTCTGGATTGAGCGCATTGTTAATAAAGCGCTGACCGAAGACAATGAGGAACGCACACTCACATCGATTGTTTCGCATTTGGCATTGCGCGATATGCTGGATCGAAATGAATCTGACCAAGAGCAAGACATGGTTAGTCTGATGACACTTCACGCCTCAAAGGGTCTTGAGTTCCCACATGTCTATTTAATCGGCATGGAAGAAGAGCTTTTGCCGCATAAACAAAACATGGAATCACCGGGTCTTGAAGAAGAACGTCGCTTGGCTTATGTTGGCGTGACACGGGCCAAACGCAGTTTGACCATGACCTACGCCAATAAGCGCCGAAAAGGTGGTGAAGATGTCGCGTGTGAGCCAAGCCGCTTTCTGTTTGAAATCCCTGAAGAGGGCTTGAAATGGGAAGGTAAACCAGGCGTGGTCGTTAGCAAAGAAGAAAATCTGCAACAAGGCAATGACCACCTGGAAAACATCAAAGCGATGTTAAATCAAAAGGCGATTTAGCGCTAATTTCAAAAGATATGCATTATTAAGTCTTTCAAAATGCGTCGAAGCCCATGGATGGGCTGAGCCGAGCGACCTTGGATGGTGAACAGTGTCTTTTTGAAAGACTTAACGCATATCGACTTTTGTCAACTCAAAGCCCGGAGACTCCAAATGTACTCAAATCATCCTATTGCCAACTTTAGTTTTGCAACGCACCCTGAAATGCATTTTGGATTAGGCATTCGCAGCCAATTATCAGAGTTCTTACAAAAAAATTATGCTGGCAAATTAGTGCTTTTGACCGGCCGGTCAATTTCTCAAACAGGGCAATTTGGAGCGGAGCTTTTAGAAACCTTAAGCCAATCACATACGATTCAACATTTTATTGTCAGCGGTGAACCTTCACCGGATCTAGTGGATGAAATCGTCTTGAAATGTGATGCAGATTCCACGGCAGTGGTTGCACTCGGTGGAGGCAGTGTTCTCGATGCCGCCAAAGCTGTCGCAGGCCTAATTCCCAGTCAAACTTCGGTGATGGACTATCTTGAAGGCGTTGGCGCAGGCAAACCATTCAATGTTGAAACTTGTCCTTTTATCGCCGTTCCAACCACCGCAGGTACAGGCTCAGAAACCACCAAAAACGCGGTTTTATCGCGCATTGGCTATTTTAAAAAATCGTTTCGCGACAATAAACTTCTCGCCAGATCAGTCTGGCTTGATCCAGAACTGTTAAAAAGCTGTCCGAAAGATGTTTTGTATGCCACAGGAATGGATGCTTTTACTCAGTTATTGGAAAGCTACACCACAAAAAATGCCAACCCCATTACCGATGCACTCGCGCTTCAAGGCATGAAACTGTTCAAAGGCGCGTTTGAAGCCATTGACTCTGATAAAGAAAGCGAACAAAACATGGGCTATAGCAACCTCATGCTTGCTGCGACTCTCTCTGGAACGACACTTGCTAATGCCGGCTTAGGAGCCGTTCATGGCCTAGCCGGCCCAATCGGGGCATTCTTTGAAGCACCACATGGCATAGTGTGCGCCAAACTTCTTGCTCCCATCACGCAAGCGAATATCGAAGCTTTGCACAAGGACAGTAGCGAATTGGCAAAATCAACACTCGATAAATACCAAACAATTGCCAAACTGTTTGACGTTAAAACACTCGAAGATTTGATTCTGACACTCAAGCATTACGCCCAAACCTACACGCCACAAGGTCTGGGACAATACGGCCTAACGGCAGACAATCTTCAACCGGTAATAGATAATTGTCGTTCAGGCAGCATGCTTGGAAATGTGGTGAGCTTGCCGAATGAAGTGCTGATTAATGCAATGAAACAAAGCCTATAGAGTGAAAACTACAGCGATAAAAATCGTTTCAAATAAAGCCCTGCCCAGTTTCCAATCAATGCGGCAGGCAACCAAACCCAGCCATGCAAACTACCAGAAGCAATGCCACTGAAAAACGCACCGATATTGCAACCCGATGCCATGACTGCGCCTAACCCCATAATGAACCCTGCAACCGAGCTGACCAACCAAGCTCGCCAATGCGAAACAGATTTAACTGACCTATTTTGCTTTGCATTAGACTGCCCACTTGTTTGCCAGAGAGTCACAAACAAAGCGCCGAAAAGCACTCCCCAAGTTGTTAAGCTGACAGTATGGTTGATGGCTTCAGACGCTAAATGATTCGGATTTTCCATGACATAATCCCAAAATTGCCAATCAACAGGAAGTTTCAACAGCTCAATCAAGTGGACTCCCCAATAAGGGAAAATTGAACTAATCGACCAAGGTGAGCCGGACACCCAAAACAACAGCGCATTCAGCGCGGCCAAACTCAATCCCGCTAATAACCACGGATGCCAGTATGCTGAATCCCCCCTTCTTTTGAGTTGGAGCAATGTCTGAACTTGTCCGTTTGAAGACCGTTCAAATATCAATAAACTTCGATAAATAACTAATAACAACAGCAATTGAACAGCGATTGCAACCAACCAATGAACGCTGTGCTGAAACGCCCATGGCGCAATCGCTGGCCATGCTTGCCAAAGCTCTTGGCTCCAAACAGCTACGGTGCCACCGACGATCATCATGAACAAGGTTGGAATCGACAGCACTTGCAACTGCCCTGCTCGATTCAGCGTTCCAGAAGTACAACCGATACCCAGCTGCATCCCGACTCCAAACAAAAAAGCTCCCAGCAGACTATAAACACCTACCGGCCGGATAAAACCATAAAGCGCCTCACCTTGTATACTGTCAGCAGTATTTTGTAACCAACCAAACAGGACAAGCACCAACGCCAACATCCAAATAATCGCACGAACAGCGAGCGTTTTTCGTTCTAAAATCAGTTCTCTAAAACTACGACTAAATCCAAAATGCAAGCCATTGAGAACCGCGCCCATTGCCAAAGCAATAATGAACGTAACAAGAGAAATCGGACTTTGTGAAGCCTGATAAAGCGCCGTTAAAATCAATAACAAACCAATTATTAGAACCGTTTGCATAAAACTTAACCGGCCGGTAAAGAATAAAGAGAAGGAAGACATAGACATCCTTATTAAAATCATTTGTCTATTTTAATAAGTAAATTCTATATCAAAAAGAAAGTAATACTTATGACCACAAAAGAATTCAAAACAGGACAAACGCTTGCTGAAGATTTGGCAAATATCAACCGACCGAAACCACGCTAGCTAAATAAATTTGGTAAACGCCCATGCCAATCACACCTAATCCAGCCAATGTTTTAACCCAAGTCGTGCGAGCCAACCGAGTGAAGTAAAACGCAAATACTCCCATCAACATTAAATTTGGCAAGGTTCCCAGACCAAAAGCCATCATGACTAAAGCACCTTCTAGTGCACCACCAGCGGTCATCGCCATAATCAAAGTGCTGTAAACCAAGCCACAGGGCAACCAGCCCCAAACCAGCCCATAGCTAAATGCTTGCAAAGGTGAACTCACAGGCGTCATGCGCTGCGCATAAGGTTGCAACCTATGCCAGAGTCCTTGACCGACTTTTTCAATTTTAGCGACGCCAAACCACCAACCGCCAAGATACAAACCCAACGCAATCATAAAAATGCCGGCAAAAATTTGTAAAGCTTGTTGCACTGGAAGCATCGCGGCTAGCGATCCCATTGCCATTCCAATCAGTCCAAAAATTGCACCAATCACCATATAGCTTAAAATTCGCCCCATATTGTAAGCGAACTGAAATGGCAGCATTCGCCACCAACTTTGTTGATTGCGAACATCCAAACTAAACGTAAGTGTACCAACAACTCCACCGCACATGCCTAAACAGTGCACACCACCCAATAAACCCACCATGGCGGCGGTAACTAACAGTGTCCATTCCATTGATTACACTAATTCCAAAAATCGTTGAGAAGGTCGATAAGAAAGTGCTTCAGCAACATGCATCGCTTGAATCTCTGTGGATTCCATATCCGCTAGCGTTTGTGCCAGACGAAGAGTTCGGTAATAAGCACGCGCCGACAACCCTAGCTCCTCGGTAGCAACCTTCAGCAATTGCATTGAAGTCTCATCCAAATTGAGGGATTGTAATTGTTTGTTCTCCAAAAAAGCGTTTAGACATCCTTGGCGTTCAATTTGCCTTGCCTGACAGACTTCAACCCGAGCTCTTACATCAAGGCTGGTTTCGGCCTCTGCACCTTCAACATTATCAGCTCTTTGTAACTCCGAAACGTCTACGGCAGGTACTTCCAAATGGCAATCAATGCGATCCAATAACGGCCCTGATATTTTCTTTAGATAACGATTAATTTCATTCGGCGTGTCTTTACAACGCCCTTTACGATCATCAGGAAAATATCCTGAAGGCGAAGGATTAAGCGCAGCCACAAGCTGAAAACTCGCTGGAAAACAAGCCTGCTGGCGCACTCGTGAAATTTCAACTTTTCGATTTTCCAAAGGTTCGCGTAGCGCTTCTAATACCGGCCGGCTAAATTCAGGAAGCTCATCTAAAAACAACACTCCATTATGCGCTAAAGAAATAGCACCGGGTTTTGGATTTGAACCACCCCCAATAAGAGAGACGGCTGAAGCCGTGTGATGAGGCTGCAAAAATGGTCTTTCAAAAAAGTGTTCCAAATCTCTTGGTCGACCAGCAATAGAATGAATCGCAGCTGTTTCCAATGCCTGTTCCGGCAACATTTTAGGTAAAATTCCTGGCAACCGAGAAGCCAACATGGTTTTGCCAGCGCCAGGTTCTCCAACCATCAGCAGACTATGACCACCAGAAGCACACAACTCCAATACGCGCTTGGCCTGTCGTTGACCTCGAATATCCGACAGACATAGAGTAGGAATATAATCCATCGCTGAAAATTCCTGACTCGTAAAAACGTCTGGAGTGTCAGTGGATAAAGCCGTTGCGACCGCATTCAAGTCTTTGGCAACAATAACCGGCCGGTAAGAATTTTCACCCATGTGATGAATTTGTTGCCAAGCTTGCTGAAGCAAAGCGACTTCTTCAGCATTATCCCAAGCGACAACGGAGATACGTCCAGCTGCTTGAGCAGATAACAAGCTTGGCAGAACTCCAGCAATCGCACGACTGTTTCCGTTTAAAGCTAACTCGGAAAAAAATTCAAATGTTTCAAGAGATCCATCGCCATTCAAACCATTAGGTAATGAAATCTGATTTGACGCAATCAGAATACCGACAGCAATGGCTAAGTCGTAACGTCCACCGGATTTCGGTAAATCCGCAGGCGCAAGATTGACCGTAATTCGCTGAACCGGCATGTCAAACCCCGCATTAAGCAATGCACTTCGAACACGTTCTCGGCTCTCTTTAACCGAAGCTTCCGGCAAACCAACGATGGTTAAGCTTGGCAAACCATTACTGATATGCACTTCAACAAGCACCTGAGGGGAATCAACCCCCAACAATGCTCGGGAATAAACTCGTGCAAATCCCATTCATAGTCTCTTTTTAGTCGTGACCAGCGTCTATTTCATCTAAACGCTGACTCAATTCATCTAGTTTTTGACGCGTTTTTTGTAAAACGGCTTTCTGCACTTCAAATTCTTCACGAGTCACAAAATCCATTTCTTCTAACCAACGAGACAGAACAGATTTCATTTGTTGTTTAATCTGGTCATTTTGGTCTCCAAAACCTTGCGGAATCGATTTAGATAATTGACCGATTAACTGGTCAATAGGTGGCGGCTGAATCATATTAACTCCTCTGAGTTGACTGAATGTTTAAGGTAACATAATGTAAATGAAAAAAGTGAGTTATAGTCTGCCTAACAATCCTGACTTGGAACGAACTCTACTTGCGCACCTTGCATCAAAAAATTTCGCAAATCTTAAAGTAAATCAATTACTCTGAAATTTAACGCCAAAATGCCTGCAAAATCCAAATCTGTCGCAGAAGTTTACTAGACAAAATCACATGGATTCTCTATTCTAAGACATTGCGCCACTATTGCACAGTGAAGCCCTAAACGCCTTTAATATAAGGCAAAAATAAAAAGTTATCGGATATGTTGGACATGTTAGAAATACAAGATGATCAAGAGAAAGCATTACGCTATTTCAATCGCATAATTGATTCTTTTGAAGAGCAAAACATTAACCCAACGCCATTGAATTACTATATCTGGTACCAATATTACAAAGGCGAAAACCCTCAGTTTCGAGCTGAAATGGATGCCATTCTTCAAGATCCATTTGGCTATCACGACCGCGCTGGTCGACGACTTTATCACACCTATTTTGCCGACCAAGACATGGAGGATCAATTAGGCTTTGATAAAGCACTAAAGCGTTTGCTGGAAATGATGGCCAAGCGCATTCAGGCTTGGGGCGACAAACTTGAGGAGCAAACCAATCGTTTGGAAAGTTGTACCGACCAACTGAGTGCTGACAACCTCGACCAACATCAAGTACGAAAAATTACTTCCGATGTCTTGAGCACTGCAAATTCAATGCAAGAAAGCAGCCAAAAATTTACCGCAGAAATGAGTGAAAGCGCAGAAGAAATCAACAAACTGCGCCAACAACTTGTTGATGCAAAAGCTGAAGCCTTGAAAGACGAGTTGACGCAAATCGGCAACCGTAAAGCCTTTAACATGTCTCTTAAAGAATTGACTGATGAAGTCATTAATGGCGAAACCGAAGAAAATGTTTATTTGATACTCAGTGACATTGACCATTTCAAGAGTTTCAACGATACCTACGGTCATCTAATTGGTGACAGCATCTTGCGTTACTACTCAAACATCCTTAAACGAAATCAAATTCCGAATCAGGTCACCTGTCGTTATGGCGGTGAAGAGTTTGCACTTTTAATCAAAGGCCCAGATATTGAAGTTCCAATAGAAATTGCTGAGAGTTGCCGAAAAGAGATTGAAGCGGCTCACCTGAAGCGTAAAAATTCAACCGAGCCACTTAGAACTGTCACCGCGTCTTTCGGTATTTCAAAGTTTAAAGCAATCGAAGAACCAGAAGAGTTTGTGAAGCGCGCCGATGATGCGCTGTATCATGCGAAGAAATCTGGACGAAATCGGGTTGTTACAGAACTAGACTTGGAGCTTTTACGTTAACCTTTCAGCAAACCTATTTATAAGAAAGGCTTTCTAGTAAATCTACACTGCTTGGAGTTACTTAAAACGTTTTCCAATCAATATCCAAGCTCTATAGATTTTTAGGCAAGTAAAAGACCAATTCCGTAACGGTTATGGTTACTTCACCGGATAACTGCGAACCCTTGCACCTAAATCTCGCAGTTCATTTTTTCGCGCCCCTAATTCACGGCGATTATCATACGCCTGAGTTTTAAGAACATAAACTATCCGATTCCCTTTACCACTACTTTCAGAGAGCAGTAATTTTTGGCCGTAAGAAGACAGACGCTTTAATTCCCTACGAGCATCCGCTTCTCGATAAAAGCTTCCTGCAACAATGTATTCAGGCACTTCTAACTGAATTGGATATTTTTTTGAGTCATCGAGAGGCACTTCAACTTGCTGCATTTCCTCATAAAAGGTCATTTTCGCCTGACTCGTTGCCTCAGCAGGAAGCGGAAGAGAATCACGCTGAATCACGCCTGAAGACCTCTGACCGGCCGGTTGCGATTCAACGTCATCAGAACCATTAAAACTCCAAGACAATGCATCTTGACTTTCAGAAGCCTCCACAAGCTCTGAAGTGGTTGCTGATTGAGAGTTTTCTGATGACTCTACAGAAACACCTTCGGTTTCAGCTTGAGCGTCATTGATGCCATCCAAAGACTCTAATTCTGAACTTACTTCAGCATCCAAGTCCGCTTCAGACACCAGTTCAACCATCGGCTGAGTTTGCTGATTGCTTTTCAATCCCTTTGTACCAAAGTGCGTAACGACCCAATAGACCACAGCCATCGCCACAAGAATTCCAATGGTCGCCAACCAAGTTGACTTAGAGGCATGACTCAAAAGAATACGTTCATCCCGATGTGATTTCGGTTCAAACACATCTTCTGCAGCCTTTTGCGCATTCTTTTTTTGACGAAGATTATGGTCGTAAGCCATGCACCCTTCCTAACTCATAAACAAAAAACCTACCGGCCGGTAGGTTCTTATATCGCAGTTTCAAGTAAAAAATTACATTCTCGCTTAGGGAACCTCTGATTCAATCAAAGGTTCCTTAGGGCTAGTTAGCCTCTACATTGACTCTGGCGCTGAAACATCCAACAACGTCAAACCATTCTGTAACACTTGCTTAGTGGCCGAAATCAAAGTGAGACGCGCTTGGCGTATAGCATCATCTTCGACGATAAACTGGCCTGCGTTGTAGTAACTGTGGAACGCATTCGCAACATCTTTTAAATAATAAGCAATCTGATGAGGTTCATACACCACTGCCGCTCGAGCAATAATCTCAGGGAACTTCGCTAATTCCGTCGCCAAATCTGCTTCATGCTCTAAGGTCAACTTATCTAAGCTCGCTAAGCCTGCATTTAGGTCAAGCTGGTAACCTTTGTCAACAGATTGCGACAAAACACGGCAAATTCGCGCGTGGGCGTATTGAATATAGTAAACAGGATTTTCATTAGATTGCGATTTAGCCAAATCCAAATCAAAATCCATATGCTGCTCTGATTTCCGTTGCACATAGAAAAAACGTGCCGCATCAACACCGACTTCTTCACGCAACTCTCTAAGCGTGACAAACTCTCCCGAGCGAGTGGACATGGCAAGCTTTTCCCCACCACGATATAGTATCGCAAATTGCACCAACAGGACTTCAAGCTGAGTTGGATCAGTTTCCATCGCCTCCATTGCTGCGCGAACCCGAGGAATATAACCGTGGTGATCTGACCCCCAAATATCAATCAATAAATCAAAGCCACGTTCTAATTTATTGAAGTGATAAGCAATATCCGAGGCAAAATAGGTTTTCAATCCATTGTCACGCACCACAACACGGTCTTTTTCATCCCCGTAATCGGTTGACTTAAACCAAAGAGCGCCACCTTTTTCATAGATTTTTCCGGCCGCTTGCAACTTCTCTAGCGCCGCATCGATCACTCCGGAATCCATTAAAGATTTTTCAGAGAACCAGTTATCAAAACGCACATTAAAGCCCTCAAGATCTTCTTTAATGTCCGCTAGAATTGAATCCACTGCAATTTTAAAAACGTCTGCGTAGTGCGAATCTAACAGGTTTTTGGCTTTAACAATCAAATCGTCAATGTGTAGCTCTTTATCCCCCTCAGGCTGCCCTTCATCGGGGTGCACACCAGCAAACACCTCAAATACTGGTTTTTTCAACGTCTCAGAAAACTGCACTTTGATTTGACCGGCAATATCCAAAATGTAATCGCCTTTGTAGCCATTGCTTGGAAACGTGAGTTCTTCACCACAAGCTTGCAAATAACGCAGCCAAACCGATGTCGCCAGAATATCCATTTGACGGCCAGCATCATTCACATAATATTCACGCGAAACTTGAAAACCGGCGGCATCCAATAGATTCGAGACGCTTGCACCATAAGCTGCACCACGACCGTGACCTACATGCAATGGCCCCGTTGGATTTGCCGACACAAACTCCACCAGCACCGATTTTCCTTGGCCAACATTGACACGGCCATAGGCATCTTTTTCATCCAAAATCGTTTTAACAACATCAAACTTTGCCGATTCATTCACAAAAAAGTTGATGAATCCCGGGCCAGCAATTTCTACTTTCGTCACCAAAGGATCGCTTTCCACCAAAGGGATGATTTTCTCTGCCACAGCACGCGGGGGCATTCCTGCAACTTTGGTCAACATCATCGCCAAATTCGTTGCAAAATCACCGTGCGATTTATCTTTCGTATTTTCAACATGAATGCGAGGCTGAGCATCTTCAGGAATCACTCCCTGCTCTTTCAGTGTTTGAACGGCTTGAGTCAAAATTTGGGCAATTTGCTGCTTCATCCGAGGTTCTCTTTTATTGAAAGTCTGGCAAAAAATAAGCCAAATAGTTTAACAAAAAATCCACCGGCCGGTGGATTTTGAAAGGATTATGAAGAAACATGGCGTTTAGCAAAAAAACAGACTATGCCAGAATGCCTAAAAAAACATCGTGAACCATGGAAGGTTTTCACCCGCCATCCAAAGGCATAACTCCTCGAGACGAGTTCATAGCATTTTTTAGCATTCTGACAGACACAGTGAAAACTCACGCCATAACTACTCTGAGGTTTTTCGAGTGGTCGTTTTCTTAGCGGTTGTTTTTTTAGCTGGCGCCTTTTTCGCTGTTGTCTTTTTTGCCGTGCTTTTCTTGGCGGCAGTTTTTTTCGCTGCCGTCTTCTTGGCAGGTGCTTTTTTCGCAGCAGCGCGACCACGTTTTTTTGGCTCTGGTGCTTCGTCCAAGCGTTTGACACACTCTTCTAAACTCAGCTCCAAAGCATCCTCATCTTTAGCAATTTTGGCGTTTTTCTTGGTGGTCAAGTCAGTGATATAAGGCCCCCAACGACCTTTCAAAATCTTCACATCTGGGTTTTCAGGGAACGTCTTAACGATCTTTTCTGCTTCGGCTTGAATTTTCGCCTCAACAATCGCCACCGACTCTTCAAGTGTAATACTCAGAGGATCAAATCCTTTGATCGGTGCGTATTTTTTGGTGCCATATTCCAAATAAGGTCCAAATGGCCCTTGCTTTGCAATCAGCGCTTGACCTTTGTCTACACCAAACTTAGAGCCATCTACCGCAGTCGCAGAATAAGATTCAGGCATATCACCAACATGTCGCGGCAACTTGAACAATTCCAGCGCTTGTTCAAGGTTAATCACATCCATCTTTTGCCCTGGCATTAAGCTGGCAAAACGAGGTTTTTCATCATTTTCACCGTCACCAATCTGCACATAAGGGCCATAACGGCCAATTTTGACAAACATCGGCTCACCCGTTTCTGGGTGATTGCCAAGCGGACGCGCCTGACCGGCTTCTTCACGCGAAACATCTTCAGCCGCTTCGACTTTAGGATGGAATTGTGTGTAAAACTCTTCCAGCATTTGCTGCCACTGGATTTTACCTTTCGCGATAGTATCGAATTTCTCCTCGACATTTGCCGTAAAGTGATAATCCAGCACCTCACCAAAATGCTTAGTCAGAAAGTTCGTCACAATCCCAGCAATGTCGGTCGGGAACAGCTTATTTTTTTCACTACCAGCCATTTCAGTCAACGTTTTGGCTTCAAGCCCTTCCGCATTTAGAAACACTTCACGGTACTCGCGCTCTTTGCCTTCACGATCTTCTTTAACCACATAACCACGCTGCTGGACCGTATCAATGGTTGGTGCATAGGTTGACGGACGACCAATCCCCATTTCTTCCAGTGTTCGAACCAAACTGGCTTCGTTATATCGAGCCGGTGGACGTGCAAAACTTTCACGAGCACTTAAAGCGCCTAAACGCAACGCTTGACCAATCGTCATTGGTGGCAGCAACTTATCGTCATCCTTGCCACCAAAGTCATAGACTTTCAAGAAACCATCAAAAGTAACTACTTCACCTTTTGCGGTCAACTTATCGGTTGGTAAATTATCAATTCCGATTTCCACTGTGGTGCGTTTGAGTTGTGCTTCAGCCATTTGCGAAGCAATAGCACGACGCCAAATTAACTGATACAAACGTTGCTCATTACGTTCACCCGGAACATTTTCCGTTGAGAAATCCGTTGGTCGAATCGCCTCATGCGCCTCTTGCGCATCAGCGTTTTTAGTCTTGTATCGACGTGGTTTGGAATATTCAGCACCGTAGGCAGATTTAATCTGTGTTTCGGCTTGAGCAATGGCAACTTCGGACAGATTCACAGAATCGGTACGCATATAAGTAATTTTCCCAGATTCATACAATCGCTGGGCGATCATCATAGTCTGCTTGACCGAAAACCCTAGTTTGGAAGAGGCTTCTTGCTGCAACGTCGAAGTAGTAAAGGGGGCCTTTGGTGCACGTTTCGCTGGCTTTTCCTCTAGCGATAACACTTGCAAATTCGCGCTTGATACCGATTGCAGGAACGCAGTCGCATCGGCTTCATTCTCAAAGGTTGCCGTGCGCTTCACATCAAGCTCACCGACTTTTTCACCGGCCGGTGACAATAAATCCAATACCCCTTGAATACGGAAAACAGAGCTAGCTTCAAAAGCTTCAATCTCTTTTTCGCGCTCCACAATCAATCGCACGGCAACTGATTGCACGCGACCGGCCGACAAACCTGTTCGAATTTTTTTCCACAAAATTGGCGATAATTCAAAGCCCACGATACGATCTAAGATTCGGCGCGCCTGCTGCGCATCCACCAAATCCATATCAATCGTGCGCGGATGATCAACAGCATGGGTAATTGCCGGCTTGGTGATTTCGTGAAAGACAATACGCTTGGTCGTTTTAACATCTAAATTTAAAGCTTCCGCAAGGTGCCAAGCAATCGCTTCCCCCTCGCGGTCCTCATCCGTTGCCAACCAAACCTGCTCAGAGCCTTTTGCGAGTTTTCTTAATTCCGTCACATTCTTTTTCTTATCAGACGAAATTTCATAGCTGGGTTCAAACCCATTTTGCAGATCAATCCCCATCCCTTTTTTCTGGATATCTCGAATATGCCCATAACTGGAGCGCACCACGAAATCTTTGCCCAAATATTTCTCAATGGTTTTCGCTTTTGCGGGCGACTCCACAATCACCAAATTTGTCATACTTTCAACTCTTCTTTCCGTCTTATCGAAGCGGTTCGGAGACTTTCTACAGTCATTTCCTAAACACTCTAATTTATTTTTCAGGGAACTGCTTTGTCCACGCTTATGAATTCTTATATTTTTTTAGGGTGCATAAATTTTTTATAATTTGCAATCAATTTCGACAGGAATTATTTAAACTACACAAAAAGAGATACCAGCACATTGGTCAATAAAAGGCGTTTCCATTGAAGCCCTTATGCAAAAGTGCGACAATGGCAAAATTCACTCTTCAATGGTCTAATCGCAATGAGCGTACCACTCGTTCCCCAGAACTCAGAATTTTTCGACATTCAAGATCCAAAACGAATTTTGATGATTGGAATTTCACCTGGCCAGCAATATTTTTTATCTCAAGCATTAGATTACCCAGGATTATTAATCGATTTTGCTCGGAACTCGCATCATGCTCAGATGTTTATGGAAGAGCTGGGGGATACCTATGATATTTTATGGTTTGATGAAGACAACATGCACAATGGAGACTGGGAGTTCTTAAAAAAGCTCGCTCAAATGTACCCAAATGATTATCAACCCATTATTCTGCAAACCCGTCCAGATTCTTCCATTTTCAAACAGGCGCTGTCTCATGGGGTTTACTATTTCATTACCAAACCTTATTCCGAAGAACGCTTATTGGACATCCTATCTTCATCATTTCGAGGCCTGACCAATTTCAATGAAATCAACCGTTTTGTCATTGACTACAAGCACTCCATCACCCTGTTTCGCCATGCAATTTTTCATGTTCGCACCCCGGAAGACATTCATAGCTTATCTGCGACTTTATCCTATTTAACCCAAACACCGGAAAAAACCAGTTTCGGGTTATTGGAGTTAATGAATAATGCCTTGGAGCATGGCAATTTAGGGTTTGATTTTGAAAGTAAGGCAAAACTGGTAAATGATGGTCAATTCGAAAGCGCCTTAAAAAAACGGCTGTACAGCCCTGAATATGAACATCAGTTTGTTGAAATCAGCGTTACCTTCTCAGAAGGGTTCATTGATTTCAGCATCCGTGATTTTGGCGATGGCTTTGATTATGAAAGCTATCTTACTCCTGAAGACTATCATCAAACTGGTCCCAATGGTCGTGGCATTCTGATTGCAAAAAATTTCAGTTTTGATGAATTACGCTATGAAGAAGAAGGTCGGGTTGCCGTTGCTCGCACTAAAATTTAATTCAGCGGATAATCTGTAAAACGCGTTACTTAGTCGACTCTGAATAACGTATTTAATTTATGGCAAAGCCATTTTTTACTCATCAAGGCAGAATGCTGCAATGCTATCTAGATAACATAAAGCGTTCTAACGCAGTGGAGTGAAAACTGGAATTCAGAATCAACTACTTAATTCTTCGCCATCTTCCGGCAGAGAGCTTTTCAATATGCCCACTGAGCTCTAACATCATTAAATCGGCCTGTATTTGGGAAACGGGCATCTTGCTCAAGACCGCTAATTCATCCAAACTAATTGGTTCAAACTCAACCCACTCCAACAATTTTTGACTCGATGTTTTCAACGAAGCATTCATTTTTTCTTGACTAGATTTCGGCGAACTCAAAACAGTTTTTTCACCGGCCGGTGATAATTCAAATGGCAAAACATCAACAATCTCCTCAAAAATATCTTGCCCAGATTCCACCAATTTCGCGCCCTGTTTGATTAACTGGTGGCAACCTTTTGCTTGAGGATTATGAATGGAGCCTGGGACGGCAAATACCTCTCGACCTTGCTCCATTGCGGTTCGAGCAGTAATCAAAGAACCACTTTTCAACGCCGCTTCAACCACCAAAGTTCCGACACTCAGACCACTAATAATTCGATTTCGCTGCGGAAAATGAAAAGCTTTGGGTTGCACTCCCAGTGGAAATTCGGAAACCATGGCGCCTTCTGAAGCAATTTGACGCCCCAAATGCTGATTGGCTGCAGGATAAATTCGATCTAATCCCGTTGCAACCACAGCAATGGTTTTGCCAGCCCCCAAAAGCCCACCCTGATGCGCCATAGCATCAATGCCAAGTGCCAAGCCACTGGTAATGGTTAAACCTTGAGTCGATAAATATTTTGCAAAATCCTGTGCAATCGCCAACCCCGACTGAGAGGCATGGCGACTGCCAACCACCGCAATCTGTGGTTGCTTGAGCCATTCCACATCGCCTCGCACACCCAAGATTGGTGGCGGCTTATCAATATTTTTTAGATTTTCAGGAAATGCTTCATCGTAAATGGTCAGCCAAGTTTGGGCGTCCTGTTCACACCAAATCAGGGCTTCATCCGCTCGTTGCAGACAGAAATCACGCTGTTCACCAAAAAACGCTTTTTGCTGGGACGGACGCAGAATTTGACTCGCCTGCCAATCGGCATCAGACGCCTGAACTGCGTTCTGAAAAGAACCAAAATAAGTGGTCACCTTATCGAGCTGTTCGAAGTCGATATGGATTTGATGCAAGGTCAATAGTGAAGCTAAATCAAAGGCAGAAGGCATAGTTTGCACAAGGAGATTCGTTATAATAAGCAAAATTTTAAAGATTAGAGTATACAGCCTTATGGAAAAACTCGATATTGTTCTCTACCCTGATGAAGGGTTGCGAGAAATTTGCGCGCCCGTTGAACAGATGAATGACCGTATTAGCAATCTCATTGACGAAATGTTTCTAACCATGTACGACGCGCCCGGAATTGGACTTGCAGCGCCTCAAGTTGCTGTTCAAGAACGCTTATTGGTCGTAGATGTCTCCGAAACCAATGATGAACCGATAGCTTTGATCAACCCTGAGATTATTCAAGCCAAGGGCGAAATTGTTTGGGAAGAAGGTTGTTTGTCCCTACCCGGTATCTACGCGAAGGTAAAACGTCCAAGTGACATTTTGGTTCGAGGACTTGACCGAGATGGCAAACCAATTGAGTTGGAAGCTTCGGATTTACTCGCGGTTTGTATTCAACATGAAATCGACCACTTAGATGGAAAACTCTTTATTGATCATTTATCCGGGTTAAAACGCAATCGAGCTTTGCAAAAATACCGTAAGCTCGCGCAACAACCGGAATAGGTGATGTGCGATAAAAAGAGCATCACACGATTGATAGATTCGCAGCATTTTTATCACTGCTTGGCCATCGTTTAAAACATCAAAAACACCGGCCGGCATCGTTTCATTTATTGGCATCCACTCATCACAGACGCAGAGAGTATGAACAAAACACAATCATTAAAAATCATCTTCGCAGGGACTCCTGATTTTTCAGTCGCACCATTGCAAGCCTTGCTTGATTCGGACCATGAGGTGGTTGCAGTGTACACTCAGCCAGACCGCCCTGCTGGTCGAGGTCGCAAACTCACCGCGAGTCCTGTCAAAAATATCGCCCTTGAACACGATATTCCAGTACTTCAGCCCGAGTCTCTGCGAAATGAAGAAGCGCAAAAAGAGCTGGCTGAGCTTCAAGCTGATATTATGATTGTGGTCGCTTATGGGCTGATTTTGCCCAAAGTCGTTTTAGACACGCCAAAACTCGGTTGCTTAAACATTCATGCCTCACTATTGCCGCGCTGGCGTGGTGCTGCACCGATTCAACGGGCCATCGAATCAGGAGATGCCGAATCCGGAGTGACCATTATGCAAATGGATGTAGGCCTAGACACCGGTGACATGCTTTACAAAGTGACCACGCCTATTTCCAAAAATGATTCCGCACAAAGCTTGCATGATCGTTTGAGCATACTTGGCTCTGACGCTCTCATGGCAACACTTTCAGATTTACAAAACTTGCAAGCCAAGGCAGAAAAACAAGATGAGTCCTTAGTGACTTATGCCGAAAAGCTTTCTAAAGCCGAAGCGCAAATTGACTGGACTTTACCGGCCGGTGAAATTGTTCGCAAGATACAAGCTTTTAACCCTTGGCCTGTAGCTTTTTGCAAATTCCAAGACAAGCCTTTGCGTATTTGGCAAGCGAGTGTTGCTAAAGACATACCAAACACAGGTATTCCAGGTGAAGTCATTCAACTGGAAAAATCCGGTCTTTATGTCTCGACGGGGGATGATGTACTGTGTTTGACGCAGGTGCAACCGGCCGGTAAAAAAGCCATGTCCGCCTATGACTTTGCGCAAGCAAGGCAACTGATAGGCACTCAACTAAATTAATGTCAAAACACGTTAAAGGATTTGGCATGAGCTCAGAAAACACACCGAGTCACAGCCGTTTTGTGGCCTTAAAAATTTGCTTGAATGTGATTGAAGATGGCCGCTCTCTCAGCCAAGTACTGACGGAAGGGCTTGCGCAATTTTCCGACCGTCGCGAACGCAGCTTCACTCAAAATTTAGTGCTAGGCACCCTTCGCTGGCAGCTGCGCTTAGAAGCCATTCGTAGCCAATTACTCAAAAAGAAATTGAAAGCTAAGGATGAAGACATCAATCAACTCATTCTGATAGGCCTCTATCAAATTCTTTATATGGAAACCCCTGAACACGCAGCAGTTGGGGCAACAGTCGAAGTGGTTTCGCGTTTAAAGAAACCTTGGGCAAAAGGACTCGTAAATGGCGTTTTACGCAACTTTTTACGCGAAAAAGCGACAATCTGTGAAGAAGTAGATGTAAAACCTTCACAAAAATTTTCTCACCCACAATGGTTTTTTAAAGCGATGCGCAAAGCCTACCCGGAAAACTGGGAAGCGATTTTAGGCGCCAACAACCAAATTGCGCCACTGACTTTGCGCAACAATGCCATTTACCAAACACCTGAAACGCTTTTGGAGGCGATTCAGTCTTCCGGTATCGAAGCTCAACGACATCCTGACTGTCAGCAAGGCATCTCACTGCTGCAAAGTACCGACATTACGCAATTGCCGAGTTTTGAAGAAGGCGGTTTTAGCGTGCAAGATGCAGCTGCTCAACAAGCCGCACAAATTCTGCAACCTCAAGCCGGAGAACGTATTCTCGATGCCTGCGCGGCTCCAGGTGGAAAAACGACACATTTAATTGAGTTCTCCAAAGCACAAGCGAATATTTTCGCATTGGAAAAGGATCCTGAACGAATTGAGCGTCTGGCAGAAAATCTTTATCGTTTAGAGCTTGAATGCGATTATCAAGTGGGCGATGCCGCCAAACCGCAAGAATGGTGGGATGGCAATCGCTTTGATAAAATCTTGCTCGATGCACCTTGCTCTGCAACCGGCATCATTCGTCGGCACCCAGACATCAAATGGCACAGAACGGAAGAAGATATTATCGAGTTAGTGCAGATTCAAAAACAGATTTTGCATGCACTTTGGGCAACGCTTAAGCCCGGAGGGCAGCTGCTGTATGCGACTTGCTCAGTACTTCCGCAAGAAAATGGATTACAAATTGCAGAGTTTCTGGAGAGCCGACCAGATGCCATACAAATTGATTTCCCAGCCAACTGGGCAACCTTTTCAAATTTACCCGGCCGGCAGATACTGCCCGGCACTCATGGCATGGATGGTTTTTATTATTGCTTGCTTAAAAAAGCCTCAACGTCGTAAATTAAACGTTTCATGAGTCACTATTAAGAGCTTTTTATGCACTCGACTGAAATTCCAGAACACGCTTCAGGCAATCGCCAAGCAAAAACTTGGAAACGCCTCGCAGCCTTGGGCATAATTCTTGGTCTTATCGCTGTATTTGGCTATGAAACAACTGTTGAAGAAACTTCAGCCAATGACGACGCACAATATTTGAGCAGTACCGATGAAGACCCCCTTGAATTTGAACTCAAAATTGATCAAAACTTTCCAATGGAGAACCTCATCTCTCCACCTTTCACCTACGAACCTGAGCAAGTTCTCGACAAGGAACCTCTTCTGGGGATTAAGCACTTGATTGACTCCCCTTTAACCCCTATAACTCAAAAAATCAACCTGCCAACTAACGGATTGACTGCAAACCCCGAAGAACAAAACTTGTTTAACTTAACACTGGAGTCAATGGAACAAACCTCTAGACAAAAAGTTAGACCGACTCAAAATAAAATAGTGATTCTTAAGGTCGTTGACTATCGAGACAAACAATTTTTAAAAATTGATTCCAATAGCCGAATACAGCTCAACGATAAAATTTTTGACGCAATCAATCATGAAATCAATCTAAACTTCAAAATACAGATGCAGCTCACAGAAGCCAACCGATTACTGGGTATTCCTTATCAACGTACAAGAAAATCTATTGATTACCACGTTAAATTACTTTCTGAAGGCCTTGATCAAACTTTCCATCTATATAATTCCAGAAATGGACATACGCAAAGCTTTCGAGACATTGATGACGCATTAGAAACCCTATCCACAATTAAAGCTTTTGAAATTGCAGAACTAAGCGAGCTTCATCCGCGACAAATTTATACCTTGCGCATCCGAATCTCTCTGGATATATGGAAATTACCCACGCCATTATTATTGGAAGCTCTGTTTACCGACAATTGGCAACTCAACAGTGGCTGGTTTGAAACAACACTCAAAGCTCCACAAAGTTGGCAATAAAATGAGTGTCGCACTATGAGGACATTTGGACGTTTTTTAAAACAATACGGCTGGACAACATTGCTGTTTATTGCACTGGTCATTGCCTTGATGATAATGAGCCAGATTTTACAGAATGCCTCCGAATTTGCCGATGCCTACTCAGCATTGCTATTTGCCTCTTGGATTGGTATCGCTGTATTACTTGGCCTCTTTATAAAAACCCTGTGGTCTCTCTATAACAAGCTGAAAAAGAAAGTTCCGGGTACAAAAATCACCATTCGTTTAAGCTTACTGGCAACCCTTTTGATGGGCATTCCTGCCATAACGATTTTTGCTTTCTCAATGAATTTCATCCAACAAGGGATTACCCAGTGGTTTGATGTCAAAACCGAAACGGCACTTGGGAATGCTGCTGAACTTGTTCGCTATACATTGGATAACAAAACCCGTGAAAGCTTAAACCTCACAATGACCATTACCCGTGAACAGAGCGATCTTCTGGCAAGTTTCCCGATTACCGGCGTGAGTAATCTTCGCCGCCTACTGAATGCAGAAGAAGTCGCTCTGTATCAAACCAACCAACAGTTAATTGCTTTCAGCAGCCGTGACAATGCCCAGATTCTGCCTAAACCTCCCGGCGACAACTTATTTCAACAGGTTCGACAAAACACCACCTATGCGGCAATTGAGCAGTCCGACGATGGTTTAGAATCTTTCATTCGCATCCTTATTCCGTTCAACGACAACTTTAATAACGATTATGCATTACAAGCGATTTTTCTCATTCCAAAAAACATCACGGAAATGGCTGATTCTGTCGCGACAGCAAATAGTCAGTACCTGGAACTTTCCTATCTGAAAGGACCTCTTACAACCAGTTTCACCTTGATTTTGACCATGGTGGTATTACTGACCATTGTGACCGCCATTCTATTCAGCATTCGCGCCATTGATAATTTCACACAGCCAATTCGCGTACTGACGCGCGGAACCCGAGCGGTTTCCCAAGGAGACTACAATATTCAAATGCCGGTCAGGGAACGTGATGAATTTGGCGAACTGATTCTGTCGTTTAATGACATGATTGAAAAAATATCCAAAGCCCGAAATGATTTACGCATCAGTCATCAACAGACAGAAGTTCAAAAACTTTATCTGCAAGGGGTCATTCAAAATCTTTCCAGTGGGGTAATTACTTTCGATGGCCGACAAAGCGTTCGCAGTATGAATGAAGCCGCTGAACAAATCTTAAACTGTCGCTTTGAAGACATTAAAAATGCGACCCCGGAAGAAATCTCAAGCCAAAGCCCTCAACTTCACGAAGCAATTCAAGAGCTGTTCACCGAAATCAAACCGAAATTTGCCAACAAAGACAAACGAAAACATTGGGAACTTAGATTTGATTACCGTTGCAAACAAGCACACAAAATCCTTATGCTTCACGGCACATCTTTATCTGCAAAAACCCAAAACACAGCTGGATACGTATTGCTAATTGATGACATTACCGAACTGGTTCAAGCACAACTTAACAAAGCTTGGAGCGATGTCGCTCGTCGCCTAGCGCATGAAATCAAAAACCCGTTAACGCCCATTCAACTATCGGCGGAACGCTTAAACTTTAAACTCAGTCGCAAGCTAGATGGCGATGATTTAGACCTGCTTAATCGCATGACCAATACCATTACCGATCAAGTGGCCGCCATGCAAAAACTCGTACAAGCGTTTAGTGATTACGCAAAACCGCCAGAAGTGTATTTAAAACCAACGGAACTAAACGCTCTGCTAACGTCCATTGCTGACATGTATCAAAACTCACAATGGAAACTTGAACTTGAACTTGTTGAGCCTGCACCACAAGTCATGGCAGACCTTTCTCGCTTGAGACAACTATTCCATAACATGATTAAAAACGCACTCGAAGCCTGTGAAAATCAAGACAACACAAAAGTTAAACTGACCACACGACTGCTAGACTCGGAAACCTATCAAATTACCGTTTGTGATAATGGTCGAGGCATGCCTGAAGAGGCACAAAACTGGATTTTCGAACCTTATGCAACGGATAAACCCAAAGGAACTGGGTTAGGCCTTGCTATTGTGCGTAAAATCATTGATGAACATCATGGAACAATTTCCGTGAAGACTTCACCAAATGAAGGTACCTGCTTTATAATCAACCTTCCAATTATCACGCCTGCCAAGGCACCCAATACGCTAACTGAGAGCTAAGACGCGCGAATGAGACTAGGTAAACTATTAATCATTGATGATGAAAAAGACATTCGTGACCTGATGCAGGAAATATTTGCAGAAGAAGGCTATAAGGTTGAAACAGCAGCAAACGGTGAACAAGCACGCACTCAGTGGCGTCAGTTTCTCCCGGACATCATTTTCTTGGATGTCTGGATGCCGGATATTGATGGCATTAGCCTACTTAAAGAAATTCAACAAGAATCCTCACTGCCAAATACCAAAGTAATCATGATGTCCGGTCACGGCACCATTGAAACCGCTATTGAAGCAACCAAACTGGGTGCCTATGATTTTCTAGAAAAACCACTTTCCTTGGCAAAATTGACCGTTACCGCTGAACGCGCAATGGAAACTAGCCGCCTAAACCAAGAAAACCGCCAATTAAAACAGAGTTTTCCAGAGCAGTTTATGCCAGTAGGCAAGAGTAAATCAGTGATTCAGTTGCGTGAAACCATTGAGCGACTGTCAAAATTCACGATGCCAGTTCTGATAGAAGGAGAGTCCGGTGTAGGCAAGCACCATATTGCACAAGCGCTTCATAAAACTTCTTCACGGAAAAACTCTGCCTACGTCGAAATGTCAGCAAATGATTTCAATCGTCTGTTCGATGAAACTGACGCCCAAAACAGTCTACAACGTCTAAAAGAAGCTGATTTTGGAACTTTAGTAATTTCTCAAATTGAGCAATTATCACCGGCCGGTCAAACGATATTATTTGAATTAATCCAAAACCAAAAAACGCATATCAACGCTGAAACGATTCATTTAGATATTCGACTATTAGCTCTCAGCAAAGGACTTCTAGAAAAATCCGTTGCTGAGGGAGATTTTCATAATGCGCTCTACGAACGTTTAAAAGTTATCCCAATTCAAGTACCTGCTCTTCGACAGCACACGGAGGATATTCCTGAACTGATTGAGTTTTTTATTAATCATTTCGTCACTCATGAAAGCTTAGAATATCGTCACTTTAGTGTTCCTGCGCAAAATGTACTTCGTCAATATAATTGGCCGGGAAATCTAAAAGAGCTTAAAAACCTTGTCCAACGCCTATTAATCTTAGGCGAGGGAGAGGTTAGTGATGACGAAGTCAAAAACTATCTGCATGAATCACCCAGCACAGACCGTAGCGCTTGGGAAATCGATACTAGCATCAGTTTAAAAGAAGCCAAAGACCGGCTTGAAGCGACTTATCTCAGTCAATTGCTTCGTGAAACCGGTGGCAACGTTTCAGAAACCGCGAAACGTTCCGGCGTTGAACGAACCAACTTATACCGGAAACTCAAAACATTGGGTATTGATCCCAAAAACCCTTTTTGAAAGTTTGCAGTCGATAAAGTCAACCCTAAGTTAGTTCAAATTAAGAGCCCCAAATTAAAAGCAAATTAAGATACGATTTAACAATCAGTAAGCTGTTGCATTGCTTTTTTATGAGACCAAAGATTAGCCTATGAACATTGTCATTTTAGGAGCTGGCCAAGTCGGCAGTTCGGTTGCAGAACAACTCGCGAATGAAAACCATGATATTACCGTGGTTGACCTTGATCGATTGCATTTACAACGCCTTCAAGACCGTCTTGATATACGCACTGTTCAAGGACATGCGTCTCATCCGGATGTTTTAATGCAAGCAGGTTTGGAAGAAGCAGACATGCTCATTGCCGCAACACAAAACGATGAAACCAATATCGTTGCATGTCAATTAGCGCACATGATGTACAAAACCCAAACCAAAATTGCCCGTGTTCGTGGCCGATCTTACTTAGAACATCCTCAATTATTTGACCGGTCTGAAAATAGCAATGCTTTGGCCATCGACTTTTTAATTAGCCCTGAAAGCATTGTAACTGACTACATTCTTCAGCTCATTGAATACCCAGGGTCTCTACAAGTTATTGACTTTCATGATGGAAAATTACGCTTAGTAGCGATGAAAGTCTATCCAGATGGACAAATGAACCATCAACCTATTCGAGATTTGAAGCAATTACTTCCCGCTTCAGTCAAACTGCGACTTGTCGCGATCTATCGTCAACAACAAGTCATTATGCCCAAGGGGGATGTCGTCATTGAAGCCGGTGATGAAATCTTCTTTCTGTCAGAGACCAAACACATACCCACCATTCTTCAAGAATTCCGTAAACGTCGAGTCAAACCTTCTCGAAACATTATGATTGGTGGTGGAGGCAATATCGGCTTCCACCTCGCTCAAGCGCTAGAACAAGACCACCAAGTCAAAATGATTGATCACACAATGCAACAAGCCCGAGAAAATGCAGAAAAACTTGACCAAACCATTATTATTCATGGTGACATCGCCGACAAAGATTTACTCATAGAAGAAAATATTGACGAGATTGACCTGTTTATTGCCGTCACCAATTCTGACGAGGCCAACATTATTTCTGGGATGCTCGCTAAAAAGCTCGGGGTTCGTCGAGTCATTGCCCTTGTCAACAATCAATCCTATGTAGAAATGATTCAGTTAAACGGCATTGATATTGCGATTTCTGCCGACTCGATTACGACCAACAACTTGTTACACTACACGCGCCAAGGCGACACAATCAAAGCGGTCACTTTGAGAAGAGGGGCAGCAGAAGCAGTTGAAGTCGTTGCGCACGGCAGTGAAAATACCTCAAAAATCATTGGCAGAACAATTGCTGAAATACCTTGGCCCGACAACATTACCGTTGGAGCTATTATTCGAGAAGAAAAAGTCATTATCGCGCACCGTGATGTTGAGATTATGGCCGAAGATCACATGATCATCTTTATTACCGATTCCAGCAGTAATGATGCCTTAAATGAACTGGTCAATCCCAAAGACAGTTCTTGGCTGAGTTAATCGATCTACTCAAAATAACGGCTAGTTAAAGCGAAGACAGTAAATGCACTCAAAAATCATTTCTAAAGTCATTGGTTTATTACTCATGATTTTCAGCCTCAGTCTTGTTCCCCCTGTCATGATTTCACTAATTTATCAAGATGGTGGTCTGACGGCATTTCTCAGCGTTATGCTTGGTATTTTATTACTCGGTTCACTGATGTGGTGGCCTGTTCGTAATTACAAACAAGAACTCAAAGTTAGAGACGGGTTCTTAGTCGTTGTACTCTTCTGGACTGTACTAGGCTTTGCAGGAGCCTTACCTCTGTATATTGAAACCGAAGTCCCCTTGAGTCTGACCGATGCAATATTTGAGAGTTTTTCAGGCCTTACAACGACCGGTGCAACTGTTCTCAGTGGGCTTGATTCCATGCCCCACGCAATTCTTTGGTATCGCCAACAACTCCAATGGATGGGTGGCTTAGGAATTATCGTTTTAGCGGTCGCAGTTTTACCAATTCTAGGGATCGGGGGCATGCAGCTTTATCGTGCTGAAATGCCCGGCCCTGTCAAAGATTCTAAAATCGCCCCACGAATTTCAGAAACCGCCAAAGCGCTTTGGTACATTTATTTAGGCTTAACCATCACCTGTGCAGTCGCATACTGGATGGCGGGGATGAACTGGTTCGATGCGTTTTCCCATAGCTTTTCCACTGTTGCTATTGGCGGCTTCTCAACTCATGACGCAAGTATTGGTCATTTTGACAGCATAGCAATCGAAGCCATCGCCGTTTTCTTTATGTTCCTTGCCGGCATCAACTTTGCACTTCATTTCACAGCATTTCGAAACCTGAGCGGTAAACACTATTACCGAGATCCTGAATTCAAAGTCTATGCTGCTTTACTAATTTTAGCGACCACGGTGGTGGTGAGTTACTTATACTTGCAAAACGTCTACTCGACTTGGGAAGAAGCTTTTCGCTACGGAGTTTTCCAGACCGTCTCCATTGCCACCACTACAGGCTTTGCCAATGCTGATTTTGCTGCTTGGCCAAGTTTCTTGCCGGTACTACTTATCTTCATGAGTTTTATTGGCGGAAGCGCCGGCTCAACCGCAGGTGGAATGAAAGTAATTCGTTTTGTTTTGCTCTTTAAACAAGGCCTTCGCGAGCTCAAAAGCCTACTTCATCCCAATGCGATTTTGCCGGTCAAGCTGGCTAACAAAACCATTCCTGAAAAAGTCATGACCGCTGTTTGGGGCTTTTTAGCCGTATATGTTTTCAGTTTTGCAGTGATCATGCTCGCAGTCATGGCACTGGGTGTTGACCAAGTGACCGCCTTCTCAGCTGTTGCTGCCATGATGAACAATCTGGGTCCTGGGCTTGGCGAAGTCGCAGCAAATTTCTCAACAATGAGTGATCCGGTAAAATGGATTCTGACCTTTGCAATGTTGCTTGGACGTCTAGAAATCTTTACGCTGTTAGTCCTATTTACTGCTGCCTTCTGGCGCTCTTAGACAAGGCCTTCATTCGATGACAAAAAACAAAACTCTACCGGCCGGTGAAAAATGGGATTTGAAATATTCTGACAGTGATTTGAACACTCCAACGACTCCATGCTATGCATTGAAGGAGCACAGCCACCTTTTACCGTTTTATGGCAAAGCGCTTGATTTGGCTTGTGGCTTGGGTGGAAATGCACGATTTTTAGCACAATGCGGTCTAAAGGTTGATGCTTGGGATATTTCAGATAACGCTCTCACCATACTAAACAACTGGGCGAGTTTAAATCACTTGCCGATTCAGCCACTCCTAACCGATCTTGAACAGATGCTTCTGCCTTATCAGCAATACGATGTCATTGTCGTCAGCCGCTATCTTGACCGAAAACTCTTCAAACAAATTGAACAAGCCTTAAAGCCGAATGGTTTATTGTTCTATCAGAGTTTTTTAGAACCCATGCAGGAAAATGCACCTAAAAATCCAGATTTTTACCTTAAAAGCGGCGAACTCACACAATCTTTCAAAAACCTGCAATGCTTGATCAATGGCGAAGGCTGGTTGAATGATTCAATTCAACAGGACGCACCGAAATATCGCTACAGTTGGTTTATTGGTCGGAAAATGGAAACTTAATCTATTTCAGACACCGACAAAAAAGATACCGGCCGGTAAGTTTTCCTTTTTAGTATTTCACCCTGTAAACTACGCAAATACTATTTGATAACCATTAAAGAAATCTTATGTCGCTGTCGCTACAAACCATTCGTAACAATGCCTATCAATTTAGCCTCGATTATGCAGAGGCGGTCAAAGAAAACGCCGAGTCTCAAAGCTTCTTAAACGACTTTTTTGCCATCTTTGGCGTCTCTCGTCGACGTGTAGCAAGTTTTGAGTTGCCTGTAAAAATTGATGAAAATAGCGGAACCAAACGCATTGATCTGTTTTGGCCGGGGGTGCTACTGGTGGAAATGAAATCCACCGGACAAAACTTGGAGAATGCCTATCATCAAGGTTTGAACTATTTCAAAGGCCTCAAAGACGATGAACTACCGCGTTATGTTTTAACCTGCGATTTAAACACCTTTCGCCTGTACGATCTCGACGACCAACAAGATTACACCATCGAGTTAAATGCGCTGTCCGACAACTTACATCTATTCGATTTTATGGTTGGGCAAAAGGTGCAAGAGATCACCGAGGTTGAACTCAACTTGCAAGCGGCCAAACTCCTTGGAGAATTGCACGACGCGCTCGAAGAAAGCGGTTTTACCGGTCACGATTTGCAAGTGTTTATGGTGCGCGTGCTATTTTGTCTGTTTGCCGAAGATACCGGCGTGTTTAATCGCCACCAATTCACCAAATATTTACTGCAGTTTACCGACGAAAGCGGCAATGACACCGAAATTCATTTGCAACGTCTCTTTCAGGTATTGGATCAGCCAAGTGATCAGCGTAATAAAAACCTAATGCCCGAGTTGCAGGCCTTTCCTTATGTCAACGGCCATCTGTTTCGTGAACGCTTGGACATGCCGTTTTTTACCCAAGCGATGCGCCAGCAATTAATTGAGTGCTGCCTATTTAACTGGCGCGACATTAGCCCTGCGATTTTTGGCAGCTTATTTCAATCGATTATGGACAAGGACGCACGGCGAAATTTAGGCGCGCACTACACCAGCGAAGAGAATATTCTCAAAACCATTGAACCACTATTTTTAAATGCGCTTAAAACCGAATTTAACGCGGCTTTAAAAGTCAAAAGCGACAAGACGCGTAACAGCAAATTACAGGATTTGACTCATAAAATTCGTCATTTAACTTTTATGGATCCCGCCTGCGGTTGCGGTAATTTCTTGATTATTACCTACCGTGAATTGCGCCGATTGGAGCTGGAAATTTTACAGGCGCAACACGCTGATGCTGAACAGTTGCAAGTGGGGCTAGAAATTGAGCCGGCAATACCGCTGAATAACTTCTACGGCATTGAAATCGACGAATGGCCAGCGCGCATTGCCGAGGTCACCATGTGGTTGACCCAACATCAAATGAATGTCGAATTTGCCAAACGCTTTGGGCACGAACCGGATTTATTACCGCTCAAAGAACACGCGCAAATACACCACGAAAACGCCTTAGAGCTCGATTGGAATGAGGTTTTACCGGCCGGTGAATTAAATTACTTAATCGGCAATCCGCCGTTTGTAGGTCATCAATGGCGAACTAAAGAACAGCAAACTGCAATGAACGCGGTGTTTCCTAAAAGCGGAAAATTTGGCAAACTCGATTTTGTTGCCAGTTGGTTTTTTAAAGCCGCGCAATTTATTCAAAATAGCGATACACACTGTGCCTTAGTTTCCACCAACTCGATTACTATGGGCGAACAGGTTGCGACCCTGTGGCAGCCGATTTTAGAGATGGGTATCGAGATTGATTTTGCGCACCGAACCTTTCAATGGAATAACGAAGCCAGCGGCAAAGCGGCAAAGCGGCGGTGCATTGTGTGATTATTGGCTTTTCTAAACATCCTGTCACCCTGAGCGAAGCCGAAGGGGCTTCTAACAATTCTAGCAAAACCCTTTATGACTACCCAAATATTAAAGGCGCACCGATTGAAATCAAGGTCAGCAATATCAATCCCTATCTAATTGATGCACCAAATATTGTTTTGCCTTCTCGAAGTAAACCGCCAAAGGGAATGCCAGCAATGACCAAAGGAAGCCAGCCTACCGATGGAGGCCATTTAATTCTTTCTCCAACAGAGAGAACTAAACTTTTAGCTAAATATCCACTGCTTGCCCCTTACATCAAACCGTTTATTGGTGGCCGTGAATTGATTAATAATTTAGAGCGTTACTGTTTATGGTTTGCAGATGCAGGCGTAAAACAACTGGCAGAAATTGCAAAAATTCCTGAAATCAAACAACGCATTGAAGGTGTCAAAGCGGCACGATTAAAAAGCCCAACCAAAAGTGTCAATGAATACGCAGAACAGCCTTATATTTTTACTCAAAATCGTCAGCCTAAAAGTACCTTTGTTGCCGTTCCAGAAGTCTCATCCGAGCGAAGAAAATACATACCAATGGCGTTTTTAGATGGCTCAAAAATCGTACCAAGCAATCTTATTTATATGATTCCAAGCGTAGGTTTATATGAATTTGGCATTTTAAATAGTGAATCACATCAAAATTGGATTCGAGTCATAGCAGGTCGAATGAAAAGTGACATAAGGTATTCTCCTAACGTTTATCAATTATTTCCTTGGCCAAAAGTAGACAAAAAACAAAAAGAACAAATTGAAAAACTGGCGCAAAAAATCCTTGATGCCCGAGAAACGGAATTCGTCAAAGACCCTGAAACCAGTCTAGCCGATCTCTACGATCCAGACCTTATGCCATCTAAGCTACGCAAAGCCCACCAAGCCTTGGATAAAGCCGTCGACAAACTTTATCACCCGGCCGGTAAAGTCTTCAAAACCGCACTCGAACGCGTCAACCACCTGTTTGAGTTGTATAGTAAACTAACAAATTAGATTAAGGAGATTGACTAGATGCCAACAATTAGTATGTTTTATGGAATCGTGATCATGATGTTTTATAAAGACAATAAACAGCATAATCTGCCGCATATTCATGTACGTTATCAGGATTCAAAAGCGGTTATCTCAATCCCAGATGGTGAATTAATCGAAGGTGATTTACCCCGTAAACAATTACGCTTGACTCAAGCTTGGATTGAAATACACGCTGATGAATTAATGGCAGATTGGGATTTAGCGATTATGGGTGAGCCAATCTATAAAATTGATCCTTTAAAATAAATTCATTTTCTGGGAGAAGATAATGTTGTTAGATGTGATTGAATTTGAGTTTTTAGAAGATTACAAGCTGAAATTAACCTTTGAAAACAACGAACAGAAAATATTTGACTGTGCAACGATTTTTCATGAAAAGCCATTTGAACCCTTAAAAGATCAGCATTACTTTAAGCAAGTCAAAATTGAGTACGGCACATTATGCTGGCCAAATGAAATTGATATTGCACCAGAAACGCTCTATTTAGAGAGCGTAGCAGCTTAGTGAAACTTGAAGAACTCAACAACCTAAGTTTTGAATGTACAAAAATTCAAGATAGTGGAATCAGAAACCCACAGCCAATGAAAGCTAAAATCATACAAAGAATGTCTGAAATCGAAACGTAGTATCAGGTGAAGATTTTATACGCCTGTGAATCGGGTTCACGCGCTTGGGGATTTGAATCGGCAGATAGCGATTATGATGTGCGTTTTATCTATGTTCATAACCGCGATTGGTATTTGCAAATTGATGCCGAGCGGCAAAGAGATGTGATTGAACTGCCGATTGATAATCTTTTAGACATTAACGGTTGGGATTTAAAGAAGGCATTAAACCTATTCGCCAAGTCGAATCCCGTTTTGCTGGAGTGGTTAAATTCACCCATTGTCTATCAGCAAAATGACACTTTTATTCACGAGATGCGAGAGTTGATTCCAATTTATTTCTCTCCGCAAAAAACGTTCTACCACTACCTGCACATGGCCAAAGGCAACTATCGCGAATATCTCACTGGTGAAAAGGTACGTTGGAAAAAATACCTCTATGTCTTACGTCCATTACTGGCAATTAAGTGGATTTTAAAATTCAAAACACCAATTCCAATGCAGTTTTCTGATCTGGTAAATTCCTGCTTACAGGAAAAAAATGTTAGGGAAGCCGTTGAGCATTTACTCTTTCTAAAACAATCTTCTTCAGAAGGTACGCACGGTAAACCGATTCCTATCCTGAATCAATGGATTGAGCAAACACTAATGGAATGTGAATCCATCCAGCCGGAAAAACCGATTCCCAATGACTTAGCTCCGCTAAATGCGTTAATGATTAAAGTACTGCAAACCAATTTAGATGCTTGCCAATGAATCACAAACCGGTTTTCAACCGGCCGGTTGAAAACAATTGACCCTAACGATAAATATCAGGTGCACCTTCCGGCTGACCTTTAAATCGTTTATAGGTCCAAAGGTATTGCTCTGGTGCCAACGCAACGCACTGCTCTACCGCTTGATTCAAAGACAGTGCAGCTTGAAGCTGATCCACATTCTCTAACCCTTCTCGATCTGCTGGCATAAAGTGCAACTCAAATGAGCCTTTTGAATCACGCAAAGCGACCGCCAAAACACAGGCTGCTTTGGTTTTTTGCAATAACCGACTAATTAATGTCATGGTGCGAACAGGATGCCCCATAAAAGGAGCATGAACACCATTTTCTCCTGCATCTTGGTCTGGCAAAATTGCCGTCAACTGATTCGACTTTAATGCCTTCATTACTTGCTTTACTCCACACAAATCTGTTGGAGCCAAAGCCGCACCAAAACGCATTCTCGACTGGCGCATGGGTTGCTCAATCGGCGCTAATTTCGGCGGCTGATACATAAAAGTGGATGGATAGTGCATCGACAAATAACAGCCCATCAACTCCCAATTGCCAATGTGAGGAGCCAAAACAATCACGCCTTGCCCTTGATCAAAGGCTGCCTGCAAGTATTCTTTGCCATGAACATGGCGAATAATTGAGTTAATCTTTTTCTCAGGCCAAAACCACATTGCCCCTAATTCAAATATCGACTGGGCATTATGTTTGAGAACCTTGTTCACCATTGATTTTCGCTGATTCTCATTCAGCTTGGGATAAGCTGCAGAGATATTTGCACTCGCAATAAAGCGTTGTTTGTTGTTGGTCATTGACATTAACCGGCCGGTTAATTTTCCAAAAAATTGTGACACCGATAACGGAAGCCAAGACAAAACCTTTAATAAGCCAATGGTGACTTTTGCAGCGAAATCTCTGGCTTTTCTCGATTTATTTGCCATTTCCTAACCCAGTAAGTTCATCAAGATTTGCCAAGCCATCATGATTGTCATCAGCAATTAACGGTTGCATCGCTGTCCACAAATTGGCATAGAGGTGCTTATTTTTTTGCTCCTGTGCCAATAATAACTGCTTCATCTCTTGGCGTTGTTGTGGCTTCGCGTAACAGGCAGGGCAATTATCAGGAATAACCGGCAAGCCAGCCGCAGTCGCAAAATCGCGCGTTTGATTTTCACGAACACGAACCAGCGGACGAATAATGCGAATATCGCCATCATCATTCAGATAATGCGCCTTCATGGTTCTTAGCTGACCGGCATTAAACGCCGACATAATAAAACTTTCCGCCAAATCATCTAAGTGCTGAGCCAAAGCTAAGACGTTATAACCCTCTCGTCGACAAGTCGTATAGAGCTTGCCGCGCTTTTGTCGGGAACAAAAGCTACAAAAGGAGTCCCCTTTCATATGCTTATCAGCCAAAGCAACCAAATCTTCTGACTCATAGAAGTACGGCACACCAATTTTTTGCTCCACCCACTCTTTCAAAGGCGAAGGATCAAACCCTGGAATTTCTGGGTCAATAGTGCAAGCAGCCAATTCAAATTTCACCGGTGCATGGCGTTGCAGGTGCTTTAAAATCACTAACAACGCCAAAGAGTCTTTTCCTCCTGACAATCCCAACATCACTCGATCACCATCACGCAACATTTTGAATTGCGCCATGGCTCGACCCACTGGCTTCATAATGGCTTTCGGTGGTTTAATCCAATCTTTTGTACGTTCTTTTTTGGTCAACTTCATCGGCTTTTCGACAACTGCTTTGGGATCCGTCATCACTGGCACTCTCATGGCTGTAATTTTTAAATGCGTATTTTAACGGTTTTAATGGGCTAACGCTTCAAGAACCACAAAATTCCCTATTACGAGTCAATTTGCCTACCAATAAATTTTATTTCGCATAAAAAACTTTAGGGTTTAATTTAAATTAAGGTTGTTACAATCGAAACTAACAGTTGTTAGCAAGCAACCATAAAACATAAAACCAACTCAAAAACGAAAAAATAAAACAACTCGAGGAGAACACAATGAATAAGCGATTGATAGCGAGCACAATTTTAACCGGAAGTCTTGCCCTCCAAGGACTCGGTAATGCTCAAGCTTCAGAGCTAGATCCTTATTTGGCTGGATTTGCCGCCTATGCAAAAGAAAGCTCTTCATTAAGCGGTTCAGTAGAACAATACATCAAAGATGTTCAAAAAACCCAAAAGCAAGCTGGCTACATCGGCAAAACCTTAGATTTACCACAACCGACTAAAGTTATGGACGGTGTTTACACCGTGGTCGGTAGTTTAATTTGGCACACGCCTGAAAACTACGGTCTGAACAACAACCTTTCTTGGGTAGAATTTGAAGATGGCGTATTCGTTTTCAATGCCGGCCCGAACCCTGCTGTTGCTGCAAGTTTCCATAAAATAATTCAGAAACATACCAACAAGCCAGTCAAATGGGTAGCCGTAGAAAACTCTCAAGGTCATGCCTACTTGGGAGCAAGTTACTGGGTGGACAAAGGGGTTAAAAACCTTTACTCGAATGAGCAGGCAAACAGTGATTTCGATAATGGCTATGAAATGATTAAAGCGAGTTGGGCACGCCGAGTGGGTGAAAATATTACACTCTCTGCCCGTAATGTCAGTGACAAATTCACAACCTTTGAGGATAAATTAGTCATTGATGTCGGTGGCGGTGAAACCATTGAATTTCTAAACTTTGGACCAGGCCACACTCCAGGGTCAACCTTAGCTTATATCCCAAGTCGAAATTTGTTATTCACCGGTGATGTTGCCTATAATACACGCTCCCTTGCCTTCTTCTCCTACACGAACACAGGTTACTGGATTGATACTTTCAAAGCCATGAAAGCCGCAATGCCTGAAGATGTCACAGTGATTCCTGGTCATGGTGCGCCAACCGATATGGCGACCATTACCAAAGATACGCTTGGTTACTTGGAGTTCCTGCACGCGGAAGTGAATAAGAAAATTGCAGAAGGCGGAACCGAGGAAGATATGGGTTCAATTGACCAATCTGCTTACAAAGACCGCCCTGTATTCGAACAAACCGCTGAACAAAATGCCGTCCATGTTTATAAAGAATTAACAGGGGGAGATATGGGACTAAGTTTTGAATAAAACTTAGAACACAACATCGACAACGTTACCGGCCGGTATCATTTACCGGCCGGTAGCCTATTAAAGAGAAAATAGATGGATACTTATCATCGAATTTTAGAAGCTGCTGCCGAGCTTTTTGCACAACATGGCTATGAAGCCGTTACCATGCGAGACATTGCCAAAGCAAGCAACATTAAAGCCCCCTCTTTATACAACCACTTTCAAGACAAACAACACCTCTACCAAACCTGCTTACAATGGGTTTTTCGCCAACACAATGATCAACTCACCTCAGTTTTTAATAGTGATACTTCAACCGAATCGCAACTAAAGTCAGTCATTCAACTTAGCCTTGCCAAAATGACCGAAGATGAAAACTTTCGCCTATTGATTCAACGTGAATTACTCCAAAATGATAAAACTCGCCTACAGTTTTTAGCGCATGAAGTCATGTATGAAACCTGTCAACAAATGGAAGGCATTCTAAAGAACCTAGCTCCAAATGCGGATCATCATTTTTTGATTACTACCCTAATGGGTTTAGTGATGTTTCATGTCCAAATTGGACCTATGCGAGAATTCCTACCGAGTAGCGATTCCAAGCATCATCAACTTGAGTACCTCAGCGAAGGCATTTTCAAACTATTTATTCAAAACTTCCATTAAATGCAATCTTCACTTACCTAATCCCTCAAACACCCTCTCAGACAAACCTTGGCCTTATGACAAAGTCATTGCAGGTTTTTCCTTAAGTTGAAACTGCATAACCTTGTCTTGCAACCCACCCATTTGATCAATAATTTCAGCCGATGTCGCTGTCACTTGTTCAACCAACTCTGCATTGGCTTGCGTTGTCTGTTCAATTTCCAACAATGACTGATTCACCTCAGAAATCGACTCGTTTTGATGCTCAATCGAATTCTGCATTTTTAATGCTTGGTTGGCAATCTGTTCAATATTCTGTGCGTTCTTGCCAAAAATCTGCTGAGTTTTTGAGGTTAAATCCATACCAACTGACACTTTTTCCAAGGTATCTGCCGTAACCTGTCGAATTTGTTTCGATGCCTCGCTTGATCGATTCGCAAGGCTTCGGACCTCTTGCGCAACCACAGCAAAACCACGCCCCATTTCACCTGCACGCGCAGCTTCCACCGAAGCATTTAAAGCCAATAAATTTGTTTGAAAGGCGATACTGTCAATCACCTCCGTCATGGAAGAAATTTGTTGACTGGCCGCTTCAATTTGCTGCATGGCATTGACCATTTCATCAATGGTGGCTAAACCAGAATTCGAGGATTCTTTTACCGAATAAGAAGCTTTTGCCATTTCATTCGACTGCTGATAACTGCCTTCCAAAAAGGTCATCATAGTGCCCATTCGCGCTGAAGTTTTTTGTATAAATCCAGCTTGTTTTAGAACACGCTGATTCAATTCTTCATTTCCTTGACTGATTTCGGCCACTCCTGTTTCCGCCTTTAATGTTGAGGCTTTTACTTCTTCTAACATCAGACTGATTTTCGTTGCCATATTACCCATGTGGTCTTTTAGCTCATACAAACGTCCTTGGAACTCACCTTCCATTTCATACGAGAAATCCCCCTGACTATAGGCTTGCAATGCGGTTACTTTTTGCAAAATGGCAGACTCTAAATTATCCAACGCATCATTAAAGTGAAGCTTGAGGTTTGCTAAATCTCCCGGCATCTCATTCTCAATTCGGCAAGAAAAGTCACCTTGCTCCATGGTCTTGGAAATAACTTGTACTTCCTCTATTGCCTGTCGCTGTTGTTTCAAAGCTCGCTGTAAACTTCTCAAAACCACTTGATATTGTCCTGGATACGCATCAACGGCAATTTGATACTTTAAATTGCCTTGTGCCAAAGCATGACTGACTTCTTCGATTTCATTCAATGTCTGTTGAATATAAGACAAGCTTTGATTGAAGTGGTCTGCCATTTTTTTGAGGTCACCACGATAATCATTCGATAACGTCAAATTCAAATCACCTTGCGCCATCGCCTCACTGGTTGAAATCACTTCCTTCATAGAACTGGAAAAAGTTTGCAAAAGCTCACCGATTACATTTTCCATATCCGTTAATTCATTACGCCCTTTGGCCGGTGACCAGCTATCAAACACCATTGTTTGCTGCATATTACGCACTTTATCTTTCATTTTAGACAAGGGTTGCGTAATCGAATTTAAGAAAATAAAGTTAATGATCAGCATCAACAGCAAACCAACCACAGCAATCCATAACATCCATTCGATTCGATCGCCAGCCAACACTTCCACCTCATCCAAGGCATGAACACTCTTTTGCTGGTAATCACCGCTAACTTTGTCAAAAAGGCTCTGCCCTTGATTGATAAGCGTATAAATCGTCTGATTATTTTCTTGTGCAGTGTGCATCGCATCACGAATGTCATGCATGCTTTCTACCAAGCTGTCACGAGAGTTTACAAACCCTTCAAGACTCTCTTGCAATAAAAAAGCACTGGCCAACGATTCAGAAAATTGTTCAATGATCTTATCTGCCGAATCTCCTAAGCCTTTCTGGTGAAAATTTTGCAAAACATCTGGGTTATTTGAAACCAAATACAAAGGCGCTAATCGTTTTGATTCCTCAAGCTTGTTTAAAAGCGTTTCGGACAACGAAAGGAGCTCGGATGAGTCTTGTACATAGTCACTTAGGCTCAACGACTGGAGCTGTTTCTCCATATTGCGAAGACTGGTTTCAATACCGAATTCATAGGTATTTTCAATATCTTTTCTCAAAAAAAGATAACTAGCCACCACCTTTCGTAAATCCAACAGAATAGGATCCACCTGCAAAACGTCATTCAACAAAGATTTTGTGGGATTAAGCAGCACTTCGGCTTGCGCTTCAAGTTGTACTGGATTTAACTCTGAAGCCTCATTTTGAGAATCTACTGAGTTCTTTACCGGCCGGTAATAACCATTATTATCCAAAGCCAGCTCAACCCCTTTTGATTCAAATAAATTGACCAACTCTTCTCGAAAAGATTCGCTACGAGAGTAAAACGCCTGCTGTGCTGCATCAGTTCGATTGAGTAATGCATTCATCATCTGATCAATCATTTGGCGATAAGAATGGGTAAGTTGGTTAACAGGTACAACATCCGTTGCTTGCAATTCAATAAGCGATTGAGAAGCCGATTGAGCCTTAAAAAGTCCACTCAAACCACTGTAAACAATGACTAATGTAATCAAAACACCCAATGACAGGTTCAGCCACAGTCGTTGCGCAATACTTAGATTTTTCATTGGTCACCTCCCACTTTCAAAAACAGTGGGAGCATAAATTACTTTTATAACCCCGAAATGACACTTTTATTAAATCATTCTTTTGTATTATTGAAAACAATAAAAAACATACTAAATATCTATAGAGCTAAAGTAAAAACAACCTCAAAAATTTCTCAATAATCTGCCGTCTGCAATCAATAAAATTGGAATTGTTAAACAGCGCTTAACAAAATTTTATGACAAACAATGAGTTTAGGAGAAAACAATGAAAATCTTGAATTGGTTAAAACTAAGCTTAGCCACTATTGCACTGACGCCAAGCATAGCGACTGCTACAGATAAATCCAAAGATCCATACATCGCAGCCTTTGAAAACTACGCAAAAGAAAACCCTGAATTGGCTGGTGCCATGAAAGCCTATGTCATGGATATTGAAAAAGCGGTGAAGCAAGATCCAGATTTAAAGTTTGATCCGCCTCATAATGAAGGGCATTAGTGTGGAATTTCACAATTAAAGCGAGTCAGTCGACTCAATAAGGAAATTATGGGGCTACTGAATACCCTAAATTAATTCAAGTGCCCTGAGTCAAACCTCCGCTATAGAGCGTTTAAAACCGTGTTTTATTGCTAGTTGATTTTGACAGATACGCAATTGCGGCCATTCTCTTTGGATTTGTATAGTGCTTGATCCGCAATTTGAATCATGTCCTCAATCTCAAACGCATCATTATCCAAGGTCACTCCAAAGCTACAGGTGACCTTCAAGCCCTCTGAGAATTCATGCGCGGCAATCACTTGGCGAAGATTTTCTGCAATGCGCTCAGCACTCTGGATATCATGAATCTTAACCACCAAAATGAATTCTTCGCCTCCCCAGCGGATCAATAGATCTTCATCTCGTATGGTACGTTTTACCAAGACGACGATTTCTTTAAGAATATCATCCCCCAGATTGTGGCCATAGCTATCATTAAAGGATTTGAAATAATCAATATCAAACAAAATCAAACCGAGCGACTTGTTCGCTTGTTTTGTTATATCGCGAAGTACAGGAAGCACATGATTCAAATAACTTCGGTTTCGAGCCCCCGTCAGATAGTCAGTCGTCGCTCGGTTTTCCAGCTCAAAGTGTTCAAGCATCGTGTCGGTGATATCATTGAAACCAATGATAAATCGTCCCTCAGAAAACCTTGAAAGACTAAAGTTGAAAATACAATCTTCCCCTTTATGATTTGCCATTTGCACCATTCGTTCAGAATGCTTCAACGTCATAGCAAACTCTAACCACGAAGCACCCTCGGGTACTTTTCCAAGATGGAAAAAACGATCATTCCGCCGAAAATGGTCACAGATACAGTGGCTCACCTGTTTAAACTGACCTAAAGACTCAACTTCAAAAAAATCCAGAAATGCTTGGTTAACATTGATGATATCTTCCCCGTCATTGATTACCACAATCGATTTTTGCGAATCCAAAATCTGTTGAGTCTTTTGAGACATCTGCCGAGCATTTTGAGCATTCATCCATTCCTTGAAAACAAAGGCAAGCGTTAAGGCAATAATGACTAAGCCGATTAAATACATCAGCAAATAGTGCGATTTAATATTCTGCAACGCATCATTCTGGTCAACCAAAATATAGGTAGCAACAACCTTATCCGTAACGGGGTTGCTTAAAGGAATCAAGGTAAATAGTTTCTGTCCATCGAACGACTCAACGGAAAAAACCTCCCCTTTATCAATTTGATTTTCAAGCTTTTCAATATCAACAAATTGATTGTCAATATTGGCGCAATGCGCACCGCTTTTTAGCTTGGCCTGCATCTCCCTATCGAAGGCATAGTTTGGAAACAAGCATTGAATATAGTTGCCCCTCTCGCTTTCAAACACTTTTTTCTCGACGACTGATTTTTTGATAATAAACTCAGAGTTAATGCCAAATGTTTTTGCAAAATCCTGGGCAATCGCATATGGACTAAAAGAGACTTCGACGGAGCCTAAATGCTGCTCACTCGGAGTACCTGCATGCTGAGTGATTGGAAAAATATAACGGTAACCATTAAAAATTCGCCCTTCTTCAAAACCATGAATGGCTTGATAGGTTCGGTTCACATATTCAACGGTTTTGCGTATACCGGTTAAATTGTCACCAAATTTCGCCGGCCGGTGCATTCTTAATAAACTCTCATTGTTTCTCAGATGAAAGTGCAGTTGCCGTAAGTTACCGCTCCTCAGCACTTCATAATCCTCATTCAAAAGGTTTTGTAGCTCTTGGCGAACAAATGCTTTACTCTGCTCGCCATTATAAGCTTGCTCCATTAAATCAATAACGCTCTGTTTATTGATGAGAAGCTGTAACGTCGTCAATGCAACCGATTGATATTTGTCTTTAATAATTTCATAGCTTTTGTTAATGGATTGATCATGCATTTCCAAATAAGCTTCACGTTCTTTTAAATAAGACGCATAGAAAGCCGCTGCACTGATAAGCATCAAGACAATGAAAAGTGCAATAAAAACTTTGAATTTCGATTTTTGATGTTTAAGGTTTGGTTGGCGTTTCAAACCTAATGCATAAAAAAGAATGAATAAAATCACTAATGTTAGCGCTACGGCCAACTTAATATTATTGGTTTGAACACGGATAAGGCTGAAATCAATGTCGGTGATGGGCTTGAAAATAAAGTAATCTGCCAGCTTTTCATTGTTTTGCCCCATAATGGGAACAGAAAAAACAACCCTGTTTTGATCTTGCGCATAGAAGTAACTTTCAAATTCGACCGAATTCAAATTAAGTTCATTAAATAACTCAATACTTTCCTGATGAGCGTTAAGGTTCGCGACATAGCGCTTACCGACGAATGTATTCGTGAACGGATGCTTAATTTGAGAGAAGTAGCTTTCCTTGGCAAGAATTAGACTATCAAAACCTTCTTTTCTAAGCCTTTCAACAATCGAGTTAAAATGCGTAATGACCTCTAACAAACCGAGAAATTCACCTCTATGATTATATAGAGGCACCATCGCTTTGAAGCTTAAATCATAATTCCCAATACTAATGCCAGTCAGCACTCTTGGCTGCTCAAGAAAACTTTGCAAATCCGGACGGATTTTACTGAGATTCTGCCCAACACTTTCTGTCCAACTTCGGGCAATCGCAACCCCATTTTGATCAATGAGTTGCACCCAAATATTCTTGTACTCACCCACTTGAGATAACTGATTTGCCATGTTTTTCAAAACATAATTTGAAGGGTTTGAGGAAGTGAATAGATCAATAATTTTGGAGTTGTGGGCCAATGAAATGGCTATACTTTTGGAGGAGCTCTGCTTTTCATCAATAAGCGAGAGTAGCTGATGTTCTGCTTGTTTTTGTATTTGCTGAAAGGTCTTATCTAAAAGCTGCCGCTCTTTTTCAACCAGAAGCTGATATCCAATAGCCAAAACCAATGTCATTAAAACAATCAGCAGGCCAACCGAACCAATTTTTAAGCGATTCCTCAAGAAGCTCACCCTTGTTTAACACCTAACAAATCATATTTATATAAGGTAATTCTTTTTTATTTTGAAATGAAATCGATTTGCTTTCTGAGCACTCATTCGGCAATTCAATGGTAAGTAGTCGATTCTGAATAACTCGTTTAATTTATGGCAAAGCCAGTTTTTTTTACTCAACAAGGCAGAAATGCTATCTAGATAACATAAGGCATTCTAACGCAGTGGAGTGAAAACTGGCGCAGCCCCTTCGGGCGGGCGTTTAAGCAGGTATTCTCGTTGTTGTGAATCTCAATAATGGAATAACCATTATCTTCAATCCACGCCTAGAGCCTATCTACTTAAACATCCCACATAAATCTAAACCAGTTATTCAGAATCGACTAAGTAACTATACTTAAAAAACAAACATATTTTTAAAAATTAGGGCTTAATTCACTTTATTCCTACTGGGCACTTCCTCTAAAACGGCAAAAACAAATCTCCAAACCCCCAAATCAAGGTACCGACAACAACCGTGAAATGGGCAGTCCAGACCTTTTTTCGATGCCATTTGGAAGGAGACAAGTCTGGAATATTGTCTTTAGCAGTAATTTCATCCAAACGTCGATAAAGCGTATCAAATTCTTGATGAATCAAAGTGTATTCGCTCATGACTGCAAACAGGACGACCAAACTTCCAAAACGAGCAAACCACATCGAATCAAAAAACAACCCCGCCAATAAACCAATGACAATCATTAACCAAGCGAGTAATAAAAACCCTGTCCCCTTGCGGAAAAATTGCAAATCATTCTCCTTTTCCTAAATTTTCCTACTCAAACCTAAAAATAGCCTGAATTTTCACAGCCTGTAAAACATCTTATGCCACAATTTAGACTGATATCGTTTAATAAACACTACTAAAACAAACCTATGCCAGAACATCCAACAGAACATCTCCTGAACTCAAGCGACAAAGAGATGAACGAAATGCTATCCGATCTTCTATCAGCCTTTCCAGAGCTAACCAAACACAATGACAGTGCTTCTTCAGATACTCGACCAACAGAATTGAGAGTTGAGGAAATCATGAAACTGCCGAAGGAGAAGCTTTCTAAGTTCAATCGTTTTCTTCGAAAACTTATCCAATGCTATAGCATGGAAGAAATTTCACAGGCTGAACAAATACTGTTGACCAAACATCAAGAAAATCCCCACCAAATCGAAAGTTACTACGGCAAACTTCGTGCACATGAACTACAACTTTTGCAAACAGACCAACTCTGCAAAGAAGAATTTGAAAGCCATTGGCAAAAGATTCTTCTCCATGAAATCAACCGCTCTATAACTTAGAAGGTTTTTAACTGTAAAAAAAAAGCAGCCAATCGAATCTCGAAAGGCTGCTTTAAATAAAAAATTAAGCCTCACTCAACTTGAGTTTTAGCCGATTAGCGCTGGTAAATTCTTATACAAAATGAACAACCCCATTAGCACCATAAAGAGCGCAAACCCTTTTTTCAGAGCATTTTGATCGACCTTAGAACTAATCTTGTGGCCAATCCACCCTCCTAAAATACCAATCGCTGAGAAAATCCAAATAATGTTCCAGTCGAGCTGCAGATTCAGCTTTTCTAACACCGGAAGATAGCCAACAAATCCAGCAAACGACTTCGCTGTAATAATCACCAAACTGGTTCCCACAGCCATACGCATTGACAATCCGCCAAGTAAAACCAACGCGGGAATAATCAAAAAGCCACCGCCGACACCAACCAATCCCGTGACACCGCCCACCACAAAACCATCAATTGCGATTTTGTAGAATGCACGCGCTTCTCGCTCTTCATCTTGCAACTTTACCGGCCGGTACATCAGAACGGCTGCGATCAGCAATAATACCGTGAAGACCAACATCTGCATGGCATCTGAGACAAAGTTAGCTGTCCAAGCACCAAAAACTGCCCCTGCCATTCCAGGGATACCAAACATAAAAACGGTTCGCCAATCAACTAGCTTCTGTTTTGCATAAGGGATCAACGAAAACAAACTGATGATTCCGACAATCATCAATGAACCGGCAATCGCCACTTTTGTCTCTTGACCAACGACGTAATTCAGTACAGGAACTGTCAAAATCGAGCCACCCGATCCTAAGAGCCCGAGTGTAATCCCAATAAAGAGGGCGCCAATCCAGGCTAAAACCATAGTTCACTCCTAAAGATTCATAAAATATTTATCGCATTATAAAACGTTTATATAACAACAATCTGACAATAAGCTTTCCATAACTTTACCTTAGAAAAGACACCCTTCTCCCTAAACTTGTTGTTAAAGCAGCCTTTCAGTGATCAAAACAAGACCGGCCGGCCTCTTTTGACAGAAATGATCAAGGTCTAACAAAAATCTAACGGCGTTTCAAAAAGACACCACTTTCAATATGATGCGAATAAGGAAACTGATCGAATAAAGCCGTGGAAACCAACTCGTGAGACTGACAAATTACTTCCAGATCTCTCGCTAAGGTTTCTGGATTACAAGAGATGTACAAAATATTGTCGTACTCCGTCACCATTTGTCGCGTCAAATCATCCAACCCCGAGCGTGGAGGATCAACAAAAATTGTACTGAAATCATAAGATGACAAATCCACATCTTTCAGCCGAAAAAACTCACGTCCATTCAAAGCTTCCGTCACCTCTTCCGCAGCAAGCTTAACAATCACCAAATTATCGATTTGGTTATCTGCAATATTAACTTGAGCAGATGCCACAGACGTTTTCGAAATCTCGGTCGCCAGTACTCGATTGAAGTTTTCAGCCAGTGCAATTGAAAAATTACCATTGCCGCAATACAACTCAATCAAGTCACCGCCACAATTTTGTGTCTGCTTTCTCGCCCAATGCAACATGGATTGCGCCATGAAAGGATTCGGCTGAGTGAAACTGTTTTCAATCTGTTGATATCGAAACGGCTTACCATCGACGTTTAATGTCTCTGTGACAAAGTCTTGGTCAAGGACAATCTTTTGTTTTCGCGCTCGCCCAATAATATGGGTAATAGGAAGCTTCTCTTTTAAAGCATTCGCAGCGGACAACCAAGCATCATCGCCTTCTATCGGCCGACGATAAATCAGAGTGACCAGCATTTCACCTGAAAGCGTCGCTAAAAAGTCGATTTGAAACAATTTGCTTCGTAAAACCGGCGTTGATTTGATTTCCGCCATCAAAGGCTGCATTAAATCGGCAATCGGTTGAATCGCCATAGGGCAAGCATCAATTTTAACTTTCTGCTTGGTTTCTTGGTCAAACATGATGTAAAAGGAATCATCCTCTTCATGCCAAATGCGGAACTCTGCCCTTGCTCGAAAATGACTTTTAGGTGATTCAAACGCTTCAAAATTTGGAACAGAAGGCAATAACTCAGTCAATCTCGTTGTTTTTTCTTGAAGCTGTTGAGCATAATTTTCAGGAAAGACTTGGCACAACATAATTCAAAACCCTTTATCAATAGCAAAACTGTTGCAGATTATAAACGAGGTGCCAAGCTTACGCTGACGATTCCAAATTCTTGCACATTTAAGGTTGAGATAAACACATTTAAGCACTAGATAAAAACACGTAGCAAGACTATACTGACTTTTCCTATTAAATAATGGTTTTGCCAACTCTGAGTTTTCTATGACACAATCCGTTTTTCTCATCGTTGATGATCAAAAATCCATCGCTCAATTACTGAAACAGAATTTAGAAAAAATCTCCCCTATCCCTGTTCTCACTTGTCATAGCTTATCTGAAGTTGAACAAACCATCGCAGACACAACAATTAAAATAGAAGTCTGCCTGTGTGACCTGAACTTGCCAGACGCTCCAAAAGGCGAAACCATTGATGTACTCAATCAACATCAAATCACTGCAGTCGTTTTGAGTGGCACTTTCAATGAAAACATCCGCAAAGAGATGCTCAAAAAACAAGTCGCTGACTTCGTACTGAAAGACAGTCCAGCATCAATCGACTATGCAATAAAGGTCTTACTGAACATTTATCGCAACGCGCAAAGAGAAATTTTACTGCTTGGAAAGCAAGCCTCCAATTATCGAAACTTTCTCGAAACGCTTCTTAAACGCCATCGCTACCAAGTGACAGCCACCGAACAATTGCCCAACCTTGATGACATGGATAGTAAAAACCTTCCATCCATGATTCTCATCGAAAACTCGACCAAACTTGGTAGCTCAGACGTCATGAATTTCCTCTCAAAAGTCCGACAGAAGTTTGACTCGCATCAACTGCCATTGATGGCGTGTGAGCCTGAACAAAACATCGCCAATGCAATTAAAATGATGAAATATGGCGTCAATGACTTTTTCAATACACAGTCCAGTCCAGAAGAAATTCATGTGCGAATTCGCCAGAATATTGAACTATGCGAATCTTACAAAGAAGTCGAATTTTTTTCACAGATTGACCCCTTAACTGAACTCTATAACCGTCGCCATTTTTACAAAATTGGTGAAGAGTGCTTCCAAAAATGTCAATACAATCAGCAGCAATACTTTACGATTATGCTTGATATAGACCATTTCAAAGCGGTCAATGATAGCTACGGTCATACAAAAGGCGATGAAGTGATTCGCTACACAGCGCAAATGATTCAAACCATTTTCCATAATGAAATTGTTGGACGTTTTGGTGGAGAAGAGTTTTGTGTATTTGGTTGCGCGAATGATTCGAAATCCATGACTGAGCAAATCACTCAAAAAACCAAACTTCTTCTAAAAACGATAGAAACCCAATCCGATATTGATACAGGAATTGCATACACCTTGAGTGCAGGCATGAGTTTTCATGGGGACGACATCTTTCAGACCATTAATCTGGCTGACAAAGCGTTGTACTACTCTAAAGAGAATGGTCGTAATCAAGTGAATTTATGCAAATAAACAATGAATGATTTAATATCTTATTCTGCCTATCTACCAAAAAGATAAGGCATACTGCCTTATCAGCCCATTCCCTCAGCCACTCGAAATTTATACCGGCCGGTTAAATCGGTTAAAATAGCGCCCAATTTTGTTTTTACCAAGAGTGCTTAACACGCTCTTACTTAATTCTGGGGCTAAAAACCGATGAGTTCACGCGCACAACGTATCGCCACTTTAAAATCACTTCTTGCCGAAAGAGTCGTCATTCTGGATGGCGCTATGGGGACTATGATTCAAAATATGAATCTAACGGAAGAAGATTTCCGTGGCGAGCGTTTTGCCGATTATCATATGGACATCAAAGGCAATAACGACATCTTGGCGATGACCAAACCGGATGTGATTCGCGACATCCATTTAGACTTTTTGCGAAAGGGCGTCGATATCGTTGAGACGAACTCCTTTAACGCGACCACGATTGCCCAAGCCGATTACGACATGCAAGACTATGTCAGCGAGTTAAACCTCGCCTGTGCCAAAGTCGCTCGCGAAGCCTGCGATATTGCCGAGTCAGAAGACGGCAAACCACGTTTTGTCGCTGGTGTGCTTGGGCCAACAAACCGCACCGCTTCCATTTCGCCTGACGTCAATGATCCAGGTTACCGCAACACCTCTTTTGACGAACTGGTCGAAGCTTACAAACAAGCGACTCGCGCCCTGTTAGAAGGCGGTGTAGACACCATTTTAATTGAAACCATTTTCGACACCCTCAATGCCAAAGCCGCGATTTTTGCCGTTAAAGAGGTGGAAAACGAATTACGCGAAGCGTGGCATAAGCGGAAAGATGAATATTTCGTTCAGAACACGACGGCAGCCGAAGTAGCAGCGGAGTTAACTGAAGTTAATGAGCAGCGCAGTGAGGCTGCCAACAAAGTGCTGAGTGAAATAGGCGCTTTCCCAGAAGTGCCTATTATGTTGAGCGGTACTATCACTGACGCTTCCGGTCGTACTTTGAGTGGTCAAACCACGGAAGCCTTTTACAATGCAGTGGCTCACGCTGAACCACTGTCGGTTGGTCTTAACTGTGCGCTTGGGCCAGAAGAACTGCGCCCTTATGTACAGGAACTGAGCCGCGTTTGTGAAACCTACGTTTCCGTGCATCCGAATGCCGGTTTGCCAAACGAGTTTGGTGAATACGACGAAACACCGGAACAAATGGCGGCAGAAATCAAACACTGGGCGGAACACGGCTGGATCAATATCATTGGTGGCTGTTGCGGGACTACGCCGGATCATGTCGAAGCCATGGCAAACGCTGCTTTGGCACATCCAGCCCGAACTTTGCCAAACGTCAAACCTGCCTGTCGCCTATCAGGTTTAGAACCATTAAACATTGATGAAAGCACACTGTTCGTCAATGTCGGTGAGCGGAACAACGTCACAGGTTCTGCCAAATTCAAACGCCTGATTATCGAAGAGAACTACGAAGAAGCAATTGAGATCGCGGTTAAACAGGTAGAAGACGGCGCACAAATTATCGATGTAAACATGGATGAAGGGATGCTGGACGCTAAGGCGTGCATGGTCAAATTCCTAAACCTATTGGCTTCCGAACCGGAGGCATCGCGCGTACCGATTATGATTGACTCCTCGAAATGGGAAGTTATTGAAGCTGGCCTGAAATGTATTCAAGGTAAAGGCGTGGTCAACTCCATCTCTCTGAAAGAGGGAGAAGAAGCCTTTATCGAACACGCACGAAAAGTCAAACAATACGGTGCTGCGACCATCGTTATGGCCTTTGACGAAGACGGTCAAGCGGATACGCTAGAGCGCAAAATCGAAATCTGCGAACGCTCGTATCGCGTGCTAGTCGACAAGGTCGGCTTCCTGCCGCAAGACATTATTTTCGACCCGAACATCTTCGCGGTCGCGACCGGTATTGAAGAACACAATAACTACGGTCTGGACTTTATCAATGCAGTGACATGGATTAAAGCCAATCTACCGCATGCCAAAATTTCCGGTGGTGTTTCCAATGTCTCCTTCTCGTTCCGTGGTAACAATCCGGTGCGAGAAGCGATTCACTCGGTATTCCTCTACTACGCAATTAAAGAAGGCATGGACATGGGGATTGTAAACGCCGGCCAAATGGCAATTTACGATGACCTACCGGAAAAACTGCGTCTGGCCGTTGAAGACGTCATTCTCAACAAAGACCCTGAAGCTGGGGAGCGCTTGCTAGAAGTCGCGGAAGAATTCCGTGGTGACGGCACAGCAGCCAGCAAGGTTGCCGATACTAAATGGCGTGAAGAAAGCGTTGAAAAACGTTTGGAACACGCGCTGGTCAAAGGCATTACCGACTATATCGAAGAAGATACCGAGGAAGCTTACCAAAAACTCGGTTCAGGGCTATTAGTCATCGAAGGGCCTCTAATGGACGGTATGAACGTGGTCGGTGACCTGTTCGGTTCTGGAAAAATGTTCCTGCCACAGGTCGTTAAATCAGCACGTGTCATGAAGCGCGCAGTGGCCTATCTTGACCCTTATCTTCTAGCGGCGAAAACCGAAGGTCAAGCGAACGGAAAAATCGTCATGGCGACCGTTAAAGGTGACGTGCATGATATCGGTAAAAACATTGTAGGTGTGGTACTGCAATGTAATAACTTTGAAGTCATCGACCTCGGTGTAATGGTACCGGCCGAAAAAATTCTTGATACAGCGGTTAAAGAAGGCGCAAACGTCATCGGACTTTCCGGTCTGATCACTCCATCTCTGGAAGAGATGGTCAATGTCGCCAAGTTGATGAAAGAACGTAATATGGACTTGCCGCTGTTAATCGGTGGCGCAACCACTTCCAAAGCGCATACCGCGGTGAAAATCGAACCGCAATACGATCATCCAGTGGTTTACGTAAAAGATGCATCGCGTGCGGTCGGTGTCGCACAAAGTTTGATTTCCAATGACCTGAAAGTCGACTTCGCCGCCAAGATTCGTGCCGAATACGAAACCGTGCGCGAAGAGCGTAAAGCTCGTGCTAAGCAGGTCAAACGAGTACCGATTAATAAGGCTCGCGAAAACCGCATTGAAATCGACTGGAAAGATTACCGGCCGGTAAAACCTTCATTCCTTGGCTCACGTGTCATTGAAGACTTCCCGTTGGAAAAATTGTTGGAACGTTTCGACTGGTCGCCGTTCTTTCAATCCTGGGAACTACACGGCCTCTTCCCTCGCATTTTGGATGACAAGGTCGTCGGTGAAGAAGCGAAAAAAGTCTATGCCGATGCACAAGCGATGCTGAAACAAATCATTTCTGAAAAATGGCTGACTGCCAAAGCGGTTTACGGCTTCTATCCAGCGAATGCAATTGGCGATGATATTGAAGTCTATACTGACGAATCGCGCACCGAAGTGCTAACCGTACTGCACAACCTACGCCAACAGGCGGAGAAAAAACGCGGCGGTTATAACCAATGCTTGTCGGATTATGTAGCTCCAAAAGACACTGAAATTGCCGATTACGTCGGTCTATTCGCAGTTTCTGGTGGTATCGGCTGTGATGAAAAAGCAGCGGAATTTGAAGCCAATCACGATGACTACAAATCAATTATGCTCAAAGCGTTGGCCGACCGCTTTGCAGAAGCCTTTGCCGAAACATTGCATGAAATCGTGCGTAAAGAAGAATGGGGCTATGCGCCGAATGAAGACTTGGACAACGAAGCACTCATTCGTGAAAAATACCAAGGTATCCGCCCTGCACCGGGTTATCCTGCTTGTCCGGAGCACACCGAAAAAGGCACCATCTGGGAACTGCTAAAACCGGATAGCGAAATCGGTTTAGAGCTAACGTCTAGCTACGCCATGACGCCAACGGCTGCGGTTTCCGGTGTTTACTTCTCGCATCCTGACTCGAAATACTTCGGTATCGGCTCACTTGGTCGCGACCAAGTCGAAGACTACGCTCACCGCAAAGGCTGGTCAATCGAAGAAACCGAAAAATGGCTCGCACCAAATCTAGGCTATGACCCTGAAGATTTTGCGCAGTAGATATTAATCGTTGTGGTCAGAGTAATGCTATTTAACCTTACTCTGACCTCAATTATTCGTCTAGGACGATGGCTTTTCAATCAAGCCGCGTTCCAAAAGCACTTCTTCGGCCGCAAAGGCGCCATTCAAAGCGGCCGGAAAACCGGCGTACACCGACATTTGGATAATGATTTCCATAACTTCGGTCACCGTACAACCCACGTTCAGCGCAGCATGAATGTGCACTTTGAGCTGGGGGGCCGCATTTCCCATCGCCGTTAAAGCGGCGACGGTGGCGATTTCCCGTGATTTCAAATCCAAACCGGGGCGGCTGTAAACGTCTCCGAAGGGATATTCAATCGTATAACGCGCCAAATCGGGCGCTACCTGTTGCAAAGAGCGGATAACGTTTTCGCCGGCTTGGCCGTCGATTTCTTTCAGTTTTTTAAGCCCGCGTTGAAAACGTTCGGTATCGGCTGTTGTCATGGTTTGTTCTCCTTTCTGTTTTGAAATAATGGTTTTTTCGGCTGCAAAAACAGACGAAACGGGGCCGCTGAATGCACAGCCCAGCGCAGACAATTGAATGAAATGACGCCGGCTGAGCGTAACAGCATAAATGGAAGGTTTGACTGGCATCGTGAAGCTCCTAATGTTGGGTTCACAAGCAGTCTACAACTTAGAGTTAACTCTAAGTCAAGTGAAAATGTAGCGTGATTAAAATGTTAATAGAACGGTATTTTAGGCGGGAAAGTTGGATATTCAGTCCACAAGGTCTTTCTTGTACAAATCAATTTTGTCGTTGAGTTTTTGCAAATGCGTACGCAACTGTTCAATGTTTTCGGACAGGTCTTTTGCGTGCTCTTCAAGCAGGGCCTGACGCTGTGCGACAGTGTCTTTACCTTGCTCCCTCAACGCCGCATAACGTCGGATTTTATCCAACGGCATGCCTGTGTGCTTGAGACGCAACACAAATTCCATCCAACGAACATCTTTGTCGGTGAAATGACGGTGACCATTCGCCAAACGCTGCACCGAGGACAACACGCCGTTTTTTTCATAAAACCGGATGGTATGTGGACAAACCCCGACTTGCAGGGAAAATTCTTTGATATTCATGGATTCACTCAATAAACCGACAATACAACAACCTAATAAAAAGGCCGCTCATTGCACGGCCTTCTCGGATTTAACGATGCCATGATCGCTTACGAATACTCTAGTCGATTTCATTCAACTTTTCAGCGTTGTCATACCTTTCAACGTCTCGTCATTTTTCACGTAATGATGATACAACGCGGTCAGAACGTGCCCCACAGCATACACACCAACCGTGCGCCGCCGATATCCTAAAAAATTGGGGGCACGGTAAAATTAAATTCTTATCATAATAGCGACATCTTTTTAACTTTTACATTCCACCTTGAATTAATCTAATCGACTTTACCTTACTTTTTTCTTTTCCTTCCTCTTCGTTACAGCCGCGTTCTATTTTTCTATGAGCAAAAACCCAGAACTAAAAGCGTTCAAAACATTTTATTCCATTTATTCGTTCTCCCCTGACTGCTTGATAAAGGATGAAAAATTATTTTCCTATCAGGAATAATATTTTTCTCAAAAGAAAATAAAAATGGTATTCTTATCAGGAATCTTTATTGAGTTTTAAGAAATACTCTTAGCTAATCTTATCGACGAAAGGAGAGAACTATGGCAAATTCATGGCGTATGGCGGCACTGGCTGAAAGACACCGTGCTTTGGGGTCTAATCTGGAAGACTGGAATGGCATGCCCACCGCTTGGACTTACAGCAACAGCGGTTACACCCTAGCCGACGATCACGAAGCAATCCGAACTAAAGCGGGTTTAATGGATGTTTCTGGTCTTAAAAAAGTGCATTACATCGGCCCACATGCTGAAAGCTTGCTAGAGTGGGCAACCACTCGTGACATTTCAAAACTTTACCCAGGCAAATCCGTCTATGCGACCATGCTGAATGAAGCCGGTAAATTTATCGATGACTGTGTTATCTACCGCATGGGTCCTAACTCATTTATGGTCGTACACGGTACCGGAACCGGTTATGAACGCCTAACTCAAGGTGCGATTGGTAAACAAGTCGCTGTATTGTTCGATGACGATTTGCACGATCTTTCACTACAAGGGCCAGTCGCTGTAGACTTCCTAGCTGAACATGTTGAAGGAATTCGTAACCTGAACTATTTCCACCACATGCACACCACACTTTTCGGTTGCCCAGTGACGATTTCACGAACAGGATATACAGGAGAACGGGGTTACGAAATTTTCTGTAAGGCTAAAGATGCTGTAACTATCTGGGATAATATTCTGGAAAAAGGTAAGGACTTCGGCATCATCCCTTGCTCGTTCACGACTCTTGACTGGCTTCGTACTGAAAGCTATCTATTGTTCTTCCCATTCGACAACTCGGAAATGTATCCGTTCGAAAATGAACCGGCCGGTGACACGCTTTGGGAATTGGGTCTGGACTTTACCGTCTCTAAAGGCAAAACTGAATTCTGTGGTGCCTTTGAACACTTCCGCTTGAAAGGCAAAGAGCGCTTTAGCATCTTCGGTGTGTTACTTGATGGCAAAGACGCGCCTGCTGAAGGTGATGAACTTTGGGCAGATGGCAAAAAAGTCGGCGTGATTACCTGTGGTATGTACTCTCGCTTAACAGATAGAACCATGGCAATTGCTCGTCTAGAATTGCCTTATGCAAAACACGGCACACCGTTAGAAGTTAAAGGAAGCATTGAAGTATCGGCAATTGCACATACTATGCCGTTTGATGATCCAGAGAAGAAAAAACGTACCGCAAAAGGCTAATCGCGCTTTCTTTCTCAAACCTAAAAAGGCCGTTTTAACGGCCTTTTTATTGGGGAATTTTTTATATTCTTATCTAATGATGCAATGATTAACTCAGATGCCCAGTAAATGAAAATAATATAAAAAAATCAGTGGGTTTTACAAACAGAATACTTCTCTGATCCAACTATCCTGCTTTGAAAATTTATGAACCGATTTAAAACAACCTCGCGCTTCGACAATGCGATCTAAATCACTGGCTAACCAATTCACAGAACAAACAACCTTGTAATCAACATCTGGAATAATTCCAGTAACAATTCCAATATGTTTAATCTTAATTGTTTTTGCTCCTTGCCCCATCATTCTTTTAATGGCAATTCGATCACCTTTTTTGATTTCTTTAGCTTTCTCATACTGACTTCTATCTTCATCCTTGGAATAACCTAATAACCAAATATTATTCTCAACAAACCTTTGATCTTGATGTTTCACCCCTCCCCACGAAGCTCCAACAACCCAATAATTATGCATTCCTTTCTCCTGTTTTTAAAAATTGACATCTAGCAACAGAATTTAAAAAGGTACTAGAATTATTACATCGATTTTAGTTGACTGAAAATAGTTTACAAAATAAAATCAGGTTTACAAAATAAAATATTAGCCCATTTATTAAAATTGCCCAAAAAGCAACAAAGTAAAGGAATTCCTAATGAATAAACCATTAGCATTTAATCAAGAGCATCTACAACTACTCGCTCAAATATTAGTTGAAAAACGTGCAGACGTCATTGATCGTCATGATCCAGAAGAACTTGGGGATACCAATCAGTCATTAGGAACGAGGGCTTACGAGTGCACCCGCACAAGCATAATTAAATTTTCTAAAACCTTTGAATGGCTAAACACAATCACACAGAACGGCAGGTTCACATTTTCTATTGACGGAATTCCTATTCGATTTTGGCGTGGTGATTATCAAAAAATCCCACAAAAGAAACTAATCCGTTCTCGTGAACTGGAACATCAAATGAAATTATTTCCAGAGAATGAAAAAATATCTCAAGATTTTCATTGGTATTTAGTAATTGAGACTGATTTTGTTACAAAGCAAGCAAATAAAGTTTTTCTTGTCCAATACGATGACCATGGAAACATTTTATCTTGCAACGAAATCACTCTAAAAAATAACGTTACATTGATGACTGATACGAACGAAACTCTATCACAAGGAATCGAATTAGAATCCGCAACCTCAAGAATAAAAATTAAATCCAAACCAAAAACTGAAGAAAGTAATGAGTAACAAATTTCTAGGAGAACAGTTAAGGTTAGCAAGACTAATGTCAGGCTTAACCTTGCAAGAACTTGGCGACAAGGTAGGAGTAACACGACAATACATCAACCAACTAGAAACAGGAGCAAAACAACCCGCAAATGATTTAACTAGCGCTCTTTCAGAAATATTAAAAGTAACGAATAGTTTCTTTCTGAAAGAAGTGAAAAACGATGTTAAATACGAGCAATGCCATTTTAGAAAGCGGAAGACGACCCCTGTAGGGCTAGCAAATAGAGTTCTAGCCCTAGGTACTATCTTTGAAGAAATAGTGGATATTATTGATGAGTACTTGGAACTACCCGAAACTAATTTTCCGGACGTAGAATTAAATAATAATTACCCGGAAGAATCGATTGAAAGAGCTGCTGAGAACTGTAGAAAATTGTGGGGATTAGGGTTGGACACACCAATTCTAAACATGATCAGAGTTTTAGAAAATAATGGTGCGGTTATCACCAGTTTTAAAGAAATTTCAGAAAAAGTTGATGCCTTGTCAATGAATAGAAAACGTCCAATCATTGTTAGAAATGGAGGAAAGGAAAGTTGCTCAAGAATGCGATTCTCCCTAGCCCATGAGTGCGGTCATCTTGTACTTCATCAAGGTATTGAAACAGGATGTTCAATTACAGAAAAACAGGCTGATGCTTTTGCAAGTGCATTCTTGTTTCCAAGAAAGGCATTTTTGAAGGAGTTCCCTGCCTGTATAACACCTACCAGAATCAGGTGGGAAGAACTATATTCACTCAAACTACGCTGGAAAATTAGCGTGCGGGCGATTATTTATCGAGCGCACTATTTAGGATTAATGACATCACAACAGTACCGAACAGCTAATGTTCACCTTAATAAAACAGGGCAATCTAAATCAGAGTTTTATGATGATGAAATTCCGATGGAAGAACCTGAAATATTATCCGCTGCGATTGATACTTTATACGAACATGGAATCTCCATCTTTGAGATCGCGGACCGAATTGGCGTATCTGAAGAAATTATTGCTCAACTGACAGGGTATGATTTATCAAAACAAGAACGAAATAATGTAAGGGTATTGAGAATAATTTAACTTTTAAAGGCCGCCATATTAGCGGCCTATATTTAAAATAGCAGAGTTCAGAATAAAATCAAATTACTTACCATAATTGCAAAGCCTTTTTACTTTTTCGACTCTTTCTTAAAGGCCTAAAACCAACAGAGGTTTAATACTAAATCTCAAAAACGTACTAATACACCGCTACACTGCTGTGTAAAAATAACCCTTTTACTTTGCGAAGGATGCGATTAAGCATTCCTGTTGTTTGAGCATAACTTACGGAGCTAGTTTTGAAAACTTAGCCAACAAGCGCATAGTGAAATAGAAAACTTTAACTACCCTCTTCCACCCTAACTCTTTTTCTGTCGGGCGATTTCGCGTTGCGTGAATAAATAAAGTTGTTCGATTTTATCTCTTGCCCATGGGGTTTTGCGCAAAAAAGTCAGGCTCGATTTAATCGAGGGATTACTTTTAAAGCAGTTCATTCTCGTTTTCTCTGCCAAGCCTTGCCATCCATAATATTCTTGTAATTCGGTGACAATGATCTTCAAGGTTATTCCATGTAATGGATTATTTCGCTGATTTGACGTCTGCTCCAAACTTGGGCGAGGCGTGCGTGATTCTTTTTGACCACTTTCTGTAGATTTTTGAGGGTTCGCCTGCGATTTATCAACCATTTTCAACTCCTTAAATAATCGACTCTAAAATACAAAAACCTTACCCTTACCCTTGCTCCTGCAAAGTTTCCCAGTGGACTTCGCACTCACCTTTGGCAGTTGCAATATAGGCGGAGTTGCCGCTAATGGTGACAGACATTTCCATTGTGCGTTCAAGCAAGCTAGAAAAGGCTTGAATGTCATTCCAGTCAAAACGATAAACATCCATGGGTAGTTGGGAAAACTGTGACAAGCCTTGATCCCACCAAACATCGGATTTGCTATTGAAGCTATAAACTTTAACTTTCTCAGCTTTGCGTGTCGCTTTTTTCAAACGCTCAAAAGCCGGTTCTCCCATATCAATCCACAGCGCCAATTGATCATCTAAAGTCGTTACTGAAATCGCAGGATCATCAACCTCACTCAACCCCGCGCCAAAATCTAAATACTCCTGTGCATTTAAACAATAAGCGAGTAATCGCGCCATCATGCGCTCATCATTTTCTGAGGGATGCTTGGCGACGGTGAGATTCAATGCATCATAATGCCCACGGTTCATATCAGAGAGAGAAATATTGAATTTATAAATGATTGGTTTCAGTGCCACAGGGTGCCTTATCTTTGGAAATCAGTTAAAACAGAAAACGGTCGTAGATTATTACAGAAACTTTACCGGCCGGTAGCTTATGTTTTAAATTGATTTACTCAAAACGAAACCACTCTTCGTCGATAAACAGCAATAGAAATTAATAGCAGACAAGCCAATGTGACCACCACGGGGAACAGTACAGTCGTGAGCGAATAATTCTCAAGCGCCAAGATCACCAATACATTACGAACGCCTAACAAGATAAAAAACAACAGCTTTTCAGAGTAAGGAAAGCGATAAACCTTCCTTAAGGTTGGACCAAATCCCAACGCATCAACAGTGGTTAAAATCACCACCGCCCATAAAGGATCGGCAGTGAAGTACCAAAAAGGCAGCGATGACAAGGCTAAAACCAAAAAGCCCCAATCGGAACGGGTAGCACGAATCTCACCTTGCTGTAGATAAGCCATGAACGCAATCCACAATGCAATCATGCCCGACAAACCGATGGACCAAGCACCGGCTCCCGCATTGTCTTCCATCTGAGCCAAAAACACCACACAGGTCGCACTGCCCCAAATTACCCACGAAAAAACGTGCGGCTGACTAGTATCCGTGCGAATGGACTGAATATAGGGGTAAAAAGCCACAAAGGTAATGAGAATGGCTAGCAGACTAAACCCTTCCTTCAACATTATCGAATCAATAAAGCTTCTCCGGTAACTGACGAATTTATTTATAACTTTTTATCACCCAAGGCTTCTTAATTCATCTAAATCACTTGGCTTTCTGGCATTGTCTAGAAAAGATTGAATTAATTCAAACTATTCACCGAATTTAGCGTTCAGGAGTACAATATTGTTTTCTTTTTATTGCGACAGGCTTTCCCTTTGACACACTCTTCCACTGCTTTTTCCGAACTCAACATTCGTCCTGAATTAATTGCTGCACTCCAGACTCTAAACTTTACTCAGATGACCCCAATTCAGGCCCAAAGCGTGCCGTTTATTTTGCAAAGCGAAGACCTTATTGCTCAAGCAAAAACCGGCTCAGGAAAAACAGCCGCGTTCGGTTTGGGATTGCTGCAAAACCTAAACCCCAAATGGCTGGGCACTCAAGCATTAATTTTGTGCCCAACACGTGAACTTGCTGAACAAGTCGCAACCGAGATTCGTAAGCTCGCCAGTCAAATTGAGAACGTCAAACTGCTGACCCTTTGTGGCGGCACACCTTTTAAACCGCAAGCCGCCTCACTCGAATATGGTGCCCACATTGTGGTTGGAACACCTGGGCGAATTGAAGACCACCTGCAAAAAGGCACCCTTAACTTAAACGATTTGGATATATTGGTTCTCGATGAAGCCGACCGCATGTTGGAAATGGGCTTTCAGGAATCCTTAGAAACCGTCATTAATCATACGCCAGAGTCTCGGCAGACCTTGTTGTTTAGTGCAACCTTTCCCGAGTCCATTCAACAGTTGTCAGCACATATTTTAAAGAACCCGAAACACGTGAAAGTCGAGTCTGTTCATAGTGACAATGCGATCCGTCAACATTTTTATGCTGTAGCAAACGAAGAAGAACGCCAAAAAGCGGTAAAACTTCTGCTCATGACACACCAAACCACTTCGGCAGTCGTGTTTTGCAATACTAAGCGTGAGGTGCAGGAACTGGCTGACAATTTATATGCCGATGGTTTCAGCTCAATCGCACTGCATGGCGATTTGGAACAGCGTGAACGCGACCAAGCCCTAATTCAGTTTGCTAATCAAAGCGCGACGGTTCTGGTTGCAACCGATGTTGCCGCTCGTGGCTTAGATATTGACTCGATTGAAGTAGTGATTAACTATCATTTAGCTCACGATCCTGAAGTCCATATTCACCGTATTGGGCGCACGGGTCGTGCAGGTAAAAATGGCTTTGCATGCTCGTTGATTAGCACCAAACAAAGCGATAAACAAAACTATAAAGTCGCTCTGCTTGAAGAAGCGCTCGGCATTAAAATAAAAACAGAAGCATTGCCTGATGCTTCCGTCTTGATGCAGCGCCCATTGAAAGCACCAATGGTAACGCTGATGATCGACAGTGGTAAGAAAAATAAGATTCGTCCGGGTGATATTTTGGGGGCACTCACTGGCGATGGGGGCATTAGTGGTGATGCAGTCGGAAAAATCAAAGTCACCGCACAGCGCTCATTTGTAGCCGTTGATAAAAAATTCAGCCAAGAAGCGATAAACAAACTCAATAACGACAAACTCAAAGGCCGAAAAGTTCGTGCACGATTTTTAAACTAACCTAATGCCTAACCTAATGCCATCCAAGCTTGCACTCTGAACTAAGTTTTAAAAGTGACTTCGCTATATAAGCCTAACTTACCGGTCTTTACCGGCCGGTAAAAATTCATGGTCATTATTCCTCAATTGTGCAAACTTTAAGTAATACTCCCCAACCGTCTAGCGAATCCTATCGCAGCAGGTATACTCGACTAAGCTCTTAATTCATGAGGAGGAGAGTATGCAAGATACAAAAACACGTTATGGATTTCTAAGTCGTTTATTGCACTGGGGCATGGCTTTTTTAATTGCTTGGCAATTTATGAAGTTTTTTGATCGAATCAATGAAGGTGAACACTGGATTGGTGAAAACCTAGCGTCTTGGCACGTTTCCATTGGTTCTTTAATACTGCTGTTCATTCTCTTCCGCCTTTTCTGGGCAATTAAGCAAAAAAACAAACGCCCACAACCTGACGCAGCAAGTCGAATTGCCGTGAAAGCCGGACATGGCCTACTGTATCTGGGCATGCTCGTCTTGCCAATCACAGGTGTAATGATCATGATTGGTAAAGGTTACGGCCTTGATCCATTCGGTATCGAACTCGTCGCTGGTAGCGAAAATGAAATCGCCTGGATGGCCGCCATTGGCAGTATCCATTCACTGATTGCTTGGGCTCTATTAATTTTGGTTGCTGGACATATCGCAATGGCTCTTTATCACCGTTTTGTCAAAAAAGACGATGTCATGCAACGCATGTTGTAGTGACAAATCATTAAAAGTCCCCCCCCTTGCCCCATTTTATATGGGGCATTTTTTTCACCTCGATTCAATTTAATTCCCACCTATGTGCATCTCACAAGCCTTACAATACCTTTCAGCTGCATTGGCCATTTTTGAGAATTCACATGACACCGCTGACTCGCACCACGCTTTTCCAAACCGCACTGTTCACTTTTTTATCGATGGTCGCTTTTGCCGCCAATGCGATTGCCTGCCGGTGGGCGCTTGACGCTCAACTCATTGACCCAGTGACTTTTACCAACATACGGCTCGGTTCAGCCGCAGCGGTTCTGTTTGCTATTCTGTTTTGGGTGAATCGGCACACTCAAAAAAATACCACACCTGAAAGCCGCCAAACATCTGGCAGCCGAGGAAGTTGGCGCTCTGCTGTGTATTTATTTATCTATGCGCTTACCTTTTCTTACGGCTATGTCGCGATCAGCACTGCTAACGGTGCGCTGATTCTCGCAGTGGTCGTTCAATTGACCATGATTGGCTATGCTGTTCGTAAAGGCGAGCCTCTGCATTTTGCAGAATGGATCGGTGTGGCTTTGGCATTATTAGGCTTGTTGTATTTAATGTACCCAAAACTAAGCACCCCTTCTTGGTGGGGGCTGGTGATGGTAATCATTTCTGCTTTCACTTGGGCTCTGTATAGCTTGAACGGTCGCAAGTCTCAGAATCCGTTGCGTGATACCGCGTTTAATTTTTACCGTACTTTACCCTTTGTTGTTCTGGCGACAATCATTAGCCTTATACTGTTGCCAAATACCTTTATCACCACTGATGGCCTCTGGCTAGCGCTGTTTTCAGGAGCAGTGACTTCTGGCCTTGGCTACATCTTATGGTACAAGGCGCTCACCCAACTTTCTTCCAGCATGGCTTCTGCTTCACAATTACTGGTACCGCTAATGGCCGCATTGGGAGCCAGTTGGCTCTTGACCGAACCGATCACGCTGCGTTTTATGTTGGCTGCACTTTTAATGCTTGGTGGTATTGGTCTAGTCATTCACGGCCGCAATCAATATCGTCGAGCTGCCTTGAAACTTGCAAACACCTCGCGTTCAGAGGCCAATTAAAATCAAACAATGCTTTTTAATCGGCAATCAACTATGCATATTAGGAATATAATGTTGCTATCAGTCACAGAACAATAGCTAAGATACTGTTTAAGATGGCTTTGATTGTGGAAATAAAAAGAGGCGAGAAATAATATGATTGTTTTCAAAACCAAACATCATGCTGATGTCACCATGTTTGACCAGCATGCGTTGAATTTGATCGGCCTTATGGGACGCAGTGAAACCGTGCCAGGCGCATTAAACGCTGATGAAGTTCAAGCTGCGCTGAATACCTTAAGAAAAGCGTTGAGCACGGCGAGTGCAAAAACAGGCGATAGCTGGGATGACGATTCAGTGAGCTTGTCACATCGCGGTCGACCACTCCTAGACTTATTGCAAAATGCTGTCCAAGAGAATGAACATGTCATTTGGGAAAATACCTTAGTATAAAAGCAATTGACCGGCCGGTGTAAACCCCAATATCGCCCTAAAAAACGAGAGGCCCGAATGAAATTCCTCAACGCTATTTTTCGATTGTTTGGCTATGAATGGGTAGAGGACAAGCGGCCTAACCTCAAAAACCAAGACGAAGACCTTATCGCGAACGAAGGTTGGGAAGATCTCTATGAGCACTCGCCACGTTATCGTTTGCAAAAATCGCAGTCGATCGACGACAAATCAGACCAAATCTGAGTCACCTCAACTTTTTCGAATGAACTTGAGCGTTGCACGTCTGACAAGCGGTGAAACCACCATTACCGCCGGAAAAGCTACCACAAAGGCTGTCCACCAAGCATGAAACCAGATAGCTAGAAAGTTCTCTGGTATCCCGATATTTATCGCACTAATGACACCAGACATTAAGAAAGACATAAACAGTGCCATGAAAAAAGCCATTAAGACCGGTTGATATTTTGGGTCGAACATAATCACTCCTTTCCATTTCAAAGCCGTAAAGTGTAATACTCGCTACACTTAATGTCTAGCTGCAACCAACCTTTTTAATTCCCACAATCATAGCAGGCGTTGACTTCGAGGAGCTCCCCCTTTCATGGACTGACAACACCACTATCCACTGCAGCTTGTATGATTAGCGGAGGCAATTCTTCCAATAAACGTGAATCGATTGGTTTTGGCAAAATATAGTCTTTCCCAAAACTTAATTCCGTCAAACCATAAGCCTGCAAAACCTCTTCTGGAACAGGTTGCTTTGCCAAATCACATAGCGCCTGAACGCAAGCCAGTTTCATCGGCGTATTAATCACTTTTGCCCGACAGTCCAAAGCGGCACGAAAAATATATGGAAAACCCAAAACATTGTTCACTTGATTGGGATAATCACTTCGACCTGTACCAATAATCACATCTTTGCGAATTGCCCTAACATCCTCTGGCAGAATCTCAGGATCAGGATTTGCCATAGCTAAAACCACAGGATTCTCAGCCATCGATAACAACATTTCTTTCGATAGCAGTCCTCCTCTGGATAACCCTAAAAACACATCCGCGTTTTGCATGGCATCCATCAAAGTCCTCTTCTCCGTTTCAACCGCAAACACCTGTTTATAAGCATTCAAATCCGACCGGCCGGTATAAATCACGCCTTTAGAATCGAGCAATAAAATATTCGATTTTTGTGCACCAGATTCAATTAATAAATCCAAAATTGCCATTCCGGCTGCACCCGCCCCCACGCAAACAATTTTCGCCTCCGCTAAAGTTTTTTGCTGAATTTCCAGCGCATTTAACACAGCAGCAACCGTAATCACCGCCGTGCCATGTTGATCATCGTGAAAAACTGGAATATCGAGTTCCTCAACTAAGCGACGCTCAATCTCAAAACATTCCGGTGCTTTAATGTCTTCTAAATTGATACCGCCAAACGTCGGTGCAATCGATTTCACCACCTGCACAAACTTTTCGACATCCGTTTCATCTACCTCGATATCAAAACTGTCGATATTAGCAAAACGTTTAAACAACAAAGCCTTGCCTTCCATGACGGGTTTGCAAGCCAAAGCGCCGGTATTGCCAAGCCCCAAAGTGGCCGTACCATTGGAAATCACCGCCACCAAATTACCTTTAATCGTCAAATCATAAACCTTATCCGGTTGATCTAAAATCGCCTTCACCGGTTCTGCAACTCCGGGACTGTAAGCTAAACTCAAATCATCCTGAGTATTTGCAGGCTTGGTGATTTCCACAGATAATTTACCGGCCGGTAATTGTTGGTGATAGCGCAATGCAGCTTGCTTCATGTTTCTCTCTCACGTTTTTAATAGGAAATTTTAAGCGCCACTCGTAAAAAATCGTAGTACTATTATTTTCTGGTTGTTTAAAGGTATCCAATTTGTGAATCACAAAAGCATCCAAATTCCTTCTGTTTCAATCATCTTCAGTGTTATTTCGGTGCTGGTGAGCATTGCGTTTGCCATTAATATGCTGTTTATGTATCACCAAAACAAAAATTTGCTGGCTTCTGAACTGGATGCATTGCATCAAAAAGTTGAAGATTCGTTTCAATATTCGATTGAAGACTTGAATGAACGTTTTGGCCTTTTGATCGCACACTACACGCAAATGCCTGAAATCACTAAAGCCATTGAACAAAAAAATCGTGACAAACTTCAACGCTTAGTTGAAGCCGATTACCAAACGCTTAAACAACAAGAACCCAACCTTTATGTCATGCATTTTTTTGACACCAAAAATGTCACCATTTTGCGTATGCACAAGCCCGAAAGTTATAACGATGATTTAACCGACATTCGACCGATTGTGGATGAAGTCAATCGGACCAAAACCCAAATGAGTGGGTTTGAACCCGGTAAAAATGGCATTACTTATCGCATCACGACCCCAGTTTTTAATCCACAACATCACCACATTGGGGTTTTGGAATTTGGCGTTCGGCCTGCCTATTTCTCAGAACGTCTTAAACAGCGCAACGATGTCGCTGTGCGGACACTGGTTAAAACCACCAGCTTGAAAAGCCTGACTTATCAAACACATTTCAAACAAATCAATGACTATTCAGTCGTCATGAGTGACCCAATTTTTAATCAACTATCCATCGACCATCAACACTCAAAACAAGTGATTGAAAACGACGATGGCGTCTATTTGGTGCTATCCAATATCTTTTTAAATTCTTATGATGACCGTCCAATTCTACAGTTTCAAATCATCAAAAACATTTCGGGGTCTTATGCGGAATACAAACGCAATAATCAAATGTATATCACCCTGAGCTTAGCAACTTACGCCTTTTTCTTACTGTTTTTATATGTCGTTTTCCAACGCTTTCAAAACAACCTTCATCAAGCGATCGAACTATTGCGTAATTCGGAACGTCATCGTCGAAAAGTCACAGACATGAGCCTAAAAGACGAATTGACGCAGGCCTTTAATCGACGCTATTTCAATCAAGTAATGGACGAACTCTATAGCGGTGGTGAATTAAAAGAAACCCCTTACTCAATGGTATTTTTCGATATCGACCATTTCAAACAAGTCAATGACACCCATGGTCACTTGATCGGCGATGAAGTCTTGATAGAGCTAACAAAAGAAATCAAATCGCATTTCCGTGACGGTGACCAGCTGTTTCGCTGGGGAGGTGAAGAATTTTTTGCTCTGCTTGCCGACACACCATTATCACAAGCCATTAGCATTGCCGAACGTTTTCGTGTCTCGGTTCAAAACAGCCATCGCTGGCCGGAAAATATCCACCTCACCATTAGCTTAAGTGTTGTTCAACTCAATCAAAATGAATCGCCTGAAAGCATGCAACACCGATTAGATGAATTGCTCTATGAAGCCAAAGCATCGGGTAGAAATCAGGTAAAACACGAATCTCTTAAATATTAACCGGCCGGTAACAAATGAGGGCAACCCAGATTTTACCACCAACATTTTACTGAACGTTTTTACCCTATCTTTGCGCCCTTAGGATAAGTTGAAATTCCCGTCTTTAAATCTACTTCAATCGTTTTTTGAATCCATCTTTTCAAACCGAGTAAAATATCGCCTCAAAAAATAGGAGCATTGCAATGGCGGGTTCATTATTCGATCAATTAAAAAAATCTGGCTTGGTAGATGAAAAGAAAGCCAAGAAAATACAACGCGAAAAACAACAACAAGCAAAAAAACAGAAGGCAAATAAATCTAAAAAAGGCACCGTTGAACAATCCGAAGCCAGCAAATTGGCTCAAAAAGCAGCAGCAGAAAAAGCCAAACGCGATCAAGAGCTGAATCAAAAACGCCAACAAGAACAAGCGCAAAAAGCGCGCCAAGCGGAACTCAAACAGATTATTGAAAGCAATCGTCTAACAAATTTTGAGGGGGATATTAGCTATCATTTTGCGGATGGCGAGAAAGTGCAAAACTTACACGTCAATGCCAAGACACAAAAAGGTTTAGCCAATGGTCAACTGCAACTGGTGCACTTTAATCAAGGATATGCCATCGTTCGCACAGATGCGGTGGAAAAAATTGTGCAGCGTGACCCAAATGCACTGGTGAAAGGAAAATCCCTAGAAACCGAACTATCGGAAGAAGACAAAGACTATTATGCAAAATTTGAAATTCCAGACGATTTAGTTTGGTAAATCATAAAAGCTTTACCGGCCGGTCAAAAAACCACGCTTTGTGACCGGCAAAATTGTCATAAACCTTGCAAAACCAGCAACTCAATAAGTTAGGGTCTGATAAGCTTATACCTATTTACTCATTAAGACTCATTACAACTGGTGACCCAATGAAAGCTTTGCTGACAAAACTTGCCTATCCTATTCTAAATGCCTTAGAAAAGTCCGAAGGCTCTTATGAATACAGCCCCTCACACAGAACGATTCTCAAAGTCATGGGCTTTTTATTTATGGTTATTTCAGCCGTTGGACTGTACTTTTCCATGAAAATCGAACAATGGGCCGGTTTATTTCCAGTGATCTTATTTGCAGGAATAGGCATTCTCTGCTGGATTGTCGCCTTTTTAGGCAGTGACAAAGCGGTCAGTAAACTGTGGCGAAACCGTAATGAATAAGCTCACTCAAAAACTGGGCTCACTGCTTCTCTTAGGTTTTGCATTGAGCGCCAATGCCAAGGAAACCTGCTCGATTCAGCAAAAATGGTTAAATCTAAACTATGACCATTCAATTGATTATCAAAACAAAAACGTCTCCACGGATTTCTTTTTATTGATGTTTTCCAACTCAAAGCGCTTTTGTGAACACATGCAACGCAAGGCCCAAACCGATAAAGTCCCCTTCCAATGTGAATCACCGAATCAATTCGGCTGGGTCGTGCATGGTCTTTGGAGTGAAAATCAAACCGCCTATGTCAACGGAGATAAAAAAGGACACCCTCGTTTTTGCAAAGGCGACTTGCCTAAGGTTGAATTGTCAAAAATGGAACCCTACTTGTGCATGAGCCCAGGTACTCGTCTTTTGCAAGGTGAATGGGAAAAGCATGGCGCTTGCGATTTTCCAACATTCAATGCCTACTACCAAAAAACCCTTGAACTATACCAACGTTTTAAGATGCCACCCGTCCATTTAAAATCAAAACCAGCAATGCTTTGGATGAAAAAACAACATCCAGAACTCAAAAATACATGGATGCACCTAACACGCAATGAATTCGGCATTTGCTTCGATAAACAGTTTAATGTTATGAACTGCCCTAAAACACGTCGATAACGATGACTTGGCACATCGCTACCTCAAACAAACCTGAAGTTTTATGGCAATTCATCTCTACCGGCCGGTCAACTCTCGCCAAAATTGAATCTGTTGAGTTTATTGAATCGTCAGATCAAACAGCTAACATCCGCTATCAAACGGTTTTGATAAATTTACCCAAATGGGATGAATATTGGAAACAAGATGCGTGCAACTTTGTCCCCAACAATCTCCAGCACTTTCCTCAACACTGCTGTAAAACCGAGGTGGCCTATCAAGCTGAACTCGCAATGCATCGACAAAAAATCGAACGCTGGGAAAAAGAGGTTCCCCAAACCGGTCGCGTTCCGGCAGTTTGTTTTGAAAACACACTGGTTGAAGGTCGCTTAAAAATTAAGCAAGGGCGACATCGAATTGCCTACCTTCGCCAGATTGGCCTCTCAGTCTTTGCCGCAGCAATCCCAATCAATTTACTGCCTCTTGTTAAAGAGCACCACTTAATCACTGAGATGTAACTTAATGAATTTAGAAACCATAACCGGCCGGTATTCTTTACTAACGGCCTGAATTTGAACCCTCAAAGGAAAGGCTGAAAGAAGCAACCACTTCTTAACAGTCAGCGAACAAATCCGCTAAAATACCCAAAATTATTTTATTGGAGACATTAATGAAACGTGTTGAAACGTTTTTTGAAGGCCTACTGTTTGCTAGCCGCTGGCTAATGGCACCCGTCTATTTCGGGCTAGTCATTGCCATGCTGATTTTGCTATTCAAATTTGGGAAAGAATTACTGACCTTGGCATTGAGCTTAAGCGAAGCGACGAGCGGTAATATTATTACAGGTGTTTTGACCCTAGTTGATGTTGCACTGATTATGAATCTATTGATTATTATTATTTTCAGCGGCTACGAAAACTTTGTGTCTAAAATGGATTTGGGCAATCACGAAGATCGTCCTGAATGGATGGGACATATCGGTTTTTCCGACTTAAAGATCAAAGTCATTGGTTCGATTGTCGCAATTTCAGGGATCGAACTCTTAAAAGCATTTATGAATGTGGACGAATACACCGATAAACAACTGGCTTGGTTAATTGGACTTCACGTGACATTTGTTTTCTCTGGCGTCATGTATGCACTCATGGATCGTTTGGGGCATTCAAGTTCAAAAAAAACCAAATCGAGCGACGAATAAAACGTAGTTCTCATTCCCAACCTTCTGAGTAGCACGAGATTTTCCTGCCTGTTTTTGCTACTCAGAAAGTATTCACATCAACATTTCCACATAAAAACTAGTTTTTTTCGCTTCATATCTTGACCAAAGAGTCATTCTTCATTAACTTGAAACATTCAGTAAACGGGTTTATTAGTAAGATATACTTTATTATCAATAAAACCGCCTTTAACGCACTCAAATAAGGAATTAACGATGCAAGTTAAAAGCTTATCGCGATTTTTACGGAATTTAACTCTACTTACACTACTTTTAACAGCATTTAGTGCATCTGCAGTCACAAAACAAAGCGACCCTGAGTTTGTTGAAATCATTGCAACCCAACAAATGATTGGAAAATTGCAAAAAGGCGGCTATGTGCTTTATATGCGCCATGGTAATACCGACAATAGCCGCCCAGATCGCACACCTAAAGTTGATTTAAATGACTGTAATACGCAACGCATATTGAATCAAAAAGGCATTCTAGTCACGACAGAAGTTGGCAACAATGTCCGCCAAGCAAATATCCCTGTAGGCGAAGTCTTTGCCAGCCCAATGTGCCGAGCAAAAAACTCTGCCCAGTATGCTTTTGGACGTTTCACACTCGACAAAAATCTCATGTACACTGGCAATATGACCTCAGCAGAAAAAAAACCGGTCATCGCCAATACTCGTCGTTTAGTCTCAACACCTGTGACACCTGAAAACACCAATCGCATTCTAGTTGCTCACGCCCCAAACATGATGGACTTAATGGGCTATTTCCCCGTTGAAGCGACACTGGTGATTTTTAAACCAAAAGGAAATAATCAATTTGAATACATCGGTAGCATTCGTCCACAAGACTGGAATAGGCTTTTAAAGGTGGATTAACCGGATTATGCTTCGTCTGCGTTTTTCTACCCTCTTACTCTTCCTGCTCCCAGCACTGATTGTGCTAGGCATTGTCGTCACCCTCAGTGTTTTTGCGATGAATGAGTATGTACAGCAAAAAGAACGCAATCAAAAGATTGTCGAACAAACCGTAGAGGATCTGCAAAAAACCATTGGCTTCATTGAAAGTGTTGGACAACAATATTCCCGTTTAAATAATCTATTAATCGCTACCAATAAAGGACAATTAAGCCATGCAGAGGCTTACCTTATCCATTCAAAGATGGTCGACAAATTATCGGTAACAGAATCACAACTTATCAACGTCAAAAAGCAGCTAACTCTTCTGAATGAACTCGACATCCCTTTGGATACTTGGCAGAAGACCTTCAATAATTTTAAAAACTTTTCACTGATGGCCTCAGACATGGTGGCAATCGATCCGAGGACCTCCAAAAACTACATCGATGCTGCTCAAGCTGAGTATTTCAAATTCGTTGATGAATCTAACACCTTGTCAAAACTTCTCACGAAATACACCAACGAAACCTATGAATTGAGCAACCAAAAACTCGAAGAGAGCTTAAATTCAATTTATTTACTCGGTATTTCTGGCCTTATATTCGCTCTAATTGTGGCTATCATCTCGGCCTCAAAACTCTCTAGTTATCTGCAAATCATTTTAGTTTCACTTCGTGAATTAGCTGCATTCAAACAAGAAGTGCCAAAACTTGATGCCATCAAGAAAATGGTTAAACACACTCGCGGCGAGCTAAAACATTTGGGCACAGCGGTCCTGAAATTTAAACAGACACTCGAGCTGAATAAACAAGAAGAAGCTCGCATTTTCAAACTTGCTTTTTTTGATGACCTCACCCAATTACCCAACATGCAGTCATTGAAAAAAGACCTTCAACAACACTTGACGAATGCGCAAAACCACCAACTTAATGGTATTTTAATTAAGCTGAATATCAACCGCTTTAAGGTTTTTAACAATGCTTTGGGTTATGACTTTGGAGACCGGATATTAGTCGAGGTGACAGAACGGCTGAAAAATTTTGCCAGTGAAAACAGTCAACTTTACCGAGGGAGCTCCGACGAATTTTTCATACTGATTGACCCCCTTGAAATCGAGGAAGATGCACTTCAAAGCCTCCTTCAAGAAACGATTACCCAAATCAAAAACTTGTTTAGCAGCCCCTTTGAAATCGATAACGAAAGCCTTATGCTTAGCTGCAACCAAGGGTTGATTGCTTTCCCGACAGATCTTCAAAACTCGCCTACAGAAATTATTCGAGACGCAATGATTGCACTGCATAACTCTAAGGAATTAGGAAGTAACCAAGCGGTTATTTTTGAGTCACAGCTCAGTAAGCAAATCACTGACAGTTTTGAACTGCAAAAAGATCTTGAAAAGGCTATTAGCGATAACTCACTTGAATTTTACCTTCAATCACAAATCCACTCTAAAGAGAGCCTACCTAGAGCAGAAGCACTCATTCGCTGGAACCACCCACAGCGTGGCTGGATACGACCAGATATTTTCATCAAACTGGCCGAACAATCTCACCTGATAATTGAAATTGACAAGTGGATGCTGTCTCAAGTTTGTCAATTTATTGCAGAGCAGAAAACACTCGGTAAAGAACTGCATATTTCGGTCAATATTTCCGGCCACCACTTTTCGCACCCTAACTTTATTGAACACATACAGACTATTTTTGCTCAAACCAAGGTAGATCCAACACTGTTAACACTCGAACTCACCGAAAATGTTTTTTTAAATGATTTCGGCGCGGTTGTGAGCAAAATGCAACACTTAAAAGCATTTGGAGTCAGGTTTTCAATTGATGACTTTGGGACAGGTTATTCATCATTAAGCTATTTGAAACGCTTGCCAATGGATGAAATTAAAATTGATCGAGCATTTATCAAAAACATCACCCATGACAAAGAAGACCAAACATTGGTAAAAGCAGTCTTTGAAATGGCCAAAACCTTTAATTTAGAAGTTGTGGCAGAAGGTGTCGAAACCGCTGCTCAAGAAGCGACGCTTAAAAGCCTAGGCAACCCGATTATTCAAGGCTTTTTATACGCTAAACCAATTGAGCACTCACAATGGCTCGCGGAGCTCGACACTTAAATAGTTAGAGCAGCAAAAGGTAACATTAAAAAATCATTTACCGGCCGGTCAATATCCAACAACGGGTTCAGCTTTAAGGCTTAATTCCTAATTTTCCTCATTTATGATCACCATCTAAGTAAGCCTTGGTTAGTTTCAACATGACCGGTGACAACACCAACAAAGCAATCAAGTTTGGAATTGCCATAAGCGCATTCAACAAATCGGCCAGGATCAGTACTGTATTGAAGTAATCCGACAAGGCAGCGCCGGCAAAAATCATTAAAATCCATAACACTCGATAAGGTGTGATCACTTTTGTGCTCATTAAATACTCTGCGCAACGCTCACCGTAATAACTCCAACTGAGTAAAGTAGTAAACGCAAACACCGCTAAACTTAACGCCACAATAACCGCGCCGAAATTACTATCCAACCCCTGACTAAATGCATGAGCAGTCAGAACCGACCCAGTTTCCCCCGAAGTCCAAACGCCGGTCACAAGGATCACCAAGGCTGTCATAGTACAAATAATAATTGTATCGATAAAGGTTCCAAGCATGGCGACATGACCTTGCTGAACTGGACTATTGGTTTTAGCCGCAGCATGTGCAATCGGTGCCGAACCCATTCCAGCCTCATTAGAGAATACGCCACGCGCCACACCAAATTGAATCGCTAAAATAATGCTTGCTCCCGCAAAACCACCTACTGCAGCAGAGCCTGAAAAAGCACTGTCAATAATCATGACAAATGCATTTGGCAAAACATCGATGTTCAGTATAAGAATCCACAAAGACACACCAATATAAAGCACTGCCATAAGAGGTACTAAGGCGGTGGCTGTTTTGGCAATACGCTTGACCCCACCAAACACAACCAAACCAATCAGCAACATTAGAACAACACCCGTCAGTTGGTTATTAATCGAAAAAGCTTCAGTCATTGCTCCAGCAACAGCATTTGCTTGAACCAAATTCCCTATACCAAAGGCGGCAATCGCCCCGAACAATGCAAAGGCAACCGCCAAGCCCTTCCATTTTTTGCCCATGCCGTTTTCAATATAGTACATGGGCCCACCCACATGACGTCCATCGACATCCGTTTCTCGATAATGCACAGCCAATACAGCTTCGGAATATTTAGTTGCCATACCAATTAAAGCGGTCATCCACATCCAAAAAATCGCGCCAGGACCACCAATGAATAAAGCGGTAGCAACTCCGGCAATATTCCCTGTTCCAACCGTCGCGGCTAATGCAGTCATCAAAGCCCCAAAGGGCGGAATATCCCCTTCCTGTTTTGAATGCCTACCCTTCCAAAGCAAACGAAATCCATACCCTAAATGCCGCAAAGGCAAAAACTTCAATCGAATGGTTAAATAAATCCCAGTCCCCAACAACAGAGCTAGCATTACAGGTCCCCAAGCCAAAGCTCCGGCAGAAGATAAAAACTGATTAATACTTTCCATAAGATTCCATTTTAAGTTATTTGATGATGCATCAATTTTGACACCGAAATTGCATTCGAAATTACATTTTTCAACCCTAAAAGGCTTTACCGACTTTGTCTAGTCGCTACGATAATTTACTTTACACCTACCACGCCATTAAAAAGCTTTAATTTAACCAAACTTAACGTGTTCAAAATTCATGACAAAATCAATAAAGCTCAAAGGTTCAAAGTTAACGATGACCTGTAAATCCAGTATGATTAGACTTCCTCTGTAGAATTTCAAATCATAAGGACAGTCATGCAAGTGCTTGCAAAGCTTTTTAGAAAATCCCCTTGGTTGTTGGGATTGCTGACATTTATCGTTATTGTGCTTAGCATTTTACCAACTGCTACACAATGGGGCTTAAGTGCTTGGCTTAGCAAACACACGCAAGCACCCGCACACATTGATAATATCGACTTTAACCTTTTCACCGGCCGCTTAACCATTGAAAACATTGCGCTACAAAATCAAAACCAACCGCTGCAGATCGATCATTTTTCAGCAGATTTATCAATGCGCTCACTTCTTGACGGTAAGCTTTTGTTTGAAAACGCTTCATTAAAAGGCGTTCAACTTCCAATTCAACGACAAACTGAAAATTCTGAACTACTTATTGCCGGCTTCAAACTCCCTCAAAAAAGCAATGCCGAAGAAAGCGCAACAGCTCTAGAACTGCCAATTGCTATTGGGATTGAAAGCTTACACCTTCAGAATATTCATTTGAATTTGTCTGCAAATGAAACAACTCATCAGTTTCAAATACTGGATTTAAAATTAACCAAACTCTACTCTTGGGATCAAAATTTTGGCCGCCTAATCCTTGATAGCGAACTGGATAAAAAACCGATCAATGCAAACTTACAATTACACTTATTTGCCAAACAACCGAAAATCGTCGGCACACTCACCGCAAAAGATTTGAATTTACAAGATGCTCAAGATTGGCTGCCATCTGAAATTCAATCATTTCAAGGAACAGCAAGCATCGATAGCACCTTTACTCTAGAGCAAACCGTCAATGGTTTAGCCCTGTATCAACGCGCAGAACTTGGTATCAACAACTTTGAAGCGGACATTGCCTCACAAAACATTCGCTACCAAAGCTTTTCATGGAAAGGTGACACACATTTATTCGTGGGTGAAACAAAAGGGCTAAAACTGCAAGGTGAAACATCCATTAATGACTTTCAAGCCAAACTGTCATCAAAGAATGAGAACGCACCGACACCTCAGACCTTAGCGGTTGACCTGAATAGTCAGATCAATCTGAACGCTCAGCTAGATAATGATTTAATTAAAATTCAACAAACTGGCCCAATACGACTGAATAACCTCTCATGGAATAATGACCAGCAAAAACTTACTACTCAATCCGCAAGTTTTGACGGTGAACTCTTGTGGGATGCATCAAGTCAGACGCTTAACGCAAACGGCGATTTAAACGTTGCTGAAACTGAATTTCAAGATTCATTACAACAACTGGCCACATCATTATCGGCCAAACTCAATCTCAAAGTTTTGCAAAACACGACAGGCTTATCCATTTCTCAGAAAGGAAACATTGGACTTTCTGACTTTGAATTTCAGACCGACGCGGTCAAACAAAACTTGTCAAAATTCAACTGGCAAGGCGATTTAAATATCCAAACTCAAAGCCCAGAAACAATACCGGCCGGTAAAGAAAGCCAAGCAAATGAAATCTCAATTCAGGCAACGGGAAACGTCACACTCAACGACTCTCTCACCGAACTCCCCCCTTCTGGCAATTCCAGCTCCCCTGATTCAACACCGATTCGTATCAAGCAGAATTTTGCGAGTGCAATTAACTTGGTAAGTCAAATTACCCCGGAAACAATCAACATTGACCTTAAGTCAGATTCGAAACTTTCCAACATCTCACTTGAGCAAAACTCACATACACTAAAAGCACAACAAATTGCATGGCAAGACAAAACGATCGTCACCATTCCAAACTCAAAGTCAGAAACACCTGAAAGTCAAATACCGCAAACGCAACTTCAATTAAGTACACAAGTCAGTTTAGAAGCTGAGCAATTAGAGCTTATGGCAAACAGAAATCATCCAATGGTTAAGACAAATACCCCCATTATCAGTCTTGCAAAACTAAATGTGGAACACATCCGTCTCCCAGACTCGAGTACGATTAAATTAACACAACCTTCTCTACAAAACTTAAACGTGTTCAATTCCCAACAGTCCGGAAAAATTCTTTCTATTCAGCAATCTCAAGTAGACCAAATTAATTTATCACTCAAGCCAACAATCAATGTTGAAGTCGGTCACATACTGCTACAAGGCGTCAGTGGAAACCTAAAGGTCAACCAAGATAAATCTCTGCAAGAAATCACTGTCTTACAGCAAAGCTTACTCGTTCAAACAGAGGAAAAAGCCCAAAAAACTCCGACACCTGAAGCAACGAAGACAAACGATTCTCCCCCCCAGATAGCTTTGGCTGATCTGACGATGACAGGCAACAACCAACTAAAACTTAGCATTCAAGAAGGCAACAAGCTGGTTGAACAAAATCTAACGTTCAACCGATTACATGTGGGCTCGATCAACACCTCTTCACCCGACTTCAAAACGCCTTATGAATTGAAATTAAACGTTGGAGAATTTGGCATGATCACATCCAAAGGAGAGATGTCACCTTTGGCCTCTCCGCTGTATCTCATAACGAATACGAAAATTGATGGATTGTCACTACTTGAATACTCACCACTTGCTGAAAACAATATCGGCTATCAAATAGAAAGCGGTCAGTTATCTGCAAAGATTTCCGGCTCACTCAATCAACGAATTATCGACCTATCTAACAGTATCGATCTTTCGAAATTTACTCTTACCAAAGCTAGCAACAACAAAAGTGAAGACTTTGATAAAAACTTTCAAATGCCACTCAATGTCGGCTTAAGCCTTCTCAAAGACAAACAAGACAACATCCACCTCAAACTTCCAATTAAAGGCGACTTAAATAACCCTAATTTCAATGCAACCGACATTGTAGGAAAAGCGTTAAATGGCGCTTTAGGAAAAGCAACACGCGCCTATTTATTATTGGCATTACAACCTTTTGGCGCCTTAGCAATGGCCGGTGAATTTGCCTTTGACAAAATGAGTGCAGTAAAACTTGAGTCAATCGTATTTGAGGCAGCGAGCCCTCAATTAAGCACTAATATGCAACGCTACCTTGACAAGGTAAGCACCTTACTTGCAGAAAAATCAAAACTGCAAATCAAACTTTGTACAGGTGCAAATGAACAGGATCGAAACGCTTTAAAGCAAATCAATGCTAAACCATCCAAAGAAACAACCAGTTCAAAACAGAACTCCACGCAGTCCGAAATTGTAAAGATTAGCGATAACGAGCTATTAAAACTTGCCAAACAGCGTCAAAATGCAATAAAGCAGTATTTGATTAAACATGGCGTAAAAGGTAGCCAGATTATTCTTTGCCAACCTAAAATATCGCCTGCAAAAGGATTGCCCGTGGTCGAAATGGGAATTTAATCACAACTAAGCGCAACCTTAGAGCAAGAAAAATGGCGCTCTGTTAAACTATATGGCTTGATTTTTTAGGAGTTCAAAATGGTCAGCGTTGATACATTCGGTACCGGCCCCTCCATTAGCCTTATTCACGGCTGGGGAGCACAAAACTCCGTCTGGAAAGATTGGGCTAAAACATATCTAGCACCTCATTTCACTATTTCTTTGATCGAACTGCCCGGTTTTGGAGAAAGTCCAAAAATTGAGAATATAAAAGAAGATGCTGATTTAGCAAATGCTTGGACACAGGCAATTATGAATTCACTCCCAGAAAAAACGCATCTGCTCGGTTGGTCTTTGGGCGGCCTTTTAGCGCAAAACATCGCCTTGTATAATCCAGAAAAAATTAAATCATTGATTTGCTTGGCATCAACACCGCGTTTTACGCAAACAGATAGCTGGTCTGGAGCAGTCTCACCCAAATTAATGGCGGATTTCATGCAATCCATTCAAGCCGATAGCTTGGCAACTCTAAAAAGTTTTTGGGCTCTTCAATTGCAAGGCAGTAATCTCCCGAGAAAAAGCGTTCGAAACTTTATTCAACACATGCAAAACTCAAAACTCCCAACTTTGACTGGACTTACTCAAGGTCTTCGGCTACTCAACCATTTTGATTTCCGACAAAGTGCGCAACGCTTTGAGCTGCCGGTGTTATGGCTATTAGGCGAAAATGACCCTTTAATCCCCTCTCAGGCGATTCGCGACTTTCACCAACATGCAATGAATTCTAAACAAAGCATTATTGCAGGCGCTGCCCATAGCCCGTTCATTTCCCACCCCGTTGAAACGGCGCACGCTATTATTGAATTCATCCAAACAACGAAACAGTAAGAAACCAAAATTTATGAGTCATCCTGCACACGTCAATCGTCAACATTTAAAACAGCATTTTAGCCACGCCGCTCCCACTTATGATGAAGCCGCTATCTTACAAAAAACTGTCGCAGAACGTATTGATGAACGCTTAGATTTGACAACAGTTGAGGCAAATAAAATTGCCGATATTGGAGCAGGAACAGGACTTTTAACTGAAAAATTAATGGTTCGATACCCTAACGCACACTTGTTTGCAGTTGATCTATCAGAGCAAATGCTCAAGCAAGCATCAAAGCGTTTAATCAAAGAAAAATCAAAGCCGTTAGGTGCAATTAGCCGCATTTTCAAGCAAAACAAGACTTTACAGAACCTCACCCATAAAGTCGGAGCGCAGCTTATCAATGCCGATGCCTTTGCACTCCCTTTTGCCGATAACAGCTTGGATATGCTCACCAGTAATTTAATGCTTCAATGGTGCGATGACTTGGATGCAGTTTTTAACGAGTTTCGGCGCGTGCTTCGTCCAGAAGGCTTACTCATGTTTACCACCTTTGGTCCTGATACCTTAAAAGAGCTTCGTCAAGCTTGGCAAATAGCCGATGAAAGCTACGAACATGTAAACATATTTATCGATATGCATGACATTGGTGATGCGTTAATCCGCGCAGGCTTTGGCCAGCCTGTAATGGATGTTGAAAACTTTACGCTGACCTATGACAAACCAATCGGAGTGTTAAAAGATTTGAAAGCAATTGGAGCGACCAATGCTAGCCAATCACGACAGCATAGCCTGACAGGCAAAGACAAATTCGCAAGAATGTTAAACGCCTATGATGGCCTGCGGAAAGAAGGAAAAGTACCAGCAACTTATGAGGTCGTTCACGGTCATGCTTGGGCCGCACAAGAAGTTTTCAAAGGCCCTGATCGCGACCGATCCAATCATGTCGAAATTTCACTGGATGAATTTAGCCAGCAGTTGAAAAACTCAAATTCATTTAAATAGAATTCAAAGCATTTCTTGCGGATCCACATCAATACTCCAACGAACTTTTCTGGTGAGCGGGCTTTTATAAATCGCAGGTTCAATTGCGCTAAGTAATTGATGCAAAAGCTTTCGCGACGGACTATTCAGCATTAATTGGTATCGGAATCGCCCTTGACGACGTAACATCGGTGCTGCAATCGGCCCCCAAACATGAAAACTAGAGGCTGTCTTTTCTGATTGAATTTTAGGTTGCAACGCGAGCTCCAAGCCAGCTTTGATTGCCCATAAAAACTCACGTACAAGTGATTCATCATTTGCTTCAGCACGGATTAATATTTGATAAGCAAAAGGCGGCAATTTCGCTATTTGACGTTCTTGCAATAGCGTTTTTGCCACTTGCGCATAGCCTTCAGTAATTAACTGAGTCAATATTGGATTTTGAGGATGACGACTTTGAATCAAGACCTCACCATTTTTTTCACTTCGCCCAGCTCGTCCTGAAACTTGCGTAATTAACTGAGCTAAACGCTCCGTTGCTCGAAAGTCACAGCTAAACAACCCCTGATCAATCTCCAATAAACCAACCAGTGTTACATGCGGAAAATCGTGCCCTTTAGCCAACATTTGTGTACCCAATAAAATATCCGCTTGACCACTTTTTGCAAGATTTGTCATTTTTTCCATCGAACCTTTTAAGCGAGTACTGTCCCGGTCAATTCGCAACACCGATTTATCCGGAAACCACAATTTCATTGCCTCCTCTAACCGTTCTGTGCCTTGCCCAATTTTCACCAATTCCGAACTGTTGCACTTTGGACAATGCGTTGGTTCAGACGCTTGATAGTCGCAATGATGGCACTGCAAATAGCCTCCATAAACACCTTGATGATAAGTCATATTCGCATCGCAACTCGGACAACTCATTTGCCAACCGCATTCATGGCACATTAAAACCGGAGCAAATCCACGACGGTTTAAAAACAACAAGACCTGATTACCCGCATTTAAGTGTTCTTCCATCGCTGACTTCAATGGCGCTGACACCCCTTCTTGAATACTTTCACCGCGAATATCTAAAACTTTGACTTTGGGCAACTGTGCCTCACCGGCTCTTTTATGAAGATAAAGACCTGTAAACCGACCTTGATTGACATTATGTAAGGACTCTAAAGACGGCGTTGCCGATCCTAATACAACGGGGACATTCTGCATTGCGGCACGACGTATCAATAAATCTCTTGCGGAATAGCGAAAGCCATCTTGCTGTTTATATGACAAATCATGCTCTTCATCGAGAATACATAGCCCAAGACTTTTAAATGGTGCAAAAATTGCCGAACGCGTTCCTAAAAGCACTGAAACTTCGTGATCTTTAATAACTTGCCAAGCACAGTGACGTTCACTGTCACTCATTCCCGAATGCAAGGTTGCTACCGGCACTTGCAAGTAAGCTTGAAAACGCTCAACCATTTGTGGTGTCAAACCTATCTCTGGAACTAAAACCAAAGCCTGCTTGCCTTGTGAAATCGCCCGTTCAATCATGGCAAGATACACTTCTGTTTTACCACTGCCCGTCACACCTTGTAACAAGAAAGACCCAAAGCGTTGATTAACAATCCAATCAGACACCTTCTCAACCACAGAATTCTGTTCAAAGTTCAAAGGATGTTTTAAACGGGGTGGTAATTGAGTCGCTTGCCAACAATGGGTTTGCGATTGATTGACCCAACCTAGCTCTTGCCATTTACTCAGTGTTTTTCGCCATGCTGAACTCACGGCTCTTAATTGCTCATTCCTTACTAAGACCTCATCAGAACTTACCGAATAAGAAACGGCTTCGCCCTGCCAAGGATGAGATGAATCTGTAGCGCCACTCAAAGTCCACAATAGCTTCTTTTGAATCTCAGCCCTAGCGGAAATTTCGATACGCGCACCTTCAACTAATGCCCACACCTCTTGGCCCTGTTTTGTCGCAGTCTCACCATCTCTCAAACGTTTTGGCAGAGCGGCCATTACGACTTCGCCAATTGGTTCATGGTAATACTGACTTGCCCATTCCAAAAAGGCTAAGTGCCCCGCATCAAATATAGGTACCTCATCCATCACAGCTTGAATGTCTTTGAGTTTTTCCAGAGCATATTCCGAGTTTTCACACCGTCTCATCACCAAACCAATTTTGGTCTGATTTCTAAAAGGCACCTTAACGCGTGAACCGGCACAAACATTCTCTATAGCAGCCGGCAGAATATAATTAAGCGGCGATAAAAAAGGGCCTGGTAAAGCAACTTGAACAATGCGATGTGAAGCAGACAAAAAAGACTCCAAATAAAAAAGGCTCTACAAAATCATCATAGAGCCTTTTGGAAATAAGACGAACAAAATTGAATCCAGAGTGTTTACTGAAAATTTTCAACAGATTCTAGTCAAACACTACCGTTTTATTACCATGAATCAACACTCGATCTTCCAAGTGATAGCGCAAACCTCGAGCCAAAACTGTTTTTTCAACATCACGCCCTAAACGCTTCATATCGTCAATCGTATGTGCATGACTAATACGAATCACATCCTGCTCAATGATTGGCCCAGCGTCTAGCACCTCTGTGACATAGTGGCATGTTGCCCCAATTAACTTCACCCCTCGCTCATTTGCTTGGTGATAAGGTTTAGCCCCCACAAATGAAGGTAAGAAACTATGGTGAATATTAATGACTTGACCCGCATAATCACGACACATTTGCGGTGGCAGAATTTGCATATAACGCGCCAGAACAATTACATCAGCATTATATTCTTTCACCAAATTCTCAGTTTCTGCAAATGCTTTTGGCTTGTTTTCGGGTGTCACAGGAATATGATGGAAAGGCACTTTATACCAATTTGCCATATCGCCTAAGTCTGCATGATTGGAAATGACGCATACGACTTCACCCGGCAACTCATTTTCATGCCAACGATGCAACAAATCTGCCAAGCAATGGGATTCCTTCGAGGCAAACAATGCAATGCGTTTTGGCTTTTGTGAATCCGATAAAAACCACTGCATTTGAAACGCTTCTGCAAGCTCTGCAAAACCTTCTTCAAACACCTCTAAACCCGATGATAGAGAAGAAGCCAAAATCTCATGGCGCATAAAAAACCAACCATTGGCCGCATCTGTATGATGATTGGCTTCAATGATAGTGCCACCTTGATCAGCAATATATTGTGCGACTTTGGCAACAATCCCTACTTGATCTGGACAAGAAATAACTAAACGGTAAACGTGATTCATAAAGATGTCTCAAATAATTTGTCTGCCAAAACTTAACCGGCCGGTAAAAAACACTTTCTACCGGCCGGTTAAGATTAAAGAGTTATATCGCTATAACCTTTTTATAAACGAATGCTCGTTATTATACGCAAGGTACCTTCAATATGACGGTTGAATTTTCTCCAGATGGCACCTCCGTTTCGCCTTTCGACTCGGCCCAAGCATCCATGCCACCCACCATATTAACAACGTGTTTGAATCCCATTTCTTGTAAGGTTTTAGTTGCCAAAGCCGCGCGTCCCCCCGACTTACAAACCACCAACCAGTTTTCATCACGCGCATCTCGCAATGCCGGATTAGCACCAGGATAATTCAAATCTGCGGCAGGCTCTAAAACACCACGTGGAATATTGATTGCTCCCGGAATGGCCGCTGTTAAATATTCACCAGGTTCACGAACATCCAGAATTTTATAACCCTGAGAAATTAATGTTTTAGCTTGCTCAACATCGCATTTTTCGATTTCCGCCATTGCCGCCTGAACATAATCCATTAAACCTTTTGACATTTACCTGCTCCTAGAAATTTTAAAAAATCACTAAAAATAATACCCCTTCATTGCGTAAAAATCAGCAAAATTTCTATGAAAACACCCACAAAATGGAAAAAAACTTAACAAGTCTTTTTCATCAGGGTTTCGCTTTCGCAATCCAGCCCCCTTTCGGCTATAATCCTCGACAATTTTAAAACTTTTAAAGAACTTTTTACTTTTCAAGACTCAAACACTCTTCGTCGCAGCCGCTCTCAGACAAACTTCGGCATTTCACGACAAAACAGGGAAGTTTCCATGAAAATCGTCTCATTTAACACTAATAGCGTCCGTCTAAGACTGCATCAGCTACAAGCTTTAACCGATCAAATTGCGCCTGACATTATTGGATTACAAGAAACAAAAGTCCAAGACCATGAATTCCCAATAGAGGACATCCAAGCGATGGGTTACAACGCGCTATTTATGGGACAAAAAACACATTACGGTGTTGCCTTGCTTTATCGTCAAGATATTGAACTGGTTCATTCACAAAAAGGTTGGAAAAGCGATGATGAAAGCGCTCAAAAGCGCATGATTATTGGAGACTTCAAACTTGAAAACGGTGACGAAGTTCGTGTGATCAACGGTTATTTCCCTCAAGGTGAAAATCGCGATCATCCCGTAAAATTTCCTGCCAAACAGAAGTTTTACCAAGATTTAATGGAATACCTACAGACTGAGTGCAGTCCAGAGCAACCGATTGCTGTCATTGGTGATTTTAATATTTCACCTACAGATAACGACATCGGCATTGGTGAGCCAAACCGTAAACGTTGGTTACGTGACGGTAAAACCAGCTTCTTGCCCGAAGAGCGAGAAATGTGGCAGACTTTAATTAACTGGGGGCTTATAGATACTTTCAGAACAGTGCACCCAGAAGTAAATGATGTATTTAGCTGGTTTGATTACCGCTCCAAAGGTTTTGATCGTGAACCCAAACGTGGTCTGCGTATTGATACCATCCTAGCAACAGAAGTGCTCAATGCGAAAGCAATTGCCAGTGAAGTCGGTTATGACATTCGTGGTATGGAAAAGCCTTCTGACCATGCCCCTGTATGGACTGAATTTAAATAATTAACCGGCCGGAGAAATCTCCCTATGAGTGATGCCATTCACCCTTTAAAAGTTGTCCAGAGCAATCACCTGACACAACAGATTATCCAGCTACTACTTCAGCCGGAAAAACCGATAAAGTATCAAGCAGGTGATTACATAATGCTTGGTTTTGATACAACTGAGTTAAAACCTTTCTCGATAGCCGCAGCGCCAAGGGAAGACGGGCTTTTGGAATGCCACATCCGCAATCAATTGGACAGCGATTGGATGCAAAAATTGTTCACCATTCAAGCCGGTGATCATTTGGTCATGCAAGGGCCTAAACCACAAATGCAATTACAAACCTCTTCTGCACCTGTCATATTCGTCGCTGGTGGAACAGGCTTCGCACCAATGAAAGCATTACTGGATGAGTTACTTCGCCAAGAAGCACCCCAACCGATTGAATTCTATTGGGGAGCTCGCAGCCCTGAAGAGCTGTATGCGAACCAAACCATGCTTGATTTAAGCTCGAAATATGAAAACTTAAACTATATTCCCGTTATCTCTGACGATACTCATGACTGGAATGGAAATACCGGCTTTGTCCATCAACAAGTACTTAAGGATCACCCGAGCTTGACAGGCTTCATGGTATATCTTTGTGGTCCATGGGACATGACTCAAACTGCCAAACAAGACTTTTTGGGTGCCGACCTACCTGAAAATCACTTTATCGCCTAAAAAAACGACTCCATGCCGGTTTCACCCACCTCAGAAACCGGTATATTCATCTTTACATAAACTCCCTATAAACTTACCCTGATATCTGAATGCCAGAATCTTAGGAGTACTCATGCTTGTGCAAATCGTTTTCGCAGTGCTTGCAATCAGCTTAACGCCTTTCACTTCGGCTGCAAACAACCCAGTCCTACAAGCCGATAAAACCTCAAAAGACTCAGAAAAATCCCAACAAATAACCTTCTATCAAGATTGCTTGCTCAGAGCAGCAATGACCGAATCCTCGCATACAACACTCGAGCAAATTCGTCAAAGTTGCAAAATGCTCTCTGCTGCACAAACGGAACCGCTTAAACCTTTAGAAAAGCGTCGCTTAAACGAAGTCGCGACACAATCCAATCCATTTGTCATTACACCGCACAAACTGAACTATGCGATGTTTACCCATTTTACTTCAGGCATTCACAAACGTCCTTTCGAAGAAGATGCTGGCAAACCACTTGAGTACCGAGATCAGGAAATGCAATTTCAGTTGAGTTTTAAGATCCCACTCATTACCCAAATGCATTTTTTAGGCAAAGAACTGGATATTTACGGCGCTTACACCAACCGCTCTTTTTGGCAGCTATTTGATGATGAAGATTCCATCCCTTTCCGAGAGACCAACCATGAACCAGAACTTTGGGCACAAATGCACACCGACATCGACTTTTTTGATTTCAATCTTCATACTGTCAGCCTTGGTGTGAACCACCAATCCAATGGTCAATCTAACGCCCTATCTCGCGGCTGGAATCGACTGTTTTTGCAAGCAAAAATGCAGCATGACAACAGTACCCTCAACTTTAAAACATGGGCAAGATTTGATGAACAAGATGAATTCGATAACAGTTTTAACTACACCAAGTATTTAGGCGATTTTGAAATTGAAGCCGCTCACCGAGACGGTGACAACACTTATGCTCTTACGCTTCGAAATAGCTATAAATGGAATCAATACGGTGCCGTCAAATTCGAATTTACACATCCGCTGACCAAACGTTTGAAAGGCTATATTCAATATTTTAATGGATATGGAGACAGTTTAATTGAGCTTGAACATCGCTCAGAAAAGGTTGGGTTTGGAATTGTTTTAGTGGATAGGTTTTAATAGAAATTGACCGGCTGGGAAACTTTACCGGCCGGTAGAATAAATATTTAAGCTTCAATCAACTTCGGTGAACCATCCTCTAAACGCTCAATGGCTTCTTTATAAATTAAAGCCGCCTGAGAGGTTTTCCCCTCCGCTTCATAGCAACTTGCCAAGGCATGAAAGGTTTCCAACTGAGGGCACAGCTGTAAACTCTTTTTTAAGTGATTCTGCGCCATGACCCACATTTGACTTTGGCAAGCTAAACGACCTAAGGTAAGTAACAATACAGGGTTATCTTCTCGCCCCTGCAGCCATTTCTCTGCCATTTTTAAACGCTCAAACGCAGGACCTAAGCTCAAACGGCCGTATTGATAAACTAATCGATCATTCCATAACTTACCGACTGATTTTTCTAACAGTTCTTTTAACCCCGACTCTTCGCCAAAACTGATACTTTGCTCAACATACTCAGCCAAAATATCTGCCTCGAGTTGATATTTTTTCGCCAATGACTGCCAATAGGTTTGCAACTCATCATATGTCAGGCAAAGGGTTAACTTACCAGCCATTAATTGACGTTCCAAAGTCCACAAGTCTTCACGCACAATCGCTTTAGATTTTTTAATTGCTGGAAGCAAAGCTTCTAACGCATCCCATTGCTCCGTCAAACGATAACCATAAGCTAACTCGCGTACCACTGCAGCATTCTTTGGATCCTCTTCAAACAGCGCCTTAAGCAAAGCAACCGAATCTGTAGGCGATTTCTCTTGCAACAATCGCGCCTCAACCAAACCAATAACGATATATTCTTCAGGATAAGCTTCTCGTGCTTCACGCAAATAATAGTCACGACGCTCGACAATTCCTTGATTATGCGCCATCTTAGCAGCGCTCAAATAATGCACTAAACCAGATTCACTATACTTTGCACTTTTAATGAGCAGCTTTTCAGCCTTCTGCCAGTCACCATATTCCAGTGCCAGCAATCCCTCATGCATTGAATTTTGCGCGGAAGAGTAACGCTTCATTTGTCGTCGTCGAGCAACTATCTGCGGCAGATGCCACAAAAACATGACCAATTGCACAACGAAATACCCTGTCGCAATAATGGCAAGCACGAACGCTAACATAAAACTGAGACTGGTTTCTAAAACCCAATCGCCCCAAACCATGGACACCCGGCCATTGTCATACAACATAAGTGTCGCCAACGCTGAAGCAATAAAAAAGACAACCGCCCAAATTACAATCAGTCTCATAATCGAAACTCCTAATTATTTGAAGGTTTCACGTGAAACCCTGCGGTGGCTAATGGCTGCCGACCTTTACGTTCAAAAGCTCTAAAAGGCTGTAAAAGCCCTTCAAATTGCTTTGAATAAGCCGAAAAATTTTGATTCACAAATTTTTGTACTTGATCAATTGACAGTTCATAGCGCACTTGTGATTCATGCTGTGCACTCCATTCCATTCTTTCAATCAACAATAACAGACGTTGTTTTTGTAAGTCGTGCTGGAGAAGTGCTTCTACCGTTGTTGGCTCACCCGTTGTCTGACGGTTTTTAATGGTCACCATTTCACTTAATCGCATTAACAATCTTTGCCAAGCGGTTTCCTGTTCAGCCACCTCTCCTACCTGCAAAGCATCTGTTTGCACAACTTGAGTATTCGCTTGCGGCATTGATTCGGCCTGCTGAAGCTCAAGTTTTGGTGGTGCTAAAGCCGCTATTGCGGCATAAAGTTCATCTAAGGACGGCAGTGGTTGTTTAGAAAGTTCAAACCATTTCTTGAGTGTCGCAACATCTTGACCAATCAAGCGAGCCAGAGCCGTCACATTTGGATAGCCACTATTCACAGCCGTTTGCTCAATCGCATTGAGCTTATCAATCGTCGCTTCTGCAGAAGCACCCAATAACCATTGAGTATTTGCTTCAAAAATCCATTGCTGCAATAAAGAAGCATCAAGCATCACTTCCGACGGTTCAACTTGCTTAATTCCTGTCGAATCAAGCGGTGCTATCGATTCTTCCGCTTTCTGACTGAGACGATTTAATTCTTGTTCAAGCATAGCCACCTTTTGTAAAACTGGCGCTAAATCAACTTCTCCTTCGGAAGTTTGCACAGGTGTTTTCAAGGTTTTGACAGTTTCTAACGCCTGCTCTAACTCTGACTGAATGCTTGCCTCAAATGCCGCCTGCTTGGCTTGCAATGCTTCAATTGCAGCGGAGCCATCAACGGCTTTCATTTCATTCTGAATTTGTAAAATATCCGATGACAATCTTTCAAGGGTCGGATTGTCTTCACTCAACGGAGCTGAAGCAGATAACTGACCGACAAGATCGTCTTGCTGATCCATAATATTGAATTGCTTATTCTGAACTTGGTTCAGATCATTTCGTAGTTCATTTAACGCCTGAGTATTCTGCATCCCCATTAATAACAGGAATACGCTAAACACCACCAACAAAAGCAGGACAAAAGACACCAAACGCGATGTTTTTGCCGACTTAACTGTCGTTTGGGAGGGTTTCGAAGCTCGCTCACTCCGCTTACTCTTAGATTCAGAATTCTCAGAAGTGTCACGCTTCTCGTGCTTTTTCAGCGTACTTTGAGCAGGTTTATTCGGTGACGCGCCTTGCGATGATTGGCTAGATTCATCGGCCAAAGCGCCTTCCAAAACATCGGAAGAAGTCGACTCTGATTTGGATAGCTTCTCCATCGCATCATGATCTTTATTGGTTTGCGTCATTTTCAACCTCAACAAAACAGAAATAGTATAAAAGTTTACCGTAAAACTCTGAGTTAACCGATAAATCAAAAGCTTTCTTGGACAGAATCAAGTTGTAAAAAATACACAAGACATTTTCAGGATAGAGAATCAAGGCAATGACATTCTTTGCAACGAATCCAAAATACCTTGATTACTCTGGATCGATACCACACAAATTTTTGCCTCAGGAACACCTTGTTCAACCATCGATTGCTTGATACGTGGACTAAAAACTAACCAGCTTTCAATGGATTGCCAAACGGAGTTTTTAAAACTTTGATAATCAGAATCCCAATCCACCAACAACGTAAACAGACTTTGCCAACTTTCTAAACTCGAAACCAAAATCACCGGCCGGGAAGATTTAACAAAAACCAGCCAACTATCAGAACAAAACTGCGCTGGTTGGCGGCGATACAACTCAAACTCTTCAACCAAGCTACCCTGCTCGGACAGTTGAGTTTTAATCACATTTCTTCCGCCTACCCCGCTTAACAGGGCAACGCGTCTGGGAGGAACGTCAGCAAACACTTGAAAGTCTAACAAAATTTGCTGCATTAAATCTTCAGATACAAATTGCTTACGCGGAAACAACTTCACCTGAAGACCTAAATTCTGTGCGGCCTGAGCAGTTGCTTCACCAATTGCAAAAACTGGACACGCTAACTCATGGACTAATGACACATCTTTTAAATCAAAATTTAACCGGCCGGTATCTTTCGCCTTCATTTGGACAGGCGCGTTATTTCTTACAAAATGCTCGGGGCATTGATTAACCCAACCGACTAAAGCATTCACACTGGTGATAAAAATCGCGTCAAACGTCTTTTGGCTAACTAGCTCATCTAAGGACTGGCGCTGTTTTGGTGAAATAGTCGTTCCAACAATCTCAAGGGAGGGACAAGGTAATGTCTGAAACCCATTTGCATTTAAAAGCTCATCCAAAGGCTGGCTCTGATGCTCAGGCCGCGTATTTAATAAGCAAATTGACGATTTTGACACCTTATCACGCCTTTTAGCTACATTTACGATTTATTATTCAACGCATGCAAAACTTTTTCGATTACTTTGTCGGCAATTTGATCACTCATTTTATCCGCAACCGTATCCACGAAAATTTCAGCAATTCGATCCGCTAATTCTTGAGCTTGCATATCGGTCGAAACTTTTTGAGGAGCCGCTTCTTTTGCATAAACTTCTTGCAAGATTTCACGAGCACCCATCGACAATAACTTATCACCTAACTCAGTACCGAGCTCATCGGCCTGATCAGCAGAACCAGTCATTGTTTCCTTGAGAATCGTTGAACCATCCAGAGATGCGACTAAACCTGTCAATGTAATTTGATTATCTTCTAATTCAGCGAACACACCGATTGGTACCTGACAACCACCTTCCAAGCGGCGGTTCATTGCTCTTTCCGCTAAAGTGCGAATTTCGGTTTCTTTGTGATTGAGCACAGAGATAATCTCCAGCGTTTCACGATCTTTAGCAAAATACTCAATCCCTAAAGTACCCTGCGTCACTGCTGGCAAGCAGACTTCCGGCGAAATCTCATGACGAATACGTTCATCCAACTCCAAACGCTGAAGACCCGATGTCGCCAAAACAATGGCGTCATATTGACCCGCATCCAATTTCCCCAAACGCGTACCCACATTTCCTCGCAAATCTCTCACATCCAAATCTGGGCGCTTGGCTTTCAGTTGCGCTTTTCGACGCAAACTAGACGTGCCCAAAATCGCACCTTGCGGCAAATCGTCAAACGACGCGTAGTTATTTGAAACAAATGCATCTGTCGGTGCGTGACGCTCCAAAATTGCGCCTAATGCAAACCCTTCCGGCAATATCATCGGCACATCTTTCATCGAGTGCACAGCAATATCGGCTTCTCCAGCCATCATACGGTCTTCTAGCTCTTTCGTGAAAAGGCCCTTACCGCCAATTTTTGCTAAAGGTACATCTAAGATTTTGTCGCCCTTGGTCGACATTGGCATCAGTTCAACACGTAAACCTTCGTGATGCTTCTCTAATTCCGCTTTAACAAATTCCGCTTGCCACATTGCCAATGGGCTTTTTCGAGTAGCGATTCGCAAGACCTTTTTCATAAAAACTCAGTTTCCTGTATTTTAATTCTGATGCGCGATCGAATGACCTATCAAGGCGATTCTTCTTCAACGCAAAAATAAAACTCAAAGCCAAGATAGGTGTTTACGATTAACCAGCAAAATGCCATATTGCTATCTAAGCTTCTTGTAAGATAAATAACCGTTTATTCTACTCAAAAAGCCCCTGTATTTTTGCTCGTTTTCGATAAAATAACCGGCAAACGTATGGCCGTTTGTCGAACTGAAAAATCGTGATAAGGAATCGATGCGCTTGCAGAATCAAAATCAAACCATCCAAGCATCCAAACATCTATTCGGTCTAGGACTGGCTTTTTTCTTAAGCTTCCAGCCAATTGTGTTTGCCAGTGATATTTTGGACGACTTATCTGTTTTACAAAATACTGCAAGCAATGAACAGGTCACAACGGATAAGCTGATCGAATTGACAGATTTACAGAAATTGGCCGAGCAATCAGAAAAAAAAGGGTTGCCAATTGTTTTAATGTTCAGCGCACAGTGGTGTGAGTACTGTGACGTATTAAAAGAACACGCACTCAATCCAATGATGAAAAGCGGCCTTTATGAGGGCAAATTGGGGCTGTTTCGTCATGTTGGCATTGATGAAGCAAAGCCACTTGTTTTGTTCACTGGCGAGCGTCTGAAAAAGTCAAAATGGGCTTACCAATTAAATGCCGATTTAACACCCACGATACTGTTTATCGACAGTCGAGGCCAAGAAGTGGCAGAGCGTTTAGTCGGCATTTCAGAACTCACTTTATTCAGTGCACTTGTTCACGCACGACTGAATGAGGCTTATAAAAACATGGGGATTGATAAGGTCATTCCTGCGACCCCCGAACAACTGGAAAAGCAAACAAAAGCCACCCAGTAACCAATAGAATTTACCGGCCGGTTAACTTTATGGAAAATCGGCCATTCAAAATTGCTAACAAATGGAACACACTATGAGCAACGAACACAACCAAGAAAAACTTTCCAGTGCACGATTCAGTGAATCAACGGACGCGTTTGTCGAGGAATTCACGGCCTCCATTCCATTTGATTACCGCATGTACAAACAAGACATCCAAGGGTCTTTGGCACATGCTGAAATGCTAGCCAGTGTTGGCATTCTCAACCAAAAAGAACTGGATGCCATTATTCAAGGTCTTGGACAGGTCCAACAAGAAATTGAAAATGGTGAGTTTAACTGGTCAATTAAGCAAGAAGATATTCACATGAATATCGAAGCGCGTTTAACCGCATTGATCGGCATTACCGGAAAGAAATTACATACGGGTCGCTCACGAAATGACCAAGTCGCAACCGATATCCGCTTGTATCTTCGTGATGAGATCGATCGAATTTTGAAAGAATTGCAACGCTTGCAAGTAGGCCTAGTCGACTTGGCTGAGCGCGAAGCCGATACCATTATGCCAGGCTTCACGCATTTGCAAACGGCTCAACCGGTGACTTTCGGCCATCATATGATGGCATGGTTTGAAATGATTAAACGCGACAAAGAGCGCCTGCAAGATTGTCGCAAACGCTTGAACAGTTCGCCATTAGGTTCAGCCGCTTTAGCTGGAACCACTTATCCGATTGATCGTCAGATGACTGCTGAGTTGCTTGGATTTGATCGAATTTGTGAAAATTCGTTAGACGGTGTTTCAGATCGCGATTTCGCCATTGAATTTTCAGCGTTTTCCGCAACCTTACTCATGCACTTATCACGTTTTTCAGAAGAGTTGATCCTTTGGTCATCCGCACAATTTCAATTCATCGATTTGCCGGATCGCTTCTGCACGGGCTCATCGATTATGCCTCAAAAGAAAAATCCCGATGTTCCAGAACTGGTTCGCGGTAAAAGCGGTCGCGTCTATGGCCACTTAATCAGCCTGTTAACGCTCATGAAATCGCAACCTTTGGCTTACAACAAAGATAATCAAGAAGACAAAGAACCTTTATTCGACACGGTCGATAATGTGCAAAACTGTTTGCGTGCCTTCGCAGACATGGTGCCGGCAATTCAAGTGAAAAAAGAAAATACCTATGCGGCAGCAAAAAGTGGTTTCTCGACCGCAACCGACTTGGCCGATTATTTAGTCGGGAAAGGATTGGCATTCCGCGATTCTCACGAAGTCGTTGGCTTAGCCGTGGCTCATGGCATTGAAACCGGACAAGATTTATCAGAAATGTCACTGGAAACACTACAAGGTTTTTGTGAAGACATTACCGAAGATGTTTATGATGTCTTAACGTTGGAAGGCTCAGTCTCTGCACGTGATCATTTTGGTGGCACTGCGCCAAACCAGGTCTTAGCAGCTGTTTCTCGAGCTCGTGCTTATCTAGATTTATAAACGATTAAATCAACCGGCCGGTAAACCTTCAAAGTCTACCGGCCGGTAACATTTTCGGTAACGCAGTTTCTTTACCAACGCAAAGAAATGCACAGAAATCCTATTGTTAATCCGCCAACTGAATCACCGAACGTACTTTCATATCTTTATAGGCAAAACTATTCAATGCCTTTAAATCGACCAAACACGCCATGCCAATCACGTCATAACCAACCTCTTCACATAGTTGTGCCGCCGCTCCCATAGAGCCGCCTGTTGCAATCAAATCATCCAATAAAACGACTCGACTACCATCGCCTTTTTGCATCTCAAGTTTATCGGAACCATATTCCAAACCGTACTCCACCGAGGCATGAACATTGGGTAATTTTCCAGGCTTGCGCACTTTAATAAAGCCTTTATTATGCTTATAGGCCAACGCTGAAGCGAAAATAAACCCACGCGATTCAATTCCTGCTAAACAATCAATCTGATTCCATTCCTCTTCGGAAAACAACGCGCTCATGGCATCAATCGTTTCATTGAAATGTGATTTCAATAATGGAGAAATATCACTAAACAAAATGCCCGGTTTTGGAAAATCCGGTACGTGATCTAAATATTGCGCTAAAGGATGAAGCGATTCATTTGACATAAAATACCCTTTGTTACGATAGGCCTTTGAAAACTGGTGGTTTACACACGATTAAATTCTGAATTCAAGTTTGAGAGCTGAGTATTTACGCGACCTTCAAAACTGCGTATGCTAATGTCTATACGAGGTCGCTTTTCAGCGTTTTTTACTTTGAGTCATTCTGAGGGTGAGATTATATGCCACTAAATCAAAATAACTACGAGCGTTTTTCTCTGCAAGAGTTGCCTCCTCACGCACGAGATATTGCTGAATATTTATTCAACAGCCGGCCCTTGGTCTATTTTTTTGAACAACAGAAAACACCCGAGCCAGATACTTATCTATTAGACGGGCGAAAGGTTCCGCATTCGATGTGGCCAGAAATTATTCATGCGGCACTTTTAGCCAAGCTATCTTTTTTTGAACCCAACCCCAGCCTGACCCGAGAACAAATTTTATTTCTCATTCAAAGCGCATGCACATTAATCGACATGCCACTTACTCAATATTCGCTTGAGGACGTCATTCGTCAGAATAAGGAGCGAATGCCTAAATTAAGCAGTTGGCTCATTGCTCAAGCCCAACTTTTACACAAAACCTAGCGAAAATCGACTTGCAAATCAATGACCGGTCGGTCGACTTTGCTAGCATTAAAGCGGCATTTGATCAATTAAACGTTCCATTCTCGCTTCAAGCCCCTGCGCACTTTGCAAAACTTTTTCTGGATTAATTAACTCTGAGAGAGGCAACAATGAAGCATTTTGGCTGTTCATCGCGGTCTCTGCGCTCTCAACTTCCTGATCCAACAAATTAACTTGAACGCTGGATGCTGTCTCCAACCCATTCGGATCTAAAACAAGAAGTCTTTCCAATACCTCAGATAACACAGCCTGCGCCTGAATTGCACCGCTTTGAACAGCTAAAACCAGCCAAAACCTTGCCAGTTCAAGCGAAGTTTCAGATTGAGCATACAATTCACCCAATGCAACCTGCGCCAACAACACGCCTCTCATCGCTGCAAACCGATATAGAATTTCAGCATGTTGTTGATTTTCAGGAACGCCCTCACCATTTTGCAAAAGCCTTGCAAGTAAAAACGCCCCTTCAGGATTACCTTTACAAAACGCCTGATAATACATGGTTGCTGCAAGCGCATAAGATTGACTCACCGGCTCGCCTGCTTCATACATTTTCCCAAGCATCACTTCAGACTGAGAATGGTTTTTAAACACACAATTCTCAAAAAGATTAAAAGCGTAATCGAGTTCATTGGATTTGTAGGCAGCCTTTGCATGATCAAATATCGCCATTAATTTGTGAGCATCACCCATTGCGGTCTTGATCGCAGAATCTTGCCAACTATCAGGAATATTGAGAGCTTCGACAGAAGTCAACACCGCTGACTGAATCACTTGATTATCTTCCAACCAAGCTTGTAATTGCTCAACGGATGGACGGTTTTTAGGATTTGGATCCAACATCCAGCGAAGTAAACTTTCCCAAGTGCTTTTTAGCTTTGCCGTTTTAGGAAAACAAAGATTTTGCTTTAGCCAGCCTATCTGCCATGACGTTGGTCGTTCAGTTGCAGGTAAAAAATGACCTTTGCCACCCGTTTTTTTAGAGTACGTTGAATGAATATCTGTTTTTAACCGGCCTGTTTCAGACCATAAAGCCTCAACCAAATGCACACCGGTTAGTGCATAATACAAACACAATCCTAAACTATAGATTTCACTCTCAATTGTGCCTTTTGCATCCCAAGACTCTGGTGATTTGTAAAGCAAACTTTCATAGTCACCTGGCAACTTTTCTTGCTCATAAGCGCTACACGCATCGCTTATATGGCCCCAACCCACAAGTTGTGCAGCCTTCTTTTTTACCACCCAGTGAGAAGGTTGAATTCTACTGTGAATCCTGCCCTGCGCTTGCAATAGCTTAAGAACTTGCACGCCCTTCTTTAACAAAGATTTGGCTTTTTTACTCGAATACACACCTTTCTTTGCCACCTTAGTCAACAATGTCTGCTTGCCAGCATCCTCAAAAATAAACAGATAATGCATTGCGACTTTTCGCACTTGCATAATATCTACAATTGATTGCTCACTAAAATTCGCCAACAAAAACTGCTTTTGTAATTTCAACGAGTAAAAATTTTGAGCATTGGGAAATACCTTAACCAATCGGCTGACCGACGAACCATTCTCAAGCATTTGCTTGATTCTATAGACAGAATGAGAAGAATCTACTGGGGTCACATCAAGCAGGTCTTTCTGCTGTTCCAATAAAGTCATATTTGGGTGCATATTTCTCAACTTTTATTGCTCTAAAATTGTTTTTTTTCGTCAAAAAATTTAACGAATCGAATAGAAAGATTTTATCACTGATTAGGAGCCATACAGTAGGCATTGCGAATAATGCGCTATACCATCAGTCTTTCAAGAAAGACCTCGCAATGTGAAGATAAAATATGCCATAATAAACATACAGTTAGCAAACGCGAGGGGGGCTTTCTATGAATTCAATAAATCCTAGCTTGGCATCAGCCGTTCAAAGCATGCAATCACCTTCACAGGTGAACCCAGCCGTTCAGCCTCAGTCAGCGGAAGTGCAAACCTCAACACCTAGTAGTGCAAGCACCACTGTCACCTTGAGTAGCGGTCAACCTCAAACAATGGTGGATTACAGCGGTTTAAATAACCAGCAAACTGTGCGAAATTCAACTCAAGTTGAACAAACGGCGATTGATGGAAATCAGGTCTCAAGTGGTACGACTTATGCGACCAACTTACAGAACCAGAGCAGTTATTTTTTGACTCAGCAGGCTGAAACACCTAGCAATATGTCAGGTAACACAACGGAAAACTTAGCAAATCAAAACGCTAATATCGCTAGTGAATAATCTCTGAACTAGAGATTTCCAATCAAACTCAATAGGCTCTCTTTACGAGAGCCTTTTTATTTATAAAAAACAATTTTTGTGCATCTATAAAAATCGGCTGAATGAATATCTTTTAGAGAGCTTTGCACCCAAAGGGCATAAACACGAGTAAGAGTTAAAGCATAAATTGTGAAAAAATTCTGTTGAGCTAGGCAAAAAGTGCAGGGAATAGCTAGCTATTCGCAAGATGCCGCCCAACGGAAGTACCCTTGGGGTATAACAAAGCTCGGCAGGATTTTAGCCAATTTTGGTTATTTATTATCTCGTGTTTATGCCTTTTGGATGCAAAGCTCTCTTTTAATCTTAGTCAGATGAACAAAGCCTTTTTATAGAAAATTCTTATACCCCTATAAAATCTCAATACTTTATTAAGACTTCTTTCACGTTAAGTCATTGATGCCCCTACTCATATTAAGTAAACTAATTTCAACTTAATAAAGTTCAGGCAAGCATTTTTAGAAACGCTTCTTATCGATCTTTAATAGTTGTTTTCATGTAGTCTAATAATCGAGATTGAAACGTTCCCCTATGTTGATGTCTCATATTGCTCCTCACGAAAAGCACTGTACGGCCAATACAGTGCTTTTTTTTTGCGAAAAATAATCACTCTTATCAGATATCAAACCAAAATCCATCGGAATCGGCATAATTTTCAACAAACGTCTAATATGGAAAATGATTATGAATGACCATCGAAACTATCGCCATGGGCATGGCTCAGATGAGCAACACAAAAAAGACCAAGCGCTTTTTAAAGAATTACTCGAACACCATTCCGAATTAAAGCGGGAAACGCAACGCCTAGCGAATGGAATTTGCAGCAGAACCACTTCTGAAAACCCCAAACTAGCAAAAATTATTCAGCAGCACACGGTTGGTATGGAAAAACGATTTGGTATGAATCGTGCCATTCGATCTTGGGACCCGCTATTTGCAGCCCTATTTGAATATAAAGACCAAATGTCGTTTGAATATAAAATGATACCGGCCGGTGTCGAAGCCACTCTCACTGCTGAAGACCCGAAACTTATTGAACTCATTCATGCACATGATGAAACCATTCATGGTTTTGTAAATGAAGGTTTTGACGCAGGTGGCCGAGAAAGCCCAAAACCTCATTGGTTAAAGTAACTAGTCGCCACTTGAATCTTCGAATGTTAGACCTTAATAAATGAATGTTACAAGCATGAATGTAAGGATAAAATCATGATTATTATGTGCCCAAATTGTGGTGGTTTAAATCGTGTCGCTGATGAAAAGCTCCAACAAAATCCACAATGTGGAAAATGCCAAGCCTCACTGTTCAGCGGAAAACCCATTGAAATGACCGGCGTGCAATTTCAAAGAGCAATGCAAAAAACAGATTTACCCATGGTTGTTGATTTTTGGGCTCCTTGGTGTGGGCCTTGTCAAGGGTTTGCTCCAGTATTCCAACAAGCAGCAATGAATTTCGAACCTCGCGCACGTTTTGTCAAAATAAATACCGAAATCGAACAACAACTTGGAGCACAACTTGGCATTCGCTCCATCCCGACACTGGCTATTTTCAAAAAGGGACAAGAAGTCACTCGCATATCTGGTGCAATGGATTTAGGTCAATTCACCCAATGGCTAAATCAACATCTATGATGCATTAAATAATTCGTGGTCTAAAGTCAGTTGATGGCATCACGACTATTGTTTAATATTTAATAACAAATATTGTTTTAAATGATTAACTGTTGCAGAAAATGAAATATTCTTTAGCTGACTTACATGCTTTTATTGCGGTTTCTCAAACCAATAGCTTTCACCAAGCGGCAGAACGACTGAACACCAGTGCAGCTTCGGTCAGCCGAAAGGTTTCAAATCTAGAAGACGCACTCGATGTTCGCCTTTTTCACCGAACTACTCGGAAAGTGCGGCTCACTGAAGCCGGCAAACAATATTATGGGGATGTGCAAAACGTCTTAGAAGCCCTGCAAGAGGCTGATGAGCAGCTGCAAAATAATCAAAATGAACTTTCTGGAGAATTAAAAATCGCTGCGCCAATGAGCTTTGGTGTTGAAGTGCTCTCGCCACTTTTAACGGAGTTTATGCATCAACACCCAGCGTTGCATATTGATTTACAATTGGAAGATCATCAAACAGACTTACTCTCTAGCGGAGTAGATTTGGCACTAAGAATCGGAGAATTAGCCGATTCATCGTTGATTGCGACAAAAATTTGTAACTTAGAATTTGGCTATTACGCGTCACCAAGCTATCTGGAAAAACATGGCGAACCCATTCACCCAGACGACTTATTACAACATGAATGTTTACATTACAGCTTGGTGAGCCGCTCTTATGAATGGGGCCTGAAGGACTCTAACGTACAATTAAAAGGCCGACTAAGCGCAAACAACGGCGAAGCACTACGTGAAGCGGCAATCAATGGCTTAGGGTTAGTCGCTCTGCCACGTTTTATTGCCGAAAAATCGATACAGAAACAAACGCTTAAACCCATTTTAGAAGCACATTCACTACAAACATCTGGACTTTATGCCATTCGTCTATCTCGCAAATTCACCCCTAAACGTATTACCACACTCATTGACTTCCTTAAACTAAAGCTAGGCTAAGTAGTCGATTCTGAATAACTCGTTTAATTTATGGCAAAGCCAGTTATTCAGAGTCGACTAAGTACCAAACAGCTATCTAAAGAACAATTTAAAAATTATTTTGTGCGTAATCTCAACCGGCCGGTTAAACTGTAAAAAATTTGTTTTGTTAGGAAAATAGCATGGAACTCGGCTCAGTCGAACATAAAGAACTACTTTGGAAAAGCATTCGAAAAACAGCTCTTAAAACATTTTATCTCGGTGCATTTATCGGTATTTTAATGATTATCCCAAGCCTGATCTACACCAATACTTTCTCACTGGGACTTGCCTATGCAGGCGCAGCGATTGTTATTGCAACAGGGCTTTATGCCGGATGGACTGCATGGCAGAAATACCAAAAATTAATCAAACCCTTTGCAGAACAATTTCCCGACAAAGACGAATAAAGCCTTTGTTCTAACAGGCGACAAGCGGTATCTAATCAACAGAGCGTGTATGTAAAGCTCGCCATACCAGACACCAAGCAGATTCCGTTTGTTGCCACTGCTCACATTGGTTTTTAAGAAGCTTCAAACAATCAACATCATCTTTGTTCAATTTTGCATACAAGCTTTGTTGAGCGAATACGATCAATTCTTGAGCCTTTTCAAACGCCTCGTTTGAGCTCGCATCGACCTTATAAACCTCCAACCAGTACTCACAGCTATAACTCGATATTGCTTGGTATTTACCGTGTGGATGTCTAGCTAATTGCCATACAAACAAGCTTTCAAGAAGTTGTTTAACCGATTGTGCATTTTGACAATCACTGCGCATTTTTTGCCAGAGCCAAAAAGCCCGACTCACTTTAAGTAATTGCTTTAAAACCCAAATAAGCAACACAAAGCCAATAACCCATAGAGCCCAAAATACACTCTTAGGTAGACTGATATTCCAACCGGCCGGTAAAGATTCAACCTGCCATTTCTGCGTATCGGGGTTTACAAACCGCAAATGAATATCAGGTTGCTTCCAAAACCACTGTTGTGGACGAAATGGAATCATGAGTTGCAAAGATTGTAGAACAACCATGCCTCCCTCTTTTTCCTTTAGACTTTGCTGAATTGCCATCTCTGGAGATAGCCAAATGACCGACTTTACTTCTGATAACTGACGAACCACCTCCTGAGCCAAGTTTTTTAAATGCGAGGGGGAGACGTTCTCCGCTTGCATATTCCAGTGCCAATAATTGACATCCTGATAAACACTAATGGTTGGTTTCGAACTTTGCCACTGCAAATCTGCAACCAAGGCATCGGCCGGTAAAAAACTGGGAAGAGGATGTAAATTGATGGATTTAATTGGTGAGAAAAAATGCCAATAACGACCATTCGGTCGACGAACTTTTATATGAGTACTAGGGATTTTCTCTTGGCGCTGACTCAAAGGTTCAACAAACCCGCGGTAATTAAAAACGGTGGTCAACTGATATTGATTTTCCCGTGGCTGCACAGGATCAAGGACATCCAAACGCCACTTTTCACGCATCGACTGATTCATTAAATGCGCTTCTGGAATCAAACGCCATTCATCAGATGGGAGTTTCAATTCAGCGGTTTGCACAATAGATTTCTGAAAAAACAATGTCTGAGGAAGTTCGTGCCATTTAATATTAATATCGGGATTTTTAACAACTTTTATCAACCGTTCCTTTAAATTCACATCATTTAAGCGAATATTTGGAAAAATATATTCACCTTCTTGATAAGGATAAAACTTTATTCGCAAACGATTGGAGCGACGGTCTACTGTGTCGATGACAAAATTCTTTTTCAGCTCACCGAATTCGTAGGTCTCGAAGATTTTAACCGCGTCTTCACCGCGTACAGTCAATGTTAGAGCCTCACCCAAAACCAACTCTTGACCCAACTCTGAACCTTTTAGCTCAATTGAATCTGCCGCCTTCACATTCAGGCTGATTAAAATTAATCCAAATAGAAAGCCGACATTACGAAAAGTCTTCAAACAAAACTCTACCATGGGTCAACTCCAGGTATTTCATGAGCTGTTTTTTGATCAGCAAAAAAGCCTTCCTCTCGTTCCATTAATCGTTTTAGCAACAGCTGTTGATTGAAATCTTTTGTTTCTAATTCCATCAAAAACTTTTCTGCTTTCAATTTGTTCACCGTTTGTTGATGCACTCCCTCTGTGGCCTGCCCAGCAGAATTCACTTGAAGTTCACTGGTTTTCGAGTGCAAATTAAACTGCGTACGATTTTGGCTTTCCGGCAATTGAACTTGTTCATCAGGACTTCCACCCTCGTCTTGTTTTTGACCTGCGCCTCCAATAAAATTTTGGCCAAGATCCAACTTTCCTTCTCGTTCACCAGCCCCTTGCCCTTGACCTGTTTGACCTTGCTCACCACGACCACTTTGACCCCGTTGCTGTGGTTGCTGTGCTAGCTTTTGTTGCATGGCAATCGCCAAATTGTATTTTGCATCTGGAAATTCAGGCTGATAAATCAAAGCTTGCTGATAGGCTTCAACCGCATAGTTTGCAATTTGCGCCTGCATATAAGCATTGCCCAAATTAAACAATGCTTGAGCCCTTATTTGATCTGTGGCAGCCACCTTTGCAACCTGTTTAAACGATTCAATTGCTAGCCCCGATTCCTTCAGTCGATACGCAGAACTTCCAACCCCCATCAAAGCCATCTCATATTGCTCAGCTTCTGGTGTGCTTTCTGTCACAGTCTGATAAGCTTCCAATGCATTTTCATATTGCTTATTCTCATAAAACTGAAATCCTTGTTGCAAATCGTCAGAACTTGCCAAAAGCGGCCGACTCATTAACAACAGCACGTAAAACAGCATAAAAATAACAACGGATTGACCAGTTAAAGAAAACGAAAAGCTTCTCCAAAGAGTGAAATTCATCGCAGTTGACCTCGTCTCTTACCTAGACTCCTAGCATGTTTAACCCACCCTAAAATCGAACTAGAATAAAACGCCCAAATCAGGCTGAGCAAACCCACTTTTAAAAACACATCTGAATATGAAACCCACTCTTGCTGCATTGACTTTTTTTCAACTGCATCTGGCTCAAGTTTTGACAAGACCTTATCCAAAAAGAGCTGCGATGTATCTAAAGGGAAATAATCCCCTTTCAATTGCTGGCTCAGGCTTTGTAACAACTCACTTTCCAATGCAGAAGTCACTAACTGCTGATTACGCATCCACAGCTTTTCCGAAGATAAGGAAGTCTCTTGCTCTCGCAACACATTCGGATCGGGTAAAACACTAGGTTGTGAACCTCCAACCCCCAAAATCACGAGTGGCACGTTTGACATGGCTGAGCCCGACTCTTTAAACATAGCATCATAAAGCGTTAGCATTTGTTCATCGTTTTTGGGTAAAGGGGGCATCGCCGAGTTCATCGCTCGACCATCCGATAACACTAACATCGCCGGCGACTGTTGTGCGGTTTCTTGCAAATACTGCCAACCATACATAATCCCTAACTCAACACCGCTGCCACGAGTTGGCAACATATCCGGAGCAAGCAATTGAAGATAGTGTAAAAATAGCGCACGGTCGTGGCTTAAAGGTGCAATCAGGTGTGCCTGACCTGAAAAAACCGTTAACCCCAAACGATCCGAAGGCTTAC
>Ga0193955_1000019_pt1 | contig 116138 bp, 97 predicted proteins | sample BB_6_MG_FD_140343 | JGI IMG/M metagenome (GOLD analysis project Ga0193955, IMG submission 140343) | Microbial mat bacterial communities from the Broadkill River, Lewes, Delaware, United States - BB_6_MG | ecosystem: Environmental > Aquatic > Freshwater > River > Microbial mats | place: USA... | reverse complement strand
TTAGAACAAGGAAAATTGATTAAACATAGTTACTCTATATTTCTTCAATTTTGTGATGTTATCAGTTTGCTAATGAGCTCCCAAAGGGCGAGTACCTAATAAAAAGTAAAGGCTTATATGCGGTGTTATTGATTTTGACAAGGGAATGACCATTCTCTTCAATCAATGCCTTGCCTACATGGATGTAGGTACTTAGGTTATGTTTGGAACGTACAACCTGTGCCTCTAAGCCTTTTAATTCTCGCTGAGTGGGAAAGAACTTAATCAACTTGGTATAATTCCTTTTGGGATCAGCGCAATGTTTTTTGCTCTTTTATCGGTTTCGTCATTACTCGATATTAGTAACCCGTCCTCAATTAGCCTTTTCAATGTTCTTGTCAGTACAGGCCGCGATACATCTAAACGTGATGCCATTTCATTTACATAAAGGCTATCTCTATCAGGCTCTCTATCAATAACAATAAGTATTAAAAACCTTAATTGTGAGTTGTATAGTCCATGTTATGGTGTAATTGCAAAGCATACTCATCAATCCACTCTTCGTATAAATACAAGCTACCCATTCCATCTTCATGGAGTGTGAACTCTAAGCACCTAGGTTCATCTCGAGTCTGCAACATAATCCCTTTAATTGCATCTTTTGATTTATCAAAGTATTTCGATTTTGGTGTGATTTTGGCAAAAACAAACATATGTTTATTCATTAGTATTTCCGACACTTAAAAAGTAAATTCAAGCTTTATATGCTTAACCAATTGGATTTATTTTATCAATAACACCTATTTTACAGACAATTAACATTTGACCAATTAGTCAATATTTATAAAATTGTCATGATTAAATAACAAAACAGTAACATTCGTTGTTTAGAATTTAATCCCTTTTTAAATAAAAAGGCGGTGTTTAATCCTAACTTCTTGGATACAAACACAAAAAACGAATAAACAATACAAATTATCTTTTCATAGATAATTCATTTAAAACCAAACATATAGTGTCGCTTTATCACACTTTAACAATACAGAGAGAAGCACAATGCAAGAGAAACGATTGGCCTTTCGGCAGAAACATTCACTTGACATAACGATAACTGAAAAACCAAAATCTCCGATAATAAAAGCAATGCTCATCTCAGCATTTTGCTTTTCTGTTACCCAAACAGCATTTGCAGCAAATGTTTTCATTAATGAAATTCATTATGACAATGCTGGTGGAGATGTAGGTGAAGCGATAGAAATCGCTGGTTTAGCGGGTACTGATTTATCAGGATGGCAAGTTGTTTTATATAACGGCAATGGCGGTGCAACCTATAACAGTGCACTAGGACTTTCAGGCGTTATTCCAGATCAACAAGATGGATTTGGTGCGGTTCAATTTAGCTACCCTGCTAATGGACTTCAAAACGGTGCACCAGACGGGCTTGCCTTAGTTGATGCAAACGGTGATGTTGTTGAGTTTTTAAGTTATGAAGGAACGCTTGTTGCGACAAATGGTCCTGCAAATGGCTTATTGAGTACTGATATTGGTGTTGCTGAAACGAGCACCACACCTATTGGTTATTCATTACAGTTTAATGGTACAACTTGGCAAACTGCTAGTGTAAATACCTTTGGTGATGTGAATATTGGGCAAACTTTTACTGGCACCAATAGCGGAAATGGTGACGGCGATAACAACAATGGTGATAACAGCAATAATGCAACAGTAACCAATGCCTGTTTTAACTGCCCAGATTTGAGCCGTATCGCCAATGCAGCTGAATTTAATGATGCAGCTTATTATGCACAAGTTATTGATGCAATTAACGCAAACGACAGCGCCGAAAATATTAAAGCAGATATTAACGAAGTAATATCTGCTAACCATAAAAAATTATCTTATTCAGAAGTATGGACTGCTTTAACGGTTACCGATGAAGACCCATTAAATGCTGATAATGTTATTTTATTTTATCGCGGCATAACTAAGCCTAAATTTGCTAATGGTAGTGGTAGTCAATCAACAAACCAAGATAACTGGAACCGTGAACATACTTGGGCAAAAAGCCATGGTTTTCCTAGTTCAAGTGCTTATGCTTACACAGATATTCATCATTTAAGACCAACAGATATCTCAGTAAATTCGTCACGTGGCAATTTAGATTTTGATAATAGTGATGCACCATTAGCAGAATCACCAGAAAACAGAGTTGACAGTGATTCGTTTGAACCTCGTGACCAAGTCAAAGGTGATGTTGCTCGTATTGTGTTCTATATGGACACTCGTTACGCTGGCTTTGACTCGGTAACACCTGACTTACAAGTAGTCGATGCTTTAACTTCTACAGGTGAACCAAAGTTAGGAAAATTATGTACTTTGTTAGCATGGAGCGAAGCTGACCCTGTCGATGAGTTTGAACAAAACAGAAATGACAGCATTTATGAGTTCCAAGGAAATAGAAACCCTTTTATTGACCACCCTGAATGGGTTTCTATGCTGTATTCACAGTCTTGTGATGGTTCAAGTCCAGTAGAACCTGATCCCACTGATCCCACTGATCCTGTAGACCCTGATCCTGTCGATACAGCTATTGACTTATACATCTCAGAGTATATTGAGGGAAGTAGTTTCAACAAGGCTGTCGAAATTTATAACCCAACCAGTGAAATTATTTCATTAGCGGGCTATACCTTTAAGCTATATTCTAATGGCAGCGCTACAGCAACAGGCACTTATGCTTTAACTGGTGAAATATTGCCTCATGATGTGATTGTGTTAGGTGGAACACAAATAACAGATGATAGTGAATTAAAACCCTATATTGACCAATTTACGAGTGCAGTTAATTTCAATGGCGATGACTACATAGAGTTACTTAATGGTGACAACATTATTGATAATGTAGGTATTTATGCAGTTAAGCAATCTTGGGGAGCTAATACCACCTTGGTGCGCTTAGCCTCAGTGACGTCAGGAGATACTGACAGAACTGATGCATTTGATAAAGCTGCACAATGGGAATCTCACCCAAGTAACACATTCAATTTCTTAGGTTATCATTTAGTTGATACCACAGAGCCTGATACTGGAGAAGAACCCACATTAGGTGTGTGTAATGATGAATCTAATAAAATTCATACCATACAGGGCAGTGGCTTTGAATCCCCCGTTATTGGCGAAACAATGACTATTGAAGGCGTGGTAACAGCCGTAGTGCCAGGTTTGAAAGGGTATTTTGTTCAAGAAGAAACTACTGATATAGATGCAAATAACGCAACATCAGAAGGAATTTTTGTTTACTCTGATAGTTCTGAAAACTTCCCTATCATTGGCAATAAAATACGTATTCAAGGTACAGTTAAAGAAAATTACGGTCGTACACAATTAACCGCTACCACAGACTTTTTAGATTGTGGTATTGGTGAAGCTATTAATCATACCGTAGCGACATTACCAGTAATAAGCTCAAACGATTTGGAAGCCATTGAAGGCATGTTAGTGAGTTTTGAAGACACATTGTCTGTCAGCGACACATATAACCTAGCAAGGTATGGCCAACTAACGCTTTCTAACGGTCGATTAATTCTACCGACTAATATTTATCCTGCAGGCACAACACAAGCCATTGCCTTGGCAGATAAAAACAGTAGAAACAGAATAATTCTGGACGACATGAATAACGCACAAAACCCTGAAAATGTGCCATTTCCAGCGCCTGAGTTAAGTTATCAAAATACTTTACGTTTAGGAGATACCATTTCAGGCTTAACTGGGGTTATTGACTATAGCTTTAGCGAATTCCGTGTTTTACCTACTCAAACACCTCAGTTTATGGCAACAAATGTCAGAACATCTAACCCTGAATTTAACGGTGCAGGGTCATTAAAAATCGCTAGTTTTAACGTACTCAATTACTTTAATGGTGACGGTACTGGACAAGGTTTCCCAACGTCAAGGGGGGCAGATACTGCAGAAGAATTTACTCGTCAAAGTAACAAAATTGTTGCAGCACTGATTGACATAAATGCCGATGTAGTCGGTTTGATGGAAATTGAAAATGATGGTTTTGGTAGTCATAGTGCAATCGCTGATTTAGTTAATAAGCTAAATACTCAGCTTGGTAACAATACATACAACTATGTAAACTTAAACCAAACTGGTATTGGCAGTGACGAAATTACTGTTGGCTTTATCTATAAACCATCAACTGTTTCTTTGGTGGGCAGTGCCATAACAACATCACAATCGCCCTTTGATTTTGGCAATCGTCAACCGCTTGTTCAAACCTTTAAAGAAATTGCTAGCAATGAAGAATTAACCATTGCTGTTAACCACTTTAAATCTAAAGGAAGTTGTGACAGTGCTACTGGAAACAATGCGGATCAAAGCGATGGTCAAGGCTGTTGGAACGAGCTTAGAACACAAGCGGCCAATGGTTTAGTTAGTTGGTTAAACACTCATCCTACGGGGTCAACTGATAGCGATATTCTTATTATTGGCGATTTGAATTCGTATGGTAAAGAAGATCCTATTAACGCAATAACCATGCAAGGTTATAGAAACTTAATTTCTGATCACCTTGGTATTGGTGGTTATTCTTATAGTTTTGGAGGTGAAGTGGGTTATTTAGACCATGCTTTAGCATCTTCTGACCTAGCGCCACAAATTGTTGATGCCACCATCTGGCATATCAACGCTGATGAACCGCGCATATTTGATTACAACACTGAATACAAGTCTACTGACCAATTAACCAAATACTATGGCGATGATGCTTATAGAGCGTCAGATCATGATCCCGTTATTGTGTTACTCAATTTAAATTCAAGTGAAGAATTGGTTGGTGATTTTGATGGCGACAACGATATAGATCAACTTGATATTCGCCAATTTACCACACTGGTTCGCAGTACTAACACACTAGATATTAAATACGACTTCAACCGCGACAACAGCGTGAATAATAGAGATGTTCGAGCAATGATGTCTTTATGTACTCGCACTCGTTGTGCCGTAGAATAAGAGGAAATAAAAATGAAAAAATTAACAATGTTATTAACCGCTTTTCTGTTTTCATTGAGTGCTAACGCAACTTTGATCACGGTAGAATTAAATAATACTGACTATAATGTTGGCGATGTTCTCAGCGCAGATATCGTTATTTCAGAGATCGAACTTGATTCAACATTTCAAAGAATAGTGGGTGATTTTGAATTTAATTTAAATTTTGACAACACCGTTATTGACTTTATTTCAGCAAGCTTTGGAGACAAACTCGATGTAGACCCAGACCCATTTTGGGCAAGTGACCAATCTATTATCTCTTCGTTGGGCAGTGTTTTTCTATCAGAAATCAGCTATGCGTTAGATTCTGATTTATTCTTTGCACAAGATGGTTTAACCAGTTTTGTACTGGCCAGTATTGATTTTAATGTTATTGGAACAGGAGCGAGCTTTGTCAACTTGTCTGAGGTTGCCATTGGCGATGCCTATGGCAATGACTTTTTAGCTGTAAATGCCATAGGGCAAACCTATTCAGTAAAAAATGGAAATTCTGTTGGTGTGCCAGAGCCATCAACAGTTTTTTTGATGCTAATCGCGATGGTTTTTTTCGTTATACGACAAAAACACATTAAATCTTCACACTAATTGTACTTCATATTAGTGTGCTAAATGAGAAACATTCAGTGAAAAATAATTCACGATAATGTTTTTACATTACTATTTACATCACTAAGCAAAGCCCTTATTCAATGAATAAGGGCTTTTATATTTTACCTTATACCGTAAAAACAAAAAAACCAGCAAAAGCTGGTTTTTAAAATAGTGTATAAAGCACTAGGTTAAAATAATGTTATAACACCATAGTATTTTTAAGTTTGTTGAGAGCGTTTTTCTCTAATTGACGCACACGCTCCGCTGAAATTTGATATTTATCAGCTAAATCTTGCAATGTAGACTTATCTTCAGCCAACCAACGAGTGTTAATAATATCTTGGCTACGTTCGTCAAGCGCTACTAATGCAGTTGATAAACGATTATTAGCATGGCTTTCCCAGTTCGCATTTTCTACTTCAACAGCAAGGTCTGATTGCTTGTCTTCAAGATATAAAGCGGGTGAGAAATTACCTGCACTAGCGTTGTCATCATCATCGGTAGATAGTTCAAAGGCTTGGTCATGGCTGCTCATGCGATTTTCCATTTCCAATACATCTTTAGTACTAACACCTAATGTTTCTGCAACGGTATTTACTTCGTCATTGCTAAACCAACCTAAACGTTTTTTGTTTTTACGTAGGTTAAAGAATAACTTACGTTGTGCTTTAGTCGTTGCTACTTTCACAATACGCCAGTTTTTTAATACGTATTCATGAATTTCTGCTTTGATCCAATGTACGGCAAAAGAGACTAAGCGAACGCCTACCTCTGGATTAAAACGTTTAACGGCTTTCATTAAGCCCACGTTACCTTCTTGCACTAAATCTGCTTGGGCTAAACCATAACCTGAATACCCTTTTGCAATATGAATTACAAAGCGTAAATGCGACATAATCAGTTTTTGTGCTGCTTGTAAGTCATTTTCTTCATAAAGGCGAGTCGCGAGATCTTGCTCTTCTTCTGCAGTAAGCATTGGAATGCTATATGCAGATTGCATGTAAGATTCAATACTGCCACTTCGTGGTACGGTAAGTTGCATTGTATTACTCATTTAAATAACCTCTATACTCTACTAAAATTTTTTGCTCAAAATAATTTTTCGTGCTCACCATTATAACATAATGCTAGTGTGTTAACTATATTATTGGCAATACAGTCAAGATTGAGCGAGCACAAACATTATCGTAATAGAAAGGGCAAAACAAGGCTATCTTTCAATTTTTTTATGACAGAGATGTTAAATAATGTTGCCGATATATTTTATTGTTTATAAACAACAAGATAGCCTATTTTAAAGACTGTAAATAAAAAAAGAAATTACTCGGCATTTGGTTCAATCGCACGTATGTGTTTTCGTACTGAAATATAGCTCCCCACTAAACCCAAAATAACTGCCACAGCAATTAGCAATAGTGCTTCGTTTAAGGCTAAGCCTTGCAGCTGAAAGTTACTTTGGTATAGGTCTGTTAGGTTACTGATAGCGCTGGTTAAGTGGTAGGCAAGTAATGTAACGGCTAACCAAGATAATATACCACCGAAAATACCATACCAAACACCGCTATACAAAAAAGGTCGTTGAATAAAACTGTCGGTGGCTCCCACTAATTTCATTACCGCTATCGCCTCTTTTTGATTGAGGATAGCTAGGCGAATAGTATTCCCAACAATAAGCACAACTGATGTACATAAAAGTAATGCCACACCCATCACAATATCTTCAATTAACTGAGCTATTGCTTCTAGGCGCGTTAGCCATTCTAGATCCAACTTACCTTGGTCTACTTCATGTTCTTGTTTTAGCTTTGCCAATAATTCATTGGCCGCACTTGGTTGGCTGGAACGCTCAGTTGGAGTAACTAAGATAGTGGCAGGTAACGGATTTTCATCAAGATACTCAAGAGATTGGCCAAAACCCGAAAGTATTTTAAATTCTTTAAGCGCTTGTTTGGCAGAAATATAATGCACATCACTCACCTCTGTATATAACTTAATACGTTTTACGAGGTTTTGAGCACTTTTGTCACTCGTGGATAATTTCAGAAATAGTGTAATTTGCGAGGCACTGTCCCATTGTTCACTAACCTGTTCAGCATTTTTAACAAACAAATGTAATGTAGCAGGTAAAGCCAAACTAATACCTAATACAAATACTGTCATAATAGAGGTAAACGGTGTTCGCCATAAATCACCTAAGCTACCAACGGCTTGTTGTAAATGACGAATAGGCAAGGTTAATAGGCGTTGTAATAGCGAACTACGCTGACTTAGGCCACTCGAGTGTCGATTACTACTCATACGCAATACCTTGTGCTTGTAAACCTTCAACAATACCGTCGTTTATCATGGTACCTTCTTTTAACGTTAAGGTGCGATATTTCATTCGTGCTATCAAGCCAAGGTCATGCGTAGCAATTAATACAGTTACCCCTGCTGCATTAAATTCTTCAAAAAGGCTGATAATATCAAGGGATAATTTGGGATCTAAATTACCTGTAGGTTCATCAGCAAGTAAAATTGGCGGTTTATTGACAATAGCACGAGCAATACCTACACGTTGTTGTTCACCACCAGACAGCATATGCGGAAAGCATTTTAATTTGGCGCTTAAATGCACTTTGTCTAATGCAGTTTCAACACGCTTTTTAATTTCACGGTGGCTGACTCCCTCAATAATTAACGGTAAAGCAACATTGTCAAAAACGGTACGATCTTTTAATAAATTATGGCTTTGAAATATCATACCAATACCACGGCGTACATAGGGTATTTGATTGTATTTAATGGTAGCAAGCTCTGTATTATTAACCAAAATACTGCCAGAACTTGGTTTTTCCATCATAGATATTAGCTTTAACAACGTACTTTTACCTGCCCCTGAATGCCCCGTTAAAAAGGCCATTTCACCAGCTTGCAAGGTAAAGTTAACTTGCTTTAAAGCAAGAAAACCACCAGGGTAAGTTTTATTAACATTGTGAAAGCTAATCATAATTATTATTTTTAGGTCTGTTTTTAAAATATTTTTTTAGTCTATTACTCTTTAGCAAACAAAGCATCAATAAAATCATCTCCATTGAATGGACGAAGATCGTCAATGCCTTCTCCTACACCTAAATAACGAATAGGAATATTGTATTTGTCAGCAATAGCGAAAACAACACCACCTTTAGCGGTTCCGTCTAATTTAGTTACTGTTAGCCCAGTTAAGCCAACGGCTTCATCAAATAATTTGGTTTGACTTAATGCGTTTTGACCTGTGCCAGCATCAAGGGTTAACATAACTTCATGGGGAGCATTAACGTCAAGTTTTTTCATTACCCGAACAACTTTTTTCAGTTCCTCCATTAAGTGGGCTTTATTTTGTAATCGCCCTGCGGTGTCAGCAATAATAATATCCACTTTACGTGCTTTAGCAGCACTTATCGCATCAAAAATTACCGAAGCGCTATCTGCACCTGTATGCTGAGCAATAACAGGAATGTCATTGCGTTCTCCCCATACTTGCAACTGCTCTACTGCTGCGGCTCTAAACGTATCGCCTGCCGCTAACATAACAGATTTACCTTGCGCTTGAAATTGTTTGGCTAACTTGCCAATCGTTGTGGTTTTACCTACACCGTTAACACCTACCATTAACATAACAAATGGTTCGTCACTTTCAGGTATTTCAAGTGGTTGGCTTACATTTTCAATAACCTTTTTTAGCTCAACTTTTAGTAACTCGTATAATGCTTCGGCATCTTTTAACTGTTTTCTATTTGCACTTTTAGTTAACGAGTCAATAATTTTCATGGTGGTTTCAACACCAACATCGGCTAACAACAAGTGAGTTTCTAGCTCTTCAAATAACTCATCATCAATTTGTTTACCTTTAAACAAGTCAAATAAGCCACCACCTAAATTAAGGCGAGTTTTACTTAAACCTTGTTTGAGGCGCGCGAAAAATCCGAGCTTAGTTTCTTTAGGCGTTTCAGGTTGTTTAACGGAGTCTGCGATAATTTCTAATTCAGGTTCAACAGCTTCCACAGTGTCTGACTCTAAATTTTGCTCCGTTGCTATGGAAGTGCTCAATGCTAATTCCGCATCTGCAGGTTCACTTTCATCAACTGTGCTCAACTCTTGCTCTAACATTGATTCTGTTTCTTGCGCTAATGTTGCCGTTGTTTCTGGATCTTGTATGTCCGCCTCGGCAACCACATCATTGACGATGGGTTCGCTAATCGATCCCTCATTTATAGATTCTTGCGCTTGATCATTGGAAACTTGTTCTGGTGAAGTATTTTCATCTTCAGTGACTTGATCTTTCTTATCCTGACCAAAGCCTAACCAGGAAAACATACCTTTTTTTTTCTTCGACACTTGATTCGACCTAACAGTATTGATGTATCAAAGCGAATACTATGGAAGGTTTCAGTTCGCTTCAATATCATTATGGTGTAAAATTGCTGCTATATTAGCATTAATAATGATAACTGTCAGTGATATGAATCAAGCGCGAAAACAACAAAATAAAAAGGCGGCATCAGGCAATATTCGTATTATTGCGGGTAAGCATAGAGGCAGAAAACTTCCTGTGTTGATGGCTGATGGTTTACGACCAACAACAGACCGCGTGAAAGAAACACTCTTTAATTGGTTAATGCCTTATATTGACAATACTCATTGTTTAGATTGCTTCGCTGGTGCTGGTAGTTTAGGTTTTGAGGCGCTTTCGCGGGGTGCTGCAACGGTGAAATTAGTTGAGTTAAATAAAAATGCCGCCAAACAATTATTAGCAAATAAACAGTTACTAAACGCTAATAACGTAGATATTGTTCATAACAATGCTTTAGATTTTCTAAAAGCACCAGCAACAAGCACCTTTGATATTGTTTTTATTGATCCCCCTTTTAGACAAAATTTAGTTACGCAAACTTGTGAATTATTGGCGCAAGGTTGGTTAAACGACCAAGCATTAGTGTATATAGAAATGGAGTCTGAAAGTAGCCAACCGCTTCCACACAATTGGCATTTATTAAAAGAAAAAATTGCTGGGCAAGTGGCTTATCGTTTGTATCATTACCACGGTATTACACAATGATGATTAAACTTCATCAATTTGAAGGCTATATTCAAACTATTTTATTAGCTGAATATGCAAACAAATTATTACTACTAGATGGCTGTAGCCGTGCAGATGTTTCACTCATTAAGCACTTTATTAACGATACATTACAAAGACCCTTATCTGATTTACAGTTAATTGTTGTCACGCATATGCACCCTGACCATGCAGGCGCAGCAAATAAACTACGTAAAATAACAGGCTGTAAAATTGCAAGCGCTAATGTAAAAGGCCAATGGTATAGCGGTGTAGATGGAAAATTAATGCACATTGCAGATTTACTATTAACCCGTTGGGTAGCCAATAAGAAAAAACAGTCTCAGCGTTGGTTATGGTATTCAAGTAAATTATCACCCGACTATAAGCTAAATGACGGGGATAGTTTACCGGGCTTTGAAGATTGGCAAGCAATAACAACACAAGGCCATACAGACAGAGATTTATCGCTGCACCATTTACCAAGTAACAAGGTGTATGTTGCTGATTTAATTGTATCAACTAGAAAAGGTTTTATTCCGCCATTTCCAGTATTTTACCCTCAACGCTACCGTTGTTCATTACAAAAAATAGCTAAATTGAAAGCGGCGAGTATCATTTTAGCTCATGGTGGAGAAGTGAACTTGTCTGTGCAAGATTTTTCACAGGTAATACAAAAAGCGCCCCAAATACCGATAACACATTGGCGTGCGATGAAAATTAAATTCAAAAAAATCATGGGTTATTAGTTTTTAAATTTCAATCAGTATTCTGGGTATTATATGACTTGTTGGCCGCGGCGCACTCTGTTTAAATAATAATGTAACACTAGGCTATTTCAATACCCAAATTAGACAGCCCTTCTGCCAAAACCACTTCTTTAGCTAACTGACATGTACGTTTGCTTTCGGCAGAAAATTTTAAAAAATCAAACAATTCATTTTGCGTTTCCTTCTCCCAAACGGCTAACGGATGAGCTTCTATTTGGGAAGAGTCTATTTCTGCTACGCCTTCATCAATCAATAGCAGTTCAACATAATAACTTACGCTGTTTTCAGATAAACGACTCACACTACTAATGTCTTCATGATTTTTATCTTTACCGTGCGACTGAATAAGCTGCAATAAAGACATCATCGCCATACATACATCAAGCGCAGGAAAAACACCAAAAAAGTCAAATGCTTGAGGATCAGGAGTTTGTTCTTCTAATTTGGTTAGTTGAGCTTCAATATTAATTTTAATTTGATTTTTTTTATCCAGCCATTGCCATACCAAATCAAGTTGGTTGCGCAGTACAGCAAAGTCACCAAAGTGGCTGCTTTCACTGAACATTTGATAATTTGGTAACATACGCTCTAACAGTGCGCTAGCAAAGGCAACCTGATGCCAATGGCTTAGTTTTGTGAAAGGAAGATAAATGGCCAAATAAGATCTCGTTTCAAATAAATAATAACAAGCTGGCATTATAAACGAGGAACCCTAGCCAAACCACTTCAATTTATGTTTGTTTTCTCAGTGGAATGGCAGGCATTACACGGCATTCTTAGACAATTGCTTTTGCGCATACTCAAATTTCAACCGGTATTCTGTGAGTTGACTTTCTAGATCATGAATTTGTTCAAGATATTGCTCTTTACTCTGATTATATTGAGTAATTAATTCACTGTTTTCATCACGTAAATATTTTATTGTTTCTCGCACTTGATCGTTTTCTTTTTCTTGTTTTTCTCGGTTGGCATTTAACCTTTTTAGCACAACATCTTGCCCTTCTTGCGCTAATTTAACTTGTGATTTAAGCGAGTCAATTTCTTTTTGGTATGCTTTAATCTCTGATTGCTCTGAAAGCAGATTATTAACCAATGCTTTATTTTTATTTTCTAATTGTGTGAGTTTTTGCTGTATATCTGTTTGTGTCTTCTGCTGTTCTTCTGCTTTGCTTAAAAAGTTGTTTTGTTCTTGCATATGTTGTTCCTTCAACTGAATTTGTTCATCTTTTAATTGATTAAACGCTTTTTTATGTTCACTTATTTCATTCTGAGCTTTTTGCAACTGTGTTGTAGCCTGCATTAATTTTTGCTCTAGCGCATTTGTTGAATTATTGAGCTGGCGATCATGTTGTTTTTTTATTTCTGCCAAATCTTTCGCTGAGGTTGTTAGTTGCTGGGTGAGTTCTGAAATTTGTTTGTTCTGCTCAAGTAATATTGCAGCTTGTTGCTGTTCTGTTTGCTGTGATTTTTCTTCACTTTTTTGTCGTTGTTTTTCAACTTGTTCTAAGCGCCCGATTAATACCTGCTCTTGCTTCGTATTCGCGATTAGCTTTTCATTAAGTGCCGATATTTGCTTTTGTTGGTTAACTACAGTTGCTTCTTGCTGTGCAATTATCGCTTGTTGAGCCTTATCTTGCTCAGCAAGTTGTTTTTTCTGGCGAGCTGTTTGCTTTTGCTCTTCAAGCAAAGCCGCATTAAGGTGTGTGTTTTCTTGTTCAATGGTTGTTGATTTAGTAGGCTCTTTTTGTGTAACTGTACACATAAGTTGTGTTAGTTTTTCTTCTACGTGAATAAATACATCACTTGCTAGGTTCTGTATTTTTTCTTCCACTTCCTTGGATAGCTTATTATTTTCGTCCATTGTTTTTCACTGTCAAAAACTTCATGTTTTTAAATTAGCATAACAAAGCCCGTATCGAAATAAGGAATTTAGTTTATTTTATATTAAAAACTAAAAAAGGAGCCAACGCTCCTTTTTATATGTATCGATTATATAACCTAATAATTTTCGTAACTTACAAAATAAATAAGGTAATAATACTCAATAATTAGCTTTCGTTCGCAGCATTTTGACTAACGGGAACAATTTGAACACCTGAAACTTTTGCATCAGATACACGATTACGTAACTGAGCTAAATGATTCACTTGTGTTAATGAACCTAACATTGAGTAAATAGGCACAAATAAGCCACGCTTATGAAAATCTATTACTTTATCATCTGATAAGTTTTTAATTTTCTCTTCATTAATGGTGAATAAACCTACTAATTTCTTTTTCTCACCGCTACTCAATGCAATATTTAATTCAAGTTCTTGCAATAAATCGTTGTCTTGCATTTCTTTGATAAAGTTTTCTGTCATACGTTCATTATCATACAAACGTCCTAATGCTTGTTGTACATTCACAAGTACTTCAGATTCTTTACCGTCGTCTTCAAACAACGCTAGATCTTTATCTTCACCGATAAATTCGCTTTCAATATCAACACATGCTGTTAGGGTATTTTCTTTTTCTGGATCAAGCCCTAATGAAAAAGGCACCATAGAGATACTTTGTGGCATTGATAAAGCAAGCCATTTATCATCTTGATAATATAAATTTTCACCCGCTTCTAAGCCCAACATACCCACACTACGATAACGGTCTGAATCAGGATTTTTAACAAATACGATAGGAAAACTTGCAGACGCTTGCGCATATTCAACAGCAGCAACAGGAATTATGTGCTGCCCCGCAACGTGTGAAATGTTGCGTGTACTAGCAAGCTTTAACTTTTGATGTTGTTCTTTTTTTACTGGAACGAAGTTCGCCATAATTTTTTCTCTTGTTTGGTGCAACTATTCTCACAATGCTTGAATGTAAGGGCACATTTTTATAATAGTGTAATTGAATGAAACTAATTACTGTGTTCTTTCTCTTTGTACCATAAGTTATGGAGACAGCTGTTTTCGGTTTCAATGCTAAATGTAAAAAAAGTTTATAAAAAACATGAAATCCATAGATATTTCAAAATACTTGTTCGATACTAATACTACGTTAATTAGGTAGTTTTTATTTAATGACTTCTTATACAAGGCTAAACTAACAAACCTATGATGTTGAAAATATTTTTTTGTTTTGTTTTTGTTGTTTTTACTCATTCAGCTGTCGCTCAGCCTAAGGTGAGCGTCCAGCATCAGCGCAATGTTAATAATTTAGCTGAAATTCAAATAACAAACCAAACCAGCAAAGCATTAATTTGTTATGTGGCAATCGATGGCCATAAACTCTATTTTCGTTTACAAGCTGACCAAGCATCTCAATGGTATAAAGCAACAGATATACGGTTTAATTATACTAGTTTTAGTACCTGGTGTGATTATTTATCATTATACCCAGAATACAATAACAATAAATAAACGCTCAACAATTAAAACGAATTAAATAAAAAAATAGCAATAATTCACACGTAACAAAATAACATTTTAACGGTTTTATATAGTAGTATGCGAATGTTTACTTTTTATTAATTAGGAATATAAAAAACTCTTCTATGGCTTTACTTATAACCTACCTTGTTGTTGCCATCGGCGTGTCCTTTATATGTTCTATTTTAGAAGCTGTCTTATTGTCAGTTACGCCAACCTTTGTTGCACAAAAGCTTAAAGAAAAAAAGAAAGGTGCAAAGAAATTAGCGCAAGTTAAAGACAAGCTTGACCATTCTATTTCAAGCATCCTAATTCTTAATACGTTTGCCCATACTATGGGCGCAGCTGGTGTTGGAGCTCAAGCCATACGTATTTTTGGTGAACAAAAAGAAACATTAATTGCCTTTTTGTTAACTTTAAGTATTCTTTATTTTTCCGAAATTATTCCTAAAACACTTGGCGCTAACTTTTGGCGTAATTTAGCAATTCCATCAGCTTATGTAATTGCCTTTTTAGTTAAACTTGTTTATCCCTTTGTTTGGTTTTCTTCTTTAGTTACCAGAATGTTTAATCAAGGCAATCCTGATGTTATTACCAGAGAAGAATTACTTACTGTTGCCGCACTCAGTCATAAAGGCGGCACATTAGATCGTCAAGAAAGCCAACTGGTTGAAAATATATTAAATTTACGAGAAGTTAAAACAGAAGATATTTTAACACCACGCAGTGTCGTGCACGCTTTAGCCGAAGATGTCACCGTAAGTGAAACTATTTCTAACGATAAAACAGCTAATTTTACCCGAATACCCGTTTATGATGGCACCATTGATAATGTTACAGGTGTTGTAATAAAAGCGGCATTATATGAGCATGAAAGACAAGGTAATGGTTCATTTACCCTCGATAAAGTTATTACCCCTATTTGGCGCGTTTCGGAGAGTTTACCCGTATTAAACTTGTTAGATTTGTTTATTAAAAGAAATGAACACATATTTATTGTTGAGGATCATTTTGGACAAACTGCTGGTGTGGTTTCCCTTGAAGATGTTATTGAAACTTTTTTAGGGCGTGAAATTATTGATGAAAGTGATCAAGTAGAAAATTTGCAAAAGTTAGCAAAATCTAATTATCGAAAACGATTAAAACATAAGTCTTCGAAGAAAAAAAATTAATAGTCTCTCGCTAATATACAGAGCTCATTTAATATGTTTTGACAAGTATTCCACTAATAAACGTATTTTGGGTGATAAATGTCGATTTTGCGGATACACAGCCCATATTCCCTCATCAGGCTCTCTAAAATTGTCTAATATGGTCACTAACTCTCCTTTTTGTAGATATGATTGAACATAATAGTCAGGTAACTGCACTATGCCTAAGCCTTTCAACGCAGCATCAACTAGACTATAGCCGCTGTTATAGCGTAACCTGCCCGTAACTCGAATATTCTTTTCTTTACCTGCTTCTCTAAAGTGCCAATAATCTAATGTACCTAATAAACAACTGTACTTATTAAGCTCAGCCAGCGTATGAGGTATACCATATTGTTGTAAATAAGTAGGCGATGCACACAAATAATTGGTACGTTTACCCAGTTTTTTTGCCATAAGTGTTGAATCAGCTAGCTTGCCAAGCCGAATAGCCAAATCATAACCCTCTTCAACTAAAGCAACTTTTTGATTAGTTAAATTAGCAAAAACCTCAATCTCAGCATGTTTCTTCATGAAATCATTAACCAATGGCATAATCATTTTCTCACCATACGTTATGGGCGCTGTCAGTTTTATTTTGCCTTGAGGCTTTGATTGTAAATTTGTAATGGCACGCTCTGCCGCATCTAAGCCATCAAGCACGCTACGGCAGTGTTGATAGAATATACGACCTTCTTCAGTCAATGATACTTTTCGTGTTGTGCGATAAAGTAGTTTGGTATCTAAACGATTTTCCAATGCGCTCACTTGACGACTCACCTGAGCCGTAGAAATTGCCATTTTTTTCGAGGCAAGTGTGAAGCTTTCACTCTCTACTACATGCACAAATTCACTAATACCTTCCCACTGCATGATTGTTACCTATATGTAAAAGTAATTTACAAAATAGCTATATTATCATTACTGAAGAAACAAATATAATAATCAGCATACTTTACTTTAGTCATGGAAATTATTATGTCAGATCAATTTATTAAATCAAAAGCCGCTATTGCTTGGGGTCCCAAACAGCCATTATCAATCGAAGAAGTCGATGTAATGCTACCGCGTAAAGGTGAAGTACTAGTTAAGGTGATTGCCTCGGGTGTTTGTCATACCGATGCATTCACCTTATCAGGTGAAGATCCTGAGGGTATTTTCCCTGTTATTTTAGGCCATGAAGGTGGCGGCATTGTTGAACAAGTTGGCGAAGGCGTTACTAGCGTACAAGTTGGCGATCACGTGATCCCTTTATACACACCTGAATGTGGCGAATGTAAATTTTGCTTATCTGGCAAAACCAACTTATGTCAAAAAATTCGTGAAACTCAAGGTAAAGGGTTGATGCCTGATGGCACTACTCGTTTTTATAAAGACGGTGAGCCTATTTTTCATTATATGGGGTGTTCTACTTTCTCTGAATACACTGTTTTACCTGAAATTTCATTAGCAAAAGTAAATAAAGATGCGCCATTAGAAGAGGTTTGCTTGTTAGGTTGTGGCGTTACCACAGGCATGGGCGCAGTAATGAATACCGCCAAAGTTGAGGAAGGGGCAACCGTTGCCATTTTTGGCTTGGGTGGCATTGGGCTATCTGCCGTTATTGGTGCAACCATGGCAAAAGCTAGCCAAATTATTGCTATAGACATTAACGAAAGTAAATTTGAGCTAGCAAAAAAGCTGGGCGCAACTGATTGTATTAACCCTAAAGACTTCGACAAGCCTATTCAAGATGTGATTGTAGACTTAACCGATGGCGGTGTTGATTATTCATTTGAATGTGTCGGTAATGTTAACTTGATGCGTTCTGCATTAGAGTGCTGCCATAAGGGTTGGGGTGAATCAGTGATCATTGGTGTTGCAGGTGCAGGGCAAGAAATATCAACCCGACCATTCCAACTAGTCACAGGTCGAGTTTGGCGCGGCTCAGCTTTTGGTGGCGTAAAAGGTCGTACTGAACTGCCCGATTATGTAGAACGTTATTTAGCAGGTGAATTCAAATTAAGCGATTTTATTACTCACACTATGGCATTAGAAGGTATTAATGACGCGTTTGATTTAATGCATGAGGGTAAAAGTATTCGTAGTGTTGTTCATTTTTAGTAAACATTCACTTTTTCAATATTTTTGAAACAACATCTCATATATCAAGTAGCCCTTTATTAGAAAACTACTTGATAGTTAACATTCATTTTGATCATTATAGATTTGATCGGAACAAAAGGTAGTTATGTGATCATGACCCATTTAATTGAAAGCTCTCTCGTCAATATTAGTATGAATAAAAGCTTTGACGGTTGGCACAAACAATATACTCATCAATCCCAAACATTAAATTGCCCTATGCAATTTGCCATTTATTTACCACCACAAGCGTCTAATGGCACTAAAGTTCCTGTTTTATATTGGCTTTCAGGGCTTACTTGCACAGATGAAAACTTCATGCAAAAGGCTGGTGCATTACGTATTGCGGCTGAATTAGGCATGGCGGTTGTTGCGCCTGATACTAGCCCTAGAGGCGATAAGATTGCAAATGATGACAACTATGATTTAGGACAAGGTGCGGGTTTTTATGTTAATGCCACTCAAGCGCCATGGAATCGTCATTATCAAATGTATGATTATGTAGTAGAAGAGCTACCCAAACTGGTTGAAGCCACTTTTCCTGTATCAACTAAACGTGCAATTAGTGGTCATTCTATGGGGGGGCATGGCGCATTAACAATAGGCATGAAAAACCCTGAGCGATACTCTTCAATATCCGCCTTTAGTCCAATCAGTAACCCCGTAAGTTGCCCTTGGGGGCAAAAAGCCTTCACTGCCTATTTAGGTAATAATAAAGATATTTGGCGTCAATTTGATGCAAGCGAATTAATGAAGCAGGCAACAGAATTTATACCTATCAGAGTAGATCAAGGTGAAGCTGATAACTTTTTAGCCGAACAATTAAAACCTGAAACTTTACAATCTGCGGCAAAAACTAACAATTATCCTTTAGCGTTATACCTTCACGAAGGTTATGATCATAGCTATTACTTTATTGCCAGTTTTATTGAAGAACACTTGCGTTTTCACGCTAAACATCTTAATAACTAATCTTTCTTATTATCGTAGTCACAGTACCATTAATAGCGTAATATTTGCAGGAGAGTTATTGTATAAAGATCAGATAAACTGATCTTTATCACTAAGTAAACATCTTCAGGAATATTTTCTCATTAATGATTTGGCTAATGATAGATCACATTAAAGCAATTGGGGTGGTTTTTAGTTATAAAATCAAAGCTATCGCCATGGTTTTAGTGTTTTTTTCAGTTGCTAATATTGTGTGCGCAAGTAATTTATCCGTTACGCTTAATGGTGAATTACCCAATACAGTCAAAAAAAACATTTTCTCTTATTTAGGTAAATTGCCCGACTCTGAATTAGAGCGTTCTGCCTTTATTTACTCAGCCAAAAGTAATATACAAAAAGCGTTACAATCCTTAGGATATTACCAAGCAAGTGTCGCCCTTGTGGTAAAAAAAGACCCTTGGTTCCTAATTATTACCATTAAATTACCTAAACCTACTCTACTCGATAGCATTAACGTTAGCATTGTTGGAGAAGCGAAATATGATACTGCATTTACTACCTTACTAAACAATCATGACTTGACACAAGGCGAGACACTTCATCATGGTAAATATGAAACCCTAAAAGCTAATTTATTGTCACTAGGTCAACAACGTGGATATCTCAATGGCGTTTTAACAAATAGTAATATTACCATCAAAGATGATTATCGATTAGCAGACATTACAATACTGTATGACAGTGGGCCAAGGTTTAAATTTGGTGATATTACTTTCGATGCATTTGATCTAACACCAGAGTTATTTTCAAATTTAATTCCTTTTGAAGCCGATAGCTATTATAGCGCACAAAAGCTACATAAATTGCAATATCAGCTACAATCAACTCAGTATTTTAGCAATGTTATTACTGTTCCTGCTGAGAAAATAGCAAACTCAACTACACATCAATACACAGTTCCCATTCAGGTGTCATTAACGCCCGCAAAAAGCCATCAGTTTGATTTGGGTATTGGTTATGCCACTGATACAGAGTTTCGTTTATCTGCAGGTTGGCGCACACCACGCATTAATAAATATGGGCATTATCAAGAAACAAAATTAGAATACTCTGCTTTAAATCCAACAGGAAAGTTTATTTACAATATCCCCATCAATCACCCTTTTGAAGATGTGCTGCGCTTTAAATTAACCGTAGAAAATGAAGATTATGCTGATTTCACCACAAAGTTTTATTCAGCTCAAATGGGACGAGTAACCAGTAAAAACAATTGGAATAGACAAATTTATATTCGCTACCACAAAGAGTCATGGGATTATGACCTTGATGATATAAAACCCAATATTATTTGGTCTGAAAAAGATAACATACGCTACATTATACCAGGTGTTACTTGGTCTAAAACCACTCGCAAAGGATCTGCGTTAGACCCTAGCTCAGGGTTTAGGCAAACTTATAATATAGAAGGTGCACATTTAAACGCAGGTTCAGACAATAGTTTCTTCAGATTTCAAGGCAGATGGCGTTATATTACTACCCTAAAACCTAAACATCGTTTGGTTACAAGAGCAGAACTAGGTGCTATTTATATTGATAAAGATGCTGAATTAGCCCCTTCACTACGTTTTTATGCGGGGGGAGATCAAAGCATTCGTGGTTTTGCTTATCAGTCTATTGGTTCAACAATTCCTTCATCATCAGATCCTGAAAAAGCGGTTCCTATTGTTGTTGGGGGCACAAGGCTAATACTGGCAAGCATTGAATACCAGTATTACTTGAATGATAAGTGGCGGCTTGGACTTTTTTCTGACGGGGGCAGTGTTGCTGATCAAGGCGAATTTGAACCCGTCTACTCATTAGGTACTGGTATACATTATATGTCACCCGTTGGTGCCATTAAATTCGATTTAGCCTACGGAATTGATGACGATGATAAAAGTTGGCGTTTGCATATTAGTTTAGGGGCTGAATTATGAGTTGGCGTCGTCTAAGCTATAAAATCACTCAGTATTTGGCAATAACCCTGTTTTTTATCACTATTTTATTAACCACTCCTTGGGGAACTCAGGTAACGCTAGCCATTATAAATACGTTTAGCCCAATATCAGTTGATTACCGTAGTGGCTCATTAATTCGAGACCTGCAATTAAACAACCTACACATAGCGTTAGAACATCTTGATATTAACATTAGCGACATAGAAACACGGGTTGATTTTTCTTGCGTGTGGAAAAAAATGTTATGTATAAAATCTGCCTCAGCAAAAACGTTGGCGTTGCATTATACAAGCAGTGAAGGGAGCACCGAAACAAAGACAAGTAATGTAGAAACAGCAACCACGCTTTTTAAAATGCCCTTCGCCATTAATATTAATACAGTTACTTTAAACAAAGCACACATTAGCCTAAATAAAACAAATATTTATGCTAATCAATTACAGACAAAGATGGTAATTAGACAAAGCCAATTTGCCCTATTATACCCTTCTGTTAAGCAGTTAACCGTACACCTACACGATACACAAAAATCGTCAGAAAACACTCAGAACTTCACTTCCTCATTAACTAATGCTGTTGCACAATTACCTGATGTTAATTTCCCCCTGTCACTTAACATTGAAAAACTTCAGGTTAATAGCCTAGACATTGCTAAAAATAATCAAGTAGAAGAACAAGAATATTTATGGCAATCAAGCAATAACCACCTTAGTGCCACTTGGTTTAATTCTGATCTTCGCATTCGTGAATTCAAAACAACAACACCAATGTTTTCAATCACTGAGCTTACTGCAAAGGCTAAATTAACAGCGCCTTATCAAATAAACAGCAAACTCATTAGTCATATTCACCAATTAAAACAATGGCCTGAAATAGACGATACAAGGCTACAATTATCATTACAAGGTTCACTTGAAAACCTCGATATTGAACTAACTAGCACAGACAGTTTAACGTTAAGCAGTAAAGCAAATATCAATTTAGTTAATCCTGACATACCATTTAGCGTCACCATAAACGCTGATAATATACCACTGCCCTTATCTTTAGCCCAATATGCCGAGCCATCTGCGTTGTCTTTAACGTTGTCGGGTAATATACAAACACAAAGCCTTGATCTAACTAGCTCCGTATCAAGTTACGGTTACCATAATGCTTACGTAAAACTTGCCGCAACACACCAACAAGGGCATCTAAACATTAAAAAATTGCTGATAGATGAGCATAATTCTGCCAGCCAATTAAACTTACAAGGTAGCATTACATTATTACCATCAGATTTTAATTGGCAATTATCAATGCATTCAACGGGTATTTCACTGCCAATAATTAACATACAAAAGCTAACTGAAATGCTAGAGCAGCAAACAAGAATAAATAGCTTTACTTTAAACATGCCTGAAACCATATCAGGTCGAATACAAGGGCATATTGCTAGTGCAGGGGCATGGTCAGAAAAAGAATGGTATGCCAACATAAAAGATACCGATATTGCAGGCTCATTCAACAATACACCATTTAAAATAAAAGGTGATATCGGTTTAACCCCTTCAGGCCATGTTAGCCAAGGAAAACTATTTATTAGCGCAAATAACAGTGAATTAACACTGATCTCCGCAGATAACACATTTTGGGATCTTACAGGTAATGTAAAAGTAAATAATGTGAATCTATGGTATCGCGAGATACAAGGTACATTTAGCAGCGATTTTTCAATCAAAGGAAGCAAAGACAACCCAACTATTCGCTTAAGTACGATTGCTTCAGCATTTAATTGGTCAAAGTGGCATAGTGATACTTTGCATATTAATGGGGTTTATTCACCTATGTTAGATCATCAAGTTGAGTTAACCCTTTTAAATAAAAAACTAACATGGATCAATAAAGACCACAGCGTTGAAATGAGTGATTTCACACTTAAACTGTCAGGTGACGCTACACAACATCAACTTCAAACCCATTGGTTAGGTGATATTAGTGGACAACTTGAATTGACGGGGCATTTTGATGACAGTTTCACAAAGTGGCATAGCACTATTGAAAAAAATATCTTAACGTATAAAAATTCAGCCTTAGAAGGCAATAAATCTTTTGCTGTGAACTTTGACTTAGCCAAAAGACGCGGCACAATCGCCAGTCATTGTTGGAAAACATCAGGTGTAAGTGCTTGCTTACCTAAACAGGCTATTATTGGCGATATTGGAGAAATCACCGCTCAAATAACGGTTGATATTGAAGTTATTGACGAATTATTCTTACCAAAAGAGTTTGATATAATTAGCCAACTTAATGGTGATGTTAAAATAACATGGTCACCACAGCAATCAATAAACACCAAAGCTGATTTTTATCTATCTCCTGGTTATATCACCGTCAGCGATGAATTTAATATACATACTTTATCACACTGGTCTACAGGTGCTTTTTCATTTGTATTGAACGATCAACAATTAACTAATAAAATTCAATTGATTGATGTCAATGAGCAACCATTGATCAACATTAATACAGTAATGAAATTAGTTGATGATTTTCCTGTTGATGCCCAAATAATATTGCACGAAGTAGACTTACAACCTTTTCAATCAATGTTAAGCAAAGTGGTCGACTTACAGGGTAAATTAACCACAGATATTGCCATTAGCGGTACATTAGCAGCGCCCATAATGAACGGGGATATCAAACTCAATAATGGTAAAATACAACTTGAACAAAATGCCAATGTTATTGATAACTTATCAACCGACTTAAGTATTCATAACAATAAAGCAATATTAAACGGACATTTTTTATTAGAAGATAAAAGAGCAAATATAACGGGACAATTGTCATGGCAAGATGACTTAACTATCAACCTAGATTTAAGCGCAAAAGCAATACCATTGGTGTTTCCACCCCAATTAATCATGAATATGTCACCAAGTTTAAATTTTTTGTATGCTAAAGATGTACTTACCGTCAGCGGTAATATTGATGTACTCGAAGGGAATTATAATATTGATAAGCTGCCTGAAGATAGTGTGCCATTGAGTGATGACGTTATTATTGTCGACCAAAATGGTCAAGCAATAGTAAAAAAAACCACTAACATCAATATAAAAACTAACGTTAATGTCAATATTGCAAAAGCCTTTACCGTTAGCGGACAAGGGTTACAAAGCCACTTATTTGGACAGTTACAAATAAGTCAGCAAGAAAAGCAGCCTATACAGCTCTTTGGCAGCATTCAATCCGACAATGGCGTTTTTCAAGCGTATGGGCAAAAGTTACAAATAGAAAAAGGTGACATTACATTTAATGGACCAACAAATAATCCTTATATTGATTTACGCGCCAGCAAAAAAATTCCATCGGAAGATATTACTGTTGGTATTCAAGTAGCTGGCTTAGCCGATACATTATCTATGCAGCTGTACTCAACACCCACAATGCAAACGCCTGAAATACTATCATACCTTGTAAGAGGTAGAGGTTTAGACGCTGATACAGGAAATAGCACCACCGCAGCGGGATTATTGGTGGGAATGAGTATCACCAATAATATTGGTTTATTTGAACAAATTGAAAAATTACCATTAATTAACAACCTTGCCATTGATACTGAAGGCGTGGGTGAACAAACGCAAGCCACAGTCAGTGGTTATGTGGGTAATCGTGTTTATTTAAAATATGGTATTGGTGTTTATGAACCCATTAATGAACTCACCGTAAGAATGTACATGTTTAATCGTTTTTGGCTAGAAATTGTTAGCGGTATTGAAAAATCTACTGATATTTATTACTCGTTTGATCTTGAGTAATGGGGAAATATCTATTGACTCATATAATTCATATATTAATAGTCACTATATAACGCTGAGAGTAGATTTTTATTATCTTTTCAACTATTTTGTACTATTGTTAAGATGTACTCATTTTTTGAGGTGTTGTATGTGATGGATTCACTTTATAAAGAAAAATCAAAGAGATAAATTATGAACAAAAAGTCTCAATTTGGATTACGAGGCAAGGTCACTCTTGGTTTGGCATTTATACTAGTCATCTCTCTCTTGGTTACAAGTCTTTCAAGTTACCTACAATCTCAACAAGTTGCCGAACGTAAAGCCATAGAGTTAGAAAAAAATAAATTAGACGTTTTAAACCATATTATTCAAGGCTCATTAAAGAGCCATCAAAATACACTCTTGTCATTAAAAGAAGTACCCGCACTTCAGGCTATTTTACGTGCCCAATTGAATAATGGGGTTGATCCACAAAGTGGCGATTCATTAATTACATGGAAAAAACATCTGCAAAAAATATTTTTAGCATTTCTAGCTAACAATACCGAATATTTACAAATTCGTTATATTGACCATAAAGGCAATGAAATAGTTAGAGTTCAAATAGATGAGTTTAATCAAATAGAAGTGGTGAGTGACGATTTACTTCAAAATAAAGCCAATGAGCTTTATGTTATTCAACCCCTTAAAATGCCACATGATCAAGTCTATTTTTCTAATGTTTCCCTTAATCGTGAACATGGTGTTATTCAAGTTCCTCATCAACCTGTATTAAGGCTTGCAGCACCCGTGCTTTCAGAAAATAACCAAGTACAAGGTATTATTGTTATTAACCTAGCAACAGAAAAGCTGTTTGCTGATATTAAACTAATTAATCAAGGAACGTCTCAGTTTATGGTGGATGAAAGAGGAAATTATATCTTACATAACCAAACAGAAAAAACCTTTGGTGAAGACAAAGGGCTAAATTACATCTTTCAAAAAGACTACCCGCAACTCGCTTCTTTGAGCAATGAAAATGACCAATTTATGCGCCGTTTTAACGACGTTGAAGAAATACTCGGTTTTGATAAAATTTACTTCTCCCCATTTGATAAAACACGGTATTGGTTATTAGTACAGCGAGTACCTGAGCATGTTGTTTTTGCTGATATTCAAGCATCACTCAATCAAATGTTACTTGTAGGTTTAGGGATAGGCATAATTTCACTGGCACTAATTATGTGCTTTGTTTCTCGTAGAATTATAGCACCAGTACTTAACCTTGCAGAGGCTGCAGAACGCCTGCAAGAAGGGGATTTATCGATTCGCCTTAATACCTCATCAGTACATGACGAATTTCGTATTTTATATGGCATGATAAACACTTTTACCATTAAACAACAAAGCTTTACCGCCAAACTACAACAGGAAATTGAGACACAGACCGATAAGTTATCAGCTATTATTGAGAATGTTGTTGACGGCATTATCACCATAGACAATAAAGGTAAAATTAAAACATTTAATCAAGCCGCACGTACAATGTTCGGTTACGACAACGCCGAAGTCATTGGTCAAAATATCAAAATGCTGGTACCAGAGCAGCATTACAGTGAGCATGGCAACTATATTAATAATAAACTAGCAACAAAGATTAAAAAAAATATTGGTATTGGCTGTGAAATTGTCGGGATTCGTAAAAATGGTTCAGAGTTTCCACTCGATTTAGCTGTCAGCGAAGTAAAAATAAATAATACCGAGCATTATATTGGTATTACTCGAGATATCACCGAGCGTAAACGTATTGAATTAATGCAAAAAGAATTTATTTCAACGGTCAGCCATGAGCTAAGAACACCACTAACCTCTATCAGTGGTTCATTAAGCTTGATTCTTGGTGGCGTTACAGGCGAACTGTCAGATAAAACTCGCTCTTTGATCACCATAGCAAATAATAACAGTAAACGCCTTGTTCACCTGATCAATGACATTCTTGATATCGAAAAAATTTCAGAAGGAAAAATGCAATTTGATTTTGCTGTAACTGACCTAACTCCGCTAGTAAAACAGTCACTTGAAGAAAACAAGGGCTACGCTGAAAAGCTCAATGTTAGGTTTAAATTAATTAATGAACCACAAGAAGAAATACTGGTGAGAGTAGACAAGCAACGCTTACAACAGGGAATATCAAACCTTCTGTCAAATGCAGCCAAATATTCACCTACAGAAGAGCAAATTGACATTAAAATAGAACAAATAGGAGAAAATATACGAATATCTGTACATGATAATGGTAAAGGGATCCCAGAGGAATTCAGATCAAAAATATTCAATAGATTTGCACAGGCTGACAGCTCAGATACACGCCAAAAAGGGGGTACAGGGCTAGGATTAAATATTACACAAGCAATTGTATTAAAACATAAAGGCAGCATTGGTTTTAGCTGTGACAAAGGCAAAGGAACCACTTTTTATATTGATTTGCCATTATATATTGCACATTCTGTCAAAGAAGCTGAAACAATAAGTCATATAAAGCACAATGATAAGCCGTTAATCTTAATTATAGAAGATGATCGTGACGTCTCTAAATTACTTAGTATTATGCTTAAAAACGAAAATTATCTATTAGACCATGCTTTTAACTATGACGAAGCCATTCATAAAATAAACATAAATAACTATGATGCTATTACATTAGATTTAATGATTCCTGGTGGTAACGGCATTAATATTTTACAAGTGTTGCGTAACAATAAAGCCACCATGGAAGTTCCTGTTATTGTTGTTTCAGCTTTTGTTGATAAAATTAAAAATGAAGTAGCATGTGAAGCTTTTGGTATGGTGGATTGGCTTGAAAAGCCCATTGACAACAGTAAATTAGTACAAGCTATTAAAGCGTCTCTGGCTGGCCAAAATAATGAAAGTGGAAACATTTTACACATTGAAGATGATCCCGATATTACTGCTATCGTTCTTTCGCTTTTAGATAATGATTTTAACGTGATTAATGCCGGAACATTATCACAAGCCAAAAAATTAATTAATAACAATACCTATGATCTAGTACTACTAGACATTGGTTTACCTGATGGCTCAGGCTTAGATATATTGCCATTGCTTGATGATGATAATCATCAAATTCCTGTAATCATATTTTCTGCTCAAGATGTGCCCAAAGAAACAAACTCGAAGGTATTGATGACATTAGTAAAATCTAAAACAAACAACGAATACCTTTTAAAGCAAATTAAAAAAGCAATACACTGTAAGCAATCGATTGACGATTAAAGGATAAAGTATGTTAGAACGAATCTTATATGCTGAAGATGATGATGACATTCAACAAATCGCAATAATCGCATTAGAAGCGATAGGTGGCTTTACCCTTAAAGTCTGTAACGATGGTGCTGAAGCATTAACAGCTATAGAACACTTTGATCCCCAACTATTGCTATTAGATGTAATGATGCCCAATATGGACGGCCCTAAAGCTTTTACAAAAATTCGTGAAATAGAGGCGTTTAAAAATACACCTGCTATATTTATGACTGCAAAAATACAGCCTGAAGAAGTAAGTCAATATCTTGAAATGGGAGCCATTGGCGTTATTGCAAAACCTTTTGATCCTATGACCTTGGCAGATCAAGTACGCGATATTTGGAAAAAAAATGAAAAACAAAATGACTAAAAACAGCAAAAAAACCAATGGAAATATTGAAGAAACGGCCAAAACAAAGCCCAGTACCCAAGAGGCATTAACCGCTCTTACTAAAGCTGTTGCTAAAAATATTCCAAATAAAATTGCTGATATCAAAGAATGTTGGCAAAAACTTAAAACCAATAACAACCATACTGATGATATACAGTTACTTCATCAGAAAACCCATACTTTGGCTGGCACTATGGCTACCTACGGGTTTGAAGCCATTGCTGACAGGGCAAAAGAAATGGAGTTAATCGTACAAGCATTTCTTGAAAATACTACACAGCCTTTCCCTTACTCTGAATTAGAGGCTTTGTTAGAGAGCATGGAAAAAGCTGCTGTTGTATGCTCCTACAGAAAGTTTGCCCAAACAAGTTCAATAACAGTTTCATTAACGCCCACCGAGACATACAACGCTAACAACAAAACTATTTATTTAGTGGATGACGATGAAGATTTTCTCAAAAAAATAGAATTACAAATAAGCAATTTTGGCTATGATGTTCTTAGCTTTTCAACATTAGCTGAGTTTGATATAGCCCTAAGCAAACAAGAACCTAGAGTCGTTATTATGGATGTGATGTTCAACGAAAAAAACAATGACGGCATTGAACATATTAGAAAGATTAATAGTACAAGAACCCACCCTTTAAAAACAATTTTTATCACAGGCAGTAATGATTTAAGTACGCGCTTAGGCGCTGTTCGTGCTAACGGAAAAGCTTATTTTACCAAACCAGTTTTAGTTGAACAGTTAGTTGATGCACTAGACAAGCTAACACATCAACAAAAAACAGATCCTTTTCGCATTGTTATTGTTGATAATTCAGTTGAACAGTCAAGCTTCGCAGCCTTAGTCTTGCAGCAAGCAGGAATGGAAACAAAGGAAGTGAACGGTCCTTTAGAATTATTAACTGTTTTAGCTGAATACCCCGCTGATTTAATTTTAATGGATCTCTATATGCCAGATTGTACAGGCCTTGAGCTCAGTCAAGTCATCAGGCAAATTGATACCTATATAAACATCCCCATTGTATTTTTGTCTCATGAAAAAGACTTAGGTCAAAAGTTAAGTGCTCTAAGTTTAGGTGGCGATGATTTTTTATCCAAACCAGTTAAAGCATGGCACTTAGTGTCTGCTATATCTAACAGAGTTATCCGTGGCAGAACTCTACGTAAATTTGCTGAAACTGACGGATTAACTGGGCTTTTAAATCACAGTAAGGTAACAGATCGATTTGAAATTGAACTTTCTCGAGCGAAAAGAGAAGGAAGTCCACTTTCATTTGCAATGCTTGACCTTGACTGTTTTAAACAAGTCAATGATACCTACGGACACCCAGCAGGTGACCGGGTACTTAAAAGTTTAGCTAATTTACTAAAACAACGGTTACGCAAGTATGACATTGTAGGTCGTTATGGTGGAGAAGAGTTTGTGGTAATTTTACCCAATACCAACCTAGAAACGGCCCGAAATATTATGAATAAATTACGCATAGCTTTTAGCGAAATCAACCATAATCATGAAAATGGAACATTCAATAGTCAATTTAGCTGTGGTATTTCAGCCTTCCCTGACTTCACTAACACAATTTCTATTGGTAACGAAGCCGACAAAGCACTTTATGAAGCAAAGGAAGGAGGTAGAAATAAGGTTGTATGTAGAAAAAACAATCATAAGGAATAATATCTGCCAAGCTAGTTCATTTGCACTTTGATGTAGTCCATATAACACCATATTGATGACAAAATGACATCGCGAAATTACGCACCATCTGAAATAAAACATAAAACTCTGATATTTAATCACTTTATTTTTTGGAATGATTTTTGCTGAAGACTCTTTATAAATTAACATTTAATTTATAAAGTTGAGGACAAATGACTGCTATTGTACTTTTTGATAAGAACGTATCTGAAAATCATTATATAACCGAACAAAAATTACCTGGCGACTTTGCCATGTGGATATTTATCGTAATGGAACTCAGCGTATTCGCAATTTTTTTCATTGCTTTTGCCGTAACTCAACGGCTACACAGTGACATGTTTACTTTAGGTAGATCAACACTCAGTGCTTCCGTTGGTTTTTTTTGCACGCTCACTTTAATTGTTAGCAGTTATTTTGTTGCCTTATCGGTAGAAGCAATAAGAAAAAATAAAAACTTAGTAGCCAGTCGCCACCTAATTCTAGCGATGCTTGGCGCAACAATTTATTTAACTTTAAAATTATTTGAATATAACCATTTAATTAACCTCGGTTATGACTTATCAACTAATTCATTTTACACGCTGTATTTTTTCATCACAGGTTTTCATTTTATGCATGTATTGTTAGGTATGATTATTTTGGCTTATATGGGAATAAAAGCACGAAAAAACAGCTATTCACCAACAAATTGTAATGGCTTTGAAGCAGGTGCTTCCTATTGGCATATGGTTGATATGGTTTGGATAATTGTATTTTTTCTTGTCTACATCATTCACTAATTTAGGAGGTATCATGCGTCGCTTAATAAACAATATTCATTTCTCTGCTGCTACTTTAATTATATTAACATTTATAAGCACTTTATTAGCTCAATCTACAATACCAGTAAATTTGCTTGCCATATTAGTTACCTTGTCTGTGGTTATAAAAGGTCAACAAATTGTTGATATATTCATGGAGTTAAAAAATGCACCTACTAAATGGCGTTGGTTCCTGTTAAGTTATATGATTTTAATTCCAAGTATATTAGCCATCATCATATACATTTGAATAGTATTTTAAGGATATTCTCTTGAAAAAAAGTTTACTTATATTCGCCCTAGCCTTCATTTTACCAGCCTTGGCAAATCACAAGGTAATCGCTATAGAGCATGAACATCATACTAGCGCCAGTGAGAAAGAATTATCACTAAACAAAGGTGATAAATGGGCGATAGACAAAAGCTTACATATAGGTATGACTAATATTAAAGATGAAATAGCCGAAAACCTAACAAGCATTCATTATGATAAATTTACAAATGAGCAATACGCTACGCTAGCTATCACGTTAGACAAACACCTGAGCTTTCTTTTTGCAAATTGTCAATTACCACCATTGGCAGACGCGCAGTTACATACTTTACTAGCAAAAATTATACGAGGTGTTGACAAAATAAAGCACTCAAACAGTAAAAAACAAGGTGCCGTGTTAATTATTCAGGCATTACAAGAATATCCTCACTATTTTTCTGATCCAAACTGGCAAAGTTTGAAACATTAATTGCGTTTTTCTGGGTCAATAAATACAACCCAATAAGATTCAATTATACTATGACTTCATTCTTCTTTTTTACATTGGAATATTACTGGTGCTTGAGAAAACGTTACTAAAAATTGCTTTAGATTTAAGCCTAAGTTTACCAAAAAAAGCCCATTATCAGCGGTTAATGCAAGCTGTGAATGAAGTAATGCACTGTGACGCTGTTGCTCTGCTAGAGCTACAAGGTGATGAACTTGTTCCTGTTGCCGTTGACGGTTTATCCCCCGAAGTTTTAGACATGCGTTTTTCACCCGATGAGCATCCAAGATTAAAAGCTATATTATCATCCCATAAGCCCATTCGCTTTGACGCTGACTCAAGCTACCCTGACCCATATGATGGCTTGCTATCAATGGATCCTAAGCGCGTACTTGACGTTCACGATTGCATGGGTTGTTGTTTATATGTTGAAGAAACACTTGTTGGCGTACTCACGCTCGATGCCCTGCAAGTTGGCGCGTTTAGTGATGTTGATGATATTAGTGTTGCCACATTAGCTGCACTTGCTGCCGCTACAATTCGTAATGCCAATTGCATTGCAGGTCTAGAAAAAAGTAATGAGAAATCATTATGTTTAACACATGAATTAGTCAAAGACGCACACAAAGCCAAAGGGGATGGTTTTGTCGGTGAAAGCCCTAAAATGTTAGAGTTAAAAAATGAAATTCAAGTAGTGGCAAGTTCAGATCTATCCGTATTAATTACTGGCGAAACTGGGGTTGGTAAAGAAGTGGTAGCGCGTACAGTGCATGCTCAATCTCGCCGAAGTGAAGAAGCCATTGTGCAAATAAACTGTGCTGCCTTATCTGAAAGTATTGCCGAAAGTGAGTTGTTCGGTCATGTAAAAGGCGCTTTTACTGGTGCCAATAAAGATCGTATGGGTAAATTTGAACTAGCAAATAATGGCACTTTATTTTTAGATGAGATAGGTGAATTATCATTAAATACCCAAGCAAAATTACTAAGAGCACTGCAAGAAGGCGAAATTCAACGGGTTGGAGCTGATAAAAATATTTATGTTGATGTAAGAATTATTGCGGCAACTAATCGAGATTTATCAGAGGAAGTCGCCCAAGGTAGGTTCAGAGAAGATCTATACCACAGGTTAAGTGTCTTTCCACTTAATGTGCCTCCCTTACGAGGAAGAATTGATGATATTCCGCAGCTAAGCAATTTTATATTAAATAATTTAAAAGGAAAAATTGGTACTAATAATGTTAGGATTAGTAAATCTGCAATGCATCAACTGTTGCAGTATGACTGGCCTGGTAATGTAAGAGAATTACAACATGTACTGATGCGCGCTGCTTTACGAGCCGTCGCTAGCGCAGAAGGTAAAGTCGGAATAATTGAACCCAAACACCTAGGGTTGGACTTTGTTATCGATAGCCCTAGCGATAATGCCAGTATTACGCCAGTAATTTCAACAGACAACAGATCATTTAACGATATCATTGCAGATTTTCAACGACAATTAATTACGCAAGCGATGGAAGAAAACGATCATGTTTGGGCAAAAGCGGCACGTCAGCTTCAGCTAGACCGCGGTAATTTATATCGTCAGGCCAAACGATTAGGGTTAACCTAATTAAATTTACGCTTTAATAGATATGAACACTAAGCCAAAAACTACTTTTATAGTGCTTGGCTTGTAATCCAAAACTGATTAAGCTGCTGTTTATTGATAACGAGATCAGCCAATGTATAATTATCCATCGTTTTTAAAAAGGCTCCCATGGCTTTCGCTAATGCTTTTTTCAATTCACATACTCCCACTAGCTGACAGGAAGATGTTACACAGTCAACACCATCTAAATGGTTTTCTAAGTGCCTTATTACCTCACCAATGTTAATTTTCTCTTGGGGCAAAGCTAAACAAATTCCGCCATTTCGCCCTCTTGTTGTTGTTATATAACCATACTTACTTAGTTGTCCCACTATTTTTACCGTATGATTTTTTGAAATATTATATACTTGAGATATTTCAGACACACTACTAAGTTGTCCAACGGGTAAACTAGAAAGATACATGAGTGTTCGCAACCCAATATCAGTAAAAGCAGTAAGCCTCATCGTTTATTATCCTTATTGAGTTTTAAATGTTGCAAGTTGTTCAACAATATTATCAGAAACTTCATTTAAACGCTTACCTTGCATTTCTAAATCATTACAATCATTAGCATTTGAATTAGAAAGTTTTTTTAACACCTGTATTTCTTGAGAAACCTCAACAACCAGTTGGTGAATGTAACTTATATCAACATTATCATTAGCCTGATCTTTACTTTCTCCTTGCCCAATTAAATTTAAAATGCTGTCAATATTTTCACAAGCACTATCTATTTCTTTTTGGCTTGTACTTGAATGTAAAGAAAGATTACTTAGGTTTTTTGATTGTAATTCCATTTGTTCTCCTGCCTGACGCACAGCAGTAGAAATACCAGCAATAATTTGGTTAATTTGCTCTAAGCTATTTTGAGTTGACATAGCCAATTGTCTAACCTCATCAGCCACTACAGCAAACCCTCTGCCATGTTCCCCTGCCCGAGCTGCTTCAATAGCAGCATTTAACGCCAAAAGGTTTGTTTGGTCAGCAAGCGTATTAATAACCGACACCACGCCACCAATAGAGCTAACTTGCTCTGACAGTAATTCAAATTTATGACCAAGATTTTCACTGCTGTCTACGTAAGTTTCAATAATATTGGCCATACCACTCATAGCGTCATTAGACTGTTGCAAACCTTGTCTGGTTTTACATACCTGTTCTTGAGTTTGTTCTGCTTTAGTCTGTAAAGCGAAAGACTTCTCATCCAATATTTGAAATTGCAAAGCAATATTGTCTACACGCTGGTCTTGAACTTGAATACGCTCAGCTATATTGTTGGTTTTAAATGTCAATGCATTAGCAATTTCATCTGAGGTATTTGCTTGAGTTTGAATGTCTGTTAACGCATTTTTCACATTGAGCCTGAATGAATTTATAACATCTAATATTTTACTCATTTCACTGTTGTAATTACTATTCACTTTACATTCTTGTGACAAATCTTTGGTTTCAAATATGCGTAAATATGTCGTTATTTCATTTAATGAATCTACTCCCCAAAATTTTTCATCTAAATCATGAATAATCAACAAAACAACAATAGTGTATTGTATTAATTGTGAATAAAACTGTTCGGTAAATAATAACGCATTAATAAACAGTAAAATGGCACTTAGCCAATGAATTGATCGCATTCTTAAAAAAAGTGAACGCATAATAATCTCCAGTTAAATAAAGGTTGTAGAAGGAAGTGCTGATAATTTTTGGGGCAAGGCATACAAAAACCCTTGTATTAAATCAACCCCAGACCAGCGAACAAAATCAGATTGAATTGTGCTTTCAATCCCTTCTGCAACAATGATGCACCCTGTAGATGAGCACAAGTTAACTATTTCACGATAAAAACTAGTTGCCCAAATATCAGTTGGAACACGTTCAATCAGTTTGATATCTAATTTAATAATATCAAACGGTGTTTGGCTTAAACGTGATAAGTTTGAATAGCCTGAACCGAAATCATCCATCGCAATCATAAATTGCATTTTTTTTAGGTGACGAACTCGCTCTAATACAATATCGCTTTTAATATCATTTTCACAAATCTCTAACACTAAAGCATGTCTTTGTTCTGGACGTAAAGGTTCTAATGCATTGTTACATAGTTGCTTAAATAAATTTTCATCTTCAATTAATGATCCTGCTATATTTATCCAACTTGTACTTTGCCCTACATTAGTTATGTTGAATTGGGTAATATCTTGAATTTGTTGACATGTCATATTCAATAATAAGGTTGGGTTTTCAAATAAAAAAGGAACAAGATCAACCATAGGAATAGGCGTGTTATCATGCGATAAAAAACCTCGACAAAGCACCTCTTTACCATACACAGTATCAAGTGACGCTGTAATTAGGTTTTGAGTATACCAAGTCAAATAAGCCTTATTGCCAAAATAATTAAATTTCATCTTCATGCCCTTTTTCTGTCATTTGAGAATAAATAAAATCCTCATCATTTAATCTGTTTTTTATTTCATCAAGAAAATAAATAATCCGTTCACTTTGACTATCTGTAACTAAGCAATTACCAAAAGATAGTTTCAATGAATGAACATAGTCAGTTGTTGCTCGACAAATTTGAAATAATGCATCAAATCCCTCATTTAAATAATTTTTTTGCTGTGATAACGCCTTACTTTCCGTCAACATTGGCACTAAAAATTGAGCCTCTAATTCAAGGTGCGTGAGTACCGCTTTGGTTAATTTCTTTAACTTGACGTCAAGTTGAATCAAATTACAGCTATTGGTGTTTAAAAGTGAATTAACAACACCTATTTCAAAATCTAACTCAATATGCTGCGCCATGAGCGTTTTTGCCCATGGTGAAAAAGGCCAGTTACTCAACTCTGATTTACTAGCACAAAGTGCCATGGTTGACTTACTCATTTTATATAGAAAAGGAATAGCATTTGTCACGGTAGTAAATCCTCAATAACTTAAGTTGCATTTGAAATACATATTATATAATGTGCATTTCAAATGCAACTTTATTTAACAAAAAATATAATGCTAATTGAGTTATTCTGTAATCATGCAAATTTTCCATTTTATTTAAGGTTGGTTTGATATACTAAAGCCCTTTCAGGTATGGCTTATCGCCTGATATAACAACATTTATACTATGTTATTGATTTTGACAAGAGAGCAACCTTTTTCTACAATCATGAGCCAACCTAAAGACCTTTTTAATTCCTACTTAATCCAGCATTTTGTGGTGGCTTGGGTATAATAGTATTTTGAATATAAAGGAGTTCACATGAGCGATCACATGCCCGACGATCTGTCTATCCAAGGTAAAGATTTACGCGCTTTCACTGATACATTACGCGTTAAACATCCCGTTATTAAAAACATGCTAGGTGAATGGGTATTGCTCAAACATGCTGATGTTATAACGGCTGCACTTGACCATGAGCGATTTTCGAGCAAAGTTTCACAACATCTTCATGTGCCTAACGGGTTAGACGGAAAAGAGCACCAAGACTATCGAAAAATTATCGACCGGCATTTAACGCTTGAAGCACTGACACCGTATATTCCCATTTTTGAGCAAACCGCTACCCAACTTATGAAAGAGTTACCTAAAAATACTGCCTTAGATGCAGTAAAAGATATTGGCGCTGTCTTTGCGGTACGTGCTCAATGTAAATGGTTAGGCTGGCCAACAGAGCTAGAACCTCAATTATTAGCATGGATGGAAAAAAACCATGCTGCCACTCGTTCTGGTGATCGGTCAAAGATGGCTGATGTGGCAGAACAATTTGATGATATTATTCATTCAGTTATTGCTCCACGTCGTGCCGTTGGTAATAACAACTTTGATGATGTTACCAGCCGACTTTGCCAAGACACTATTTACGGTAGATTATTAACAGAAGAAGAAATTACCTCAATTTTACGTAATTGGACTGGCGGTGATTTGGGCTCTATTGCGTTGTGTGTTGGTGTTATTGTGGCTTATGTTGCGCAAAATCCTGAGTCGATAGACTACCTTCGTACAGCAACTGCAACAAAAATTGATGCCTTTATTAATGAAGTATTACGTTTAGACGATCCCTTCGTATCAAACAAGCGCATTACCACCTGCCCAGTAAAAATTGGTGGTCAAAACATTCCAGAAGGCGCACGAGTTAAACTCAACTGGACGTCAGCTAATCGTGACGAAGCCGTTTTTGATAACTCCACCTTTGAACCACAAAAAAATGCGGATGCAAATCTTATCTATGGCATAGGAAAACATGTTTGTCCTGGTCGATTACTGGCAACATCGGAACTAAGAATAGCATTACAAGCACTGCTTGCCTCGGTAAATACAATTACCTTAGCGCCAAACCAACCATTAGAGCGTGAAGTTGCGCCTGTTGGCGGTTATAACAAGGTACCCATTATACTTAGCTAAACTTATTGAGGCTAGATCAGCGCTAAATTAACGCTAAACACCGAGAAATGATACCTGTGAATATGCCACGATTCCACCTACTAGGGTTGTCATGGCATAAAAATAACCTTTTATAATTTTTCTAAAAAGCGGCGCAGCATGCTTAAGCCCCATAAATTCCTCAATTATCCAATGCCCTTTCATCATCACTATCGCACAAACAAAAACCGTCGCGATAACCGCAGTATTTTTGGTTTCTGCAATAATAGCACTGATTAATGTTAATCCTACAAGACGCAGCCAAATATTAAATGTTGTTTCGGTTAAATAGCGTTTTATTCGCTCATACTGATTAGTTTGCAATGTCTTTACCTCAATACATATAACAATGGAAAAATAAGAATCCAAACAAGATCAATCATATGCCAATAGCTTGCAGCACTTTCTAAGCCTTCATAATTAGATTTATTGTAATAGCCTAACGCGGTCAGTATGGTGACAAAAATGATAGTGCACGTGCCAATTAATACATGGAGCAAATGATTAAAGGTAATGTAATAATAACTGGCAAAATAATAGTTAGTGCGTGGACCAATGCCAGCCTGCTCATTTAAATGATACTCCCACGTTTTAATACCGCAATAGGTAAGGCCAGCAGAAATAGTCAGCAATAACCAAAACACCGTTCGCTTTTTATCATCACGTTTTATCGATTGCATGGCTCGCGCAACAAAAAAACTACTACTGAGTAAAACCAGCGTATTTAATAAACCTGTGAATATCGGTATGTGCGTAGGGCCTTGATAAAACTCTACGGGGTAGTAGAGTTTGGCCAGCAAAAAGGCGATAAAAAAGAAGCCAAATTCAGTTAATTCTGCATAAATAAAAATCCATGCGGCTACCGAGCCAGGCACTTTTATTCTATTAACAGTAAGCACTAATCACCTTTTTTAATGCACTAATAGTTTCAGGCTCATCACTCAAAGGCTCAACAATACAATACTGGTACGCTTTATTAATAGGGCAGCCCGACTTGATCATTTTTGCGGCGTAAATTAACAAGCGTGTTGACGCTGCCGCTTTAATGTCTATATCACTGAGCCTACGCAAGTCGGTTGCCAAAGCAACTAATTGCTGGGCATTTTGATAAGAAACACCTGTTTCAGTAATAATAATATCGATTTCTTTCTCAACACTCGGATAATCAAAGCTCAGACTAATAAAGCGTTGCCGAGTACTCGGTTTTAAGCCTTTTAATAAACTTTGATAAGACGGATTGTAAGAAATAATCAGCATAAAATCTTTATGCGCTTTAATGACTTCACCCGTTCGCTCAATGTAAAGTTCGCGTCGGTGATCAGTCAATGAATGCAATAATACTGTAGTGTCTTTTCTGGCTTCAATTATTTCATCTAAATAACAAATGCCGCCTTCTCGCACGGCTTTTGTCATAGGTCCATCTTGCCAATAGGTGCCGTTGCTATCAATTAAATGGCGGCCTATTAGATCAGCAGCACTGAGATCATCATGGCACGAAATAGTATAAAGCGGCTGCTCAATTTGTTGTGCCATATGCTCAACAAAACGGGTTTTTCCACAGCCCGTCGGTCCTTTTAGCAACAAAGCAAGATAATGGCTACGTGCAAAATGAAACATATCAATTTCGTCGTCTTGTGCTTGATAAAATGCTGTGTTTAACACAGGGGCTTTTTCTAGCGTCTGAGCCAATGAACTAGCTTGCATTGTTTTCTCCTAATATGGCGTTAAGATCATGAGATTGATAAACACAATTAAGCTGCATAACACAATCTAACAAGGCTTCACTGTTCTGTGGATGTTGTAATGAATACGACAAGATAAGGTGTCTATTTTTATCTAAACTGAGTTTAGACAATGTGTATTCAAAGCAATGAATCACTCTATCGGCTGTTCTCCTAGCTATTCTATTTAATAAAGAAGTGTTATCTTTTGGCTGATGATATAAATTTATTTGCATAATAATCTCCTTAGGAGCTCGGTTATTTACACGCTTAGCTGTGTGCTAGTTTTAACTAGCCAAGGGTTAAGTTGGCATAAATTTTAGGTAATATTTTGGCAAGCTGACTCGCATCTTGAACAATGGCAAAACCATGCTGGCCAAATAAGTAAGGCAAATAGTCGTTGCCTTTTTTGTCTATGGTCACGCAAAAAGGGGTTAAACCTAATTTTTTTGCTTCGAGTATTGCTTGGCGCGTATCTTCAATACCGTAGCGACCTTCATACTGGTCAAGATCGTTAGGTTTACCATCTGACAGTAATAATAAAATTTTATCTTTAGATGTTTGTTCACTTAAAATTTGACTAGCTTGTCGAATAGCAGCGCCCATGCGTGTATAGAAACCCGGTTCAATACGAGCAATTCGCCCTCTGACATACTGGTCGTATGGCATGGTAAAGTTTTTAATAATATGAAAGCGCACATGATTATTACGAATAGACGAAAAACCATAGATAGCAAACGGGTCTGCTAATGAATGTAAGGCTTCTGAAAAAATTAACAGTGCCTCTTGAATACTATCAATAACTTTTTGCTCGTTATTAACATAACACTCTGTTGATAGCGATAAATCCGCCAGCAATAAGCAACTAACATCTCTATATTTGTGTTGGTTATCAATGTAAAAATGTTGTTGATTACTGTCTTTAACAGGTTTGGTGTAATGATCTATCCAAGCATCTAAGTCTATTTCGTTGCCCATTAACTGGCCTTTTTTCGGACGATTAGAGATAGCCAACATAGATAATAATTGCTGCACTTGTCGCGCTAATGTTTGTTGGCTAGCGCTGAGCTCAACGGGCGCTATTTCATCAGCTATCATCACTTGTAAGTTACAAACATTAGCGATTAATTGGTTCTTTTTATAATGCCATTCAGGTAGGGGAATACCTTTACCTAAGCATAAATCATCATTTTCTTCAGCGGGTAAGTCTAAATTGAAGCGAATACCTGCAGCACCCGCTTTTCGCTGTCTTGATAGATTGATGACGTCCATGTCTTTGGCTATTTGATCTACATCGTCTTCTTGGTTTTCAGATTGGCTACGATCTAAATCTATTTGTTCTGTCCAGGTTGATAATGCTTCCGCTTGGAACATTAGTAACCCGTCTGTCGCTTTTTCTTCATCAACATATTGCGCTTTTTTACGTTGTTTTAATTCTTTAATTTCTTTTTTAGATGCCGATTCTTTACGGTTTTCATCATTAGGATCATATGACGCTGGCTTATTTATATCTTCTACGAGTGCAGGATATATCCAAAGCATATTGGGGTAGGGTTGTGACACCGTTGTAGCCAGTGAAGAAATATACTTTTCACCCTTTAAAGCCAACTGAATATTTTGTTCATTTACACGATTAACGGGGTCTAACGTGTCGCAATTGGGTCGTGTTAACAAGTAAGCGTTTACTAATTGATAATATTGTTTTTTTAACCCGGGATACTTTGCTAATATTTGAGCGGTAGATTGTTGATTATCACCTAACCAATGTGTCATTTTTGGCATAAATGCCGCTAAGGCAACCAGCCAAAAGTACAAAAATTCATTCAGTGATGACTCAGGAAAAAGTGCAATGTGTGGTGGCAGCCGAAGAGTCGATTCATTTTGCCAAGCAAGATAAAAACGCTGATGACTGCCAGCAATTTTTTGCATGGTTGACCGTTTTGTTTTGACACGACGAGGCTCACAGGGTTCAAATGTTTTACTACTATCGCCCCCCAAAGATCGATAAAAAATCTGTAACTGTGATTGAATATCGTCTAATTTAATGACACTATCAGGAAAGTCGGTCGACACTTGGCGTGTTAACCATTTATCCCAAAGCTTTCCAACAACTTCTTCCATTTTAACCTCGATAGTCGTTTTAGTATTAGTGCAAGCAGCATCAATTAAGTCCATTTAATTAATGCTCTGATTAGGGTTAGGTGTAAGTAATGAAACTCACCTAACTCGCGTTAACTTGTTCGCTTTGTGGTTCATGTTCACCCACAAAGAAACTAACAAAGTAAGCAACAAGACCTACAGCAAACGTTACGCCAAAGGCAAGCCTTGCCCAATAAAAAGACACAAGTTCATCTTGGCTCGACATAAAGCTTAAGGCATCTCCTGATTCTGGTAAGCGTTGTAGCGCTACTTGCCATGCACCAGCGGCAGTAAGTGCGAGTGTAATACCGCACATGGAAATACACATTAACCAAAAACCAATGTATTCAACTTTTTGTGCTTTTTTGCAGTTACCCTTTGGACGTCCTCGCATAATGGGCATGGCGTAAGAAATTACGCACATAACCACCATGGCGTAGGCTCCAAAAAAGGCTAAATGACCATGAGCAGCAGTAAGTTGTGTGCCGTGAGTGTAGTAATTTACGGGTGCAAGGGTGTGTAAAAATCCCCATACACCAGCGCCTAAAAAGGCCATAACCGCAGTACCTTTTGCCCAAGTAATGGCAATTTTATTGGTATGTTCGATACGACGTTCATTTACCATTTTAAAGGCAAATAATACCATCATGAAAAAGGGCACAGGCTCTAAGGCTGAAAAGACAGACCCCATCCATAACCAATATTCCGGTGCGCCAATCCAGAAAAAGTGATGACCCATACCAATCAAACCAGAGATAAGTGCCATTGCGATAATGACATATAACCATTTTTCAATATGTTCACGGTCAACCCCAGTTACCTTGATCAAAACATAAGCAAGTAAAGCACCCATGATTAATTCCCAAACACCTTCAACCCATAGGTGAACAACAAACCACCAGAAGAATTTATCAAGTGCCAAATTAATGGGGTTATAAAATGAAAATAAGAAAAACACCGCTAAGCCAATTAAGCCAGTGATTAACACCATATTAATAACGGTTTTACGGCCTTTAAGGATGGTCATGCCAATATTAAACACAAAAGACAGACACACAATCACGATACCTATTTTTGCAATTGTCGGTTGCTCTAGAAACTCACGACCCATGGTGGGTAATAGCTCATTGTGAGTTAATTTAGCCAATTCAGCATAAGGCACAAATAAATAACCAGCGATAACCGCAACACCAGCCGCAGCAAATACCCAAAAGGTAATTTTGGCTAATTTAGGACTAAATAAGTCAATGTTCGCTTCTTCGGGCACTAGGTAGTAACTTGCCCCCATAAATCCAAACAGCAGCCAAACTATTAGCAAGTTAGTGTGTACCATGCGAGCAACGTTAAATGGAATATAAGGAAAACCAACATCGCCGTTAATGTATTGCATGCCCATTAGTAGACCAAAAACAATTTGACCCGCAAAAAGTAGTAAAGCAAAAATAAAGTAGGGTTTTGCAACCTGTTGTGAAGTAAATTTCATTTTTTAATCTTATCCTTCAATGTTTGGTGGCCAGTTATTATCATCAATGCGTGATGCCCAAATGAGAAACTCTGCCAAGGCATCAGTTTCCTCTTTGGTTAAATTGAATTGCGGCATTTTACGTCGCTTAGGAATATCCATTGGTTGTGCATTAATCCAACCATTAAGATAAGCTTTAAACGCTTCTTCATTACCCCCACCTCGACGGTCAAAAACATTGGCAAGTTCGGGGGCATAATAAGCACCTTCACCCATTAAACTATGACAACCGATGCAATTATTATTTTCCCAAAGCTCTTTACCCTGTATTACAGCGGCGGTGATATTCTCTCGGTGATCTCGTTTAGGCAGCTGCCGAACGGTATCTAGCGTTAAGCCAGAGAGTAAAAGTACAAAGAAAAAGCTGCCGCCATAGTAAATATTTCTGGCCATGCTTTTAGTAAATTTTTCTGCCATTGATAGCTCCTAATAAAATGTAATAACAACAACGATAGGGCAATCAATGTGCCAACTTGTAACTTACTGTTTTAAAATGAATTTATTTTATATTGTTTTTTCCTTAATTTGATTTGATGTATAAAAGACAACAATATGATGTCTTTTTAAAAGTGTTTTTCTCAAACTATTATTTTATTCAAATGGTTTTTTATTAGTGGGTAATAATAAAAAACATCACCGTGTTAAATTAACAACATCAAAAGTAAATTTTTTATCATAAAAATTAAAAACCCTTATTAATCAATAGCTTTTTATGTTGGCGTTATATTTGCTATTAGATAGGTTTTAAGACAATAAGTGATACTTTATGAGTACAATAATAAATTTTGATGCTGACATGATTCGAAAATATGATCGACATGGTCCTAGATACACCTCTTACCCAACCGCAGTACAGTTCAATAGTGAGGTTAACAGCGACATATATATTGAGGAATTAACAAAAAGTAACCAAAGTAACAAATCACTTTCTTTGTATTTTCATATCCCTTTTTGTAATTCACTATGTTTTTATTGCGCATGTGCAAAAATTATTACCAAAAAACCTGAGCGTTCGATCCCTTATTTAGAAAGAATTTACAAAGAGTTGCGTCACCAAGCCGCATTGATAAGCCCTGAACGCGTTGTGGAACAATTGCATTTTGGTGGTGGTACACCAACATTCCTTAGTGACGAGCAATTTGAGGAAATTTTCGACCACATAAGAGAAAACTTTAATTTAGCGCCTGTTGAAGAGCGAGAATTCTCAATTGAAATTGACCCAAGAGCCGTCAGAGCCAGTACTATTCCTGTATTACGTAATCTTGGGTTTAATCGCATTAGTTTAGGTGTACAAGATTTTGATCCCAAAGTACAAAAAGCCGTTAACCGTATTCAGTCGGTAGAGCAAACGTTTGATGTTATAGACTCAGCGAGAGCCGTTGGCTATAAGTCAGTCAGTATTGACCTTATTTATGGATTGCCATGTCAAACAGTAGATAGCTTTAAAACAACGTTAGATTTGGTAATGCAAAAACGTCCTGATCGGTTATCAATCTATAGTTACGCACATATGCCACATAAAGTTAAATCTCAACGCACCCTGAATGCTGCAGACTTACCCGATGCCGCTACCAAGCTAGCCATTTTTGAAATGACCGTTAATTACTTACAAAATGCGGGTTATGTTTATATAGGCATGGATCATTTTGCTTTGCCTGATGATGAATTGACATACGCTAAACAAAACGGCACCTTACAACGAAATTTTCAAGGCTACTCCACCCACGCAGATAGTGATCTTCTTGGCTTTGGCATGACCTCAATTGGTCAAATAAATGATTGTTTTATTCAAAATCAAGCAACAGAAGACGCTTACTTTGCCGATATTGATACTGGTGGTTTGGCAGTAACCAGAGGTTATCGCTTAAATAAAGATGACTGTATTCGTCGCGATATTATTCAGTCATTAATGTGCCAAAATAGGGTATCAATCAATACAATAAGTAATAGGTATCATATTAATTTTTTTGAATATTTTTCAGACGAGATTACTGAACTGTTTCCGATGGTGGAAGATAAACTGCTTACCTTTAACGAAAAAGAAATTTCTATAACACAAGCAGGTCAATTGCTACTACGTAATATTGCTATGGTGTTTGATGCTTACATTGAACCTGTGAATAATAAAACACTCAATAATAACGTGATATTTTCTAGAACTATATAATAATGACATGACAAATAACATGCTAAGCCAAGTAGTTGATGTTAAAACGACATCGAACGTGACTAATATACACACTGTTATTGGTTAGTTTATTTTTATAATACTTTATCTATATGATCTTATTATCTTTTTAATTATGGCATAGCTTCTGCAATCTTTATTTCATCAGTGTTTTTTAGCAGTTATCTATAATACAAATAGTCGGTGTACGCTAATAAAATAATAGCAAGGAGTTATTTATGAAAACTTTAACAACAGACGTGGTAATTGTCGGTGCTGGCCCTGTGGGTTTATTTCAAGTATTTGAATTAGGGTTACAAGGATTAACCGCCATTGTTATTGATAGCTTGGCAGAAGTTGGCGGTCAATGTAGTGAATTATATCCTGATAAACCCATCTATGATATTCCTGCATTACCTAATGCGAAGGCAAGTGATGTTATTGATAATCTTTGGCAACAGGCAGCAACCTTTGACCCTACTTTTCTATTGGGTGAGCGAGTTGAGCATATAGAAAAAATTTCTGAGAGTAGTTTTAATGTGATAACCCACAAAAATACTAAGGTTGTGTGCCGTGCTGTCATTATTGCTGCAGGCAATGGCGCTTTTTCACCCGTAAAATTAAAAGTACCACTCATTGACAAATTTGAAGATAAACAGCTGTTTTACCGAATCAGTAACCTAGAACATTTCAAAGATAAAGACGTTGTGGTGTTAGGTGGTGGTGATGCCGCATTAGATTGGAGTTTAACCTTACAAAAAACAGCTAAGAGCGTATTGCTTATTCATCGCACAACAAACTTTAAAGCTTCAACAGCTAGTGTAAATCAAATGTATGCCTTATGTGATCAGCTAAAAATGCAGTTTTTATGTGGGCAAGTGAGCGATTTTCAACAACATGACGACAAGCTTATTGGATTAACTATTACATCGAAAGATGGCATAAATCGTCGGGTAGAACTTGATGAATTAGTGGTTTGTTTTGGTATGTCGCCCAAACTTGGACCAATAGATAACTGGCATCTTGATATGCATCAGCATCAAATTAAGGTAGACACACAATCGTTTCAAACATCGGTAGCAGGTATTTATGCGGTGGGTGACATTAATTATTACCCGGGTAAAAGAAAACTTATCTTAAGTGGTTTTCATGAAGCTGCGCTAGCGGCATTTTCTATTGCTGAAACGGTTTTAGAAAAAGAACGAATTCCCACGTTATACACAACAACGAGTACCATAGTGCATAAACGAATGGGGGTTAATCACTCCTTAGAAAGCATGTTGGATTAATAATTAATATGGCTATGTTGATAACTCAGGATCCATGGATAAAAATTAAATACTTCATGTAGGTTGGACTTCAGTCCGACAAAGGGGCTTAGAAAGCATGTTGGACTGACAATGACATTATTAGTGATAAAAAATCATTGATAAAACAATCTCAAGCAATTGTAGAAAGTATCAGACGAGGAAAAGAAAAATGTTACAACCCGAAATTTTAGAAAAAGAACAAGCAATACCGCCCGTATTGCGCTTAGCGTTTAGACCCTTTTTTCTTTTACCTGCTCTATTCTCTATTTTAGCTTTGCTCGCTTGGGTTTGTGTATTACAAGGCAAACTAAATTGGGGCAGTTTATTACCTGCTAATATTTGGCACGGTCATGAAATGATATTTGGTTTTGCAGCTTCAGTAGCTGTGGGCTTTCTTTTGAGTGCGGCACAAACGTGGACAGGAATTAGAAGCATTAATAGCTGGAAATTAGCAGTAATAATTTTGTTTTGGTTAATTGCTCGTATTACTTTGTTATCAAGCTCAACCCCAATATTGATTATAGGCACTATCAGTGAAGCCTTATGGTGGGTTGGCTCTATTAGCTACCTTGCTTATATGGTGGTTAAATCAAATAACCGACGAAATTTAATTTTTATACCACTATTAAGTTTGATAATGAGCTTAGACATAGCAACCTTAGTATTTGCCTTTGTCGGAAATTATAGCTTATCTACTCACTTAGCTTATACCGCTGTGTTTATGATCACCTGCGTTGTAACTATCGTTGGGGGTAGAGTCATTCCATTTTTTACCTCACGCGCACTTAATCTACCAACCATTAAAGGAAATATTTTTTTAGAGCGCACAATTGCCCTAGCGATGATCACAACTCTCATCACTTTTTTCAGCAGTTACTTTATTGATACATCCACTATGTTAATACTGTTATTTACTAGTACAGGATGTTTACAGTTATTACGCATGGCTAATTGGCAAACAGTTAAAACGTTTAAAACACCTTTGTTATGGGCGTTACATTTATCTTATATCAATATGGGGTTAGGCTTTATTTCAATTGGGTTGAGCTATATAACCACAGGTATAGGTTTTTCATCAGCCGTTCATATTATTACGGTTGGCACCATAGGTACCATGATCATCGCGATGATGTCGCGCGTATCATTAGGACACACAGGTAGAGCACTGCAAATAAATATGTGGATCAGCTGCTCCTTTATATTACTACTCAGTGCAACATTATTTCGTGTACTACTACCAACATTAGGCTTATTCAGTATGGGTTATTTACTTGCTGCACTTTGCTGGGGACTTGGCTTTGCTATTTATCTACTTTATTACAGTCCTATGTTATTAACCGCCAGACCAGATGGTCGAAGTGGATAGTAGTTATAGAGCCATTACGACCCTATATCCGACAACCGAATCACTGATTCAACTATTACATTTAAACACAGATTAATTACTATTAACCCCAAACCCTAAAAACCGAAAGGAAAACATTATGTTTAATATATTTAAAAAAAGTACAGAGCAAACTTCAAACGAAGAAGCATCATCAAAACCTGATCAATTTAAGAGCGCAGTTGATGCTAACACCCCAATACCTGAAAAGAAAAAAGTTCATGGAGAAGATGGCGTATGCTGCGGCAGTTGTGGCGGCGAGTAAGGTAATAAACACCTATTATTTGGCAACTTTATCATTGGGTTTGATCATTAGCGGAAAACTTACTTTCACTTCAAACCCTTCCTTTCTGCCTGATGCAGGCGAATTGAAGGTCATGCTTGCCCCTATGCCAGTAGCAATAGCATCGGCTATTGCCAAGCCAAGCCCTGAGCCTTGAACCGAGGTATTAGCTCTAACAAAACGACGCCGTAACTGTTTAAGGGGTTCTTCAGGAACAACTTCAGCTGCGTTAACGATACTCAACTCGCCTTGTTCTGAAAAACCTACCACAACAGGTTGATTTTTTCTGCCGTGTTTAATGGCATTATCCAGTAGGTTTTGCACTAAAATAGCAAAAGCATCGGGGTCAATAGTCGACATAAATACGCCACTTTTTGGTAGCGTCATGTCAATAACCAAGCCAGAAGTAGCGTTGCAAGTAACAGAAGATCGTTTCCTATCATCAACAATCAATTTAAGCAGGCTAATCAAGTCATGCTGTTCGGTAGATAAAAGCCCCCCGCCTTCTGCTTTAGCCAACTGCATTAATTTTTCTGACAAATCTGATAATTTTCGTAAGGAAGATTCAACGTTAATCGCTCGCTCTCTCGCTTTTCCTGTTGGAACTTCTTGTTGTAACCGTTGAATTTGCGCAAGCGCTATCGCGATTGGTGTACGTAATTCATGAGCACTGTTAGCGGTAAACGAACGCTCTGCTTCCAACGCTCGTCGTAAACGCTCTAACAGGTTATTAACGGACTCTGCGGTAGCAAGAATTTCAGTTGGCAAACCATTCACGTTAATGGGTGAGAGATCACCACTACCGCGAGATTCGATGGCTTTACGGTAGGCAATAATATAGCGCAAGCTGTAACGCACCAATATCCAAGTACCCAGCAAACAAAGCGGTACTAGCAATAGTAACGGCCATAAAAAAGAGAGTGCTAACTCGATTATCGCTTCTTTTCTATCAATTAGTAGTTCGGCAACCTCAATGTGTAGGCTATTTTGTACCGCCCAAGCACCATAGAATCGATGGGTTGTCGAGGAGCTAAAACCTTCGAGTAAGGTTTGATTAAAATCAGTCGGCTCTGCGTTATGAGATTGTAGTAATATCTTTCCAAGACTATCTCGTACCAGATAAACCAGTTGTTCATCATGCGCGGCAAAAGACATAATGTTTTGTGGCTGGGTTATATCTTCTCTATTAAGAATTTCAACAACGGCTAGCGGCATAATACGTTGTGCAGTTTCGGCTAACGCACTATCAAATAAGTCATTCAGTTTGATTTGTGAAACAAACACAGCCACTAATAGCGCCAGCATCCACAAAAAAGTCATCCCCAAAGTTAAACTGATGCTGAGTTTTTTTTGCAGGCTTGTTGACGCTCTGCTTTTCTGTACTCTCCCTTTTAGTACTCTTCCTTTTAATAGCTTCATAGTAATTTCATTCGATATCCTTGCCCGCGCACGGTTTCTAACTGATCGCTACCCAGTTTCTTGCGCAAGCGGCTAACATAAACTTCAATCGTATTACTTTCAATTTCAGAGCCAAAAGCATAAAGGTGATCTTCTAATTGTGCTTTAGAAAGCAAGGTGCCAGGTCTTTGAATAAACGCTTCAAGCAAGGCCCATTCCCGCGCAGTTAAATTGATTGTTGCACCATCGCGATAAACCAAGTGTTTGGTTAGATCAATGCCTAATGCGCCTATGTTAACGATTGGATTGGGGTTGCCAGCATAACGTCTGGAAACGGCGGCGATACGAGCAGAAAGCTCTGATAGATCGAAGGGTTTAACAAGGTAGTCGTCAGCCCCTGCATTCAAACCTTTTATGCGGTCAGAAATTTGATCTCTTGCGGTTAAAATAATCACAGGAGTTGTTTTACCTGAATGCCGTATTTTGGTTAACAAATCAAGTCCATTACCGTCTGGCAGCATTAAATCAAGCAATATTAAATCATAATCAACTGAACGTAGACTCACATCGGCATGAGCAATGGTTAACACCCAATCAACGGCATGACCTTCATCCGTTATTTGCTCTCGTATAACCTCGCCTAAGCCCTCGGTATCTTCTACTAATAATATTCGCATTTTTTACCTCTACACTTATATCACCAACAACGCCAATGATACCGCAAATACCTGACAATAAGCTGAAAAAAATCCCTGTTTAGATACTATTTTCAAGCAAAGGTAATATCCTCTGTGTAGGGCGTAATTTATTGCGCTGTGTCAGAATAAATTCTAACCGACCTTGTGATATTTCAACTCCTTTTTTTTCCTTTTAAGGTTGTTGTCAGGAATGCTCGATACACTCATGCCAAATTGATTACATTAGCTCTGACTAAAGAATAAATTTAATTAATGGTATAAGCATTCAAAGCACCAACGGAGTTAAAATGAAACAACACAAACTCAGTATAACACTCGCATTAATCACCGTTAGCATTTTCATTGTCTGGGGTTGGAGTTATACAATGAATACCACGGCAGCTTCCTTGCCATGGGAAATTTATGATAATAGTCTCTATCTTAGTGGGTTGTTGTCTATTGCGTTAATGTCAATAACCATGATGTTGGCTACCCGTCCAGCTTGGTTAGAAGTGCCATTCAATGGTCTTGATAAAATGTATCGTCTACATAAGTTGACGGGGATTTTAGCGGTTGTCTTTGCAGCCCTACATTGGCTGATAGAAATGGGTGATGATGTCATTAAGGCACTCTTTGGCCGAGGTGGTCGTTTACCTGAAGAAGATTTTTCAGGTCTTTATGAGATGATGAGAGATGTCGCTGAAGACCTTGGGGAATGGGCTGTTTATTTAGTTTTTGCCATGCTGGTGCTTACCCTGTGGAAACGCTTTCCTTACAATATTTGGCGCTATGTACACCGTGCAATGCCAATACTTTACCTAGTGCTGGTGTTTCATGCGGCTTTGTTAGCGCCGTTAGCTTGGTGGCAACAACCCGTAGGCTTGTTGATGGTGTTGTTGTTAACTGGGGGAAGCATTGCCAGCATACTCTCACTCACAGGAAAAATAGGACAATCGCGTCGAGTAAAAGGCAGTATTCTATCCGTTTCAGCGCCAGCGGCAGCGGCAGCGGCAGCGGCAGGTATTATTGAAGTTAAATGTCAGCTAGAAAAAAAATGGCAAGGACATAGTGCTGGACAATTTGCGTTCGTTACCTTTGATAAAATAGAAGGTGCTCACCCTTTTACCATTGCCAGCTCGGATCACGGTGACAACCAAGTAACTTTCCAAATTAAGGCGTTAGGTGACTATACCAAACGTTTGGATCACAAACTAAAAGTAGGGCAATCAATCACAATTGAAGGTCCTTATGGACGCTTTAATTTAAAAGCGAAAAAAACGACTGCAAAACAAATATGGATCGCGGCAGGTATTGGTGTTACGCCCTTTTTAGCAAGGCTTGAAGCGCTGCAAAATCAGTCTGAACTATCTTCTACGACTCAAGCTAAGTCTCCCATTCAAGTACGAGCACAGGTTCAAATGCATTATTCCACCAACGATAGTTCAACAGATCCGTTTGTTCAGCGATTACAACAAGCTTGTCTCGGCCTACCTTATATTCAACTGCATATACATAACAGTAATGAAGGCAAAAAACTCACTACCGACAAACTCCTAAACCAAGAGTCAAAAAAAGGAGCGATGGAAGTGTGGTTTTGTGGACCGACTGGCTGGGCAAAAGAATTAGAAAATGAATTGCGAGAAAAATTACAAGGCTCACTACTTTTTCATAAGGAGGCATTTGAGCTACGATAAAACTAGCACTAAAACAGTAATAAGAATGATAAAGAAGAGCTTTCTTTCAGCTTAATGTCAGGAAACCCGTCTACTATATATGATGTAATTAGTAATCTAATAAACAGGAGAAAACCCATGAAAAAACAATTAGCAACACTTTTAATCGCCTCTTGTTTGCTCAGTGGCACCGCATTGGCTGACGACGATGACTGTAATGATCCGGTATCAGCGTGGCAATCTCGTGAGCAACTACGATTAATGATAGAAAACAAAGGCTGGCAGGTTAAACGCATCAAAGTTGATGACGGTTGTTATGAAGTAAAAGGCTTCGATCAAAAAGGAAACCGTGTAAAGGCGACTTTTTCGCCTGCTTCACTGAAATTGAGGAGGCTTAGCATTAAGTTTGGCAATTCAGGTGACGCCAGTGATTACTTAGATTTTGGAACGCCGCCAACAGAAAGTAATAAACCCCAAAATAAGCATAAAAACAAACCTAAAGTGACTATCGATTAACAACTTGCTTAAAGCAATTCGCTCAAAAAAAGAGTTACATTTACTGTAGGTCAGCATTTATATCGTCAATGCCTAAAATGATAGGCTAAAGCCCAACCCAACATTAGACATTTTAAATTTAAGAGTAAGGAGATAACCCCATGAAAAATTTATCCATAACCCTGTGCTTGTTTTACGCCATATTTTGCACCGCAGTAATAAGTACACAGGCTACAGCGCGTGAAGTTACCCTAACAACCGAATTACAAAGCTATAACGGTAACGGTGCTTACCTAGCCATTTATGTAACCAATGCCGCAGATCAATATCAAAAAACACTGTGGGTCGCGGGGCAAAAATCAAAATATTATAAACATTTAACTGGTTGGGCGCGTGCCAGTGGTTTACAAGCCAGTGAATATGACGGACTAACGGGTGCCAGCGTTACCAGTGGTAAAACACTCACCATAACACTTGATCTAGCTGATGCTTATATTGATGCGGGTTTTCAACTTAAAATAGATACCTCGGTTGAAGACAAGCGCGACAATCGCAATGATATCGTGGTGCCATTAACCACGGCAGGTGCTGGTAAGCCTTCCGCTGGACGAGGTTACATAAAAACTTTTTCTTACGCATTTTAAACGGATTACTTAAACAAGTTATTTATATAATCAATTTACACAGATTATTTAGACGTTATCAAAGGTTTAGCTATGTTACGTAAATTTCACTCTTGGTCTGGATTAATAGCAGCACTACTCGTTGTAATGCTTGCTATTACTGGTGCGGTGCTCTCAATTAATCCTGCTTTAGAGCGTGCTCAAGCCAAAATAGCAGGAACCTCTTCAATAAGTGTTGCTGAGCTAACGGGTAAGTTAGCATTAAATTACCCTAATGCAGAGCAAATACAGCGAACGCCTTCAGGCACTGTTATCGTCTATTACACCGACAATGGCAATGCTGGCGCAGATTTAATCAACCCTATAACGGGTGAAACCCTTGGCGATTATTCAACTTCACCTGTTATGGTGTGGGTTAAAAACTTACATCGCTCATACTTACTTGACACACCAGGACGAGTTGGCGCAAGCATAACCGCTTTTTTTATGCTGCTATTAACTACTTCAGGTGCCTTCCTGTTAACCAAACGACTTGGCGGTTGGCGTCAGATTTTTCGCCCTATTCAGGGTGATTTTAAGCAGAAATTACACTGTAAGGTGGGACGAGTAGCCGTGCTTGCATTAATGTTATCCGCTATTACTGGCCTGTATATGTCAGCCGTAACCTTTGAATTACTGCCTGAATATCAAGCTGCTGAACCTGCCTTTCCCGCCAATGTTAAAGGAGATTTGCCAGCATCCATCAATACACTTGCCGCTTTAAAGGCTATCCCAGTAAGTGAACTCAGAGAGCTAGTTTATCCATATAAGGGCGATAACACTGATGTTTATTCAATTACCACACAGCAAGGCAGCGGCTTTATCGATCAATCAACAGGGCAATTACTCTCCTTTCAACCTTTTGGCAGTGAACAGAAACTGTATGAATTTATCTATATGCTCCATACGGGCGAAGGACTTTGGTGGCTAGGATTACTACTAGGCTTGGGCGCATTAACCGTGCCACTAATGGCATGGACGGGTATTCAAATTTGGTGGAGACGTCAACAATCAGCCACAATTATTGATCATAATATCGCAGCTAACCTTGCCGACACGGTAATACTGGTGGGCAGCGAGAGCAATAGTACCTGGGGTTTTGCGAAAACACTTCATGATGAACTTAACGTAGCGGGGTTTCTTGTGCACACTAGCACAATGAACAGCCTTGCAAGCAATTATGCAAAAGCTAAACGGTTATTTATCCTAACGGCGACTTATGGCGATGGAGATGCACCTGCCTCAGCCGAGCAATTTCTTAAACGCTTGGCATTGATGAAGCATACCGCTTCTCTTCCTTATGCCGTGCTAGGTTTTGGCGATCGTCAATTCCCAGCCTTTTGCCAATTCGCAAAAGAAGTTGAAACCGCACTAAACGCCAAAGGTTGGCCACAATTACTGCCGTTAGATACCATTAATCGCCAATCGACTCAAGAGTTCACCCGCTGGGGTGAATCAGTGAGTACGGTAATAGATGCTGACTTAACACTAGCGTACACACCTATTCATCCACCCAGCACTAGCTTGACACTTGTCGAGCGCGTAAATTACGGCGTTGCCGTAAAGGCACCAACAGCCGTGCTGCATTTTAAGTTACCTGAAAATAGCCATAAAAATTGGTTAAATCAACTGTGGAAACGCTCAGGTTTACCAAAATTCGACGCTGGTGACTTAGTCGGTATTATACCGCCGGGAAGCAACGTACCGCGATTCTATTCGTTGGCCTCGTCTTCAAGTGATGGTGAGTTAGAAATTTGTGTACGCGAACATCGCGGTGGCCTGTGCTCAAGTTTCCTTTATGCACTTAATGTGGGCGACACTATTGAGGCGTTTATCAAGCTAAATCCAGGGTTTCGCCCTGCGCTTACTAGTATCAAAGCTAATACAGGAACTAAGGCAATAACAAAAACTAAAGCACCGATAATTTTAATCGGTGCGGGTACAGGCATAGGGCCGTTAGTTGGTTTTATCCGTCACAACACAGCGCATAATACCGCACATCGCCCAATGTATCTTTATTGGGGTGGCCGTTGTCCAAAATCAGACTTCCTTTACGAACCTGAACTGAACACCTACCTTAAGGACAAACGACTGACAAAGCTAAATGCGGTATTCTCAAGGGTTCCAGAGGGTTGTTATGTGCAAGATAAAATAGCAGTAGATGGTGAAGAATTACGCCAATTAATCGAATCAGGCGCACAAATTCTAGTGTGCGGTGGTAGAAGCATGGCAAACAGCGTTATGCTAGCAATAGACGAAATCATCGCGCCGCTTGGTACTGACGTTATCGCCCTCAAAGCGCAAGGACGATATCGTGAAGATGTTTATTAGCTGAAGGTAGGCTAACCATTAGTAGTTTTATTGGAATGAAACACAACGCACTAAGAGTAATTCTTGCATCTGACTTATAAAGATGGTCTGATCTCAAAGGTTTATTTTTGGACTAGAAATAGGTTACTTCTGCAAGTAAATGACCCGTTAACTAGTATTAGTCTCTATTTTTATTTGAAGGGTAACAGTATGCGTTTTGATTTTCCTATCGTTATTATTGACGAAGACTTTCGTTCTGAAAACACTAGTGGTTCAGGGATTCGTGAACTTGCTGAAGCCATTGAAAAAGCAGATATGAAGGTAGTTGGATACACCAACTACGGCGATCTTTCCTCATTTGCCCAACAACAAAGTCGTGCAGCAGGGTTTATTTTATCTATTGATGATGAAGAATTTGGCGACGGCAGCTCTGCTGATACTCATTCCGTATTATCTCAGTTAAACACCTTTGTTGACGGTATTCGCCATCGTAATCCTGACATCCCTATTTATTTATACGGCGAAACACGTACAGCTCGTCATATACCCAACAATATACTACGTGAATTGCATGGTTTTATTCATATGCACGAAGACACGCCCGAGTTTGTCGCACGCCATATTATTCGTGAAGCGAAAAGCTATCTTGATACGTTAGCCCCTCCTTTTTTTCGTGCCTTAACAAATTATGCTCAAGATGGATCTTATTCATGGCATTGTCCAGGTCATTCAGGCGGTGTTGCCTTTTTAAAATCACCCGTTGGGCGTATGTTCCATCAATTTTTTGGTGAAAACATGTTACGTGCCGATGTTTGTAATGCAGTAGAAGAATTAGGCCAATTATTAGACCATACGGGGCCAATTGCAGCTTCTGAGCGTAATGCAGCGCGCATATTTAATGCCGATCATTTGTTTTTTGTTACTAATGGCACCTCAACGTCAAATAAAATTGTATGGAACTCAACAGTTGCAGCAAATGATATTGTTGTGGTTGATCGAAATTGCCATAAATCAATTTTACATTCCATTATGATGACAGGCGCAATTCCGATCTTTTTAATGCCTACACGTAACCATTATGGCATTATCGGGCCAATTCCTTACAGTGAATTTCAACCTGAAAACATCAAGCGAAAAATGCAAGCAAACCCTTTTATCAGAGAGGTATTAAAAGAGAATCCTAACGTTAAACCGCGTGTATTAACGATTACACAGTCTACCTATGATGGTGTTTTATATAACGTTGAAGAAATTAAAAACTTACTTGATGGTGAGATTGAAACCCTACATTTTGACGAAGCTTGGTTACCGCATGCCGCGTTTCATGATTTTTATGGTGATTACCACGCTATTGGTGAAGATAGGCCTCGCTGTGAAACGTCTATGGTGTTTGCAACGCAATCAACCCATAAATTACTTGCAGGGCTTTCTCAGGCATCACAAATATTAGTGCAAAACGCAAAACACAATGAGCTGGATACTCATTTATTTAATGAAGCCTATTTGATGCACACCTCTACTAGCCCACAATATGCCATTATCGCATCGTGTGACGTTGCTGCAGCCATGATGGAAGCACCAGGCGGTACAGCATTAGTAGAAGAATCACTTGATGAAGCACTTGAATTTAGACGCGCAATGCGAAAGGTTGATGATGAGTACGGTAATGACGACTGGTGGTTTAAAGTATGGGGGCCTGACGACTTAACCGATGAAGGATTAGATAAACGTGATGCGTGGACGCTACAAGCGGATGAAGATTGGCATGGGTTTGGGGCTATTGAAGAAGGCTTCAATTTACTTGACCCAATAAAAGCGACTATTTTAACCCCAGGTTTAAATGTGGCTGGTGATTTTGAAGACTCTGGCATTCCTGCTGCCATAGTTGCTAAATATTTAGCAGAGCATGGCGTTGTTATTGAAAAAACGGGACTTTATTCATTCTTTATTATGTTTACTATTGGTATAACTAAAGGTCGTTGGAATACCATGGTAACCGCACTACAACAATTTAAAGATGATTACGATAAAAACATACCATTATGGCGTATATTGCCTGATTTTATTCAACAATATCCACAATATGAACGTATTGGCTTAAAAGATTTATGTGATAAAATTCATGCAATATACACACAAAATAATGTTGCTAAATTAACTACATCTATGTATTTATCTGATTTAGTACCTGCCATGATCCCAGCCGATGCTTTCGCAGCAATGGCGCATAAAAAACTAGAGCGAGTTGTCATTGATGATTTAGTAGGACGAGTGGCCGCAGTAATGATCACCCCTTATCCGCCAGGTATTCCTCTACTAGTACCTGGTGAAGTGTTTAATGAAACCATTGTGAGTTACTTACGTTTTGCCCGTTTGTTTAACGAACAATTTCCAGGTTTTGAAACCTTTATTCACGGTTTAGTTGCCGATAAATCAACAGGGGAAACCACTTATTATGTTGACTGTGTTAAATAATCATTTTGAGTATAAATAATGGGAAAAGCGAGAGCAAGTTTAATAATATATGAACCCAATAGAAGCATTTATGAAAATAACTCATCAATTTTATTTTTTAGTATTGGTGACGCAAAATCTAGAAAGCTTTTTATTTTTTTTGGCATGTATTTTCGAGACTTATAAAGTAAATGCACGGGAACTTTAGCTGGTTCAAACTCAGGTAAAATAATATCCAGTTTCCCTTTATCTATCGCCTCTTTAACTTGGTAATGTAATTGTTGTGTTATACCTACTCCGTTCATAGCAGCGGTAACAGCTGACTCACTATCAGTCACAGTTAAACGAGATGAAATTTTTACATTAAACGTTATTTCAGAGTCAGGAAGGCGGTAGCTCCAATGCGGAATCGTCATCGAGGTATTTAACGATACACAAGAAAAATTAATTAAATCATGAGGCGATTCTAACGTGTCATGTTCTCCTAAGACGTGTTGATTGCCACAGGTTACAATACGAATTGCTCCTACTTGCGTTGCTATCATTGAGCTATCAGGTAATGCCCCTATTCTAACGGCCAAATCCACTTCATTTTCAAAAAGATTAATGTTTCCATCAGACAACACTAATTGCACATTGATGTTGGAATATAAGGCTAAAAACTCGGTAATAATTGGCAATACATATAATCTACCGAACATAACAGGGGCCGTTATAACTAAATTGCCTTTTGGTTCTGAGTATTCCCCTTTTACCCCTCGCTCTGCTTCTTCAACTTGTTCAATAATTCTTTTACACGCGCTGAGGTAATCTGCGCCTGAATTTGTTAGTGATAACTTTCGAGTGGTTCTATGCAACAAACGAACACCAAGTTGGTTTTCAAGTTCAGAGACCTTTCGGCTTAAGGTTGGCAGCGGTACATTCAATTCTTTGCTCGCAGCAGAAAAACTACCGACTTCGGCCACTTTTATTAACATAGACATTGCCTGCAATCTGTCCATAATTATCTCATTTATTGAAAATATTATTGTCAAATTTACAGTATTATCTTTCAAATAACAAAATGTCATAGTGTACTTACTTAAATAAAGCTAGAAAAAACACTATGAACATTTTACCTTCTGTAAATTCTCAAGCTGCTTTGGCCTATGACCATGTTGGTATTAGAGTAAGTAACAGACAAAACTCAGTACACTTTTATGAACGTCTCGGCTTTAAGGAAACTTATCGAATTTCTGAAGGTGAAGCGAATGAAATGGTAACTCCCGCAGGTGTTCGAATTAATCTTATTTTTAATGGCGCAAAAATAAAAAACCAAAAAAATACGCTACTTGATGAGGCCATTAAAAAACCGGGAATTACACATCCTGCATTCATTATTGATAACATAAATGAATTTCAAGACTGGTTATTTAAAGAAGGAATAAAGATTACTGAGGGGCCAAAACAATTAGGCCCAAGAAGAACCGCTTTGTTTATTCGTGATCCCGATGGAAATGTTCTTGAATTCAACCAACTACTGTCAGAGGACGCAAAAAATGAAATTATATGACTTAGATTTATCAGGAAATTGTTACAAAGTAAGACTATTTGCATCATTTATCCAAACACCATTAAATATTGTACCCGTTGACTTTATGCAAGGAGAACATAAAGGAGAAAAACTAATACAGTTAAATCCTTGGGGAGAAATTCCTATTTTTAAAGATGGGGATGTTGTTTTAAGAGATGCGCAAGCAATATTAGTTTATTTAGCCAATAAGTATGGCGGAGAAGCATGGTGGCCTAGCGAAGCGTATTTACAAGCAGAGGTTATGCAATGGTTATCCGTAGCTTCTAATGAGATACAGCACGGGCCAAATATGGCGCGATTAATTAAAAAGTTTGGTTTAGCAGGTGATCACGCACAAAGCGTAGAAAACTCGCATAAGATATTAACGTTAATAGATAATCACCTTAGTAATAATTATTGGTTAGCAGCCAATCGTCCCACAATTGCCGATTGCGCTATTTACCCTTACATTTCGGTTGCCTATGAAGGCGACGTCAAAATAGATAAATACACGCATATTAAAGCGTGGATGTTACGTTTAGAGCAATTGCCTGGATATATATCAATGCCTGGGAATAACCCAACTGCTCATGAGAGCTTATCATTTAATAAAAGAAGCTGACATTTTCAAGCTTAGCAGAACTAGATTAAACGCCTAACTTGGTTTAATCTAGTGCAAACTACAAAAGAGTATCGCTAGGAAACAAAACTTAATATTTTAAATAATGATAAAATCAATAATAGCTAGCAAGATACAAAGCATTATTAACGCGATGGAAGGCCATTTTATCCAATGAGTTTTAATCCATAATATACGTAAAAATTTCAAATGTTTTAGTTTTTTTAAAGCCCCTGTTTGTGCTAATCGAAGCAAATACATATAGACACCTGTTACACTTAGTAAAGTTAAGCCAAGTCCAAACACAAACCAAACATACCGAAATACCCAACTAGAAAATGTACCAAAATGCAAAGGATCTGCCGCTTCAGAGATCCGAAAATGCCAAGTTAACTCTTCACCTTGACGACCGCCAATATATTCTCCACTTACACTATCAAATACTTGTTTATTCGCCCTATCACGCACTAAAAAAGCAACGTTTTGTCCATCAATTTCAATCACTTTATTGTTAGGAACAAACCGTATTTGATTCACAATATAATCAGGAGTGCGGTTCTTGATATATTGTATAGCATACGATAAAGCGATAGATGAAGGCACATTGATTTGAGAAAATACTTCAGATTTAGTCACATCAACTTTAGGGTTAGCAATATTACTATAACTAGCACCAGCCCCCCATTTCTCAATTAAATACCACGCCCCTGTAATACTAATAATCACCAGAAACCATATGCTCCATAAACCAACAATTTTATGTAACTCTGACCAAAATCTTCGCTTTCTTCCTGCTTCTTTTTGTGGGGATAATACTTTAGCCGACTTTGCGGTTAGTTTTATTCGACTAAACGAAAAAAAATAACGCCACCAATTTCTGTAAACATAAAATGAAGTAATGAGTAATACAAGCATTAGTAAACCCAATAGACCAACAATAGTAATACCTACTTGAGTAGGCAACATTAAATGTCGATGCACTTGACGAAAAAATCGTTGCCAATTAAGCCATACACCTTGGCCTTTTATTTGGTGGCTATATGGATCAAGGTAAATTCTAAAGCGCTTATTGTTTGTATCGCGCGCAATAATTTCTACATTATGCCATGGCATGTTAGGGCGATGAATACTGGCTATTGTTGCATCAGGAAAATTATCCGTAACTGTTGTTAATAACGAAGGCCAGTCTAAGGTTTCGTCACTACTGATATAATGTTCAGATCTAATCGATGAATTTGCTAGCCAATCCAAATCAGTTGAAATTGTTGCAAACGTTCCTGTTAATAATACAAACGAAAGCAACAAGCTCACATGAAAACCTAACCAGTGATGTAAATAAAACCAAGATTGTTGTTTCATAAATATAATAGTTTTAAATACATCAAATAGTTAACTGTTTACTTTAAAATGTATAAGTAAGTTGAGCAATAACACTGCGAGGGCTACCTGGAAAGTGACCATTACGCTCACTAAAACCGCTTACTGCATATTCTTTATCTAAAAGGTTATCTACATTTACGCTTAATAATAAGTTATCCCATGTGGTTGTCCAACTCATATCAAATACTGTAAACGGCTTCACTATTTGACCGTCTAAACTGTATTGTTTGCTAACGTAATTTAAACCAAAAGCAATAGAGGAATCTATAGACTCAATAGCGTATCTAGACCATAAACCTGCTTGATGTTTTGGTGCATTAGTAAATTTACTACCATCACCAAAAGTATTAGTTATCGAATCTCCTATAACACCTTTAATAACAATAGTATCGTTATACGCATAATTCGCGGTAATCGTTAAATTATCATTAACATCGCCAACTAATGTGGTTTCAAAGCCTTTACTTTCTACTTCACCTAAATTAATTAATTCAGGTATTCCTACATCACCCGCATTTTCATCAGGATTAGACATTACTACATTTTGTTTATTTATACGATATGCAGCAAAGGTACTCATTATTTTTCCATCTAGCCAAAAATTTTTCATACCAATTTCAGACTGCTTGCCCGTTTCAGGCTCTAAAAGACCTTCTCCAATAACATCAGCTTGGTCGCCTGAAGAAACAGGATTAAAGCTTTCTAAATAATTAATATAAAAAGATAGGCTCTTTTGTGGCTGATACGTTAATGCAACTCTCGGCGTAACGCCTGAATCAGAATAACTATAACCAGAATCTTGGTTTCTTTCTTCAAAATGGTCGTAACGTAATCCTGCAATAACTACCCATTGACTGTTAATTTTCATAACATCTTGTACATAAAAACCATAACGTTTAGTATCTAAAGCGTCACTTTTCTGAGGCGTTAATGTGTAAGTTAATGGATCGGTAATACCATAATTTAAAGTGAAAATATTCAAATTAGCAACGCCGTCATCTTCATACCTAGCACGCAGATAATCATATTCTGTTTCAACTTTGTGTATATCTGTACCAAATAACAGTTGGTGCTCAATACCACTGCTTTCAATTGAGTAAACAAAATCAGCAGTTAAGCTACTTTCTTTATTTGCTCTGTGTTGTTTACGGTATTCACGACGAATGATTTGATCATCAACATTTTCAACACCATCATTATTTGCATCTACCCAACTACGAGACTCATGATAGGCTTGATCACGCTCATTATCTAAATAACGTAGTGTGGTATTAACATAAAAATCATCGGTAAAATAATGCGTTAGGTTGGTCTGTAATACTAAAGCGGTCATATCCTGATAATCGAATTTTTCATTAGCGTTATATGAAGGGTCAACAATGAAATTACCTTTATCATCTACAGGAACACCACGCAATCGATTACCACCGAGATCTTGTTTTATCCAATCAATCGTTGTAGTTAACTCGGTAGCATCACTTAAATTAAAGATTAAGCCACCAACTATTTCAGTATTTTTAGCATCCGCATTATTTCTAAAGCTATCTTCTTGCTCATAAAACCCTCCTAGCCGATAAGCAATATCCTCGGATACACCGCCAGTCATATCTAATGAAGCGCCAGAAGTAGCATAATCACCAATAGTTAATTTCAATTCCCCTTTTTCATTAAAGCTAGGTTTTTTAGTGACATAATTAATCATACCCCCTGGCTCACCACCACCATATAAAGCTGATGCAGGACCTTTCAGTACTTCAACCCTGCTTACATTAAAAAGTTGTGGTACACCAAAACCTGAGTAAGGGTCTCCTCTAACACCATCATAAAACACATTCGCATCATCACGAAAGCCACGAAAAGTAACGCCTGAGTAACTGAATTCACTTACCCCTGCAATAGAACGATAAAGATCAGTAATGTCTCGTGCCGCTTGGTCAATAATAAGTTGCTCGCTCAGCACTTGCGCTGATTGAGGTAGTTCAATTAAAGAAAGGTCTGTTTTAGTACCAATTTTGCTTTCTGTTTCTAAATAAAATTGTTGCGCACGACCAACAACTTCAATAGTTTCAATTTTTTCATTCGTTTGTGCTGATAAATTTTCTGAAATAATAATAGTGAAAACAGCTAACAGAACCGATTTTTTTTCTTTTGTAAACATCCAACCTTCCTAAAATAAAATAAATCAAAAAAACAAATAATAACAACAATGATAATTGTTATCACTAAATAATATAAATTAATAATAGGATATTAGTGGCTGGTAAACTCAGGGCAAGGCGCTTGATTGAGCAATAGCAGGCTTATGTGGATTGAGAGCAACGCCGCCATGGAGTATTTTAACCAGCACAAGTGAGTAATAATTTAGTGAAATTGATATTAACAACCATAATCTTTAGACTATGGCCGTTAAGTATTAAATAATCACTTTATAATCGTCAAGTAATGGAACATCATTATAGCGAACGTCATTTCGCCCTTTAATGCTGATACTCTGCTTTTAAATGCAATGCTTTACTGTGATCTTTTGCTAAAAGCATATAGACCGAAGGTAATACGTAGAGTGTAAGTATGGTACCAATAGCCATGCCACACACTAATACTAAACCAATTGCATTACGAGCGCCTGCGCCTGCGCCATCGGCAAATATCAACGGAGTATGCCCTGCAATAGTCGCTATGCTAGTCATCATAACTGGCCGTAAGCGAATAATTGACGCTTGTTGTACCGCCTCTAATTTTGATTTTCCTTGTTCTTGCAATTTATTGGCAAACTCCACTACCAATATACCGTTACGGGCAATAAGACCCACTAAGGTTACCAGACCAACTTGTGAATAGATATTTAACGTAGTGGTCCAGCCGTCTGTCCAGTAAGGCATAGGCGCAGGGATTTTTAAAAAAGTAAAAACCATGGCACCAAATAAGGCTAGGGGTACCGAACCACCTAAGATCACTAAAGGATCACGAAAGCTATTAAACTGCGCTGCCAATACTAAAAATATCATAGTAATAGCCATTAAAAAGGCGGGTAAAAAAGAATTTCCTTCCAAGCGTAACTGCCGCGATTGGCCCGTATAATCAATACCATAACCTTGGGGCATAATCTTACGTGCTTCAGTTTCCATATAGGTCAACGCAGCATCTAACGAGGTAGTCGGTTGACCACTAATTTTTACCGAGTTCATTTGTTGTGTACGGTTAAGACTACGAGGTACAGTATTAACTTCAATTTCAGCAATATCCGCAACACGAATCATATTGCCACCTAAGCCAGTAACATACAGATCTTTAATATCATTGGGGTTAAGTCTGGCTTTGCGTTTTACTTGTGGGATAACTTTATAACTGTAACCCTCCATATTAAAACGGTTAACATAGTTACCACCCAATAATACGGCCAAATCACGGGTAATGGTTTGCATATCCAATCCCAACTCTGCAACTTTATCTCGATTAATTTTTAAGCGAGCATCGGGCTGGTCAATTTTTAAATCAATCATTGGCGGAAAAGCGAACATACCGCTTTCCATTGCTTTATTCACAAGAATCTGTGAAATCTCAAATATTTGTTCAGGTTCCGCTTGTGAGGTCAATACAAATTCAAACGGAAAGCTTCCGCCGCCAGGTAATGCTGGTGGTGTAAGTGGAAAGATTCGCACTCCACTGATACCAGCCAGCTTTTGTTGTACTTCAGGCAAAATTTCAAACACACTACGTTCACGCTGATCCCAAGGTTTAACCACCATGCCAGAAAACCCACCACTAGGAAACGTGAGTAAGAAGGTAAAATCGGTTTCTTCAATACTCTGATAGGCATCATTGGCTTGATCAACATAAAACACCGACTGATCAATTGTGCTGTTCGCTGGCGCCTCGGTAATACCAAAAATAACACCTTGATCTTCATTAGGAGCCAATTCGGTGGGTGACATTGTGTACATTACTGCAGACAAAATAGCAACAACCCCCCAAAATAAATACACCGCAGGACGATTTTGTAAGCTACCCGTTAAAGTACGGCTATAAAAATGTTGAAATCTGTCAAAAATTGGCCCCAATGGCGCTTGAACTTTTTTATGGGTTTTAAGCCAACGAGAACCCAACATAGGTGATAATGTTAAGGCAACTATGGCTGAAATACTCACGGCTCCCGCTAAGGTTAGGGCAAATTCACGAAACAAAGTGCCCGTTAAACCTCCTTGAAAACCGATGGGTACATATACCGACACTAAAGTCACTGTCATGGCGATAATAGGTCCCCCTAGCTCTCGGGCACCTAACAGTGCAGCCTGAATAGGTGTTTTGCCTTCTTCGATGTGTCGTTCAATATTTTCCACCATAACAATGGCATCATCCACCACAAGACCCACACTGAGAACAATAGCCAATAAAGTCAGCAAATTTAAGGTAAAGCCAAAAATTTGCATTAAAAACAGCGCACCAATCAAAGATAAGGGAATGGCAAATACAGGAATAAGTACAGAGCGACTAAAACCTAAGAATAAGAAAATCACAATAATGATAATGATCAGGGTTTCAGTCAGCGTTTTAATCACTTCTTCAATGGCTGTTTCAATGTATTCTGTAGAATCATAAGATACAATAGCATCCAGACCACTGGGTAATTTCTCGCGAATTGCTGCCATTTCGTCCCGTACTGCCTTCATAACATCTAAGGCATTTGCTGTGGGCATTACCCACACTCCCATAAACACTGCGGTTTGGCCTGAGTAACTCACATCAGTGTTATAATCTTCGGCTCCCAACTCTACGTCAGCCACATCAATAAGGCGTATTATACCTTGTGCCGTACGTCTAATAATAAGTTGCTGAAAATCCTCAACTGAATTTAAATCAGTATCAGCACTTAAATTAACTTGAGTTAACATACCGCGGGTTTGACCCAAGGTTGCTTGCACATTATTAGCTGCCAAAGCCTGACTCAACTCAGTTGGTGTAACATTCATCGCTTCCATGGCTTGAGGTTTGAGCCAAATTCGCATAGCAAAAACGCGTCCACCTAGGGTTTCAGCTTTTTGCACACCATCTATGGCGGCCAAGCGGGGTTGAATAGTACGAAGTAAATAATCTGTAATTTGATTTTGCGATAATATGTCAGAAGTAAAACTTAAATATGCCGCAGCAAATTCACTGTCAGCAGAAATGATACTCAAGGCGGGTACTTCAGCTTCTGGCGGTAACTCTCCTCTGACTGAATTAACCTTAGCATTGATTTCTGACATGGCTCTGATTGGATCAAAGTTCAGCTTTAAATGAATTTTAATATCAGAAAAGCCCAAAGAAGAGCTTGACTCTACATAGTCAATCCCTTCAGCAGAAGCAACTGCACGTTCCAGTGGGCTGGTGATAAAACCTTTAACCAGTTCCGCACTTGCACCAATGTATACGGTTTGGATATTAATTACTGATACATCGCTTTTAGGGTATTGACGAACAGTCAAATTAGACGCGGCTTGAAATCCAGCCAGCAATATTAAAATACTGATAACAATAGAAACGACAGGTCGTTTAATAAATAGATCGGTGAAGTTCATAGTAGTGTATATACTCAGGAATCAGTTGGTTGAGGGGTAAGGCTACGCACGGGTTCAGAATTCTTACTTGTCACTACAGACATACCGTTAAATAATTTGAATGCGCCTGCACTGACTACTTGCTGCCCAGTTTGCAAACCTTCCTCAACAGCAACAAAATCACCTCGGGTACGACCAAGTTTTACAAACTGCTGCCTTACGGTAGCAGGTTTACCCTCTTCACTCTTTTCAATCACAAATACCGTATCGCCATACGGGGCATAAAGTACCGCCGTATTAGGAATAACCAATACCTGTTGTTCATCAGGTAAGGTCACTTCCAACTCAACTGACATCCCAGGTAATAGAGTATGCAAAGAGTTATCAATTTGAGCTTGTACATGTAAATTACGAGTTTGGTTATTAATTTCAGCCGCAGTAGCAATGATTTCACCGCTGACACTATCGTTTGGTTTAGTACCTACAACCACCGAATAACCAGACTTAATTTTATTTACCCATTGCTGTGGAACACGAAAGTTAACCCGTAATTTCTCAATAGATTGTAATGTCACTACTTCAGTACCTTTGGGCAAATCTTGTCCCAAATAGACTTTACGTATACCTAACCGACCATCAAAAGGGGCCACAATACGTTTTTTTGCCAAAGTTATGTTCAGGTCGTCCACTTGACCTTGGGTAGTATCAACTACTTGTGCTGCTTCATCCAAGGCACTTTGTGATACCGATTGTTTTTCGCGAAGTGAATGCAAACGTTGCAGGTTATTTTTAGCCAAAACAAGTCGTGCTTGTAAAGCCCGTAATTGCGCTTTTTCATTGCCTGATTCTTGTTCAATTAATAAATCACCCGCTTTTACTATTTGCCCAGAATCAAAATGGATCTTGGCAATGCGACCATCAACTTCAGCGGTAACAGTTAATCCTTGCCAGGCTTCGAGTGAACCAACGGCTGTCAGGGTATTTGGCCAGATTTGTTGTTCCACTATACTAAGACTAACCGTTTCAGGTGGTTGGGCATAAGCGGCACCGCTATCAATCATAAAACCAATTTGTTTGGCTTTTATACCACCAATGATAACGATGATGACGACTAATAAAGCCACTGAAAATAAGATGGCAACTCTACGAGACATGACAATTCCTTTTAAAGACTAAACGTATTTGGATAAAAACGTACTAACTGTATATACATCCATACAAAAAATAAAGCCTTAAATTGTTAAAATTTGTATTCTTAGATTAGTTCTTAATTATTTTTAAGCAACCCCACTTTTTACAAAACTTTCATCTACCCCCATACAGTTGTGAATGTAATGCTTTTTTATATGCTTCAATTCCTGGCATCAATGCAGTCACAACGGTCGCCCCCAAAATAATCACCGATAGCATGAAAGCTTCTGTAGTGAATAAGCTTTGATTTAAAAACAAACCATATTCGGCAGTTAACCATGGGTCTAAAATCATCAGTAATAATGAAATCAGTATAAATGAACAAGCCAAAGCCAAAGCACTAATGATTAAGGCTTCTAGAATAACTAACGAAACAATGAGTTTAGGAGATGCACCCAAGATCCGAAACACCGCAATTTCTTTTTGTCGTTCATTCATTGTCGCTAGCAACATAGTGGCTAAACCAAATAATGAAGCTAATAACACCAAGAAACCAATAATTTGTAGTACTTTTTCAATATTACCCATCAGCCCCCACAATTGAGTCATCACCACCCCTGGCAATATGGCCATTAATCTATCATCTTGATAATTATTTATTTGCCGCTGTAAGGTGAAAGTGACAAATTTATTATTTAAGCCTAATAACACCGCAGTAATTTTTTCAACTGAATGTTCATGTACATGTTCCTCTTCATGCCCGTCTTCGTGACCATTTGATTTCTCATGTTCATGGGGTTCTTCTACTAGTTCGTTTAATTGCTCATGAGGTAAATGAATCGCTTCAATAGCTGCTAAGTTAACATGTACCGTTTTATCAACAGGGGTGCCCGTTGCACCAATAATTCCACTGACGGTAAAAGGAGCGTCATCATGATGAACAAAACTTGTGTGCCCTAAACCATGCGACAATACAATCTTATCGCCTAGTTGATACCCTAAAGATTTAGCAACATCTGCGCCAAGAACAGCATCAAAAGGTCCTTCAAAAATATGGCCTTTTGTTAAAATAAGGGGCTGCTTATTAGCAAATTTATAATGCTGAAAATAATCACTATTGGTGCCCATTACTCTAAAGCCTTGATGAGAATCACCTAAACTAATAGGTACAGCCCAAGCAACAGACGGATTAGACTTGAGCATAGTGAAACTATCATAGTCAATATTATTGGTGGGGCTACCCATTCTAAAAATCGAATACAACAGTAAATTCAATTCACCACTTGGCGCCCCTACAATTAAATCAACCCCCGATATAGCGCGATTAAAACTCTCTTTCGCTTGTAAACGAATATGCTCAACACTGAGCAACATACTAATACTCACCAGCAAAGATAAAAAGGTCAGGAAAACAGTTTTGCGGCGACTCACTAAACTGCGCCATGCAATCGAAATCAACATTAGCACTCCTCCTGCTGCGCAACGACATCACACAAAGAAGATATAGGTGTATGTATTGAAAAAAAACGTTTTAGTTCAAGATCATGGCTAACGAATACCATAGTGGTATTATTGGCCTGACACATAGCTATTAATAGCGTCATAAAAGCTGCTTTAGCGGTATTGTCTAATGCTGAAGTGGGTTCATCTATTAACAGTAATTTAGGTGAATTAATAAACGCCCGCATAATAGCGACTCGCTGCTGTTGCCCTACACTTAACTTTGCCACTTGGGTATCTAATATTGTGTTTGGCAGTTTTAATGCCGCCATTAATTGTTTAATTGATTCAGACATTTTCTGCTTAGATGATTTAGCCAAATACACCGCTAATTCAATATTTTGAGCCACGCTCAGATAGGGAATAAGATTAAACTGTTGAAACACCACCCCTATATTTTCAGCGCGAAACCGGTCACGTTTACTATTTGACAGCTCACTCATTTCAGTACCAAATAAATTAACACTACCTTGTTGAGGCGTCAAAATGCCAGACAACAAATTTAACAGTGTGGATTTTCCAGAGCCTGAATCACCATACAGAAAAACTTGTTGCCCTATTTCAACTGACCAATGATTAAAACGTAAACACTGATTTTGGCACTTACCATAGGCATGCACCAAATTGTGTAATTCAATCACAGTGGGTTTATCACCACTGCGCCATTGTTGATTATTGTTGTTAGTTGTCATAAATATACTATTTAAGTGGTATCGAATATAACTGTTATGTTATAACACTTATATCTATTGGTTATACAGGTTAACGATGAAAATTAACCCTTTTTTTGCCCTTTGGCATATTTCCATCACGTTTTTTTTACTACACTTTGCTATGCCTACTTATGCGGCAAAAGATTCAACCTATCAAGAAATTGAATGGGTACAATTGATGCCAAACGATGATCTAGCCGCATTGCTTAATCCTCCTGATTATTTATCTAACATTGAAGATGGCAGTGTTCAGGATTCTATCGAGGCACTGTCTAATGCACTATCCGATTCACCCACAACAAACGATACTATCCGTCGCTTTCAACAAGCGTTAACCTCTGTGCGCGTCATTAAAACATTTGACAATAAAGCGATAAGGATCCCAGGCTACATGGTGCCTCTTGCCTCTGATGAACAACAAAATGTAACTGAATTCTTTATCGTTCCTTATTTCGGCGCCTGTTTACATATGCCGCCGCCGCCTCCTAATCAAATGATATATGGTAAAATTGCCGAAGGATTTAAACTGACAGGATTAACAGAGGCTTTTTGGTTTGAAGGCACCCTACATATTGAAACAACTGACACCGAAACAGGCACCTCGGCTTATGGTATGACCATAAACAATATTCATGTTTTTGAATAACCGTGCCATGACATGAAAAACACTATCAAAAACTACTCGTAGCAAGGCTCAACAAGCCTTACTACAATATATCTAATGTCACTAACAATCGTTTTTCGTCCGAACAATATGGGGGCGAACGGTGCACAACTGCAGTATTTTCATTACCTATCCATGCAGAGCCTTTTAACAATGCAACATCACCCGCAGTCATGCTTTCTATGTGCACATCAGCTGGATAAAGGCCAGATTCACAGTCATCAAGCCCTTGATTTCCGTGGCCTAATTTACTTCTATCTATGTTGTTACTATCTAGCCACTGTGTGCCTTGTCCAGAAAAAGTAGTTACTAATCGACAAGGTACTCGGTCAATATGAAATCGAGGGCACATAGGTAAATCAAGTAATCGAATACGAAACCCCACTTGCTCAAGATCAAACAAAGTGCAAAACATATCAACCAATTGACTGATATTACTGATAAAAGCATCACCTAAAATAGTAGTACGCAACTCATCTCGAATATCATCTTCAATATGCTGCGCTCTAATAAAAGCAGAACGTTCAAGGTGTGATGCAGTATTAATAAATCTGTTAACATCAGCTTTGACTTCGCTAGTTAAATTGCGTTGCCACAAAGCCACATTCACTGATTTATCATAAATATTGGTGAAAATACTAGGCTCATCTGAAAAAACCGAATGTCTAATAAGGCTACTGCTAACTTGCTCTTTTAAAACAGCTTGTGACTGCATACATTACTCCGATCTAAACATTAAATACGATATGCTTATTTTGCTATTGGCATTGACTTCGTTGCTTACGGTTTTTAAAGTTTTTAATATGACCATATGCCACTAAAACAGATCCAAAAACAGATGCTATCACTTCACCTTTGTCACCCAGAACGGCGTGACCTAAAAATGCAGTTAGTACTAAAATACTTATGCCAATAGATGTAACTAGCACCACAAACAAATTTCGATGATGAAAATACCCAGACACCAAGGCAAACGCACTTATCGGGATCACCACATACAGTAGCCATGTGTGAAAACGCTCATCACTAAAAAACGTAATACTGGTTAGGGTAGGCAATAGAATTAAAATAATCGGCAATACTAAACAATGGATCATGCACACCGTAGACAAAGTAATAGCTAAACGATCAGCTGTATTCAGTAAAACTTTCAAAACCTTAACTCCAGATAACATTGACAAAATGACGACGTAAAAATAAAAAACCACGCTATAATGTTATAATATAACACAATACAGTAATTGTTACACTATAACATTATAAGGGAAACGTATTATTACTGGTGCCCTAGAATGTTAAAGCTCTATATCTATGGCTATCTGAATAGAATTCAATCTTCGCGTCGACTAGGGCGAGAAACTCAACGCAATGTGGAATTAATGTGGCTGCTTGAACTGTTTTTACTGTTCAGAAGAAGTAGATTTATCTTTGCTCTGACAGGCAACTAAGCCAGCAAACCTGTCGTTCACATAATGCATTGGCATGACTTATAAGTTAAAGTTTTTGAATATTATTTACTGACCCTTCATAATTATCCGTAGCCATAAATCTACAACAGCTTACCTATATTACTCTGAAAGTAATCCAAAAATGTTCGCGTTTTTACTGGAATTTTTCGGCTTTGATATAAAACACTCAACTGCTGTGCAATTGGCTGTTTATCTAAGCATATCCTTTTCAATTGGCTTTGATTATTACCATGATTCTTGATTTGCTTATCGCTTAGCTTAATGCCTTGTTGCAAAACATAATCGGGTAGTTTACATAAACCTAAACCTTGTTCTGCCGCTTGTTGTCGCATCTCAGGGCTTGATAATGTCACTTGCCCTTTGACGTATATCGCCTGTACTTTATCATTATCTCGAAATAACCACGGCTGACTTGGTTGGGCTAAAATACAATTATGCGCTGTTAAATCTTCCGCCAAATTAATCATATTACTATCAAAGTTTTTTGGTGCATAAATAGATTGTGAAAAACTCAGTAAGGTTTTCGAAATCCAGTTAGAGGCTGGTAATAATTGTTCATGCAAAACAAAACAAAGATCAAACTGAGGATTAAAGTCAGGAATTTCATCTGAGTAGTGCTGACAACTAATATGAATTTTGGGATAGAGTGTAATAAAGTCAGTGATCAATGTACTAATAATTCGGTTAAAAAACTCTAACGGTAGCAAAATATTAAGCTGGCCTTGAGGCTGATGAATTACAGATCCGACTTCTTCTTCAATTTTACTTAAGGCTTCAACGTGTTCTTTTGCAGCACCATATAATAAGCGACCACTTTCAGTTAGCTCCTGGTTTCTGGTGGTTCTAATAAGCAACTCACTCCCTAACTTATGCTCTAGCTGCGCTAACCGTCTACTGAGGGTTGATTTTGGCATTGTCATTTTTTGGGCGGCAAGGGTAAAAGACCCCTCTTCAACTAAAATCACAAATAAATATAAGTCATCTAGATTTGTTAACATCAGCTTTTATTGTTCCATTTTTGAGATAATAGAAACCATTAAACCCAACTAATCAATAAAGCACAAGTCCATTACACTACTTCTATCAAATAAACACACCCTAGGGAAAACCCATGAGTAAAGTAATTAATGTTTTAGCAGAAGATTTTAAAAATGAAGTAGAGCAACACCGAGGCAAAGTACTAGTCGACTTTTACGCACCTTGGTGCGGTCCATGTAAAATGATTGCGCCAATTGTTAAGAAAATAGCCGAAGAAAATAAGACTGTAAAAGTGGTTAAAGTTAATGCTGATGAAAGCCAAGAACTAATGGCGAAATTTGGTATTAGAGGCATACCAACATTGTTATTAATGAACGAAGGGGAAATCATTGCAACACAGGTAGGTACAGCTAGTGTTTCTCAAATTAAAGCGTTTGTAGAACAATAAATGTAAAATAAATGGTTAGGGGAAGAATATTATAACTATGAGGCTGATTGTCGTTCATATATTTATTTTAAACTTTTCAAATAGTTACGTCAACTAAGCACCATTGCGGTCATTAATATTTAAATTAAAACAGCAATTTTTCAAGATATCCTGTTGCCACATTTATATGTTACAACTATTCATCATCGTAACTAAGTTTTGTTACGATGATGAACAATATAAAAATACTTAGACATCAGTCATTAGATTACCTCACTCTTTTATCCATGCTATTACTATAGCCGAATAATACTGTGTCCCTCAGTTAATAAATTTTGTTGTACTTCAGGATTTGCGACTTCACTGTGACAAAAGTTACAACGACTTTGCTTAATATTATCGACTGGTATACCCAAACGAGTTAAGTAACGTTCCGCATATTGTTTTACCTGACTAACACCTGCATCACTTACTAACACATCAAAATGAGTATATTCACCAGTATTGGTATGTATGTGAGTATCATAAACATGAACTTTCATAATATTTTTCTTTTTGTCTATTATTAGCTATTGGCTTTTACTAGGTAAACTTAAGTCACCAGAAGCAATATCAAACACGTCGGCTACACATAACAGTGGCGCATGTACTTATTGATTTACTCTTAATCCAGCAGTAACACCATCAAATGAGAATGGTCCACTAAAGCCAATTGCTGAAAGCGGAACTCTTACTAACACCTCAGAATCAGCCAATGATAAATCAAAACCTGGACTATCAATAAATATTGGTAAATTTGGCCATGTTTCGGGAAGCTTTGGAGAGCTTCCAGCTTCAATATCTTTAACTTTCAAAGATCCTTTACCACAAGCACCATCGGGGACTAATACAACCCAATGACTGTGCCATTTATCACCGTCATTGTTTTTGTCTCCATCATTATCCTCATCATATAAAGGAGTATTGTCAAAATCAGGGTGAATAGTTAACGCCAAAGCCAAAATTTCTTGGTCGGCACCAAACCCGACCGTTTCACTATTTAGTGATGTTGGCCAGACATAACTAAAAACATCAGCCCCTGCCAACACACCTTTTAATTTTGGATGCCTTTTACCAACATCTCCTGTTACGAGTTGTTGGAAAACCAAATGCGAACCTTGTGTTGTTACCTTTGCATGTACAATGTCAAACGACATCGAAACGGCTGATGAAACTTCCGCTTGTATATGTCCGTGGTGCTTGACATGTGCAGAAGGTTTAAGCTTAGGTTTACAACCAATTCAACAAGAAGCGTTATATTATTTGTCTACTTGTAATCGTTATTCCCATACAACGTTGGCTGTTACAGAGTTTTTGGGGTTAACTAAAGGTACCGTTTCTCAGTCCTTGAAAATTTTAGAAAACAAATCTCTGATTATGAAAGAAAAAGACGAACATGATAAACGTATAACCCATTTAAAAGTGACCAAGATTGGTAGTAATTTCTTAGCAACAACTTGTCCACCTCCAAAGTTTACTCAAGCTATTTCTAGATTGCAGGAAACCGAGCAGAAAATAGCTGTTAATTTATTGTCTGATGTATTAAAAAATTATCAAATAACTACGGGGCGTAATGCCTTTGGCGTGTGTAAAAATTGTAAATTTAATCAAAGAACATTGACAGGTATAGTCTGTGGTTTAACAAAAGAAACATTGAGTATGGATGAAACCATGCTTATCTGCCGAGAATACAGTATTTAAAAGTTAACTTTAATTATTACAAACGGCTGCTTTGAGCTTACAAAAAGCATGGACGATCAACCATGATTGCTCATCACTCTAACAGGCTCCTGAGCCACCAAAAGGCTCATAGTTGTTCATATAAATATTTATGAATCTAGGTCAGTGAGTCCCGATCGTAAGTGCTCCAAAAATACTTTGACTTTATCAAGTGGATATATTTTGCCTGAGTAAAACGCATATAACACCAGATCTTCTGGTTCGCTGTTAAGTTCAATATTAATAAGAAAGCCATTATCTATTTCTGTTTGACATGCATGTGTGGGTAAAATGGCAAAGCCAAGTCCTTTCAACGCACCAGCCTTGGCTATGTTGCCGCTGTTAACCTTATAGCTGGATTGCACTTGAATAGTTTGCTTTTTCTTAAATCGCCATGGCATGCCTTGTAGCACAGATAAAGTGGTAATACAGGGGACTTTGCTTAAATCATCCAATGAACGTGGCAATGGATATTTTTTAAGAAGCTCTGGTGCGGCAACCACAGAGCTTGGCCAACGCAGGATTTCCTTAGCGACCCAGCCTGAATCTTCCAATCTCCCACGGCCAAAGCTCAGTACCAGATCGAAGCCATCTAACAAGCCTTCTTTTGGATTTAATTGGGTATCACAACTTAGTTGTATTCGGGGATACTCTAAGCAAAAGTCCGCGATTATCTCAGCTATAAAAGGGAGGTCTGGCAAGATTATTTTAAGATGACCAGCGAGTGAATTACCATATAGTGAGACTTCTTCAAGGGTATCATTCATTGCTTGTGTGAGTGGTGAGATTGACTGATAGAATTGCTTTCCTGATGCAGTAGGAATCATTTTACGCGTAGTGCGTTCCAATAATCGTAAATTAAGCTGTTGCTCCAATAAAGCGACATGGCGACTAATATTCGATGTTGGCAATTGAAGTTGCTCTGCTGCCAGTTTAAAACTCAATTTTTCATATACGGCCTGAAAGCTAAGTAACCACTGAATTTCAATTTTTTCAATCATTCATTCACTCAAAAAATGGGATTAACAAAACAATAATAACTTATTTATCCTAAATTGTGGACTTGTAATAATCACTAGCAAAGTTTATTAACGGGGTAGCATAGATGAAAAATAACAATAGAATTGCCATTGTCGGCGCAGGTGTAGCTGGAATAGCACTGGCGATATTGGCAACAAAGCAGGGGTATCAGGTGAGTTTGTATGAGCGTGATAGTAAGATCTCGTCCATTGGAGCCGGTGTGACATTATGGCCCAATGCAATTTTTGTACTGCAACAGATGGGCTTGAAAAAAGAAATAAAGCGAATGGGCGGTGTACCTAGTTGTATACGTCAGTTTGATCAATATGGTGTTCAACAAGGCAAGTTTAATATTGAAGACGTGAACACACTGAGTGGATTTCCCAGTGTGTCTATATTGCGACATGACCTCATGGGCATACTGGCCAAGGCACTAAACGATTTAGGTGTGCAAATACATTTCAATTGCCCAATGACAGCGCAGGATATTGATGCATTAAAGCAAGAGTTTACACTGGTGGTAGGCGCTGATGGGCGAATGAACTCAGTAGTACGCCAGACATTATACCCAGAAAAGGTGAAGCCCTGTTATCAGGACTTCATTAATATTATTGGTATTAGTCAGCTGGAGGAAGGCGAATTAGATAATGCCATTCATGATTTTCGCGGCCCAGGTGAGCGCTTTGGCATTGTACCGATTAAAGCTGGCTTATGCTATTGGGCAGGGGGATGGAGTACTCCTATTGATAAAGATCGGCCTTTATCTGCTTGGTACGACGAGATGCATCAGCGTTTTATGAACTGGCCTGCCCTAGTAAAAAATGTGTTGAAATCTTATGAGAAATCGTCGCTCAATCGTATCTTTGTTCATGATCTTGACCCACTGCCCTATTGGCATCAAGACAATGTTCTAATTATTGGAGATGCTGCACATGCACCTTTGCCTACTTCTGGTCAAGGGGCATGTCAGGCGTTGGAAGATGCCTGGCATCTTGCCCGATATTTAGAAAAAAAAGATGTACTAGATAACATCCTAACAGGCTTTTATCAACAGCGTATCGTTAAGACTTCTGCGGCTCAAACCGCGGGGAGACAATTAGCACAGCAAATTTTTTCAGGCTATTCTAAGCCTCAGCCGTCTGTTTCAGGTATTTCCGCTAAGCAGTTAACCGAGTTATGGATGCAAGGATTAGTAATGAATTAAACATAGGTTTCGTGGCCTTTCTGTCGAATACTCGTGCTCCTAACAACAAGATGGTATATCAGATCCCTTAAAAAATGCTTATTGCTTCTATTTAATAATAGATAACAAACAAAGGCAGCGGATAAACCGCTGCTTTAGATGATTTACAGTAGTTTCTTTGCAAATAAATAACTCATCTTAGAAAGTCCTACATATAGCTGAAAACAGGCGCATAGCTGCCGATTAGAAATCAAATAATAATGACCGCTTTGAGCTTAATCAGCCTCACAAATGAGCAATAAATTTCGGTTATTATTACCCTGATATTATCAGGGTAATACAAAGACTTAATGTCAGCTTATGACTAAAAGTGGAAGAGTTATTATTGATACTGTTAGCTTCTGCTTAGCGCACACAGTGACCATAAAAAAAGGCCGAAAATTTCGACCTTTTTAGTAATTACAATATGATACTTTATTACTCTCTCACAGCTACACAAGCTATAAATGAAAACTTACTCAACCGTAACCGACTTAGCTAAATTTCTTGGTTGGTCAACATCGGTCCCTTTGATAATGGCCACATAGTATGAAAGTAATTGTAACGGTATGGTGTACACAATTGGGGCAATTAATTCGTCACAGATTGGTACATCAATAACTTTCATGGTGTCGTCGCTAGAAAAATTAGCATTAGAATCGGCAAATACATACATTAAGCCTCCACGTGCGCGTACTTCTTCCACGTTTGATTTTAATTTTTCAATTAAATCATTTTTTGGTGCAACAACAATGACTGGCATTTCTGCGTCAATTAACGCTAATGGGCCGTGTTTTAACTCACCAGCAGCGTAGGCTTCTGCATGGATATATGAAATTTCTTTAAGCTTTAATGCGCCTTCCATTGCAATTGGGTACTGGTCACCTCGACCTAAAAATAAAGCATGATGTTTATCTGCAAAGTCTTCTGCTAAATCTTCAATTGAACTGGCTAATGCCAGTACTTCTTCAAGTTTGCTTGGAAGTGTCATTAATGCTTTAGCAATATTACTTTGCACAGCTGTGCTCATGCCATGATACTTGCCTAAGGCTAACGTCATCATCATTAAGCCAACAAGCTGGGTAGTAAAGGCTTTGGTTGATGCAACGCCAATTTCTGCGCCAGCTTTGGTCATAAAGGCAAGATCGGATTCTCGTACTAATGATGAACCATCAACATTACAAATAGTTAAACTAGCGTGATATCCCAATTCTTTTGCTAAGCGTAAAGCGGCAAGCGTATCGGCGGTTTCACCTGACTGAGAGATAGTAACTAATAAGGCATTTTTAGGAACATGTGATTTTCTATAACGAAATTCACTGGCTATTTCTATATTGCATGACACTCCAGCTAAGGCCTCTAACCAATAACGTGCAACCATACCTGAATGGTAACTTGTACCACAGGCAATAATTTGTACATGCTCAATATTTTTGAAAATATCTTCTGCACCCGCACCGAAGGTATTCATATCAAGAGTATCACCAACTAAGCGCCCTTCTAAGGTGTTTCGTATCGCCGTTGGTTGCTCGTAGGTTTCTTTGAGCATGTAATGACGGTATTCCCCTTTATCACCACTGTCATGATTTACTGAGGCTTCTTTGGCTTCTCGCTCTACTGAATCACCATTAATATCGTATACATTCACATCAAATCGAGTGACTTCTGCTACATCGCCTTCTTCTAAAAAAGAAAATTTACGAGTAACAGGTAATAACGCCATCATGTCTGACGCAATAAAGTTTTCACCTAAACCGTAACCAATAACTAATGGGCTACCTGAGCGTGCAACAATAATTCGGTCTTTGTCTGTGCTGTCCATCACCACGGTGCCGTATGCACCTTCAAGTTGTTGAACCGTTTTTTGTACTGCGGCAAGTAATGTATCACTGCTTTTTAATTCATGATGTACTAAATGCCCAATAACCTCTGTGTCTGTTTGAGAAACAAACTCATAACCATAACCTTTAAGGAGATTACGTAAGGTTTCGTGATTTTCAATAATACCATTATGAACAACAGCAATATTACCACTAGAAAGGTGTGGGTGAGCATTCACTTCGCTTGGAGCGCCATGTGTTGCCCAACGAGTATGCGCAATACCTGTGCCACCACTAAGCGGATTGTCTTGTATTGCTTGTGCAAGTTCTTGCACTTTTCCTAAACGCTTAGCACTAACTAATAGGTTTTGTTGATCTATGGTTGCAATACCCGCTGAATCATAACCTCGGTATTCTAAACGCCTTAGTCCTTCAACTAAAATTGCTGCTACATCACGTTGTGCTACTGCACCGACTATGCCACACATAGTTTATATCCTTTGTTTTAATTAACGGCTTTAGCGCATATTAAGTTTACGCCTTGAGCTACTAGTTGTGTTCTAACTGATTCAGACAAGTCATCATCAGTAATGAGGGTGTGTATTTGTTGCCATCCTAATTCTAAATTAGGTATTTTTTTAGCTATTTTATCAGACTCAATCATAACAATAACTTCACGCGCCACTTCTGCCATTACTCGGCTTAAGCCTGTTAGTTCGTTAAACGTTGTAGTACCTCGTTCAATATCGATGCCATCAGCCCCAATAAAGAGTTGATCAAAGTCATATGAGCGGAGTACTTGTTCAGCTACTTGCCCTTGAAAAGCTTCTGAGTTTGCATCCCACGTACCACCAGTCATCAATAACGTTGGTTCATTCTCTAAGGCATGAATTTCGTTGGCTATACTCAGTGCATTTGTCATTACCACTAAGCCTTTTTTATTTTCTAACTCACACACTAAAGCTGACGTTGTTTGACCACTGTCAATAATAATACGGTTATGATCACGAATCAGTGTTGCTGCATGCTTGGCGATTATTTTCTTTTGTTTAGAAAGTTTTTCAGTTTTAGGTTCTGTTATTTCACTTGGTAGCGCTATCGCACCACCATAACGTCTTAATAATAAACCACTATTTTCAAGCGAAGCTAAATCTTTTCTAATAGAAACTTCAGAAATATCAAATTGTTTAGCTAAACTATCAACGCTTACTTCACCATTAATATTCAACTCTGCAATAATGCTATGGCGACGTTGCTGGGTATTTCTCTTTGACATAACGTTATAGATAAATTTTCAGTTGAGTTTCATTTATGCTGTATTATGTTTCATTTCGAAAGTTAATGCAATAAATCTATACTTTACTTTGTAGGAATATAGGGTAAAAAATCAGGGCGTATTTTACTGTTTTTAATTCATCATGCATGATTGAATTTAAGGTGTTTTTTACTAAAACCGCCCCTAAATCACTCATTCAATAAACGATAATATTCTGGTGTTTTGGTAAATTTAGCTGCTGCTTTCTGCAATTGCTTTACTATTTTTTCATCACTGTTTTTATTTAACGCAATATAACCCATTCGCTGATTTTCTAATGTGATTTTTTTATAGCTAATCGCAACATTGGGTTGATTAATAGCCTGTAAACCAATTTCTACATTATTGGGATCAGAATAGATTAAATCAACTCGGCCATTAATTAATAAATTGAGCATTTTATTGCTATCAGAAACAATATAAATATTTTCTTGCTCTGAAAAACCAGCACTAAGTAGCTCTTTATGTGCAGCAGAACCTAAAATAACAGCCGTAAGTTTTTTCTTTGCTTGTTGCATGGTTTCAACATAACTCTCTGGTTTACTTTTTAACGAAATAAACACACGTGCTGCTTGGCTTACTTTAATTATCCAATGAAAGTTATCTTCTCGTTCAGGTGTTCTAAACATACTTAAAATCAGTGTATTGGGAGTGTTTTTAGCTAAAAATACAGCCCGAGCCCAAGGCATATAAGAAATATCAGCACTAAGTTGTGTTTCTTTTAACAGGGCGTTAAGAATTTCAATAGTAGGGCCTTTATTCTCACCATTATCTTGATATTGAAGTAATGGATTTGAAAAGGCAACAACCTGTAAATCAGCCAATATTTTGTTTTGTGCAAAAGACAATACAGGTTGAAGACAAAGCAATAATAGAATTGTTATTTTATAAAACATGTTGATTTAGGGTTTATTTTTTACAGGGCGTTGCCAATTATTAATATTACGTTGTTTACCCCGAGCAATAGATAACGCCTCTTTTTCAACTTCTTTAGTAATAACAGAACCTGCGCCAACAGTCGCTGTTGCACCAATAGTCACAGGAGCAACTAACGAGCTATTTGACCCAATAAAAGCATTGTCACTAATAATAGTTTGTGCTTTATTGACTCCGTCATAATTACACGTAATGGTGCCTGCGCCTATGTTAACGTTTTTACCAATAAGAGTATCGCCAAGGTAAGTTAAGTGCCCTGCTTTACTGCCTTCGCCTAATGTGGTTTTCTTCATTTCAACAAAGTTACCTACATGTGAGTTTTTATGCATTGATGTACCTGGGCGAATTCGGGCGAACGGCCCTACAGAACAATTTTCACCTATAACGGCATCTTCGATAATAGTATTAGGTTTTATTTCAACATTTTCACTAATATAGCAATTTTTCAAAATACAATTTGCGCCAATATTTACACCACTAGCTAATTCTACCTTGCCTTCAAAAATACAATTAATATCAATACTAACTTCATTTCCTATGACTAACGAACCACGAATATCGATTCGGGCTGGATCACGTAAACTCGCGCCAGCAATCATTAACTCTTGCGCTAATCTTGCTTGATAAGCACGCTCTAACGAGGCTAATTGTACGCGATTATTTGCGCCTTCTACTTCAATTTCTGTTTCAGGGTGTGCAGTTGCTATCAATTTACCTTCATGATGCGCTGCAGCAATGATATCGGTTAAATAATATTCGCCTTGGGCATTTTCATTAGAAAGACCGCCTAACCAACGTTTTAAATCGCCACCATTGGCTAACAAAATACCTGTATTGGCTTCATTAATGGCGAGTTGTTCTGGGCTTGCATCTTTTTGCTCAACTATGCCAACCACTTGACCATCAACACGAACAATACGACCATAACCTGTTGGATTAGCTAAATTAACCGTTAACAACGCCATTCCGTTTTTAGGCTTTGCCTGTAATAAACTTTCTAATGTCGACACTTTAGTCAGTGGTACATCACCATACAGTACTAATACATCTTCCTCATCTGTTAAAAAAGGAGAAGCTTGATCAACCGCATGCCCTGTACCTAATTGCTCTGTTTGTTCTACAAAAGTTAAATCTTCACCTGAGCCATTTTCTGTTAATGAGGCTTTAAGTACTTCACCCCCAAAACCATATACAACATAAATGTTTTTAGCGCCAATTTGACGTGCGCTATCAATAACATGCGAAACCATAGGTTTATCAGCAACAACATGAAGTACTTTGGGTAAGGCGGAGCGCATGCGAGTACCTTTACCCGCAGCAAGAATAACAACAGAGAGAGACATGATAAATCCATTCAAATTAACTAATTTCTTATAGCTGTTATTGTACCTAAATTTCAACAATCTTTACTAGTGATTATGTTGAATAGCCATACTTTCGCCATTAGCATTGTATATACCAGATGCACTATGGTCGATAAATCCGAGATTAATCATTTTAATTAAAAAGGGATCCGATTCATTATCACCAATATCGGCAAAATCCGTGCTTTGGTAATTAGCACGTTGTGCAAAAAACTGATTGATCACATCCTGATTACGTTCAATTTTTTGTAATTGCCAATGACTTTTTTTATCACCTTGTGTAATGGTTAACTCTGTCATTAGATTCAAATTTTTATTCCATAACAGTTTACCGCTTAAATTTGAATCGTCACTGTGCCATTGATACTGCTCTTGCTGGTAACACTCGTCTGCCGTGGTATTAACTAACGTTAACGTATGTTTTTTACTATTTGGAATAAGCTGTCTAATTTGTTGCCAGTATTCTTCTGACATTGGTTTAGCTTGATATTCTATACTTCTTTTAAAATGATCAAAATGAGTGGTTTTTTGAACTAAACCATTATTTAGCCTATACCAAGTTGTCGATTGCTCGCCATTAATTGACAAAACTTTTTGATTAGTTCGCCATAATGAACTGAGATGAACAGCTTTATCGGTAATTGAATATTCTTGTTCATTACGGTGTGTTTTGCTATTTGTTAATTGATAATACGCGCCGAGTAAGTCTTCTCTAAGATGGCAAGTTTGCTCTGCTTTTACCAAAAAAGAAGTGGATATCAACAGTAAAAAAATGGCTATATAACTTTTCATTAAATACTCCAGGGAAGTTATCACTAACCCCCCTTAATTGCTTAAAACAGGTAACGTTAGTCGTTGCTACTGGTTAAATTAGCCGCATAATTCATAATATGAAAAATAATACTTTGTTCATTTGTACCAGTAACTAAATGTGCGCCTGGCCCTGATGCAAAAATGGCTACGTCTTCACCCGCATGAGTTTCTGACGATAAAGGCACTAGTGCTTCTTGGTGAAAGCCAGCCGTTGTTGTATCTACACTGGTTAAGTCAACACGACCTGCACCATTTTCATGGCCATAAGCGGCATCAGCATCAGTTTCTTGCCCTAAATTTTGATATCCAAGACCATTGGTATACCCCAATGTAGTGTATGGCATACCATCACTCGCTAAACTTTCTTCTGTTTGGCCTACACCCACTACTTTACCGAGTATTGGATTACCGCGTTTTGGATAACCTGCTATGGTAAATACGTGGCTATGATCCGCTGTAACAATAATCAGTGTCTCTTCAGGATTAGTGTTATCAATAGCCATTTGTACCGCTTTGGCAAACTCAATAGTGTCATTTAACGCGTTATATGCGTTACCCGCATGATGCGCGTGGTCTATTCGACCTGATTCAACCGTTAAGAAAAAACCTTTATCATTATTGTCTAGTATATCAATGGCTTTGCTAGTCATTTCACTCAAACTAGGTTCACCTGCAATATCATTGGCTCTATCGGCTTCATATTGCATATGTGATTCATTAAATAATCCAAACAGGCGAGTTGTTGTTTCAGGGTTAATTGCATCAAAACCAGCTTGATCAACTATATACTTGCCTGATGTATACTTGGCACGCCACTCAGCAGTTAAATCGCGTCCATCATTTCTATCGCCTTCTTTTTCACTAGACGCATCAATACTATTAAATGCAGCGTCTTTAGGTAAAAAATGACGACGACCACCACCCATTACTACTTCAATACCATCAACATCTACACCTACCATTCTCGCTTCTAAATTAGCTTCAAAATTCACTAATTGCGAAGCAATATCTTCACAACCTGCGGCAATGGCGTCGGCGGGCATATCTGATACATCTTCCCAATTGCGCTCTGCAGATTTTGCGTAAGTCGCTGCTGGTGTTGCATGCGTAATTCGTGCTGTAGAAATAATACCCGTAGATTTACCCGCAATTTCAGCAAGCTCTAACGCTGTTGTCATTTCATTACCAGCAACGCTTATGCAATTACCACGTTGAATATCAGCATCAACACCTAATACGCCAGCATCGGTTTTAACACCTGACATCATGGCGGTCATGGTTCCTGCTGAATCAGGCGTTTGTGCATCAACATTGTAGGTTTTAGCAAATCCTGAAAAAGGAAAGTTTTCAAAACTTAAGCGATTACTCTCCCCTAACATACCTTTGCGCTGCCCTTCAAGAATTCGCGCAGCGGTTAAGGTAGAGATACCCATGCCATCACCAACAAATAAAATAACATTTTTTGCTTTGCCTTTAAGTTCCGATATTTCAGACACACTTTGCCAATTAGTTTCTGCCGTTTCTATTGCTTTTTCCCCTTGAATAAACCATTCATTGGAAACGTTTGTCGATAAGCTTTCTCGGGTTAACGTATTATTTTTATCACTATCATCACATGCGGCCAAACTGCATAAAATGGTAAGAGCAATTATTGAGTTATTAAAGTTTTTCATACATTTTTCCTAAATTATTAACTTTGGCAACTATTCAGTTAAACCAAGCGCTTTATTGATGATATGGAATATAACGCTCTGCTCAATATTACCTTGTACTAGTTGAGCACCTGGTCCCATGGCGTGAACAGAAATATCTTCTCCTGCATGGGTTTCTGAACCTAAAGGAATGTTAGCTTCTTGATGATAACCACTATCCATCGTGTTAATTGCTGTTAAATCTATACGCCCTGTATTAATCGCTTCGTTGTAACCTTTGTCCGCATCTGTTGCACCAATAAGGTTACGATGTCCTAAACCATTGGTATAACCTACTGTGGTATATGGCATACCATCACTTGCTAAACTGGCTTCTGTACTTCCAACAGATACAACTTTACCCAAAATAGGATTGCCCCGTTTTGGGTAACCTGCAATGGTGAAAACATGGCTATGATCGGCAGTAACTAAGATCAACGTTTCTTCTGGATTAGTATTATTAATGGCAGCTTGTACGGCATTAGCTAACTCAATGGTATCGGTTAATGCATTGTATGCACTACCTGCATGATGACCATGGTCAATACGCCCAGATTCAACAGTAAGAAAATACCCATTTTTATTATTGTCTAAAATATCTAAGGCTGTAGTCGTCATTTCAGTTAAGCTTGGTTCACCAGAAATATCATTAGCTCTATCAGCCTCATATTGCATATGCGACTCATTGAATAATCCTAAAACTTGCGGTGTATTGGTGGTGTCTAATGAGTCAAAACCCGCTTGATCAATAATATATTTTCCTTTTGGGTAACTTGCTTCCCATTGCGCAGTTAAGTCAACTTCATCGGTTCTGTCTCCTTCCACTTCACTCATTGCATCAGCACTATTAAAAGCGGAATCTTTTGGTAAGAAGTGACGACGACCACCCCCAAACATAACTTCAATACCATCAACATCAATGCCTGGATAACGTTCTTCTAGATTTTTTTCAAAATTGATAAGTTGTGAGGCAATATCTTCACAGCCTTGCTCGATAGCTTCGCTCGGCATATCAGAAATATCTTCCCAATTACGATCTGCTGATTTTGCATAGGTTGCTGCTGGTGTTGCATGCGTGATACGAGCTGTCGATATTATACCCGTTGATAATCCGCGTATTTCAGCAAGTTCGAGTAAAGTAACGGCTTCATTACCTTTTACTGTTGCACAGTTACCCCGTTCTATATTTTCAGTTACCCCTATCACGCCAGCATCACTTTTTAACCCAGACATCATCGCTGTCATTGTGCCAGCAGAATCTGGAGTTTGTGCATCAACATTATAAGTTTTTACCAAAGCGCTGAATGGAAATTTTTCAAAACTTAAATACCCTTCTTCTCCAGACTTTCCTGCTTGTTGCCCTTGTAATATTCGTGCTGCGGTTAGTGTTGAAATACCCATACCATCACCGACGAAAAGAATCACATTTTTAGCTTTATTTTGTGTTGTTTGTGCCAATTTATTCGCTAGTACTTGCTCGCCTTGCTTATACCAGTCATTAGTTTTTTGATCATTAAATAAATCAACAGCTAACGCAGAGAGGCTTACACTCGGTAGCATAGTCGCTAAGACTAATGCGATGGTTTTTTTGTGCATTATTTACTCCAACCAGATAAATTAAAAATTAATATGCGAGCTAAAATAAAGCATTTGTGTGAAGTAATTATGACTAAAATATGGCGTTTTATTGATGCTTATATGACGATTGAGTGACAAAAAATAAATCATTTTTATATCGGGTTCAGGTTAGATCGGTGTTATTTTTTCTTGCACACATCAAGTGCAAATGAGCTTTTTTTCGCCCTAAAATTACGCATAAGATTAATATTTTTATTTATACTAGCATTATTTTTTTGTTATTTTTCATTAAGTTGTTTTTTATAACATTTTTGGTACACATTTTGCGATAGCACTATCAATATTGTCTGTGAGAGTGATAAGTAAACTATGAGTTCAAAAATAAAGTTAGTGGTTGTGGGTAATGGTCCTGTTGGTCATAATTTTTTAGAGTATTTGGTTGAAAGCGGTCAAAGTGAAAATTATCAAGTCACCGTCTTTGGTGAAGAGCCTATTCCAGCCTATGATAGAGTCCATTTAACCGCTTGGTTTAAAAATAAATCGGTTGAAGACATTAATATGGTTCACGATGACTTTTACCCTCATAATAACTTCACTCTCCATACTGGAGACAAAGTTACACAAATAGATCGTTTTAAAAAAGTCGTTGTTTCTGAATCTGGTCTTGAAGTGAATTACGACAAGATTATTCTTGCAACAGGCTCTTTTCCCTTTGTTCCACCAGTACCTGGTCATCAACGCGACAATGTATTTGTTTACCGTACCATTGAAGATCTTGAAAAAATTACAGCTGCTGCAAAAACAGGAAAAGTAGGCGCTGTTATTGGTGGTGGCTTACTTGGTTTAGAAGCGGCTAAGGCACTCATGGACTTAGATTTACAAACTCATGTAATTGAATTTGCTCCTCGTTTGATGGCAGTACAAGTCGATGATGGCGGCGGCAAGATGCTGAGTAAAAAAATTCAAGATTTAGGTGTTAGTGTTCATACACAAAAAAATACCCAAAATATTACCGATGGCGACACTGCTTTTCATAAAATGAGTTTTGCTGACGGTGAAGAATTAGAAACAGATATTATTGTATTTTCAGCAGGTATTCGTCCACGTGATGAACTGGCTCGCCAAGCGGGTTTAGGTATGGGCGCTCGTGGTGGTGTGGTAATTAATAATAATTGCTTAACTTCAGACCCTGACATTTATGCCATTGGCGAAGTGGCGCTTTGGGATAATAAAATTTACGGTTTAATTGCTCCTGGCAATGCCATGGCGCATGCTGCTGTTGATCACTTAACAGATACAGGCACTAGCGAGTTTACTGGTGCTGATATGAGTACAAAATTGAAACTGATGGGCGTTGACGTTGCATCTATTGGTGATGCTCACGGTACAACACCTAACTGTCGTAGTTATACTTACGTTAATGATCGTGAAGAAGTTTACAAAAAAATAGTAGTCAGTGAAGATGACAAGCTATTACTTGGTGCAGTGCTTATTGGCGATGCTGCGGAATACGGCTCTTTATTACAATTCATGCTAAATAAAATGGAATTACCCAGTGAACCTGAAGGCCTTATTCTACCAAGTTTAGACGGCTCATCGAGTGGAATTGGTGTTGATGCACTACCTGATTCTGCTCAACTTTGTTCGTGTTTAAATGTGACCAAAGGTGACATTATTGATGCTGTAGAAGCTGGTGCTTGCGACATGGCTGCTATTAAATCTTGCACCAAAGCAGCCACGGGCTGTGGTGGTTGTACAGCTTTAGTAACCCAAGTATTAAACTGCGAATTAGAAAAACAAGGGGTGGAAGTTAATACTGACCTTTGTGAACATTTTGCCTATACTCGTCAAGATTTATATAACATTATCCGTGTTGAAAAAATTAAGACCTTTGCCGAATTACTTGAAAAACATGGTACTGGTTTAGGCTGTGACATTTGTAAACCAACAGCGGCTAACATTCTTGCTTCATGTTGGAATGACCATGTATTTGATAACAAGTTACAAGGTTTACAAGATACTAATGACTACTTTATGGGTAACATGCAAAAAGATGGAACATACTCTGTTGTGCCTCGTATAGCTGGAGGTGAAATTACCCCTGAAAAATTAATTGTTTTAGGTGAAGTTGCTAAGAAATATAATCTGTATACTAAAATTACTGGTGGTCAACGAGTAGATTTATTTGGCGCTCGGTCTGAGCAGTTACCTGATATTTGGCGTGAACTGGTCGATGCCGGTTTTGAAACAGGCCATGCCTATGGTAAATCACTAAGAACTGTTAAATCATGTGTTGGCTCTACTTGGTGTCGTTATGGCGTTCAAGACTCTATGGCGCTGTCTATCTTATTAGAAAACCGTTACAAAGGTTTACGTTCTCCTCATAAATTAAAAATGGCCGTTTCTGGCTGTACTCGTGAGTGTGCTGAAGCACAAAGTAAAGATGTGGGTATTATTGCTACCGAAAATGGCTGGAACATGTATGTATGTGGTAATGGCGGCATGAAACCTCGTCATGCTGATTTATTTGCCTCGGATCTCAGTGATGTAGACTTAATTAAATATATTGATCGCTTCTATATGTTTTATATTCGCACAGCTGATCGCTTACAACGTACGTCTGTTTGGATGGATAACATGGAAGGGGGTTTAGAGTATTTAAAATCTGTCATCATTGATGACAAATTAGGCTTAGCGGCTGAATTAGAGCAAGAGATGTCACATGTGGTTGATACTTATCAATGTGAATGGAAAACAACCATTGAAGATCCAGAGAAAATGAAACGTTTCACTCATTTTGTTAACAGTAAACTACATGACGACAATGTTATATTTACCACTGAACGTAAACAAATACGTCCTGCCATGCTATCTGAACGAACTACTGAAACTGTATAATAAGGAACCAAAATGACAACAACACAACAATGGTTCGATATTTGTAATATTGACGACATAATACCCAGCATGGGACGTTGCGCGCTTTTTAATGAACAGCAAGTGGCTATTTTTCGCGTATTTGATAAAAATGGTCAAGAACAACTGTTTGCTATTGATAATTACTGCCCTTTTAGTCATTCGAACACGCTTTCTCGTGGATTAACAGGAAGTATAGCTGACAAAATGGTTGTCGCTTCACCTCTTTATAAACAACATTTTGATTTGTCTACTGGACTTTGTCTAGAAGATGATGATGTGAGTGTTAAAACTTACCCTGTGCGCCTTAACGGCACTACCGTTCAGCTTGCAGCTTAAGGAATTACAATGAATAATTTTACCAAATATACTTATTACACCACTGATGTTTTTACTAACCAAGCTTTTAATGGTGTACCTTTACCTGTTTTTCCTGAGGCAAGCGGTTTAACTGATATTCAAATGCAAAAAATTGCCAATGAACTAAATGCTTCAAGTACTATTTTTTTGCTACCCGCAGATGATGAAAACACTCGAAATATTCGTGTTTTTTCTAAAGATAAAGAACAGCCTACTAGCCTTCATGCAATTTTAGCAGCGAGTTATATTTTAGCAAAAACAACCATAACACTCGCTAGTAAACATACGCTTATTTCACTTATTTCAACTATAAAAGGTCATAATCAGGTAATTAATAGCTATGTATCTAAAAATGATGACGGTGATATAGGTATTATTCAACAAACCTATGATACCCATGCAGCAATTGATTATTACACACCAACCACTGAAGAATTAGCTGCGATGTTGTCACTTAGTCCTGCAGATATAGGATTTGACCATTATCGTCCTTTGATTGTTTCTTGTGGTGTTCCTTACTTAATTGTACCTATTATGTCTTACACAGCAATACGTGAGGCTAAATTTAACGAATCAGCATGGAGTAATTCATCAGCACCCAGTTCATTAGCGCAAGAAATTTTACTTTTTGCAAACAATACCGATGATAACCCTGCTGATTTTCATGCTCGCTTGTTAGGTCCCGCTATTGCGCATCATGAAGATCCACCGATAGGTGGTGCAATACCTGCTTTTGCAAGTCATATTTGTGATCATCCTCATGTACAAGCAGGTACTCATGTTTTTGGCATTCAAAGGGGCGCAAATGATGCTCGAAAGAGTCTTTTTTATGTAGAAATGGATAACAAACAAAGCAAAGACTTAACCATACGTGTTGGCGGACACGGCGTTTTAATGAGTGAAGCAAATATTAGAGTATAATTATAATAGCCGTTATTTCCAATAGTTAGTACTATATTAAATTGAGGCGAAATTTGATTACATCTGATAACTAAAATTTACACTTTATTAGTTTTAAAAATACAATCAATACCCTTTTCGGTATCTTTTAAATCATAGGGAACTTTTTATAGTTTCCCTACTCTTAATAAAGGTAAGTTTTATTTCCCTTGAGTGTTTTATGCGTCTATTAAATAGACGTATTTTTTTGCCTGTAATTAAATGGAATTGTTATAACCTAAGCTCGGCTTAATACCAGTTTCATTAAGTTTGTGATCTTGTTGTGCATAGGAAAAATAAATCAGGGCAAGACGCTTGATTCAGGCTATTGGGATTGAGAGCAACGCCGCCTTCGAGTATTTTAACCAGCATAAGTGGGCAATTATTTACTGAACAGAGTTCAAGTTAGCCTAATATCTTCCAAAAAAAACGCCTTGTTACTATAAAGCAACAAGGCGTTTCTAATTGATTCACTAAACCTTAGTTTATGACTGAATAAGAGATATTATTAATTTCTTTTATTCGTCGCTTGAATAACACGTAATTGAGCTACTGCACGTGCTAATTCAGCCGCAACTGCGGCATAGTCTACATCAGTGCCATGGGCATTCATGTTTTCTTCTGCGCGTTGTTTAGCTTCTAAAGCGGCTTGTTCATCCAAGTCATCACCACGTGTTGCTACATCCGCTAACACAGTTACTTGATTTGGTTGAACTTCTAACATACCACCAGATAGATAGATAACTTCTTCGCTACCATCATTTTTAGTAATAAGTGCCATACCAGGTTTTAGTGAGGTCAGTAAAGGTGCGTGACCAGGCATAATACCCAACTCACCTTCACTACCTGTGATCTGTAATGATTTGATGCTGCCAGAAAATAAACTTTCCTGTGCACTTACTACATCCAGATTAACAGTTAATAATGCCATTTGACTCGACCTCTTAAATTGTAAGCACTTATATTTACAAGTGCTTACCAGATGATTACATCTTGTTAGCTTTCTCTACAGCTTCTTCAATTGAACCAACCATGTAGAACGCTTGCTCAGGCATATCATCATATTCACCCGCTAAAATTCCTTTGAACCCAGCAATGGTGTCTTTTAATGATACATATTTACCCGGTGAACCAGTAAATACTTCAGCAACAAAGAATGGTTGAGATAAGAAACGTTGAATCTTACGTGCGCGAGATACTGTTTGTTTATCTTCTTCAGATAACTCATCCATACCTAAGATGGCGATGATATCTTTAAGTTCTTTATAGCGTTGTAATACAGTTTGTACACCACGAGCTACTTCATAATGTTCTGCACCGACCACTAATGGGTCAAGCTGACGAGAAGTTGAATCTAGTGGGTCAATCGCAGGATAAATACCTAACTCAGCAATAGAACGAGAAAGTACTACAGTTGCATCTAAGTGAGCAAAGGTAGTTGCAGGGCTTGGATCGGTCAAATCATCTGCTGGTACGTATACCGCTTGGATTGATGTGATTGAACCCTTGTTAGTTGAGGTAATACGCTCTTGTAATACACCCATTTCTTCAGCAAGTGTTGGTTGGTAACCAACCGCTGATGGCATACGACCAAGTAACGCTGATACTTCAGTACCCGCAAGTGTATAACGGTAAATGTTATCTACGAAGAATAATACGTCACGACCTTCGTCACGGAATTTTTCAGCCATTGTCAAACCAGTCATAGCAACACGAAGACGGTTTCCTGGAGGCTCGTTCATTTGACCGTAAACTAACGATACTTTATCAAGTACGTTAGAATCGTTCATTTCGTGATAGAAATCGTTACCTTCACGTGTACGCTCACCAACACCAGCAAATACTGAGTAACCACTGTGCTCGATAGCGATGTTACGGATAAGTTCCATCATGTTTACTGTTTTACCAACACCAGCACCACCAAATAGACCAACTTTACCACCCTTAGCGAATGGACAAACTAAATCGATTACTTTGATACCTGTTTCTAACAATTCGTTAGACATGGCTTGTTCTGCGTAAGCTGGTGCTTCACGGTGAATAGACCAACGGTCTTTTTCACCAATAGGGCCAGCTTCATCGATAGGTTCACCTAGTACGTTCATGATGCGACCTAAGGTCTCAACACCAACAGGAACTTGGATTCCCTTACCGGTATTTACTACATTCAGTCCACGACGCAAACCGTCTGAGGTACCCATTGCAATAGTACGTACAACACCGCCACCAAGCTGCTGTTGAACTTCTAGTACTAAACCATCTAGGTCACCTTCGGTTATATTTAATGCGTCATATACCTGAGGTACAGCATTTTGTGGAAATTCAACATCCACAACTGCGCCAATGATTTGGACGACTTTACCTGTACTCATGTTTATTCCTCTTAATTTAAATTTGCTGATATAACAGCAAATTCTAAGTTAAATTACGAAACTATTGACTGCCTTTGTATTATAACAAGGGCAAATTACCAATTAACCAACCGCTGCCGCTCCTGCTACAATCTCACCCAATTCTTGAGTAATTGCAGCTTGACGTGCTTTGTTATATACCAGTTGTAAATCATCAATCAGCTCACCAGCATTGTCTGTTGCGGCTTTCATGGCTACCATACGGGCAGCTTGTTCACAGGCTAGGTTTTCAACCACGCCTTGATATACTTGCGATTCAACATAACGAACTAATAATTGATCTAACAATACGTTAGCATCAGGTTCGTATATGTAATCCCAACGATGCTTAATAGCGTCATCGTCAGATTTAGGCAAAGGTAACATTTGATCAACTGTTGGCTCTTGTGTCATTGTATTAACAAATTTGTTATACACAACGAACAATTTATCAATTTCACCGTCATCATAGGCTTTCAACATAACCTGTACACTACCAACTAAGTCAGTAATTGAAGGGTTATCCCCTAGCCCAGATATTTGTGCAGATACTTTAGCGCCCATGTTGTTAAAGAATGAAGTAGCTTTAGAGCCTACTACCGCAAATTCAACTTCTGCTGATTCTGACTGCCATTTAGCAGCATCAGCGAGCACTTTTTTAAATAAATTAATATTTAAACCACCACACAAACCACGATCTGTTGATACAACAATATAGCCTACACGCTTAACTTCACGTTCTTCCATATAGGGATGGCGATATTCTAAGTTGCCAAGCGCAATATGACCGATCACGTTTCGTATATTTGTCGCATATGGACGAGAGGCTGCCATGCTTTCTTGTGCTTTACGCATTTTTGAAGCGGCAACCATTTCCATAGCGTTTGTGATCTTTTGAGTGTTTTGTACACTCGCAATCTTGGTTTTTATTTCTTTACCAACGGCCATGACTCTCTCTCCGAAAAGATTACTTAATTAAAAACGTCTTACCAAGTTTGTGTAGACTTGAAATTTTCAAGTGCTTTAGTCAAACCTGCTTCAATGTCTTTATCGTAGTTACCTGATTCGTTAATCGTAGCCATAAGCTCAGCCTGATTATTGCTCATATAGGTTTGTAACGCGTCTTCAAAATCATTGATTTTGTTTATTTCAACGTCATTCAAGAAACCTTTTTCCGCAGCAAATAAAGAGACGGCAGTTTGAGCAACAGATAATGGGCTGTATTGCTTTTGCTTCATTAATTCAGTAACACGTTGACCATGCTCTAACTGAGCACGCGTTGCGTCATCTAAATCTGAGGCAAATTGGGCAAATGCCGCTAATTCACGATATTGAGCTAATGCTAAACGAATACCACCACCTAATTTCTTGATGATTTTCGTTTGCGCTGCACCACCAACACGAGATACTGATAAACCAGCATTTACCGCAGGACGAATACCTGAGTTAAATAAATCAGACTCAAGGAATATTTGACCATCCGTAATTGAAATTACGTTAGTTGGTACGAAAGCAGATACATCACCAGCTTGTGTTTCTATAATTGGTAAGGCAGTTAAAGAACCTGTTTTACCTTTTACTTCACCGTTTGTGAATTTTTCAACGTAAGCTTCGTTTACACGAGCAGCACGTTCTAATAAACGACTATGAAGATAGAAAACATCACCTGGGTATGCTTCACGACCTGGTGGACGACGAAGTAGTAATGATATTTGACGGTAAGCAACAGCTTGCTTAGACAAATCATCATATACGATCAACGCATCTTCACCGCGGTCACGGAAGTATTCACCCATTGAACAACCAGCGTATGGTGCTAGGTATTGAAGTGCAGCGGCTTCAGAAGCTGAAGCAACAACAACAATAGTATTTGATAACGCGCCGTGCTCTTCTAAGCTACGTACTACGTTTGCAACAGTAGAGGCTTTTTGGCCAATCGCTACATAAATACTTTTGATACCTGTGTTCTTTTGGTTAATGATGGCGTCAAGTGCAATCGCTGATTTACCGATTTGACGGTCACCAATGATTAATTCACGTTGGCCACGACCAATTGGAATCATAGAGTCAATTGATTTAATACCAGTTTGTACTGGTTGATCAACTGATTTACGTTCAATAACACCGGGTGCAACAACTTCTACAGGAGAGAAGCCATCATTTTCAACTGGGCCTTTGCCATCAATTGGTTCACCTAATGTATTTACTACACGGCCTAATAAGCCGCGACCTACAGGTACTTCTAAAATACGGCCAGTACCTTTAACTTTTTGTCCTTCTGCTAAATCAGCATAAGGCCCCATAACTACCGCACCGACCGAATCACGGTCAAGGTTTAACGCGATAGCATAACGACTACCAGGAAGTTCGATCATTTCACCTTGCATTACATCGGCAAGGCCATGGATACGAATAATACCATCTGTTACAGAAACGATAGTACCTTCGTTGCGAGCTTCGCTGACAACGTCAAACTGTTCAATACGATTTTTGATCAGTTCAGCGATTTCAGTGGAATTCAGTTGCATGCTCTGTTCCCTTATCTAAGATTGTAATGTTGTTGCTAAACGGCTCAGTTTACCTTGTATAGAGCCATCAATTACTACATCTCCAGCTTGTATAATCAAGCCTGAGATAATGCTTTCATCAACAATACAATTAAGCTTTACTTTACGTGCCAAGCGCTTTTCAAGCGCGGCGCTTAATGTTTTTGTCTGTGCTACTTTTAATTTAACAGCAGAGGTAACATCCACAGTAACTTCTTGTTCAAATTCAGCTTTTAATGCTAAAAATTGTTCAAGTACTTGTGGTAGCACCAACAAACGTTCGTTTTCTGCCATCACTTTTAAAAAGTTCTGGCCTTGGCTGTCTACTTGCTCGCCACAAACACCTAAAAATAATGTTTGTGCTTGCTCAACTGAAGTACCGCCAGACAAATAACCCTTAATGGTTTCATCTTTAGCAACTTCAGCAGCAAATGTTAACTGATCTAACCAGCTATCAACTGCTTTAGCTTCAACAGCAAAGTCGAACGCTGCTTTAGCATAAGGACGAGCGACGGTTGTCAATTCAGACATAGCTCTTTCCTCTTAAAGTTCAGCGACGAGTTTATCTAAAATGTCGCTATGTGCAGCGGCATCAATTGAACGCTCAAGAATTTTCTCGGCACCAGCAACAGCAAGAACAGCCACTTGTTGACGAAGTTCTTCTTTTGCACGATTACGTTCAGTTTCGATTTCTGCATGACCAGAAGCTAAGATTCTTTCTTTCTCAGCTTGCGCTTTACCAGCAGCTTCTTCAACAATTTTAGCTTCATGCTTTTTAGCAGCATCTACAATTGATGCAGCTTCAAGCTTGGCTTTTTTTAGTTGAGCTGTAGCTTTTTCTTGAGCAAGCTCAAGATCTTTCGCAGCACGGTCTGAAGCAGCAAGTCCGTCGGCAATAGTTGCTTGACGAGCTTCAATGGCACCAATAATTGGTGGCCATACATACTTCATACAGAATATTACAAATACGACAAATGCGATTAATTCACCAAGTAATGTGGCATTAAGATTCATTTGTGTACCCTCCTATTTAAATTCGCGGTTAAACAATGGACTTAAAATTAAGCACCAACTGCGAATAATAGGTATAAGCCAATCGCAACACCGATCATAGCGATCGCATCGATAAGACCCGCTACAATGAACATTTTCACTTGTAGTTGTGGGGCAAGTTCAGGTTGACGAGCAGCAGATTCTAAGAATTTGCCACCTAATAGACCAAAACCAATCGCAGTACCTAAAGCACCTAGACCGATTAGTAACGCAACAGCGATATATAACATAGTTATCTCCGATTATTTAAAGTTATAAAGTTAAAAAAAATTAAAAATTTGTACAAAAACTATCATTAATATATTGAAATATATTGAAATATATTGAAATATATTAATGATCTTCATGTGCTAGACTCAAATATAGAATCGTTAACATCATGAAAATAAACGCCTGTAATGGGATAACCAACAAGTGGAATGCAGCCCATAAAAAGTGTACTGGCAATTGGAATAAACCAATTGTTGCTATCAGTAAGAAAATTAACTCACCCGCATATAAATTACCAAACAAACGTAAGGCTAATGATAATGGGCGTGCTAATAAAGTAACCATCTCAAGAATAAAGTTTACTGGATAAAGTGACCAGTGACCAAAAGGCTGAGTGGTGAGTTCTTTAATAAATCCGCCAACACCTTTAACTTTAATTGAGTAGTAAATTATAAGAACAAATACACCTAAAGCTAAGGCAAAGGTCATATTTGGATCCGTTGTTGGTACTGCTTTCATATAATGAACACCAAACAACTCAAAGATTCTAGGAATTAAATCAACTGGAATCCAATCCATTGCGTTCATTAATAACACCCAAACAAATATTGTTAATGCTAACGGCGCAATAACAGGATTTTTACCGTGAAATGTGCTTTTAACACTATCGTCAACAAACTCAACAATAATTTCTACTACACATTGCCATTTACCGGGTACACCCGCCGTCGCTTTTTTCGCTACTGCACGAAATGATAAAATAAAAACTAAGCCCAAAAATATTGACCAACCTAAAGTATCAACATGAAAAGACCAAAAGCCTTCTCCTACAGTTAGATTCTGAAGGTGATGTTTAATATATTCTTGGCTAGTAATTTCAGCACCTGAAGCCATATTAATTATCCCAATGATTAAAGTTTAAAAATAAAATTTTTAGTTACGGTTTATCATTAATAGTACTTTTTAAAAAAAAGCGGTGATATTAATGGCATAACCATAACTAAGCAAAACATTACAAAAAATGGTATTGGCAGTAGCACTAAAAATTTAAAGGCGAGTGCAAATAACAAGGCCGTAAGAACCATTTTTAATTTTACGCCACTAAAAAAGGATTCAACCACTTTTTTTGATGACTGCGCCCCTGCATATTGAAATGCTTTCAGGGCAAAAACAATGTTGGGTACTATTGCTACTATACCACCAGTAAAACCTGATAAAGCATGCGATATATCCCAAAAAATATATATTATCAGCGTTATCATCAATACCATATACATTGTGAATAATATTTGCAAAAGAGCAATTTTTCGCCCTGTTTTAGTTAATTTATTATTCATAACTTCAATATAAAATGAATTAAAATATTACTTATAAAAACAACTTTATGATTACGATAAACATCGTAATCATATGAATTTTTTAAAGTAAAAATATTAACGCTAAAAAGTTTGCGCAAGTATACTGATTCTGGCTTTTATTGCAAGATAATAGGGCAGAGAACGCCCCTTATTTGTGCTAATAATTAACATTTATTTAAAAAATACAACTAAAGGACTAGAAGATTTTAATTTATATCAATAACAAGAATAAAATCACATTTGTCTGGCACTAACTACTCGGATGAGTCGCCTTTATTATTATTTAAGATAAAAATCACAAATAATGATTACTTTTTTCAGTTTTACAATTAAGATCAATTTTATTGATATAGCAAAAAGGTCTTTCTTTTTCAGCTGTAATTGTGATGTTTTTATTACTAACGATAATGTGTACAAGTATTAAATGTTGATAAACAAAAAATGATGATTCTTTTGTTCATAAAGGTTATATACCCAAACCACCTCAAGATGCAGGATTCAGCAGGGATTAAAAACGAGCATATTGAGGTTGTTTATAACTATTGTTTTTTTATTTTAGCTATAAATTCTTCTAATTCAGCTAAATTAGCATAAGAGATAACTAATTTACCTTTACCTTTTTTGTTGTGATTAATGGAAACTTTCAAACCTAACTGCTCTGTTAAACTTTGTTCCATGGTGGTACTCGTTTGATCTTTCTCTTTGACAGGTTTTTCTTCATTCGGGTTTTGAATTTTTTTAATTAATGCTTCCGTTTCTCTTACCGTTAATTCTTTGGTGGCCACTATTCGTGCTGCTTCTGCTTGAAGTGAATTATCAAGTGCTAATAATGCACGCGCGTGACCCATTTCAATATCACCATTTTCTAAAAAGGTTTTAACTTCATCATTAAGATTATTCAAACGTAATAAATTAGTTACTGTGGTACGAGATTTACCAACAGCTAATGCAACTTCTTGATGTGTTAGATCAAATTCACTGAGTAAACGGTCTAAAGCAACGGCTTCTTCCATTGCATTAAGATCTTCACGTTGAATGTTTTCAATTAAGGCAATTGCAACCGCTGATTCATCAGGTACATCTTTAATTAAGCAGGGCACTTCTGTTAGTTGTGCAAGTTGTGCTGCTCGCCAACGACGTTCACCTGCTATAATTTCATATAAATTTTCACCTTCATTGTCTTTACTAATTAATCTAACAACAATGGGTTGAATTATACCTTGTGATTGAATAGATAATGATAGCTCTTCAAGTGCCGCATCAGACATGTCTTTACGTGGTTGATATTTACCTGGTGATAATTTATTAATCGCTATTTTTTTTAAATCACCATCTTTAGGATTAGTTGAATCATGATATTCTTCATTATTATCTTCTTTTGAAGTAGGTTTTACTTGCGGTGTAAGAAGTGCGTCAAGGCCTCTGCCTAAACCTCTTTTTTTAGCTGAGCTCATAATAATCCTTTAAATTATTGTGACGTATTTTCGGTTTGGCTTTGTTCGCCACTTGGCGTTTTAGTTCGGTTATTGTTGGTATTATTCTTACGTAAAACTTCCCCAGCTAAAGCTAAATAAGCTTTAGCACCTGTAGAAGATTTATCATAATACATAACAGGAGAACCAAAACTAGGCGCTTCAGCTAATCTAACGTTACGAGGAATAACACTACGATATACTTTATCACCAAAATGACGCTTTAATTGTTCTGACACATCGTTAGCTAATCGATTGCGAGGGTCATACATGGTTCGTAAAATACCTTCAATGTGAAGTTTATCGTTAACAACTGTTGTTAATTTAGAAATGGTATCCATTAAAGCAGTTAAACCTTCTAAAGCATAATACTCGCATTGCATAGGTACTAGAACAGAATCAGCTGCTGTCATGGCATTTACTGTCAACATATTTAAAGAAGGAGGACAATCTATTATAATAAAATCATAATAATTTTTAACTGGTTCAAGTGCTGTTTTTAAGCGTTGTTCGCGGGCATAAACTTCCATTAATTTAATTTCTGCTGCAGTAACATCTGTATTTGCTGCAATTAAATCATATAAACCCGTTGTTTCTGTTTGTACTACTTCTTCAACCGATTTTTCTTCAATAAGTAATTCATAACACGTTGCAGAAACATCATACTTATTAATACCACTTGCCATTGTAGCATTACCTTGCGGATCAAGATCTATTAATAATACTTTTCGCTTGGTTGCGGCTAATGAAGCAGCTAAATTCACTGCTGTTGTTGTTTTACCCACACCACCTTTTTGATTCGCTACCGCTATTATTTTTCCCACAAGCGCCTCTGTTATTATTGTATTATGTTATTTAAGCATTCTTAACACTTTTTAGTTTTTTTTAATATAAGTACATGACGCTCACCTATTAAATTAGGTACTTTTATTTCATGACTTGATACTAAACTAATATTATCAGGTAAATTAGCCAATTCATCTATGGGATATTGTCCTTTTAATGCAAAAAACTGTCCTTGATCAATACTGACCAAATGCGAGCACCAGCTAACCATATCATTAAGCGATGAAAAGGCTCTACTTAATACGCCGTCAAAAGGAGCATTAAGCTGGTAATCTTCAACACGAGATTTTACTGGCTGTACATTCGTTAATTTTAATTGAAATACTACTTGTCTTAAAAAAGTAATACGTTTTCCTAAACTGTCTAGTAATACAAAATTTCTTTCTGGATATAATATCGCAAGAGGAATACCTGGTAATCCAGGACCCGTTCCAACATCAATAAAATTCTTACCTTGTAAAACCTCTCCTACCATTAAGCTGTCCATAATATGCTTTACTAGCATTTCTTGCGGATCTCTTACTGAGGTTAAGTTGTACGCTTTATTCCATTTATGTAAAAGCTCTACATATTGAATCAGCAAGTTTACTTGTTGTGATGAAACTTTCAAAGCTGTTTTACTAATCAAGCTTTCAAGTGTTGAAGTTAAGGTCATATTATTTATTTTTTAACTCTTTTAGGCTATTTTTTTACTAAGTAAGCCGTGCTTTTTTAAGTAAACTAATAATAACGAAATAGCTGCTGGAGTAATACCTGAAATTCGTGATGCTTTTCCAATAGTTTCTGGACAAGCATCTTTTAATTTAGCAACAACTTCATTTGATAAACCTGATAATTGAGTATAATCAAAATCAACAGGAATCAAAGTATCTTCATTTCGCTGTTTTTTTGCAATTTCATCTAGTTGTCTATCAATATAACCCGCATATTTAGTTTGAATTTCTATTTGTTCTGCTGCTTGTGTATCAGCGATAGCAGGGCCTAAACCTTCTATTTTCATCAAATCACTATAACGAACTTCTGGACGACGAATAAGATCTTCAAGACTCGCTTCTTTACTCATTGGTGCTTTAAGTAATGCGTTGACTTGCTCAATATTATTTTGATCTTTTTGAACCCACGTATCTTTTAATCGCTGACGTTCAACTTCAATATTTTCCATTTTTTCATTAAAACGTTGCCAACGAAGATCATCAACTAAACCAACTTCACGTCCTTTTTCAGTTAAACGAATATCAGCATTATCTTCTCGCAATAATAAACGATATTCGGCACGAGAAGTGAACATACGATAAGGTTCTTTTGTACCTAATGTAGCTAAATCATCTATTAAAACGCCCATGTAAGCTTGATCACGACCTAATATAAATTCATCACGACCTTTTACACGGTTGGCAGCATTAGTAGCAGCAATTAGCCCTTGTGCTCCAGCTTCTTCATAACCTGTTGTTCCATTTATTTGTCCTGCAAAATAAAGGTTATCAATAAATTTGCTTTCTAATGATTGTTTTAAATCTCTAGGATCAAAGTAATCATATTCAATGGCATATCCTGGACGTGTAATGAAGGCATTTTCAAAACCTTTAATAGAACGAACTAAATTCATTTGTACGTCAAACGGTAAACTAGTTGATATACCATTTGGATAGACTTCATGAGTAGTTAACCCTTCAGGTTCTACAAAAATTTGATGTGATTTTTTATCAGCAAAACGATTAATTTTATCTTCAATAGAAGGGCAGTAACGAGGCCCCACACCTTCAATAACACCTGTATACATAGGAGATCTATCAAGACCATCACGAATAAATTGATGCGTTTGTTCGTTTGTGTGAGTGATAAAGCAAGATATTTGCTGAGGATGATCATTTTGTGATCCCATAAATGAAAAGGTAGGGCGCGGGTTATCGCCAGGTTGTTCTTCCATTACTGAAAAATCTAATGATCTTGCATCAAGACGTGGTGGTGTTCCAGTTTTTAAACGATCTATTCTAAAAGGCATATCACGCATTTTAGCGGCTAAATTTATACTTGCAGGATCGCCTGCACGACCGCCTTGATAATTATTTAAACCAATATGTATTTGGCCAGCAAGAAAGGTTCCTACCGTTAATACTACTGTTTTACCTTTAAATTTAAGTCCCATTTGAGTAGAAACACCAATAACGCGTTCATTCTCTAATATTAAATCATCACAAGGTTGTTGAAAAATAGTCAAATTTTCTTGGTTTTCTAAATAATTACGTACAAAGGCTCGATAGAGTGTTCTGTCTGCTTGCGCTCTTGTTGCTCTAACTGCTGGGCCTTTACTAGCGTTAAGCGTTCTAAATTGAATTGCACTATGATCTATGGCTGTAGCCATCAAACCACCTAAAGCATCTATTTCTTTAACTAAATGTCCTTTACCTATGCCTCCTATGGCAGGATTACAAGACATTTGCCCTAAAGTATCAATATTATGGGTTAGTAAAAGTGTTTTACAACCCATTCGTGCAGATGCAAGCGCTGCCTCAGTGCCAGCATGGCCACCACCAACAACAATAACTTCATAAGACTCTGGATACCACATAAAATTTTAACCTTAGAAAAATTACAATTAAAGAATATTGCCTTAAGCAAAATCAGGAGACGTATTTTAGCCTTTTTTTAGCAAGAGGGAAATGATCAAATGAGTAAAAAGATCATCAAGTGATCTCGGTAATATATAATAAGATCTTTATATAGATCTTATTATTATTACTTATTAAGGAGGCTGATTTCTGTGGGTAAGTGATTTTTTATTAATAATAATATCAAGTTACATAAATGATAAGTTTGTGATCAAACATTGATCAAGTACAGTTTAAGCGGTGATCAAAAGCACTATTTATACACAGGCTGATTATTTAATAACTCTATACACTGAATAACAATAGATAATTAATACGTTGTTCATTGTTTTATCCACAATCAGTGTTTTATAACACTATTTTTGTTAGTAAATTATGTATAAACCTTTATAAAAGATCTTTATGTTCAACTAACCATTGTTGTGCAAGATCTTCTGGATCTATATCTTGGCTCATATCTAGCATTTTTATTTCTACTGTTTCTTTACAACCTTTTGTTATTAAAAGTTTATTTAACTCCATTCCTGCTTTACAAAATGTATCGTAGCTGGAATCACCTAGCGCAATGATCAAGAAGTTAATTGAGGACAGATCTTGTTCACAATTTTTGAGATCATTAACAAATGCTTGAATGTTATCAGGGTAGTCGCCTGCGCCGTGTGTTGATGTGCAAATTAACCAAATGTTATTTTGGTTGTTAATATTAGAAAGATCTTGACTTAATGTTGATGTAAGGATCGATGAGAAATTTGGTTTTAGGTGTAAATTAACATCGTGATTAAGATCATTTAGTTGTTCTTCACATGCTTCTGCAACATATTCTGTTCCGCCTAACATACTGCCTACTATTATTTGAAATGTACTCATGTTTAGTTATCTTTGGTAATTAATAAGTTAATAATGTACTTATTATAATATTTTAGTTGTTTTAACTTAACTGATATTTGTTAATAGTTTTAAAAATATCTACTCATGCTCTTATTAAGTGCATAGCGGAATTATCTTTGTGCAGTTTTCTTTTTGTGATTTTTTATAATTTATATAATTAAAAAATTACATTATATAAATCATATAATTAAAATATTTTATATTTATTATTTAACTTGGTATTAAATTTGCGGTAACTCAGTACATAAAGACATTTTCATAATTGAGTTAGGTAAAGTTAATGAGTTACATAGCATTAGGTAGTAAACAAAAAATTATTGTTGTTGGTAATGGAATGGTTGGTCATCATTTTATTGACCAATTAAATAAAGCTAATAATAATGATTTTGATATTACTACTTTTAGTGATGAATCTCGCCTTGCATATAATAGAGTAATGTTAACAAGTTATTTTACGGGTAATAGTGCTAATAACTTGGCTTTAGCCACCTCACAAGGATATGACGATCAAGATGTTGAATATTTTTTAAATGATGAAGTCATAGCAATAGACCGTGAACAAAAAAATATTAATACGGCATCAGGAAAAACTTTATCTTACGACAAGCTTGTTTTAGCAACGGGTTCATTCCCTTTTGTACCTCCTGTTCCAGGTAAAGAACAAGACCATATTCATGTATACCGTACACTTAATGATTTAGAAGCTATTGAAAATTCGTCAAAAAAATCAAAAGTAGGTGTGGTTATTGGTGGTGGTTTGTTGGGCTTGGAAGCAGCCAATGCAATAAAAGAACTTGGCCTTGAAACTCATGTTGTTGAATTTGCACCAAGGCTAATGGCTGTTCAACTTGATCAAGACGGAGGTGATTTACTACGTGAAAAAATCTTCGCGTTGGGTGTTACTGTACATACGGAAAAAAATACCTCTGAAATAATTAAAGGTGAAAACTGTCGTTATAGAATGAACTTTGCTGATGGCTCATTTTTAGAAACAGATGTTATTGTTTTTTCTGCCGGTATAAGACCACAGGACGCATTAGCTCGTCAAAGTGGCTTAGTTATTGGTGAGCGTGGTGGGATTGTTATCGATGATCATTGTTTAACCAGTGATAAGTCAATTTATGCCATTGGTGAGTGTGCTTTGTGGGATAACAAAATATTTGGCTTAGTTGCACCTGGCTATACTATGGCAAAAGTAGCTGTTAGTCACTTAACTAATACTGAACCTGGAAAGTTTACTGGTGCAGATATGAGCACCAAGTTAAAACTTTTAGGTGTTGAAGTCGGCAGTATTGGTGATGCACATGGTAATACGCCTCATTCACAAAGTTATAGTTTTATTGACTCTGTTTTGGGTACATACAAAAAAATTGTTGTTAGTGCTGATGGAAAAATGTTGTTAGGTGCTGTATTAGTTGGTGATACTAGTGATTACAGTCAGTGGTTACCTTTAGTACTTAATAAAATTATATTAACAGAACCTCCCGAATACCTATTAATTCCTAAACAAGATAGTGAAAATTCATCAAACATAGCCGCACTACCTGATAATGCTCAAGTTTGTGCTTGTTATGATGTATCTAAGTCTGTATTGAGTGAAGCTATTAAAAATGGAGCCAATGATGTTGCTGCACTTCAATCTTGTACAAGTGCTGGTACAGGTTGTGGTGGTTGTATTCCTTTAGTTACACAAGTGTTAGAAAGTGAATTAGAAAAAATAACGGCTAATGTCAGTAGTAACGAAATAATTGAAGAGCCTTTTGAAAATATATTATCAGAGAGGGCAGATAAAAATACTTATTTTATTTTTCCTCGTATCCCTGGCTCAAATATCACACCCGAGCATTTAATTTTTATTGGTGAAATAGCCAAAAAATATAACCTACATACTCAAATATCAGGTGCTCAACGTATCGATATACTTGGCGCACGGCTTGAGCACTTACCAATGATTAAAAAGAGAATGGCTGATGTAGGTCTAGAAACAGAACACTTCTTGAAAGATCGCTTAAATAAAAATTCTAAAGAAAAATAATTTAAGTTCCTAAATTTAATTTTAACAAGGCAATGTAATGAAAAATTTAATAAAAAATAAAGTACCTAAGCTAAAAAAATGCACAACTCAAGGAGACTACACCTTATGAGTTCTTCAAAATTTAACTTGTTTTCATTAAGTGAAAACATGAAAGTATTACATTATAGCTGGGTAGCTTTTTTTATTACCTTTTTAGTGTGGTTTAACCATGCTCCTTTACTTGGGTTAATTGCGCAGTCGCTTGATTTAAGCACAGAAGAAATAAAAACATTATTGATATTAAATGTAGCTTTAACAATCCCCGCACGAATATTTATTGGGATGGCTACTGATCAATATGGTCCTAGAAAAACGTTCAGTATTCTCTTATTTTTATGTTCAATACCTTGTGGCATGTTCGCGCTAAGTACTGATTTTGAACAACTGGCTTTAGCACGATTTTTATTGGGATTTATTGGTGCTGGGTTTGTTATTGGTATTCGGTTAGTAAGTGAATGGTTTCCAGCAAACCAACTTGGCACCGCAGAAGGTATTTATGCAGGATGGGGCAATTTTGGTTCCGCTGCTGCCGCTATTATTTTACCTGCAGTCGCACTTTTAGTTGGTGGCGACGATGGTTGGCGCTGGGCTGTTGGCGCTACGGGAATTATCAGTTTTGTTTATTCTTTTCTTTTTTATTTTGGTGTGCGTGATACTCCGCAAGGAGCAACTTACTTTAAACCAAAAAGTTCCAAAGCAATGGAAGTCACTAGTATTGGTGATTTTTATTTGTTGCTTGTAATGAAAATACCATTATTTGCTACTTTAGCTTTATTAAATTGGAAGTTGTCGCCAAGCGGTGTAAGTTTAATTAGTCATAACATGGCAGTATTAATTTATTTTAGTTTAGTTATTTGGTTTATATATGAGGCCTATAGCGCTTATCATGTTAATAAAGAAATTTTCAAAACCCCTGTTGATCCTATTCATCAATATTCATTTAAACAAGTTGCCGTGCTAAATGTTCTGTATTTTGCCACGTTTGGTAGTGAGTTAGCTGTTGTTTCAATGTTACCTCTGTTTTTTAGTGAAACCTTTGATTTAAATATTGTTTATGCAGGTTTATTAGCATCAACTTATGCATTTATGAATTTATTGTCTAGGCCATTAGGAGGTTGGATAAGTGATAAATATGGCCGTAAAAAAACCTTAATTATTTTAACCACAGGCTTAAGTTTAGGTTATGCAACTATGGCATCTATTACGGGTGATTGGCCTTTAGTATTAGCAGTTGCAGCTGCTATGGGGTGTTCTTTCTTTGTGCAAGCAGGAGAGGGCGCTGTATTTGCGGCCGTTCCACTGATTAAGCGCCGTTTAACTGGTCAAATAGCGGGAATGACAGGTGCTTATGGTAATGTTGGTGCTGTATGTTATTTAACAGTATTATCATTTGTTAGTTATTCATTATTTTTCTGGGTTATTGCAGGCTGTGCTTTTATTGGTTTAATGATGTTATTTTTAATGCAAGAACCTAGAGGAAGTATGGCTGAAATAATGCCTGATGGCAGTGTAGAGCTGATTCAGGTGGATTAACGATTGGCTGATGCACAGATGCTAGATACAAAAACTCAATTGCAATATCGCTCACAAAGGAATATTGAAAATAGCCTTATGATCACCTTTGGCGGCTATTCCACTAAAGGTGCTAAAAGTGAAAATCAAGATGCCTTTGCTTTGAAAATGAGTAAAGGTTTTGATTTAGAGCTAAAAGGGCATGCTGCTGTTATTGCTGATGGTTTATCAAGTGCCAATTGTGCAGCACAAGCAAGTCAAATGAGTGTTTGTCATTTTATTGAAGAATATTTAGCAACGCCAGAAACGTGGTCTGTAAAAAAGTCAGCAGCTAAAGTTATTTCTTCATTGAATAAATGGCTATACTCAAGACAATTGATAGCTGATGAAAAAGGTTTATTAGAACAATGGTTTAGTACTTTTTCGGCAATAGTACTTAAAGGTGATATAGGACATATATTTCATGTGGGTGATTGCCAAATCGTTAAAATTAATAATGACGGCTATCAAGAATTAACAACAGATCATGCCACAGCATCTGGTACATTAACCCGTGCTTTAGGTGCTGACTCTCATATAGAAGTAGATTATAAATATACTGTTTTAGCGCCTCAAGATATTATTATGTTAAGTTGTGATGGTGTGCATCACTTTGTACAACCTAGCCAAATTAAGAAAATAATTAATGATAACGAAAGTTTAGAGAAAGCTAGTGAGTTAATTTGTCAATTAGCGAGTGAACAAGGTTCAGAAGATAATTTAACCTGTTTAATAATTAAAATAGAACAATTACCACAACAGGCATTTAATCAATTATTATTCACTCGGTTGCAGCAAGTGATACCGCCTGCACTTAAATTAGGTAGTAAATTAGATCATTTTGAAATACTTGATGTGTTACATCAAACTAGTAGAGCTCACGTATATTTAGCGAAAGATTTACAAGATAAAAAATTAGTTGTTATAAAAATACCATCGGTAAATTTTATTGATGATAATGATTACCTTAGTGGTTTTATAAAAGAAGGTTGGATTGGTGAAAAGATAACACATCCTGCCATTATGAAAATTTATCCTAGAGTAAAAAAAAGTAAATTTTTATATCATAGTTGCGAATATATAGAAGGCCAAACCTTAGCTGCTTGGATGAAAGATAATCCCACCCCATCGCTTATTAAAGTACGTGATATTTTAGACCAGTTAATAAAAATACTTCGTGTTTTACAGCGTCAAGATGTTGTTCATTGTGATATTAAAGGCGATAATTTTATTATTGATAGTGATGGGCGTGTAAAATTGATTGATTTTGGAAGTAGTGTTGCTGGGGCAGTATTAGATAATTCATTATCTAATACATTCGATCAATATAATTTTAATCAAGGTACACTCAATTACAGTGCTCCAGAACTATTTTATGGTTATGAAAATAATCACCAAAGTGAGTTATATTCTTTAGCTGTTTTGATTTATCAAATATTGACTAATAGACTACCATATAAAGAAATTAGTCAATTAGAGGCTATACCGAAGCAATTTAATTTGTGGCGGTATAAACCGATAGTTACCTATAGAAAAGACTTGCCTAATTATATGGACAGCGTTATGTCAAAAGCATTAGCAGCTAATCCTGCTAACAGATATGAACATTATTCAGAGTTTCTTGCTGAATTTAATGTTACTGATAAAAACCAACTGAATATACAACATAATATACCATTGTTAGAACGTGATCCTGTTAAGTTTTGGCAAGGCATTAGTGTTATTTTATTCATTACATTAATTAGTGTTTTGATTTATGAATAACAATTTTTCATGTTGCACAATAACACTTCATTTATTGCACTATGGCAGTTCACTTTATCTATAATTATTTTTTATCATTTAAAATAACAAATTAAATCAATTGGTTATTTGTTTTTTATCTATGGCGTGGCTGTTGCATTATATTTTTGTATTAAAACATATAATGTAACCAATAGTTAGTGCCAAATATGATTAACAACCAACAATACGCGTTAGTAGATCCTAAACTTATAACTATAGATATCAACACAACTTGCCCTTATTGTGGTGTTGGTTGTGGTATTACTGTTTCAAATAGTGCTAACCATTCATCTCAAGCAGTGCTGATAAATGGCGATAAAAATCACCCAGCAAACTTTGGTAAATTATGTATCAAAGGTAAAAATTTAGCTGATACGTTAGATAACAATAATAGACTAATGGCACCACAAATAAATAATAAAGTGCAAAAATGGTCTAGAGGACTTGATTTTGTTGCCAGTAAAATCAATCAATCCATTGATGAATATGGTAAAGAGTCTGTTGGTTTTTATGTATCAGGACAATTATTAACTGAAGATTATTATGTTGCCAATAAATTAATGAAAGGTTTTATTGGTAGTGGCAATATAGATACCAACTCTCGTTTGTGTATGTCATCGGCTGTGTCAGCACATAAACGTGCTTTTGGTGAAGATATAGTACCTATGAGCTATTCAGATATTACTAAGGCTGATTTAATTGTTTTAGCAGGTTCAAATTTAGCTTGGTGTCATCCTGTTTTATATCAAAGAATCAGAGAAGAAAAAACACGTAGGCCAGAATTAATACTTGTAGTGATTGACCCAAGAGTAACAGCTTCAACTGAACTTGCTGATTTACATTTACCTATTAAAGCAGGGCAAGATGTTACTTTATTTAACGGTTTATTAAATTACTTAAACCAAAATGATTTTATCAATGAAGATTTACTTACTTCTGTTGATAAAACTTCTGGTTTAGTACAGGCACTAATTAATGCTAAAGAAGACAGTTTACATCTTTCATCAACGGGACTATCAACAAAAGAAATAGCCCAGTTCTATGATCTCTTCGCTAATAAAAACAAGGTAGTAACACTGTTTTCACAAGGTATTAATCAATCTAATCAAGGAACTGATCAAGTTAATGGTATTATTAATTGTCATTTAGTTACAAACAAAATAGGTAAAATTGGTTGTGGTGTCTTTTCTATAACCGGACAGCCTAATGCAATGGGTGGACGTGAAGTTGGCGCTTTAGCTAATACGTTAGCAAGTCATATTGAGTTTAAAGATAGCCATTTGCATGCTGCTTTAGCTGACTTTTGGCAAACAGATAATTTGGCAACCAGTGAAGGTTTAAAGGCAGTTGATTTGTTTGATGCCGTTGAATCGGGCCAAATAAAAGTATTATGGATAATGGCAACTAATCCGTTAGTAAGTATGCCTAATCATGAAAAAATCAAACAAGCCTTAAAAAAATGTCCTTTAGTTATTGTTAGTGATTGTGTGGCAACTAATGACACATTACGTTATGCCGATGTTATTTTTCCCGCTCAAACATGGGGTGAAAAGTCAGGAACTGTGACTAATTCAGAAAGAAGAATATCTCGACAACGTTCATTTTTACAACCTTTTGCTGAAGCTAAACCTGATTGGTGGATTATCAGTGAAGTTGCTAAACGTATGGGGTTTTCAGCGCAATTTTCTTATGAATCGGTTCACCAAATATTTGCAGAACATGCCCGTTTGTCTGCTGTAAATAATAATGGTAGTAGGGCATTTGATATTTCAGCATTTAGTGATATTAATGCAGAACAATATCAGCGGTTACAACCTTTTCAATGGCCGCAACCTCAAGGTATTCCTATCAAAGTGAGCGAACAAAACTTTTTTGCCGATGGACATTATTATCATGATAATAACAAAGCGAGAGTTATTGCTATTAAGAATAAACAACAAACAGAAGATACGCACTTATTTACTTTAAACACAGGGCGAAATAGAGATCAATGGCATACTCAAACTCGTAGTGGCAAATCTGGTATTTTATCACAACGTCATCCAGAGCCTGAAGTTGAAATTAATCAACAAGATGCATCTCTTCTTAATATAATTGATGGGCAGTTAGTTAGCATAACAACTGATGATAACCACGTAAAAGGGCAATTTTTAATTCGTGTAAGAGTAACTAAAACTCAGCGTCAAAAAGAATTGTTTATTGCTATTCACTGGTCAGCCAGTAATTTTAATCAGGGTTGCGTGAGTAAATTTATTAAAGCAAACTTTGATCTTATATCTGGTCAGCCAGCATTTAAGCATAGCAAAGTGAGTATTAAACCATGGCAAACGCGTAGTGAAGCTATGTTAGTTGTTAAGTCTCCAATCAGTGATAGTTTGGCAACTTATCAAGTAGTGCAAAAAATTACAGGAGGTTATTGTTATTACTTAGCAAGTACTGAATCACCAGCTGACTTGTTCAAACGGTTAAATGATTTTGTATTAGCTAACTCGAACCAATTAGTCGATAAGAGCGACATTAATGTGCTTAATGCAAGTGATTCGATAAAAAATTATTTTAGAAAAAGTTATTTTATAAAAGATGATATGCAAGCAACTATTTTAGTGGCGCAACAAAAAGATGACTTACCTCAGGGATGGATAAGCCAAATATTCACGTTAACAGATAATATTGATATTAAGAGAAATATACTATCTAACGATAGTAAGCACTTACAAATTAAAAGTACTTTTTGCCATTGTTTACGTGTTGAATTAAAAGATATTGAACACGCTATTGATTCTGGAGAAATCACTGTTGAAAGCATTAGAGCAAAAACCAATGCGGGTAATGGCTGTGGCAGTTGTATTGGTGACATAGCGCTTAAACTTAAGCAGTGTGGAGTTTAAACGTATTATTTTGTTGCTATTTACCAATACAAAAAGAACTAAAAATTTTACCTAATAGATCATCACTGGTGAATTCTCCTGTGATTTGATCTAGCTCTAACTGACAAATTCGTAGCTCTTCAGCTAAAATTTCTCCAGCGACATAAGATTCTAATTGTTCTAAACCCGTGGTTAGGTGTTGATGCGCATTATTTAAAGCGGTCAAATGGCGTCTTCTTGCCATAAACCCACCTTCAGTACTACCTTGGTAGCCCATAATCGCTTTTAAGTGCTCTTTTAAGCTGTTAACGCCTGCTCCAGTTTTTGCTGACAGCGTTATGGCGGTATGTTTTTTATTATTTTTATCAGAAAATTCAGTTAAGCCAATATCTTTTTGTTCAATTGATGGATTTAAATCGGCTTTGTTTCTAACTAACGTTAAGCCAATATTACTGGGAAGTTTTTCAAAAAATTCAGGGTAGTAGTTTTTTATATCTTGTTCATTTTCTAAAATGTTGTGATTTTTACTGGCATCAATCATCAATAGTACTCTGTCAGCTTGGTTTATCTCTTGCCAAGCGCGCGCTATACCAATTTGTTCAACTTTATCATCACTATCACGTAAGCCTGCAGTATCAATTATATGCAGAGGCATACCGTCAATATGAATTTGCTCGGTTAATACGTCTCGGGTTGTACCCGCAATATCCGTGACTATTGCGCTGTCTTTTCCGCTTAAGGCATTTAGTAAACTTGATTTACCTGCATTTGGCCTACCAGCAATAACAACGCGCATACCTTCTCTAATAATACTCCCTTGCTGTGCTTGTTCACGTACTTCTTCAACTTTGTTGATAATCGCTTTAAGGTCGGTCACTATTTTTGTATCGGCAAGAAAGTCTATTTCTTCTTCTGGAAAATCAATAGCGGCCTCAACATACATACGCAGATGTATAATGCTTTCCACTATTTCATTAACGAGTTTAGAAAAATTACCTTGTAGTGAGTGCAGGGCAGAACGTGCTGCTTGCTCAGAGCTTGAATTGATTAAATCAGCAATCGCTTCAGCTTGGGTTAAGTCGAGCTTGTCATTTAAAAAAGCTTGTTCACTAAACTCTCCTGGTTTTGCCATAATAACATTAGGCAAAGCTAGAATTGCTTTGAGTAACATATCTAAAATAATAGGACCACCATGGCCTTGAAATTCAATAACATCTTCACCCGTAAATGAATTAGGTGCTTGAAAATACAACGCTATACCTTGGTCTAATACATCACCATTCGTATTTGAAAAAGGCAAATATTCAGCTTTTCTTATCTCAGGTATACGGCCTAAAATGGTTTGAGCAACATTTTTTGCTTCTGGGCCTGATACTCTAATAATACCAACACCACCACGCCCTGGTGCAGTTGCTTGTGCCGCAATTGTCGTTTTTCCATTAAGTTTGTTACTAGAAAGTGATGTCATTAGTTGATGCAAGCCTACAAAATATGAGAAATTGGATTTAAATATTTTACTGTATTTAACGATAACTAACAAAAAAGCGATTTCATTATCTGAAACCGCTTTTCATTTTAACTTGTTAAAAAAGGATATTAATACAGGTTAGCTTTGTTTTGCTTGTTTTTTCTTTTCAATACCGCTGAATATTATTTTCATTTGCACAATTGAAATTATATTACTTACAAACCAATAAAGCACTAAACCAGATGGGAACCAAGCCATAAAAATAGAGAAAACAACAGGCATATATTGCATTATTTTTTGTTGCATAGGGTCTTGTATTGTCATCGGTTGCATTCTTTGCATTACATACATACTAATTCCCATTAAAACAGGTAGTACATAGTATGGGTCCATTGCAGATAAATCTTGAATCCAGAATACAAATGGAGCATGCCTTAATTCAACACTCTCTAAAAATACCCAATAAAGTGCTAAAAATATAGGCATTTGTAACAATAGTGGTAAACAACCGCCCGCAGGATTTACTTTTTCTTTGCGGTACATTTCCATAGTGGCTTGCGACATTTTTTGTCTGTCATCACCAAAACGCTCTTTTAATTGTGCCATTTTTGGAGCTAATTCACGCATTTTTGCCATTGAGGTATATTGCGCTTTAGTTAGTGGGTACATACCACCTTTAATAATTAAAGTGATAATGATGATTGCTAGACCCCAATTTCCAACACCACCTAAATCAACATCAAACATATCAAAGAAATTAAATTCACCCGATTGGATGATATTTAGCAAACCATAAAGTGGTTGGCTAATCATCCATAAGAAACCGTAGTCAATGGTTAAATCTAAATTAGGAGCTATTTTCTCTAAAACTTCTTGGTCTTTGGGACCAACATAGAAAATAGCAGAGGTATTACCTTGTGTGCCAGCATCTATAATTATAACTGGTGCTTTAAAGCCAACAACCGCTTCTTGGTTGTTGCTAAGTGTAGTATAAAGTTGATTATTATCGGCTGCATTGGGAACCCAAGCAGATACAAAGTAATGCTCGAGCATGGCAACCCAACCACCTGGTGTAGTTTTGTTTAAGTTTGCTTCGGCAATATCATCAAAGTCATACTTTTCATAACGGTCTTCAGAAGTAGAGAAAGCGGCACCGCGGTAAGTTGGAAGCATGCCAGATGA